>WNFR01014005.1_pt1 | contig 10472 bp, 7 predicted proteins | sample 5400221 | NCBI WGS metagenome assembly WNFR01 (sample SAMN13153357, study PRJNA577476) | soil metagenome | isolation source: 40 cm soil under Madrone tree | place: USA:California | collected 2016-06-14 | reverse complement strand
GGTAAATCCTTAGCGGCACACGAAAATCCTCTTCATCCAGCCGCCTCCGCAAGCGGGCGGCCGCAGTACCCGCAACCTCGCTGCCGGGCATCGCGACCCAGCCGCTCCCTTGCGACGCACCCCCGGTCTCCCTATATTCCGCGCCCGATGGCTTTCGATTCCACGATGCTCCCCTTCCGTCACCGGCATCTTCTGGGAATCGAGGGGTTTTCGCCGGACGAGATCACCACGATCCTCGACCTCGCGGAGGGCCATGTCGAGCCGAACCGCCAGGCCGACAAGAAGCGCTCGGTGATGCGCGGGCGGACCATCATCAATCTCTTCTTCGAGAATTCGACGCGTACACGCACCTCGTTCGAACTTGCCGGCAAGCGGCTCGGCGGCGACGTCATCAACATGTCGGTCAGCGGCAGCTCGATCAAGAAGGGCGAGACGATGATCGACACGGCGATGACGCTGAACGCCATGCACCCCGACGTGCTGGTCGTGCGCCATCCCGAATCCGGCGCCGTGCAGCTGCTCTCGGAGAAGGTCAACTGCGCCGTCATCAATGCCGGTGACGGCAGCCACGAGCATCCGACCCAGGCGCTGCTCGACGCGCTGACCATCCGCCGCCGCAAGGGCGGATTGCGCGGTCTCATCGTTGCCATTTGCGGCGACATCCTGCACAGCCGGGTGGCGCGCTCGAACATCCAGCTGCTCAACATCATGGGGGCGCGGGTCCGCCTCGTCGCACCGCGCACGCTATTGCCGGCCGAGGCCGAGCGGCTCGGCGTCGAGGTCTTTCATGACATGCGGCGCGGTCTGAAGGACGTCGATATCGTCATGATGCTGCGCCTGCAAACTGAGCGTATGCATGGCAGCTTCGTGCCGTCGACGCGCGAATATTTCCATTTCTTCGGTCTCGATTACGACAAGCTTGCGGTGGCCAAGCCGGACGCTCTCATCATGCATCCGGGGCCGATGAATCGCGGAGTCGAGATAGACAGCGAAGTCGCCGACGACATCGACCGCAGCGTTATCCGCCATCAAGTCGAGATGGGCGTTGCCGTCCGCATGGCCTGCCTCGAGCTGCTGACGCGTGATCTCGGGAATGGACCCGCCATCCCGTGAGTGCGACCGTCATCCGCAACGCGCGGCTCCTGGATCCAGCAAGCGGACGCGATGGGACCGGTTCTATCCTCGTCATCGACGGCGTGATCGCGGCGCTCGATGGCGGCGATGGGGCGCCGAGCGGCGCGACCATGATCGATTGTCGAGGCCATTGTCTCTCCCCTGGCATCGTCGACATGCGCGTGCAGCTGCGCGAGCCTGGCGCCGAGCACATGGAGAACATGGTCTCGGCGAGCCATGCCGCGGCGGCCGGCGGCATCACCACAATGGCGGCGCTGCCCAACACCGAACCGCCGATCGATGATGTAGCGCTGGTCGATTTCGTCGCACGGCGGGCGCGCGATATCGGTCTCGTGAACATCCACACCTACGCGGCCGCGACCAAGGGGCTGAAAGGACGCGAGCTGACCGAGATGGGCCTGCTCGCCGAGGCCGGTGCTCTCGCCTTCACCGATGGCCTGCGCGCCATCGCCGACGCGCTGGTGATGCGTCGCGCCTTGTCCTATGCGCGTACCTTCGACCTTCTCATCATCCAGCATCCAGAGGAGCCGAACCTTGCCGCCGGCGGCGCCATGACCGAAGGCGAAATGGCGACGCGGCTGGGCTTGCCCGGCATCACCCCGGCCGCCGAAGTGATGATGGTCGAGCGCGATCTTCGCCTCGTCGAGATCACCGGCGCGCGCTACCACGCCGCACATATCTCGACCGCGGCGGCGATCGAGGCGATCCGCGCCGCCAAGCAGCGCGGCCTGCCGGTGACCTGCGATACAGCGCCGCCCTATTTCGCTCTCAACGAGACGGCTGTCGGCGAGTACCGTACATTTGCCAAGCTATCGCCACCTTTGCGCGGCGAATGGGATCGCCGCGCCGTCGTCGAGGGGCTGCGCGACGGCACTATCGATGCGATCGCCAGCGACCATGCGCCGCACGATCAGGATTCGAAGCGCCTGCCCTTCACCTCGGCGGAGAGCGGCATCATCGGGCTCGAGACTCTGCTGCCCCTGTCGCTCGAGCTCTATCATAACGGTCATCTGCCGTTGATCAGCTTGCTGCGTGCGCTTACCTGTGCGCCTGCCGATATTCTCCGCCTGCCTGCCGGTCGGCTGGTGGTCGGCGCCCCCGCTGACTTCGTCGTCTTCGATCTGGATCGTCCCTGGCAGATCGCAGAAGAGGATTTCCGCTCAAAATCGAAGAACTCGCCCTTCGACGGCCGCCCGGTGCAGGGGCGCGCGATAAAGACCATCGTCGGCGGTCGCGTCGTCTACGACAGCAAGGACTGAGCGATGAGAAAAGTATCGCTGATCGGCGCCGCATCGGGTTGGGGCGCCGGGTTGCGCGCGACCGAAGACGGTCCGCGCGCTTTGCGCGATGCCGGCTTGGCGCAATGGTTGGGCATGGAGGGCATCGACGCGGCGTGGGCGGCAATGATCGAGCCGGAGCGCCGCTGGCGCGGCACGCCCGAATTGCCCCGTTACGAGATTTACCGGATGGTGGCGCAGCACAATGCGGCGCTCGCCGAGGCGGTTGGAGCCGCGATCGCCGTAGGGCGTTTGCCGGTCGTGCTCGGCGGCGACCATGCCGGCGCCATCGGGACCTGGGGTGGTGTCGCGCGCGGACTCGCCACGCCCGGCCTTGCGGCGCCCCCGATTGGGCTGATCTGGTTCGATGCCCATCTCGACGCTCACACGGTGGAGACCTCGCCCTCGCTGAACCCGCACGGGATGAGTGCGGCCGTGCTCCTTGGACATGGCGAAGAGCAGTTTCTGACAGTCGGCGGCAAGGTTCTGCGTCCAGAGAACCTCTGCTATATCGGCGCGCGCTCCTATGAGGGCGGCGAAATCGCTTTGCTCCGTCGGCTCGGCGTCCGCATCTTCAAGATGGACGCGGTGCGCCGCCGCGGCCTCAATGCGTTGCTTGCCGATGCGCTGACCATCGCCACGGCGGGCACGGCTGGTTTCGGTCTGACCATTGACCTCGACGGCTTCGAGCCGGAGGACGCGCCCGGCATCGGCCTCAAGACCGAAAATGGCCTGCGTCGCGACGAGATGGTACAGGCTCTTGCCGGGCTGGGCTCCCGCCGCGATCTTGCCGCGATCGAGATCGTCGAATACATCCCCGAACTCGATGAGAACCACCGCACAGCGCATCTGGTGAGGGATCTGCTCACCTCACTCCTTGCCTCGACCGATAAGCCTGCCGCCGCGACAGAAGCATCACTCGCTACCGTCTAATCGGTCACGGTACTTAGGGCTTGTGCGAAAATAAATGCGTCAGGCCGCCGAGGAAAAAGCGGCGAGCCGTCCGAGAAGGTTCCTTGTGATGCCGCCGCTGGTATAGGCTGGCTCGTATACATTCTATCGGGGCCCATGCCGCACCCGCTTGGCGATTTCTCCCTGACCTGGCCGTTTCTTGTTGCGGCCGCGATCGCCTACCTGCTCGGGTCTATCCCGTTCGGCCTAGTGCTCACACGACTAGGCGGTTACGGCGACATTCGCGCCATTGGCTCTGGAAACATCGGGGCGACGAACGTGCTGCGCACGGGCAACAAGTGGCTCGCGTTGCTGACAGTCGTGCTCGATTGCGCCAAGGGCGCCGTCGCGGTTCTCATCGGTCGGCAGTTCGGTCCGGACGTTACGGTGATCGCCGCTGCCGCGGTCTTTCTCGGCCATCTTTTCCCGATTTGGCTCGGCTTCAAGGGCGGCAAAGGAGTCGCCACCGCAGGCGGGGTCCTCCTCGCTCTCGCCTGGCCGGTCGGTATCCTCGCGGCGGCGGCGTGGCTCGCCGTCGCCTTTGTCCTTCGCTATTCGTCCGTGGCGGCTCTCGCAGCCTGCATCGCCGCGGTTCTGGCCGGCTGGTTACTCACCGATCCGCAGCAGGCCCAATTGATTACCTTCGTCGCCGTAATCGTCGTGTTGCGGCATCACGCCAACATCCGCCGTCTTGTGCGCGGCGAGGAGACCAAGATCCGCTTGCGGAAGGAATGATGCCAGCCTCGCCTGGACGTTCGGATTTCGTAAGAGTTGAAGATTTAAGTTATATTTCAACTCAAAGCTTCAATTCCTCCATGAACTCACCTACCTTGGGACATGGCACCACGACAGCTCAACCCGTCCGAACGCCTGGATTGGCTCCGACTGATCCGGACGGAGAATGTAGGCCCAGTTACCTTTTATCAGCTCCTGCACCGTTTTGGTTCGGCCGGCGCGGCTCTCGAGGCTTTGCCAAGCCTTGCCAATCGCGGCGGCCGTCAGGCAAGGCTGGCGGTGTTCCCCCGCGTCACCGCCGAGCGCGAGCTCGCCGACCTCGATAAAGCGGGTGCGACGATCCTCGCCTGGGGCGAGCCCGATTACCCCGCGGCACTGGCGGCGATCGATGATGCGCCGCCAATCCTCGCGGTGCGGGGGGACCGTGCGTTGCTCAGCCGCCCTGCCCTCGCCGTGGTCGGCGCGCGCAACGCCTCGGCAAATGGGCGCCGCCTCGCGCGCGAACTCGCCGGCGAGCTTGGGCATCACGGCTACCTCATTGCTTCGGGATTGGCGCGCGGCATCGATGCCGCGGCCCACCTCGGTGCACTGGCGAGCGGCACCGTCGCCGTCCTCGCCGGCGGGATCGACATTGTTTATCCCCCGGAGAACCAGGAGCTTTACGATGCGATCGTCGAGTGCGGAACGATCATCGCCGAACCAGCGTTCGGCACCGTGCCGCAAGCGCGCCATTTTCCCCGCCGCAACCGCATCATCTCGGGGCTCTCGCTCGGCATCCTCGTCGTCGAGGCAGCTGCACGCTCGGGCTCGCTGATCACGGCGCGCTTCGCACTCGACCAGGGCCGCGAGGTTTTCGCCGTACCCGGCTCGCCCCTCGACCCGCGCTGCCGCGGAACCAACGATTTGATCCGTCGGGGCGCCACCCTCACCGAATCGATCGACGATATCCTGCAACAGCTCCCTACCCTGTCGCCTAGTGTCGCGCACAGGCGGCCGACCCCCGCCGAATTGCCGGCGTCGCTCGGATCGGCTGGCGCGGAGACTCCGGCCCAAACCGTGGGCGAACCGCGTGATTCGGCACGCGCCCAGATCACGGAACGCCTGGGTCCGACGCCGGTCGCGGTTGACGAACTCGTCCGCCAATGCCATTTGTCGCCAGCGATGGTGGTCACGATCCTGCTCGAGTTGGAACTCGCCGGCAGGCTGGAACGCCACCCGGGCAACCAGGTGTCCCTACTTTAGGTTCGCCCCGCAAAGGTTCAACCATCACAATTTTTAGCGGTTTCATGAACGTCGTCGTCGTCGAATCACCGGCCAAAGCGAAGACCATTAACAAGTATCTCGGCACCGACTACACGGTGCTGGCGAGCTATGGCCATGTCCGCGATCTGCCGGCCAAAGACGGCTCGGTGCGCCCTGACGACGATTTCAGCATGTCGTGGGAGGTCGACGCCCGCGGCGAGAAACGAATGAAGGAGATTGTTCAGGCGCTCAAGGGTGCCGAGCACCTCTTCCTCGCCACCGACCCTGACCGCGAGGGTGAGGCGATCTCATGGCACGTCGAGGAGGAATTGCGCCGCCGCAAGGCGCTCAAGGGCATCGACGTCAAGCGCGTCGTCTTCAACGAGGTGACGAAGAGCGCCGTGCTCGAGGCGTTCCGACATCCTCGCGACGTCAATCGCGAGCTCGTCGAGGCATATCTCGCGCGCCGCGCGCTCGACTATCTCGTTGGCTTTACGTTGTCGCCGGTGCTGTGGCGCAAACTGCCGGGAAGCAAATCGGCGGGGCGGGTGCAATCGGTCGCCCTGCGCCTGATATGCGAGCGCGAAGCCGAGATCGAAGCCTTCAAGCCGCGCGAATATTGGTCGATCGAGGTGGCCTTCCGCACCGAGGCCGGTCAGGAGTTCACCGCCCGCCTGACCCATCTCGACGGCAAGAAGCTCGATAAATTCGCGCTCGGCAGCGAGGCGGACGCGCGGGCGGCAGCGGATTCGATCCAGCGGACCGCCGGCTTTGCCGTCAGCGAGATCGAGCGTCGTCAGGTCAAGCGTCACCCGCAGCCGCCGTTCACCACTTCGACCTTGCAGCAGGAAGCCTCGCGCAAGCTCGGTTTCGGCGCCAGCCGGACGATGTCGCTGGCCCAGCGTCTCTACGAGGGCGTCGATATCGGCGGCGAGACGGTGGGGCTCATCACCTATATGCGGACCGATGGCGTCGACCTTTCCAATGATGCGCTGGTCGCCGCCAAGCAGCTGATCACGCGCGACTACGGCAATGAGTACGCATCGCCGGCGCCGCGTATCTACAAGAACAAAGTCAAGAACGCGCAAGAAGCACACGAGGCGATCCGCCCGACCGACCTCTTCATGCTGCCGGAGCCGGTCAGGCACCACGTCGAAACCGATCAGTTCCGCCTCTACGAGCTGATCTGGAAGCGCACGGTGGCGAGCCAGATGGAATCCGCGCTGCTCGATCAGGTGGCGGTCGACATCGCCTCGCCGGACGGCAAGATCGTCCTGCGCGCCAACGGCTCCGTCATTCAGTTCGACGGCTTCCTCAAGCTCTATCACGAGGATCGCGACGATCCCGCCGAGGACGAGGACGAGGGAAGCCGGTTGCCGGCGATGACCAAAGGCGAGGCGATGGCGCGCGATGCGGTCAAGCCGGAGCAGCATTTCACCCAGCCCCTGCCCCGCTACTCCGAGGCCAGCTTGGTCAAGCGGCTCGAGGAGCTCGGCATCGGCCGGCCGTCGACCTACGCCTCGATCATCCAGGTGCTGCAGGACCGCGACTATGTGCGGATCGACAAGAAACGCTTCGTGCCGGAAGACCGCGGCCGTCTCGTCACCGCCTTCCTCAGCAGCTTCTTCGACCGGCTGGTGCAGTATAATTTCACCGCCGATCTGGAGAACCAGCTCGACGACATCTCGGGCGGGCGCACCGATTGGAAGAAGGTGCTGCGCGACTTCTGGGAGCAATTCTCTACCGCCATCGACGGTACGAAAGAGCTTACGATCACCCAGGTGATCGCTGCGCTCGATGAAGAGCTCGGGCGGCACTTCTTCCCGGAGGATGCCAGCGGCAAGGATCCGCGGCTGTGTCCAGGGTGCAGCGCCGGACGCCTCAGCCTGAAGCTTGGCAAGTTCGGTGCCTTCATCGGTTGCTCGAACTATCCGAATTGCCGCTACACGCGGCCGCTTGGGATAGAGAATGGCGGCAACGGCGAGCCTGGAGATCCCATGGACGGCGGGCCGAAGCCGCTGGGCATCGATCCCGTGACCAACCAGCCCGTCAGCCTGCGCAAGGGTCCGTACGGCATCTATGCCCAGCTCGGCGACGGCGAGAATGGCGCCAAGCCAAAGCGCGTTTCTCTTCCGCGTGGCGTTACGCCAGCCGATGTCGATCTCGATACCGCGCTGCGCCTCCTGGCCTTGCCACGAGACATCGGCAAGCATCCGGAGACCGGCGATGCGATCACCGCCGGGGTCGGTCGTTTCGGTCCTTACTTGAAGCACGGTGGCGCCTTCAAATCGTTGGCCGCCGAAGACGATGTACTGACGATCGGGCTCAACCGCGCGGTCAGCCTGCTGGCCGAGCCGAACAAAGGCCGCCGGCAGGCGGCGACGCCTCTGCGCACCGTCGGCCAGCATCCGGATGACGGTGCGCCGATACTCCTCTTCAAGGGACGCTACGGTCCCTATGTCAGCCATGACGGACTCTTTGCCACGGTTCCGGGATCGACGGACCCCGAGACCCTCACGCCCAAGAAACCCAAGTCGGCCGCGCCGAGCTGATGTCGCGATGACGAAGCGGGTCAGGCAAGGCATGCCGACGCGCGAGGCGGTCATGGCCTTCATCACCGCCAGCCCGACCCCGGTCGGCAAGCGCGACATCGCCCGGAAATTCAAGGTTTCCCCCGCCGACCGGGTCGCCCTCAAGGGCCTGATCAAGGAGATCGAGCGCGATGGGGCGATCGCGCGCGGCCAGCATCGCCGCCTCGCCGCCGCCGATGCAGTGCCGGCGATCGCCGAGCTCGAGATCTCCGCGATCGATCTCGATGGCGAAGTCCAGGCGCGCCCCGTAGCCTGGCCGCTCGAGCGCCCCGCCCCCGACATCTTCGTCGTCGAAAACCGGCTCGGCGCGGACGAGGTCGGGCAACGTGTCGTCGCGCGCCTCAGCAGGCTGGACGACGGCAGCTACGAGGCGCGCGTCGTTCGCCTGGTCACCGATGGCCCGGCGCGCGTGCTCGGTGTCTTCCGCCGTGACGCCGGCGGCGGCGGGCGCATCGAGCCGACCGACCGCCGCGCCAAGGTCGAATACCGGGTCGCCCCCGCCGACCGCAACGCCGCGGAAAGCGGCGAGCTCGTCCTCGCCGAGATTCTTCCGGCGCGCCGGCTCGCGCCACCACAAGGGCGAGTCGTCGAGCGTCTCGGTAATACGGCCGAGCCACGCACGATCAGCCTCATCGCCATCCACAGCAACGACATCCCGACCGAATTCCCGGCAACGGCCCTCGCCCAAGCGGCGGCCGCAAAGCCGGTCAAGCTGGGGACCCGCACCGATCTGCGCCGCACGCCGCTGGTCACCATCGACGGCAGCGATGCGCGCGATTTCGACGACGCCGTGTGGGCCGAGCCGGATCCCGATCCCGCTAATGAAGGCGGCTGGCACATCATCGTCGCGATCGCCGACGTGTCCTGGTACGTTCGGCCGGCCGACGCTCTCGACAACGAGGCCGAGAAGCGCGGCAACTCGGTCTATTTCCCCGACCGCGTCGTGCCGATGCTGCCCGAGGCGCTGTCGAACGAGCTGTGCTCGCTGAAGCCGGACGTTCCGCGCGCCTGTCTCGCCGTCCATATGTGGCTCGGCGCCAATGGTCACAAAAAAAGACACCGTTTCGTGCGCGGCCTCATGCGCTCGGCGGCGCGCCTCACCTACGAGCAGATCCAGGCGGCGCGCGACGGCTCGCCGGACGCGACGACCCGGCCGCTCCTCGACAGCGTCGTGGCGCCGCTCTACGGAGCCTTCGCGGCGCTCAGCAAGGCGCGTGCCGAGCGCGGCACGCTCGACCTCGATCTGCCGGAGCGCCGCGTCATCCTCGACCCCCAAGGACAAGTCGCGCGCATCGAGCGGCGCCAACGGCTCGACAGCCACAAGCTGATCGAAGAATTCATGATCGCCGCCAACGTCGCCGCCGCCGAGACGCTGGAAAAACAGCGTCAGCCCTGCATGTACCGCATCCACGATGCGCCGGACCCGGTCAAGCTCGAGGCCCTGCGCAATTTTCTCGAGGGGCTGGCGGGCGTCGGCCTGCGTCTCGCCAAGGGGCAGGCGGTGCGACCGCGCGACTTCAACCGGTTGCTGCACCAGGCCGCCGGCACGCCCTACGCCGCGATGATCAACGAGCTCGTCCTGCGCAGCCAGGCGCAGGCGCTCTACAGCCCGGAGAATATCGGCCATTTTGGCCTCGCGCTCCGGCGCTACGCGCATTTCACCTCGCCGATCCGCCGTTATGCCGACCTCCTCGTTCACCGCGCGCTGGTGAGCGGGCACAACGGAGCAGGCGAGGATTTCGGCGACGGCGAAAGTCCCAAGATGCCGCTTGCCGCCTTCGCCGCGATCGGCGAGCACATCTCGCAGACCGAGCGACGCGCCGCCGCGGCCGAGCGCAGCGCCGTCGACCGCTACACCGTCGCCTATCTCTCCGCGCGGGTCGGTGCGAGCTTTCCCGGCCGCATCAACGGCGTCACGCGATTCGGGCTTTTCATCACGCTCGAGGAAAGCGGCGCCGACGGGCTGGTGCCGATCGGCAGCCTACCCGGCGACTACTACCACTACGAGGAGGCACAGCATCGCCTGGTGGGACGGCGCAGCGGCCGCATCTATCGTCTCGGCGATCCCGTCACCGTGCGCCTCGCCGAGGCCAATCAAGTCACCGGCGGGCTTATCCTCAAGATCATCGAAGAACGCGGCGCCGGCGGCAGTGCCGGTGAGGCGCCGCGCCGCCGCACGGGCTCGCGGCAATCGCCGGGCCGCGGCGGCAAGCAAGATCGCCGGCGGCGGCGCTAGCGAAGTCATCTCGACGGATCGGTCATGACCCCTCGCAAGGTCGCATCGTGTTGTTCGTCCCGAACGGTGATCTATGCCGCCGTTGTCGGAAATCTTCTGATTGCGCTGACGAAGTTCGGCGCTGCGGCTTGGACGGGCAGCGCCGCCATGCTGAGCGAGGGCATACATTCCGTTGTCGATACGGGAAACGAGGTTCTCCTTCTCTACGGTTTGCGCCGCGCCGCGATCCGCCCCGATCGGGACCATCCCTTGGGATATGGAAGGGAGATCTATTTCTGGAGCTTCGTTGTCGCTCTTCTGGTTTTT
>WNFR01033603.1_pt1 | contig 10474 bp, 9 predicted proteins | sample 5400221 | NCBI WGS metagenome assembly WNFR01 (sample SAMN13153357, study PRJNA577476) | soil metagenome | isolation source: 40 cm soil under Madrone tree | place: USA:California | collected 2016-06-14 | reverse complement strand
GCGTCCTGCGCCAGCTCCTCCGCCCGGCCCACGTCGCGCACCAGGCGTGCAAGACCTGCGATCAGCCGCCCGGACTCGATCCTCCAGAGCGCGTCGATGGTGCGATGGACATCCGTGGCCGTCATGGCCACGGATGACATCATCGCGCGAGGGGCTGCGCAACCCGGGGGCGTCCAAGTGTGTTCGCGAAGCGACGGAGTGAGGCTCACGAGCTCTTGCGGGCCGCCCCGGCCGCCGCCTCGAGGGGCTTGGCGCAGTTGACCATCCAGGGAGTGCCGAAGCGGTCGGTAACCATGCCGAATCGCTGCGCCCAGAAGGTCTCCCCGAACGGCATACTGATGGTGCCGCCCTCGGCGAGCGCCTTGAAAAGGCGCTCCGCATCGGCGGGCTTGTCGACGTCTGCCATCACATTAAAGCCCTGGGGCGCGTGATAGTGGTCGGGCGACGCGTCCATACCCAGCAGGAACTGCTTCCCGAGATTCAGGCGCGCGTGAATGATCTGGTTGCGCATTGCCGCGGGCACCTTCTCGGCGCCGGGAGCTTCGCCGTAGGTCATCGCAAAGTCGATGTTGCCACTGAAGGTCCTGGCGTAGAAGTCGAACGCCTCACGGCAGTTGCCGTTGAAATGCAGGTGGGTGCTGGTTTGCATGGGTCTTCGCTCCGTTTGATGTGAATTGTGGGGTGCGCTGCCGGCGCCTGTCGGGTCGGCGTCAGTGTTTGCCGGCAGCGCGCTCGCGCTGCTGTGCTTCCTGCGCCCGCAGTTCCGGCGTCAGGTTCGCGCCGAAGTCCTCGGCCTCGAACACCCGGCGGATCTCGATCTCTTCGTTGCCCTTCTGGAACGGGGAGCGCCGGATCCACTCGACCGCCTCCTCAATCGACTTCACCTGCCACAGCCAGAAGCCCGCGATCAGCTCCTTGGTCTCGGTGAACGGGCCATCCGTCACGGTGCTCTGGCCGCCGCCGAACCTGACCCGCACGCCCTTCGCGCTCGAGTGCAGCCCCTCGCCCGCCAGCATCACGCCCGCCTTCACCAGCTCTTCGTTGAACTTGCCCATCTCGGTGAGAATCTCCCGGCTCGGCAATACGCCGGATTCGGACTCCTTGTTCGCCTTCACGATCACCATGACTCGCATGACTGACTCCTCCGTCGGTTAAATTGGGCGTTGTCTCGTTTATATGTGTGTACGACGAGCGAGACCGGTGAGAATCGACACGACCGCCAGGATTTTTTTGCACCCACTCTAAGTCACTGAAGGCCCTCGGGATTGTCACCACCCGCCCCCGCCCCTGCTCACGCGGAGCTCTGGCCGCTGCGCTTCATCAGTGTCGAGGCGGTCAGCGGTGTCGCGTTGCTGGCCGCCGCCGCCATCGCCCTCGCCTGGGCGAATTCTCGCTGGGCGGGCGCTTATGAGGGGCTCTGGCATCTGAAGCTCGGCCTCGGCGTCGCGGAATACCTTCCTGCGCGCGACCTGCACTTCTGGGTGAACGACGGGTTGATGAGCGTCTTCTTCCTGGTCGTGGGACTTGAGATCCGCCGCGAAATGCACGCTGGCGCACTGTCGGACCCGCGGGTCGCCACCCTTCCCATCGTTGCCGCGGTCGGCGGCGTGGCCATTCCGGCGCTGCTCTACGTACTCATCAACTCCGACCCGGCAGCGCGTCGCGGCTGGGCGATACCCACGGCGACCGATATCGCCTTCGCGGTCGGCGTCCTGTCCCTCATCGGCAAGGACGTACCGCCGGCACTGCGCCTGTTGTTGCTGACGCTCGCCATCATCGATGACATCGCGGCCATTGTGATCATCGCGTTCTTCTACTCGACCGGTATCGCGGTCGTGGGGCTCTTGGTCGTGGCGGCGGGCGTGCTCGGGGTGCTCGTGCTGCAGTGGTTGGGTGTGCAACCGGCGCTCGCCTATGTGCTGCCGGGCTCGGTGGTGTGGTTCGGAATGCTGCATGCCGGCCTGCATCCCGCGCTCGCCGGCGTGCTGCTCGGCCTTCTGACACCGGCCACCAGCGCTTTCGGACGCGTGCCGCGCGGGCGGGGTGCGCGGCGCGCGGGCGCGCCGCCGGTAGAGCGTGTGCAGGCGACGCTGCACCCCTGGGTGGCCTTCGGCATCATGCCATTGGTGCGCCTGAAGCTGTGCGTTCTGCCCGCGGGGGTACGCTGGCGTCACGTGCTGCTGGTGGGCCTGCTCGGGGGCATCGGATTCACGATGTCGATCTTCATCGCGAACCTCGCCTTCGAGGATCTGCCGCTGCTCGCCGCGGCCAAGTTCGCCGTGCTGGTGGCGTCGGTGCTCGCCGCGACGCTGGGCCTGCTGCTCGGGCGTCTGCGGGGCACGTCTGCGACTCTCTAAGGCTCGAGCGTAAAGGTCTCGCTCTGCTGCCGCGGCTGATCGAGCCGCACCCTGAACACGCAGCGGCCGTGCCCGGACTGGAAGCGCCGCTCACGGACCACTCTGCAGCCCAGCAGTCGCTCGAGGGTATTGATCGAGACGCTGCAGATCGCCGGGTGCGCCAACGCCACATCGAGGAAGGGACAGTTGCGCTCGATCAACGCCGGCGCGCCGTCCTTCCACTCAACCTCCATGTACGCATCCTTGTCTTCATAGAGCGAACACAGAGCCTTCAGCTTCTGCTTCACGCTCATCGACTGCAGCAACGGGGCCCAGCGGCGCACGCGTGCATCGGTCATGCGGCCGAGGATCTCAACCACCCCCTCACCGCCGAAGCTCTCGATGAGCTGCTGCACGAGTTCGGCTGACAGCGCGTCGTAGTGCTTGGGGAACAGGTGCTCGGCCGCGACGCTCAGACGGTAGCGCCGCGAGGCGGGACCGGGCTTGCTCAACCGTGCCCCCGATGCGGCAGCGTTTGCGCCGGTCACCCAGCCGGCGCGCTGCAGCTCGGCGATCTGCTGCCTCACCGCCTCGTAAGTGATCCCGAGGTCCTGCGCCAGCTCGCGGATCGTCAGGGAACCGCCGCGCTTGAGCGCCTGCAGCAGCGCCGAAGGAGCGGGTCCGTTGGCCCGCTGGTTCGCTATCGGTGTGCGTGCGCGCGCCATGAAACGCTAGATGAGATGCAGGGCTCCCGCGAGCAGCAGCAGAAATCCGATCACCGCGAGCGTCGCATGTCCCACCACGAAGTTGGGGGGCGGGTTCTTCTTGCGCGCGTGGTAAGCGAAAGCCAGGACAAATCCTCCCAGGGCCGCCACCAGGAAGAAGCCGAGTGCCCAGCGCGCAGGGCCGCCGACCCGATGCACGCAGACCGCGACGATCAGCAGCACCAGACCGCTCGCCGCGAGGATTCCGTGAGTGACGGCACTGGCGATGGGCGGAAATCTACCCTGGAACACAGCCACCGCCATGGTGAGACCGACGACCGCGGCAATGGCGAAGATCAGGACGGTGATCCACATGGCTCTTCCCCTTTTATACAAGTCATAACTTGTATGTCATTTATAGCGCGGCCGCGGCCCGCCTGCAAGTCGCGCGCGCTATTGCGCGCCGCTACTCGCGGGTACGGTTGTCAGAGCCGCGAGTGTCAGCAGACACCCGGGGCCGGGTGTCGCGGGCCTGCGGTTTCTACATAACACCCGCCCTTGTCGCGCGAGAGTGGCGTCTGTGCGCGGGGACGTCGCTGAGCGCGGTGCGTTGGCAAGGTCGAGAGCTGCTGCGCGCCCGTAAACACACGCTACCCGCTGTCATCACACCGCTATCGAGACCGCGTTTGTCTGACTTCAGTCAGCGGAGAGCGACAACGCACTTCTCGCCAAATCAACAGGTTCAGAGTCCAGACTTGCGCGTGCGTCTGTCGCGCACGACAGAACCTGACGTGTTTGATTGTCGTGTCGGACGACTCTCAACACAAGCTTGCAGTGCGAATTCAACAGGTTGCCACGGCGAATCCGTACGCGCATGCCTGCATGGCACGCGCTTTGCTCGAGCTTGCTCGCGGTACAGATGGTCCAGGGCCGGATCAGGGGGGAGTTATGAAGTCTCGAAACTCGACGGGCATGCTTGCTGTCGTGCCGACGATACTGGGTTGGATGGCGACGGTTGCAGTGGTCAACGCCGCTACCGATCCCGGCGTTCGCCCGGGAACCGCAGCTGGAAATCCGATTCCGGGACTCAGCGCCGACCAGGCAGCGCTGTTCCAGATCGGGCAGGATGCGTTCAACGAAGTGGAGATGGTCGACGACGGCCTGGGCCCGCGCTTCAACCTCGACGGCTGCGGCGGCTGCCACAGCTTCCCCGCTACCGGAGGAACCTCCCCGGCGGTGAACCCCCAGGTAGCGGCGGCAACCGCCTTCGGCGCGCGTAACGTCGTTCCTGCGTTCATCAGCGCGAATGGACCCATCCGTGAGGCGCGGTTCAAGTTCAGACCCAACGGAGCGCGCGACGGAGGGGTTCATTCTCTGTTCGTCATCAGCGGACGCGTCGATACCAGCGGCAGCGCCGCCAACTGCGATGCCGTGCAGGAGGACTTCAACGCGCACTTCGCGCGCGGCAATGTGTCACTGCGCATTCCCACTCCGGTATTCGGGGAGGGATTGATGGAAAACATCCCGGACAATGTGCTGGCCACCAATCTGGCCCGCAACTCGGCTGAGAAGGCGCAACTGGGCATCGCAGGCCACCTGAATGCCAATGGCAACGACGGCAGGGCTACACGCTTCGGATGGAAGGCGCAGAACGTGTCGCTGTTGCTGTTCGCCGGCGAGGCTTACAACGTCGAGATGGGCCTTACGAGCGAGCTGTTCCCGAGCGAGCGCGACCCGAATCCCAGGTGTCAGACGGATACGGTGCCGAACAACATCACGGGCCACACCGGTATCACGGACCCGAGCCTGCTCCTGAGCGACATAGAGAAGTTCTCGCTCTTCATGCGGTTCCTGGCTCCGCCGGCGCCGTCTGCGACAGTACCCGGGGGAGCGGCGTCGATCACCCGCGGACGGCAGGTTTTCAGTGATGGCGGTGCACAGGATGGGACCGAAGCTCGCCGACAACATCCTGCAAGGAAACGCCGGACCCGACGAATTCCGCACCGCGCCGCTGTGGGGTCTGGGCCAGCGGATTTTCCTGCTGCATGACGGGCGCACGACCGATCTCGTGCAGGCGATCCAAGCGCATTCCAGTGGCGGCAACTCGTGGGCCTTCGGGCCCTTCAGCGAGGCTTTCACCGGCGAGCGCAGCGGCTCGGCGTTCGCTGCATCGGAGGCGAACAGGGTTATCGAGAACTACGGGCAGCTGACTGATACCGCGCATCAGGATCTGCTGAACTTCCTGCGCTCTCTGTAGGTAGCAATCTGTCCTGCGCATACCAGCGCATGATCTGATCCAGACTGATGCGCGTGGCGTGCGGATCGGCGCCCGGCTGCCAACCCTGGCTGCGTCCGAGTGACGGACCGAACGCCAACGCGCCAACGGCAGCGCAGGCGGGGAAATAATGGCTATGCGTGACGATTACGGGCACGCTGGCACGCTGCGCCGCCTCGATGCCGGCCGGGGCATCCTCGATCGCCACGGCCTCGTGCGGGCGCAGTCGCAGAGCTTCAAGCGCCAGCCGATAGACCTGCGGATCGGGCTTCTTTCGCGGCGCCTCGTTGGCGCAGACGACTGCTGCGAAGTGATCCTTCCAGTGGCTGCCGAGATGCCACCCGAGCAAAGCCTCGACATTGCCGCGGCTCGTGGTGGTGACGATCCCCATCGGCAGGTGAGCGCGGCAGCACTCCGACAGCAGTTCCGCGACACCGGCGCGCAAGGGTAAGTCGCCACGGCGTACGATCCCTGCGTAGATCTGGTTTTTCAGGCGGTGCACGGTTTCGGCGAGCGCCTGGCGCTGCCGCACATCGCCGGGAGCCGCCTCTCTGCGGCCCATGTCGTACACAAGCCGCTCACGGCCGCCTGCCACCGCGAGCAGCTCGCCGTAGTGCTGTTCGCTCCATCGCCACGGCACGCCCAGTGCCTGAAAAGCGCGATTGAAAGCCAGCAGGTGCCCGTCGCGCTCGGTTTCGGCCAACGTGCCATCGACGTCCCAGAGCAAGGCCCTGATCATGCGCCGAAGGGCGAGTCTGCCGCAGTCAGAAGTGCGGGCAGCCCGGCGACGCTCTCCACCAACGCGTCGCACGGCAGCGCACGTGGGTCAGCTCCCTCGTTGTATCCATAGGGCACGCAAACCACGGCCAGCCCCGCGGCGCGCGCGGCGAGCACGTCGGTCAGCGAGTCACCCACCATCAGTGCCTGAGCCGGCCGAACCTCAAGTTCCTCACAAGCGGCCAGCAGGGGCTGCGGATGCGGCTTGCGATACGCGCCGGTGTCCCCACCCACCACCACGTCAATCCATTGACTCAAACCCAAACGAGTCAGCAGGTCAACGGCCGCCTTCTGCGGCTTATTGGTTACCACTGCAAGGCCCAGGCCCAGCGCCTGCAGCTCAGCGAGCCCCGCGCTCACTCCCGGGTACACGCGCGTCTGGATTTCATCGAGTTCGTGAATCCGCTCGTAATGAAAGTGGAATCGCTCCACCAGCCGCACCGCATCCGACGATTCTCCGGTGGCTCCCAGCCGCGCAACGGCGCGCTCTATCAGCGTGGGCACACCTCGCCCGATGAGCGCGCGCACCTCAGCCGCGGGGAGGCTCGTGAGATTCTGCTCGGCGAGTGCGCGGTTCAATGCGACGCTGATGTCCGCAACGGTATCCAGGAGCGTGCCGTCCAGGTCGAACAGCACCGCCCGCAGGGACCGCGCAGACAGATGATCCGCCGGGGCCACGCTCACAATGTCCGCTTACCGTGCACCAGTGCGCAGGCGCGCGTGTAAATCGCCTGCGGCGTGAGGCCGAGGGCCGCCGTCACGTGCGCCGCCGGGGCGGATTCGCCGAATCGATCGATGCCGAGCACGTCACCGTCGAGGCCGGTATAGGCCCGCCAGAAGTTGCTCACCCCCGCCTCGATCGCCAGAACCGGCAGCGCACGCGGCAGCACCGTGGCGCGATAATCGGCACTCTGTCGATCGAACTCACCGCAGTTGGGCATTGAAACCACGCGGGAGGCGATGCCCTCCGCGCCCAGCATCTCGCGCGCGCGCATGGCGAGGGCGACTTCCGAACCCGTCGCCAGGAGCGTGATTGCGGCGGGTCCGTCGCTGCCGGCCAGGACGTAGCCGCCCCTGCGGATGTCATCGAGCTGCTGTGCGCTGCGTACAAAGTGCGGCAGGTTCTGGCGCGACAGCAGCAGGCACGTCGGCCCATCGTGCCGCTCGATCGCGGCCTGCCACGCCACCTGGGTTTCGACGGCATCGCAGGGGCGCCAGACTGCGTTGTTGGGAATCAGACGCAGGCTGCTTGCGTGTTCCACCGGCTGGTGCGTCGGACCGTCTTCGCCGAGGCTGACGCTGTCGTGCGTGAACACGTGAATCACCCGCTGACGCATGAGCGCCGCCATGCGTACGGCATTGCGGCTGTAGTCCGAGAAGGTGAGAAAGGTGCCTCCGTAGGGTATGTAGCCGCCATGCAGCGCCATGCCGTTCATCACCGCACTCATGCCGAACTCGCGCACGCCATAGTTGATGTGGTTGCCCCAGCCACCGCCGCGCACCGCGACGCTGCTGCGGGTCGCAGTCAGGTTCGAACCGGTCAGGTCGGCCGAGCCACCGAGAAGCTCCGGCAACAGCGGCTGCAACGCCTCGATCGCATTCTGCGAGGCTTTGCGCGAGGCGATGCCGGCTGCCTGCGCCACCGTCGCGGCCAGCAGCCGCACTGTGGCGTCGTGCCAGTTCGCCGGCAGTGCGCGCCGGCGCACGCGCCGCTCGAATTCAGCCGCGAGCTGCGGATGAGCCTGGGCGTAGGCGGCCAAGCGGCGCTGCCACTCGGACTGGCGCGCCGCGCCCGCCGCGCGGGCGTTCCAGGCGGCGCGGATCTCCCCGGGAATCTCGAACGGCCCGGCCGTCCAACCCAGGCTCGCGCGGGTTGCGGCGGCCTCTGCCGCGCCCAGGGCGGCACCGTGTACATCGTGTGTGCCCGCCTTGTTGGGGCTGCCGTGACCGATCACGGTCCTGCAGCACACGAGCGTCGGCGCGCCACAGTCCTCGCGCGCCTGCGCGAGGGCTGCCTCGATGGCCGCAGTGTCGTGGCCGGGGACGTCGCGTATGACACGCCAGCCGTAGGCCTCAAAGCGCCTCGGGGTGTCATCGGTGAACCAAGCTTCGACCTGGCCGTCGATGCTGATGCCGTTGTCGTCGTAGATCGCCACCAGTTTCGACGCTCTCAGCGTTCCGGCGAGCGAGCAGGCTTCATGACTGATGCCTTCCATCAGACAACCGTCGCCGACGAATACCCACGTGCGGTGGTCGACGATCGTGTGACCCGGCCGATTGAATTCCGCGGCCAGCAGCTGCTCGGCGAGCGCCATGCCGACGGCATTGGCCAGCCCCTGGCCGAGGGGGCCGGTGGTGGTTTCCACCCCGGGCGTGACTCCGACCTCCGGATGCCCGGGAGTCTTGCTGTGCAGCTGCCGAAAGCGCTTCAGTTCTTCCAGCGGCAGCGCATAACCGCTGAGGTGCAGCAGCGCATACAGCAGCATCGAACCGTGACCATTGGAAAGCACGAAGCGGTCGCGGTCGGGCCAGAGCGGATCGGCGGGATTGTGCTTCAGGTGCCCCCGCCACAGCACTTCGGCGATTTCCGCCATCCCCAAGGGCATGCCGGGATGACCGCTGTTGGCGGCCTCCACGGCGTCGATCGCGAGAAAGCGCAGCGCGTTGCACAGTTCGCGCCGCTCAACGGCCTGCGGTCTGACTTGAGCATTCATGCGGCCAGCCTCCCTACTGTGCGCGTCTCTTGAGATCGATCAGGCGCAGGATCATGGGCGTGAAGATGAACTGCATCGCGAGCCCCATCTGGCCCCCCGGCACCACGATGTTGTTCGGTCGGCTCATCCACGAGTTGTGCAGCATGGATACCAGATAGGGAAAGTCGATGCCCTTGGGGTTGGCGAAGCGGATGACCACCATGGACTCATCCGCGGTGGGTATGTCCCTGGCGATGAACGGGTTACTGGTGTCCACCGTCGGCACACGCTGGAAGTTGACGTGGGTGCGGCTGAACTGCGGACAGATGTGGTTCACGTAGTCGGGCATGCGCCGCAGGATCGTGTCGACCACCGCCTCCTGGCTGTAGCCGCGATGATGCTGGTCGCGATGCAGCTTCTGGATCCACTCGAGATTGACGATCGGCACGACGCCGACGAGCAGATCGACGTAGCGTGCGACATCGATGCCATCGCCGACGTAAGCGCCATGCAGGCCTTCGTAGAAGAGGAGGTCGCTGTCGGGTGTCATCGGCTGCCAGTCGGTGAAAGTGCCCGCGTCGCAGCCGAGTTCCTTGGCCTCGGCCGCGTCATGAACGTAGCGACGGACCTTGCCGCGACCGGCCGCGCCATACTCGGCGAAGGTGTCAGCCAGTTCCCTGAGCAGATTGGCTTCCGGCCCGAAATGGCTGACCTGCGGACCGCTGCCGCGGTCGGCAGCCTGCACGCGCTCGCGCATCTCGACGCGGTTGTAGCGGTGAAAGGAATCGCCCTCGATGACCTGCGCCTTGATGCCTTCGCGCCGGAAGATGTGCGCGAAGCTCTTCATGACCGTGGTGGTTCCCGCGCCGGAGGAACCGGTCACCGCGATTACCGGATGGCTGATGGACACGCAGGACTCCCCGCAACTGACACACCCGCGCACGCGGCGTTCAAAGCCGTGTCTCCGGCCGGAACAGCGAACGTTCGTTAAAGAGCGGTGAGCTGAACGGCCGGTCTGCGCGTGGTAGCGCTCGATCCGTTCGACCTCGTTGCGCGAACCCAGGATCAGCGCAACGCGCTGATGCAGCGACTCGGGCTTCACTTCCATGAGGCGCTGGTTACCGGTCGTCGCGCGCCCCCCCGCCTGCTCCACCAGCAGACTGATCGGATTCGCTTCGTACAGCAGGCGCAGCCGTCCCGGCCTGCTCTTGTCCTTGCTGTCCCTGGGATACATGAACACCCCGCCGCGCATGAGGATGCGGTGCACCTCCGCCACCAGGGATGCGATCCAGCGCATGTTGAAATCGCGACCGCGAATACCCGACTTTCCCGCCTGGCACTCGGTCACGTAGCGGTGCACCGGCGGCTCCCAGAAGCGGGCGTTGCTGGTGTTGATGGCAAACTCGCTGGTATCAGCCGGAATCTGCAGGTCCGGATGTGTCAGGATGAAGTTGCCGATCTCCCGATCGAGCGTGAAACCATGCGTGCCCTTGCCCGCGCTGATGACGAGCATCGTCGCGGGACCGTAGATGGCGTAGCCGGCGGCGACCTGCTGCTCACCCCGCTGCAGATAGTCGGCGACGCCCGGGAGCTCGGTCTCATCGTGTCTCAACACCGAGAAGATCGTGCCGACCGATACGTTCACATCGGTGTTTGAAGAGCCGTCGAGCGGATCGAACACCAGAAGAT
>WNFR01016170.1_pt1 | contig 10475 bp, 10 predicted proteins | sample 5400221 | NCBI WGS metagenome assembly WNFR01 (sample SAMN13153357, study PRJNA577476) | soil metagenome | isolation source: 40 cm soil under Madrone tree | place: USA:California | collected 2016-06-14 | reverse complement strand
CTGTGCCGGTAGGAATCCGTTCCGACGACGGAACCCATTCGGCTACGTCCTGAAACTTAGCCGAGATGTTTCCTCCGACCGTAAGATTGCCGGTGATCGTACCGTTGCCGAATACATGTAGCGGGGTCGTTGGCGTTCCGGTACCAACTGCTACGTTACCAGACGTATAGCTAATGTTCGCGCCAGTAGTAGTCCACTGGCTGCTGGTGATAGCCGAGCCGTCAATCGTCACCTTCTTTGCGCCTGCATTGAAGGTAACGCTGGTTCCGCCTATTCCTTCAAATAGGATGGCATCACTATTTATCCCTGCAGAAAACTGCGTCGTCCCGAACGCGTTGGCAACGTTCTTGAAGATACTCTGAGCTGAACCTCTATCGTCGTTGGTCAGTGTCAGGGAACCTCCCGTTGTACCCAGAATGAGCGGACCGCCTCCACTCATACCAGTTCCGGCATTTACCGAAATTGATGTATTTCCTTGCACCGCGGTCCCTGCGAGCGAGCCGTAATTAACCGAGAGAGTCGCGGTCCCACTCGTTGCGCCTCCGGTCAACCCCGTGCCGGCAGTCACACCGGTCATCGTCGCCGCAGTGGTCTGTACTGTGTTGTCATAAAAGCGGAAGCCGCCGCTGCTGCGGATCACTCCGGCCACGTCCAATGGATAAGACGGAGATGTGCCAATACCGACGTAGCCAGAGGAATCAATAAGCATCCGTTGATTTCCACTCGTTCCATTGGACTCATCGTAGGTAGAGGCGGTATAGAACTTAATTGCAGTAGCGTCAGGAATCGACCATTGCCCACCGCCTATATACAAGACTCGGGATGTACCGTTGTCCCAGGTTCCAAAGCCGGAAAAGGGTACGTTTGCATTCGTCTTTCTTGCTCCTATGATTGCGATTGCACCTTTGGTAGTAGCATCAGTAAAACTATTCTGAACTTGTATTCCTCGATAGCTACTGGTCCCCGAGCCTTGTATGTGCAGTATCGCAGTCGGAGTAGCGGTCCCAATGCCGACATTGCCGGTATTATCAATACGCATCCGTTCGGTGCCTCCGGCCGTGGCGGCGCCGTTAGCGGTTGTATTGAACGCCATGTACGTGCCGTTCGCGCTGTCCGTCCAGTTTTCAGATGCATAGAATCCAACGCGCGCTCGCGTTCCCAGATATCCAGTCGAGCCATAGCCGGCAGCGCCAAAGAATCCAATGAAATCAGTAGCCTGGAGAGCGGAGGGGCTGGCGGCCGTAGTGTTGGCTCGTCTTATTAAAAGACCCGCTTGGGCCGCAAACCCATTCACAACCATGTAGACCGCTGAACTATCCGGACCAAAGAGGTTGATCGTTCCAACAGAAGCGGGAAGAGTGGTTGCTGAATTTGCTGATACCACCAGCTTCTGATCCGGCGCATTCGTTCCTATGCCCACATTGCCGGCGTTGTAATAGATGTTGTTGGTAGGGGTTGGGCTTGGGCTCACAGTCCATTGCGCAGACCCGGTGCTGGGCGTCGCAAGTAGAAAAGCCCACGCAAACCCGATCGTTGCGGCAATCCAAATTACCTGGGAACTTCGCCCTGTTCTGGTTTTCATGTTCTGACCCTTTCATAAGTAGGTTGAGATGAGGATTCGATAATGATCGCGGCACACTCGGCTAGCGTCCGCGCATCCAGATACGCCAGGCCCCGTTTCGATCATGTGCCGACCTTTTCATCGCCGACATGGTTTGCTTTTTTGCAAATGGGACAATCGTTAAAGAACGCCATTACCCATTCGAAGGTGGTCGCTCGTTAACAGTGATGGTTTGAGTCAGGACTAACTGGCGAGTATGCGGGAGCAACTGCAGAGGCTCGGAGAGGTTAGCCGTTTAATAAGCGGCCAATCTATACTCTTACCACGTGGAGAAGTCAATCACTTTCCGGGATTGATATCTGGCCGTTCACTATCTTCTGACTCTGGTTTCTTAGAGGGTTTTCTGTCCATTGGCCCGAGAGAAAAATCAAACTCCCGCGCTTCAAGTGCCGCAGGGAAATTCGCCAAGGTCGTTTCTTTGAATTCGACTTGGAGCTTCATATCAGTCGCGATTTCACGCATGGCATCGATGAAGATGCCTTCGAGTTGACCATTCCGCGGGTTAACGTCAGCACAGGGAGAAAAGCGAACGTACCCCCCACCCGTATTATCCGTTCCTTCTGAATTCGGTCGAGAGCGGAAGTAGTATTCAGATTTGAACCGATTCGCGTACTTCGAAGAACGGCAAATAGAGCGAGACCTATTGCAATCAATGCAAGAACGACGGTGGCTCTCTGAAGCGTTTTGTTCATCTACACACTCCTCGTCTCTAGAAAGTTCAACTCTCTTTTTCGTGGACAAATGCGTTTCGCTGCGGCCGGTAAGGAGAATGCGGACATGCGCAGGCTCGGGGGACCAGCCTACAGGTCTCGGAGATACGAGACAATATGATAAGCGTAAAGGGTGAGTCAACCAATAGGCGGATTTCGAGGCTTAACGTGCTCAAACACGGGCGGCCAGGATCTCATCAGGTCTTGGAAAACCTACTCGCAAGACTGGCCCGCTTACAACACCGCGCAGACTCACGAAAAATCCGAACTTCAGGCATTGCTTTATGAACTCTGTCGAAGCATTCCGGAACCCGAGCAGTATCGCGGGCGGCCACGCCTCTCACTTGCCGACATTATCTTTTCGTCAACGTTTAAGGTTTACTCCACCGTATCCGGCCGTCGCTTCATGACCGATCTACGCGAAGCAAAGGGACGCGGATACCTCTCGAAAGTTCCGCATTACAATTCCGTCTTCCGCTACCTCGAAGCAGAAGCCTTGACTCCGTATCTCTACGATCTGATCACCACCAGCAGCCTCCCGCTCAAGTCCGTTGAGTCAGCGTTTGCGGTGGACTCATCCGGCTTCAGCACGGGTCAGTTTATGCGCTGGCTGGATGTGAAATATGGTAAGGAAGAAGATCGCCGCATGTGGTTGAAAGTTCACCTCATGTGTGGAGTCAAAACAAACATCGTAACGTCCGTTGAAATCAGCGATGGCTATGCGCATGACTACCACTTTTTCAAAGGCCTGGTCGCCAGAACCGGCGAAAGCGGCTTCAATATGAAAGAGGTCTCAGCCGACAAAGCCTATCTGGGCGGTGAAAACCTTCTCGTCACTTTGCGCCACGGGGCGATTTGCGCCTCTGGCGAGTCAGGCTTTTATGACTGTTAGTCAGAAAAAAATCATAAAACGCCGAAAAGCATGTCATTTCGTAGGATAAACGCTTCCTGCTTTAGGTAGAACCAGAAACCTCACTCCTACCAAAAACCCGGTATTGTCTGAATGGATACGGACATCGTTTAATACTTGCTACCTTTGCAAATTCTTCTTGCCTTAAGCTTTGACCTGTACTATCGTTTGCCCGCAATAATTCAGTCTGCGGGTTCTCACGTAACTCATAACCCGGACTTCCCGAACCCGCATAATTTCATTCGGCCGTTTCTTGTCCGGCAGTTGAAGCGCAATACGTCCGGACGGAAGCCAGTACCAACTATCTTAATTGATGGATTTGTGTATTCCGACTCCCGTGCCAATCAAAGTCTCTCGTTTTTCAGGGAGGCCAAAAGAAGTGTTTGAAAGAGGGGGCGGAAACAAGGCCGCCGCGACCGGTCAGATGATGGACAGCAAGGGAAACTCAACCAAGTATGATCGATGCAACGGCGGCGGCACAATTCTTTCCTGATATTGATCGTTATCCCCATTGTAATAGGAAGGATTTTCGGTAATGAACGTCCACATTCACCGTGGTGGCCAACAGCATGGGCCGTATCATCTCGACCAAGTAAAGGCGTGGCTCGTCTCCGGCGAGCTTAGCGCCAGCGTCATGGCCAGCGTGGATGGCGGTTCGAGCTGGATTCCAGTTCACTGCATTCCTGAGATTCGAAATGACGAGTCTCTCGCGAACGTTATTCGCACTGCCACCTCAACCAATCTTGAAGTTGAATCGCAAATAATTGAAGAGACGCTAAAAGGGATTGAGGAGTTAGTGTCCAACACCGATCCAGCTGCTCTAGCCAACATACAAACTCGGCTTCACTGGAAACTGCGAATTCTTCACAAGCAAGTGTATTCGCTCAAAGCGGAGTTTCCCGAGTCAGTTGAGGCGAGAGTCCATGAGGCGGCTCTTTACAGCGCTCAAGCGCGAGCGAAACTTACTTCAGTTGGCGGTTGGCGGAAGAGCCAGATGCGAGCGAATAATATGGCGTGGGGGATTGTTAGCGGAATGATGGCCAATCAACAGGAGAAGAACAACGCATTACAGGCGCTTCCATTGTTCGATAAGGCGCTTAGCATCAACGACAACGCGAACGACAGGCTCATCAAGGCATACCTCTTCAAAGAGTTGAAGCAACCGGAAAATGCGCTTCGAGAATTGAATTACATTATCGCTAACTTTCCGGGCGATTCGCTGTACATGTCCGCCCGTCAGTTCAAAGATGAGATCGAAATAGCTTAAGAGAGAGGAAAACGATGGTTACCGTCAGGGTGATCTCACGCAATTCTGGAAAGCCAGTAAAGGGCAAGAAGGTGGCACTGGGTATCAGCGCTCTACTTTCAGGCGGTGTCACTCATGGCCAATGGACGGACTCGAACGGCGATGCCCATTTTGATGTTAAGCCCAGTCACGGGAAAGTGTACGTGAGTGGTACTGGAGAATACGAAGGTCACTTGTCCGGGCGCATCGTTGTTTATATCTAAGAATGGAATTCAGTTTTCTCAAACATCGCTAGAGGTAGGGGATTCGACTATGAAGACTCTTCTATCCCTGTTTTTCAAATTGACGGCTCAAGTCCAGTGTGCAATCTGCCGCGATTACGGTGATTCCTACAAGATGCTTTGGTGCGACAAAGACAATCTTTGGGTTCACCACACCTGTGCTGAAGGCGGATATTTGGCAAGCGCACAATGTCCGAGATGCGGAAGCGTCTCGGTTGATAGGCGCCGCAAGTGAAACGTGTTGCACTGAGGTTGTATGCCGGATCCATTCAAAGTGTTAGGACGACTTCTTGTCGCCGGTTTCAGAATCACGGGATACTTCATTGTGTTTCTAGGGCAGGCGACCTGGTACTTGGTTTGTCGCGAACCGACACGAATTGGGGACGCCGGGGGCTATCTTGGACGTGAAATTATCGATGCCTTAAAAGACATCGTGAATTAGACTGGACGATTTATATTTCAGAGGAGGATCAAACAATGGGAGAAAACGATTTCTCGGCAGAGTCGCCGCAGAACTTTGAGCAAAAGAGTATTTGCTGCTTTGTAGTTGATGTATCGTACTCAATGGTGAACGACCCGATTGCACAGCTTAATCAAGGCCTTCAGGAGTTCCATCGCGATATCGCTAATAACCCGATGACCGCAAACCGCTTGGAAGTAGCGGTCGTTGAATTTAGCGATACAATTCAGACTATTGTGCAACCAGGTCTGGCTGATTCCTTCACTATGCCGACACTTTCAACAAAGGGAAGTACGAAGCTTGTTGAAGGCGTCCGGGAGGCGATACGTTTAGTTGACTCCAGAAAGAGTTGGTACAAACAGACGGGACAGCCGTACCTCCGGCCCTGGATTATTTTGATTACGGATGGTGAACCCGACTCAGATCAGGATGTAAATGGTTTAGCAAACGAAATTCGATCTGGCGTAAGCGGTAAGAGGTATGTCTTTTTATCAATAGGTGTGCAAGGTGCCAACATGAACGTTTTAACTCAGATTTCGAGTCCTGACACGCCCCCAATGCCCTTGCACGGGTTGAAGTTTTCCGAGTTCTTCAAATGGGTGAGTGCCAGCATGTCCGTCGTAGCAAGTTCGAAAGACGGCGACAAAGTAGATTTGCCAAGCCCTGCCGCTTGGATGCAAGGCTTCAAGATTTGAGGAATCTTTGTTTGGTCGTAGGTCCTTCCATAATGAAGCTCCAGCATGCCATGCGGGTTACCACCTGTTGTCTCATTTTGTTTGCGTCATTTTGGTGCCACGTCGCATTCTCGCGCGGAACACCTAACTACGATTCACAAAGCGTGAGCAACCCTTCGACCTCGCGGGAGCAAGAACTCGTTCGGGCTGCTGTTGACCTATTAACCATAGAGATCGCTAAGGGCTACTTGGCCTCTAAAGGGACAACCTTGCCGAAAGCCATCGACTCAGTTGCAACCCTTCAAGAATTTCTTAGTAAGACATATCCCGACAAGAACCACGAGCTGCGGCGGGCAGTCGTGAACTTGCAGGCTTACGGTGATAGCTTCGTCGGCTTGAAAGAATCAGACTCGCAATCAGTGGGCAGTTATCTTAGGGATGGAGTTAAACGGTATGCGGTTAATTTGAAGGGGCAACCAATGATTTATGACAGCGCGAAGATCGCGCGAATCATAGATCAGACGAGCGACACAATTATTACCCTTCGACTTAAGCCGCCGGTAACAGAGAAAAGTGAACTCGTGGGCGCTTCGACGCGATCTTCTAGCCGCGTAAACTCGGCTGCTGGCTTCATTCGGTTGCATTCGCTGCTCATTGTAGCTGTTTTGCTTACGACCAATCTCCTTTCGCTGTTAGTCATCTTTCGGATGCGCTCTCATAATAAAGACAAGCTAACGGTTAACTCCATTGGGTCTGTTTCCGTTCAGCCAGTTCAGGCTACGAAAGCAAACAATGTTCGGATCAAAGCGATTAACCCAGACAATATGAGTCCTTATGAAAGGGTAGTGCAACCTCAAGTTAAGCGCGAGTCCGTTTCAGTCAAACAGGCTGAGAATGAATTACAAATCCTGCCGGTCAACTCGGGAGTGCACTGGGGCGACTGGCTTGTCGTAAGGGCCTCAGTTCCCGGAAAGCTACACATAGACAGCGAGCCGCAAATACCTTGTCAAGACAGTAATACATACCGCGATCTCGGCAGTGGTTGGGGTATCGCCATTGTCTGCGACGGTGCTGGGTCCAAAAAGTTTTCACACTACGGATCAACATTTGTTACGGACTTGACCGCGAATAAATTTGCGGATGTGGTTAAGGCAAAGGGATGGCTTGTTAATGCTTCTTTACCATCAGACGATGAATGGCATGGTATTGCAAGGAATGTTTTTACCGACGTGCGGTGTGAGTTGGACGAGTTCGCACGAAATAAATACGGCATCGACGTAAGTCTACTAGGTTGCACGGTAATTGTTGTCGTTCACTCGCCCATTGGCATATTAGCATCGCATGTTGGCGATGGCCGTGCTGCTTTCTACCCTAATGTCTGACGGTTGCGAATCGCATTCTTTCGAGGTCAATATCTTTGATGAAGCACAACGGAAGTACGTCGATCCCAATCGACCATACGAAAGATTTTTTCAGCCGCTTATCTCAAAGCTTAAAGACTTTTACATCAGCGATGCAGGACCAGAAGAAATTGACCAAAAATGGGTGAAGTTCATTAGCAGCGGCAACGAAAAGCTGAGGGATGAGCCAGACGACAAGACAATGATTCTCGGAGTGTTGATGCATTAACGAGAAGGACTCAAGTTCGATGTCAATCAGTTTTACAACCTCTAATCAGCAAAACATTGTGCTTCATAGTACGCCCATCGCGAGCGGTGGCGAGGGATCTGTGCACAAGATTATTTCGCCCGCTTGGTATAACAACAATTGCGCTAAGATATATTTCCGTCAAAACCGTACGAAGCAGCGCGAAAATAAAATCGGTTTCATGGTGAATAATCCGCCACCTGATCTCGGCGGCGGCAAGAATGCGCGAATCATCTGTTGGCCTAAAGAAGTCGTCTATGATAGTAACAAGCGATTAGCGGGATTTGTCATGCCGCTTGCGTTTGGTGGCAGTAGGCTGTTGTACGAACTTTGCACGCCAAGCATGAAGAACCTGCCTCCTGTCTGGACCGGCAAATACGATCGGGGTTCCGGCCACGGTGTCGAGGCAAGGTTGAAGCTGTGCGTTAATATTGCTGCCGCGGTAAATCAGATACACACGACTCAGAAGTATGTCTTGGTCGATTTGAAGCCGCAAAATCTGTTAATAACGAGTGACGGTAAGGTGTCTGTACTTGACTTGGATTCCATTCAAATATCTAACGGTAACACAGTAGTCTTTCCTGCTCAGTTCGCCACGCCTGAATATGTACCTGTCGAAGCCAACGCATTAAACCCAGCGAGAGATCTAATATCCAATAGTTGGGATTGCTTTTCCCTGGCAGTGATATTTTACCAGTTGTTATTCGGCTTACACCCTTATGCCGCTTCATTCCAAGGGCAATATAAAGACTCAGCCACATTGGCAGACAGTATCAAGAACGGCTTATTTGTGTTTGGGTCCAAGAGGAATTACATTCATATAAGGCCTGAACTGCACGATAATTTTACTCGCATTCCCACCTCTCTTCAGAACCTTTTTGTCAAAGCATTTGACGCAGGTCATTCTACTCCCAAGCTACGTCCGAGCGCGGGTCAGTGGGGCGAGACGACATTCGCGGAGTTACAAAAGCCAGCGCATCAGTGGAAAGCGATGAAGACTGCTATTTCCACGAGAGTCGGGCAAAGGGTTTCCGCAGTTCCGCGACAAACGACAACCACGAAACCGCTAAGCCAGACCGCATCTCGATCTTTTACCGCTCATCAAACAAGCACAACGGCAACAAAGACTCGTACAATCCCATCACCTTCCGCGCCATTTCCTGTTAAGGGTTTGGTCAGTGTCATCCTTGCTGGATTAGTGCTCCTCTTAGCAATCAACTTCTGCCGCCAGTTGGGTACAAGAACGCCAACCCAGTCAAGCCAGTCAGTAACGTCACGAATTGCAAGTGTAAATACTCTCAACTTGAACCTACGAGCAGGTCCCGGGGTGCATTATTCAGTATTGGCGGTGTTGCCTCAGGGAACCCAGGTTATGGCGTTTGGCGATACCCGTTATGCAGATCGCGCGACATGGGTGAGAGTACGAGTTGGGTCGCAAGAAGGTTGGGTAAATCAAGAACATCTGCGCTAACGTCCCCGGCGATCGTTCTCACGTGCTGCAAGCGAAAGCAGTCGATCGACAGAGTTGGTCTATGGTGGTATCAATATCGCGATTCGCTTTATCAACTCGCGAAGCATCTTATCAACCGTACAATTTGGAAACCACCCATCGAGGGTCGCCAACCCTTTTGTCCGGACAGAGACTTACCCTGTTCGAACTGATCTTCCTTGTCAGCTTTTTCATATTTGTATACCTCGCCTATTACACTTTCAAAAAGGCGCGGGTGGCCTAGTTCATAAGGACTGTAGTGTTAAGAGCGATAGTCCAGTAAAGGATGTCGTCATAATTTGAAACCTCTCCTTCATCCTTCGGAGATTGCACACTCAAGCACTGGAAGTAACAGCAGCGGCGATACAACCGCATGCGCGTTGGACAAGGGAAATCGACACTCAAGCACCCTCGCCGCTGAATGCTTCCGCGGACAAATTCGATCGCATCTTGACCTTACAACCGATGAAGAGGTTAGAAGACCGTAAACCTGGCTCTATCAATTATTGTGCAGCCTGCTGGAATTAGTGGGTTATCCCAGAATTCTGGTGCAAAGCCTGTACTGTCGGTTACGGCAGGAGTCTTGGTTAGTGTTTTGCTTTCAGCAGCCGTGGCGCATTTGTGATTACGGGAGTCTTGCCAACTCCCAATTGCAAGATGTTGATTTCGGCGGAATCCAGCATCTTCGGCTCGACGAGCGGGCGGTTTGACAGATTTCTCGCCACCGGTTGGCTTCTTCCTTTTGGATCATGATCAACGTAACACTCTTAGCACCGGTCTGACGGTTAATCTTCCGCAGCGGAGCTTCGCTTCCGCCAACATCCGCTACGGTTCGGGCTTCACTGATGCCGGCGGTCCGGCCCACCTGCCGGGTCATACATTGATTGATGTAAGTTTTGGAAAAGGTTTCGGCGAAGACTGGCTCATAGTCTTACAGTCCGTCAACATAACGAATCGGCGCTTCCTGCTCGACAACAGCAACCCGTTCGGCGGGACGCACTTCGCTGAGCCGCGCCAGATCTACGTTGAGGTGCGCTACCGTTTTCATTACTGAGCGATTGAGTGTCGATTAGCTGGCCTGTCGATGATTCTGATTGCCGCGCTGGTGATGGTGCCAATCATCTTCACGCAGGAAGGCGAAGCATGCGAGGAACGTGGTGGACGCTGCATATAGTTAGAATGACAGTTTTAGGCCAAACTGAATTTGCTTTGTAAATAGCCCTGTGCTGGAGATTCTGTAGAGGATGGTCTGAGAGAGTTTGTTATAATGTGCTTCCGATGTAGATCTTTCTCGTGGCTCCTCTTGGTGTAGCATGGATCGACATTACGCATTGACAAGGAGAGCGTCATGCCAGCTAGTTCGCTGCACCTCCTCGCAGCTATTACAGCCATCGCCGTTTTCGCGCTCGGCCAATGTGGGCCACCCACACATGGACC
>WNFR01010619.1_pt1 | contig 10475 bp, 10 predicted proteins | sample 5400221 | NCBI WGS metagenome assembly WNFR01 (sample SAMN13153357, study PRJNA577476) | soil metagenome | isolation source: 40 cm soil under Madrone tree | place: USA:California | collected 2016-06-14 | reverse complement strand
CCAAGTAGCGCAAGAGTACCTTCGTCAAGACGAACAGATTACCGCATTGATCGAATGATATTGAAGATACGAATTAGAACAATTTCGCAGGAGTTACAGGCAGCGCACCAAGCGCTGCAACTCCGCTTTACAAAACTTTCCGGTAACCAGGCCAACTGACGGCACCAAACGGACGTCTCAAATTTGGGGGACGGTGTGTCTTTTGCCCATAGGAGGTCCTTATGAACAGATTTGTACAGCTTTCATTAATAGCCCTGGCGCTCAATTGGCCGGCTTGGGGACAAATTCAGCAGAGCCGAACCGCTCAAGGTGCTCGCCTAATAACTGTGGCCGCCCAGGACCGCGATGATCAGGCCAAACGAGATCAGGACGACGACGATCGCCGCCGCGATCGTGATCATCGCCGCCACGACCGTGATGATAAGCACCGCCGTCGCGATCAGGACCGCGATCGGGATCAAGACCGCGATCGGGATCGGGATCAAGACCGCAATCGCGTCTATCAGGACCGAGACCGTGATCGTGACAATGACGCGTATTACGACCGCGATAATCGCGCGTACGGCCGCGGAGGATCTTACGGCCGAAACAGCCAGTGGCGCGGTCGCCTGTCGGCGCAGGATCAGAGCCGATTTGACAGCTATTACTCATGGACAGACGCATGCGGGACGTTTACGCGCATTACGGGATTCCAAACAACGTTCCGTACAACCAGGTTGCGTCTTCCGGAGCGGGTCCAATCGTAGCGTACTAATAAAAGAACGCAGGCCGCATTCGGGAGGTCCAGAGAAACCTGGACCTCTTTTTCACGCCTTTCGGATGTATTTTTCCGCCTGTCCACACACCGCAGTAACGTCTGTCGTACTCAGCCGAGATTCCAGAAAACACCCATAAAACCAGGAAAAACACGGAAATTCGCCTTGACTTCAGCATTTTGGGGGTTGAGATATGCTCTGGACACCAAAATTCACTCGAACGCAGTTTTGAGCCTTTGCTTCGGGGAATTTTCTCCCAAGTCTGCCTTGTGGGCCGCGCGACAAACCGCGGGAGCAGGGCCTCATTCTGTGGAAAGGGATTGAAACTATGGCCGACTCGCGGGAAGTGATGAACATTCGCCAGGCTTCGCAGTACCTGGGAGTGAGTCCGGACACGCTGTACAAGTACGTCGGGGAACAAAAAATCCCCGCCTTCAAGCTGGGCAACCGCTGGCGCTTCAAGAAGTCGAAGCTTGATCAGTGGATGGAAGATAAGTCGAACCAGATGGAAGCACGAAGCAAGAAGAAACCGAAGGCAGCCGTGAAAGCTGCCGGGCAACCGTAAAGGCGGGCACATGTTTGGATTCGGAGCGAAGACGATTGTTGGCCTGGATGTCGGATCCTCGAGCATCAAGGCGGTGGAGCTGAAGCGCGGACGCGATGGAATTGAAGTCGCCCATCTCGGACTGGAGCCTTTGGCGCCCGATATCGTGGTCGATTCCATGATTGTAGACTCGGGCACGGTTTCGACCGCGATTTCAAAGTTGTTTACCGACAACGAGATCAAGTCGAAGGCCGTCGCAACCGCGGTAAGCGGACACTCAGTGATTGTGAAGAAGATCTCGCTGCCCTCGATGAGCGATCAGGAACTTGCCGAAACTATCGAGAAAGAAGCCGCGCAGCACATCCCATTTGATCTAGCCGACGTGAATCTCGACTACCAGATTCTCTCCGAAGACGCGGGCAATCCGCAGATGGACGTTCTTCTTGTCGCCGTCAAGAAGGACAAGATTCTCAACTACACCAACGTACTCTCGATGGCGGGAAGAACTCCGGCTATTGTGGACATCGATGCCCTCGCGCTGCAGAACTGCTACGAATACAACTACGAGCCTGCGCCGGGTCAGGTGGTCGCATTGCTGAACCTGGGCGCGAGCGTGATGAATATCAACATCGTGAAGGGCACTACTCCCCTGTTCCCGCGCGATGTCAGCGTCGGCGGGCATCAGTACACAGACTCACTGCAGAAAGAACTTGACCTGAGCTTCGACGACGCTGAAGCGCTGAAGTTGGGCAAGAAGGTGGGCACCGTCAGCGAAGATGCCAAAACGCCCATCCTGCAGCAGGTGACTGAAATTATCGTTTTGGAAATTCAGAAGACGTTCGATTTCTTCCGTGCCAGCGCGGCAGGAGAGCACATCGAGAAGATTTACCTGGCGGGGGGATCTTCAAAGGTCCCGGGCCTGGTCGAAGCCCTGCGCCAGGAGTTCTCGCTGCCGGTGGAGATTTTTAATCCATTCCAGCGAATTGCGCCGCCAGCGCAAGGACCGGGAGTGGAACTGATCGAGCAGAACGCCGGCCAATTGGCAGTTGCGGTGGGGTTGGCCCTGAGGAGTTTTGACGACCTATGATCCGAATCAATTTGCTGGGAACACCGAAGTCGAAAAATAAGCATTCCGCTGCTTCCACGGTCGCGGCCATGGATATGGGTGATGTCGGCTCGCCGGCAATGAAAGTGGCGGTCGCTGCGGCCCTGCTGGTCGTGTTCAACCTAGGATACTGGTACAAGCTCGATCGGGAGAAGCAGAGCATCGCAACCAAAATGACGGCTGCCGAGCAGAAGAATCACGAGCTTGCGGGCGTGAAGGCTCGGTATCTGGAGCGGCAAAAGCAAGCAGAGAACTACAAGCGCCGCGTGGACGTCATCGATCAGCTCCGGGCCCAGCAGGCCGGTCCGGTCAATCTGCTGAATACCATCGGAAGTACGGTGAACAGTACCGAGGCAGTGTGGCTGGACTCGATGATCGATGCCGGGAACAGCGTGGATATTAAAGGCATGGCCTTGAGCGCCGATGCCGTAGCCAACCTGATCTCGAATCTGCAAAAGACTGGGTACTTCAAGAATATTGAGATCAAGGAAACCTTTCAGGACGAGACTTTTCGCGACATGCAGGCATTTCAGTTCACGCTAAGCTGCGAAAAGACCAAGTCCTAAGGCGGGAAATCATGAATTTTAATGACATGCCGGGTATCAAGCAGTGGGCAGTGGTATTAGGCGGAGCGCTATTGCTGAGTGTGGCTCTGTATTTCACGCTATTCAAATCACAGCGGGACGCCAATACAGCTGCTCAGCAAAGGCTCGACGATAAGGTCAAAGAGAACGCCGAACTCGAAACCTATAGGCCTCGTCTGGCTGAAATCGAACGCCAGCTTGCCAGCCTCAAGCAGCAACTCGAAATCGAGCGGCGCATCGTGCCGGATGATAAGGAAGTCGACAACTTTATGCGCATGATGGACTCTGAGGCGATGAAGTCCGGTGTCGAACTCCGCCGATATACGGCGAAAGGTGTCAATAGCAAAGATTTTTATAGCGAATTGCCTTTCGAGATGGAACTTGATGGTCCCTATTACTCGATGCTCAATTTCTTTGACCGCGTGGGCAAGCTCGAGCGAATCATCAATGTCTCCGGACTGCTGGTGGCCAGCACGAAGAAATCCTCCGACGCGAAGGTCAAGCACCAATACCAGTACGCGCCCGGTGAGAGCGTTGCTGCCACCTACACGGCGACCACTTTCTTCAGTCATGATCTCGAACCCGGCGCGCCCGGCAAACCAGCAGCGAGGAAAAAGTAGGGGAACCTATGAAGCTGATGACAGCAATTCTTTTGTTGGGATTCTGCGGAGCTGCCTGGGCGCAGAACCCGGATGTGATCCAGGACACGCGGACGACAATGAAGTTGGTGCAGCAGAAAAAAGCGTTGGACTCAGACGCGGCGTTGGCGGCTTCGCAGCCTAATGCATCGAAACCTGCCCCATCCCAGCCAGCCAAAGCTGCGCCGGCTAAGGCGTCTCCAACAAGCAAGCCCGTAACCGCTCTGCCGCCTGTACCCAAGCCGGCGAATGCGAACAAGCAAGTTCCGGCCAAGGCGAATGCCGGAAAAACGCCGGGAGCTCACAAGACACCGCCGGCAATAAAATCCGCAGCCGCTCCGAAAGCAGATGCGAAGCCCGCGAGTGCGAACCCGAAGAGCGCTGCTAGGAAATCGCAGCCCAAACAGAGGATCGCCGTCGAGGACAAAAACAAACCGGCTCAGCCGAAAAAACAAGCCGAAGTGATCAATCTGACTGGCCGGCGCGATCCCTTTATCAGTCCGGTGGTGAATCGCAGTATGGTCGGATCAGGCTGCAGTACAGGTAAGCGCTGCTTGTCGATCGGAGAAGTGAATCTTAAAGGCGTGGTGAAAGCCGATACCGGCATGATAGCGGTTGTCGTCAACACCATGAACAAAGCTTATTTCCTGCGAGAGAACGATCCCGTGTTCAACGGGTATGTGGTGAAGATCACAGGCGACTCCATCATTTTCAAAGAGACGTTACAGGATAAGCTGGGCAAGCCATTTACGCGTGAAGTTACGAAGAAGATTCCAACGCCGGCCGTGTAATCCGGCGAACGGCGGGTTACAGCGCCGGATAATTTGCAAGAAAGATAACCGGCGAGCAAGCACGCGCCGTGGGGAGAAGCGAAATGCGAAAGCAATTGCTGGGTGTTTTCATACCGCTGCTTTTGTTGGTATTGATCGCGGCAGCGGCCGAGACGCAGAGCACGGGCACAGAGACTGTAAAGCACGCTGTTCTGCAGAAGGTTGACGTCGTGCGGGGCGATGACAGCGTGAGTTTGGAGATAACCGCTCGTGGCCAACTAACGCCTCAGTTAAGCACTCTTGCTCACCCTGCGCGAGTCGTGCTCGACCTGCCTAACACATCGGTGGCTACTTCCCAGACCCACATCGACGTGGGGAGCAATGGAGTTCAGACCGTACGGGTTGGTATGAACGGGCAACAACCTCCCAGCACGCGAGTCGTCATTGATCTGCAGCAAGCCTGCAAGTATGAACTCATGCCCGTCGACGGGAATAAACTGGTCTTGAAATTGCACACCGGGCCGGTGGTGGCGAAAGCTCCCAGTTCCACCGCTCCCGTTTCGCAACCTTCCGCTTCGGCAATCTCTACGCCTGCAACCAAGAACCTTGAGGTTGCGGCAAGCCAGTCCGTGGTGAAACCCCCAGCAGTTGCAGATACCAAGCGTCCTGATTCCGCGAACGATTTTGTATTCGTCGAACCCTCGTACAAGCCGAAGACAACGGCCGAAGAGCAGAAGACTCCCGTCCTGGAGCCCGCAGACCGGGCTCTGGCTGCTGCCGGTAAGTTTGTGGATCGTCCGGAAGGCAATCTGCTGCCCACGGCCAGCGCGGCGATGCAAGCGCCCGGCTCGGTACCATCGCAGCCCGCAGTAAACCTGGCCGCCGAGCAGAAGTCGCAGTCGCAGCAGAATCCGGCTGTAAATGGCCCAAAGTACACTGGCGAGCCGATTTCGGTGAACTTGAAAGATGTCGACTTGAAAGACTTCTTCCGCCTGATTCACGAAATCAGCGGACTGAATGTTGTGCTGGATCCGAACGTCAAAGGAAGTCTAACCATTGTCCTGGATGACGTACCTTGGGATCAGGCCCTCGACATCGTTCTGAAGAACAATAGTCTTTCGCGGCAGCTCGAAGGGAATGTGCTGCGCATCGCTACTGTCGATACTCTGCGCAAGGAAGCCGAAGCGAAGCGCGCGCAGCAGGAAGCCGAAGCACTGGCCGTTGATAAGGTCACCGTCACTCGCTTCCTGAGCTACGCGCACTCGAAAGATGTAGTGCCGACGGTAAAGAAATTCCTTACCCAGCGGGGTGACGTAATCTCGGACGACCGCACGAACGCACTCATCATCGAAGATATTCCTTCGGTTATGCCGGCGGTTGATCGCCTGCTGACGCAGCTCGATCGCAAGACGCAGGAAGTCGAAATCGAAGCTCGCGTCGTAGCCGCTACCCGCAGCTTCGCCCGCGACATTGGAACGCAACTAGGATTCGGGTGGGGCAACTCGCCTAGTGCGATTGGCGGTGCCTCGAGCGCTGGCGCTTCACCAATTAAAGTCGGCGGCCTGGCTCCAAAATACATCACAATAGGCGATTCTATCCCGTTGTTCTCCAACCTGCCGGTCACCAGCCCGACGAGCGGATTCAGCTTCACAAACGAAAGCAACAACTACCGCATAGATGCGATCTTGACCATGGCGGAGTCGCGCGGGTTGCTGAAGATTCTCTCTCGTCCGCGGGTGGTCACTCAGAACAACATTCAGGCTCTGGTGCGCCAGGGAGTGCGCGTTCCGATCGTCACGCAGGCACAGTTGGGTGGTCCGCCAACAGTTACTTACGTTGACGCTTTCCTGCGTCTGACCGTGGTTCCGCAGATCACGTCGGAAGGAACGATCTTCCTGAACGTGGACGTCGAGAACACCACACCTGATTTCGGGCATACGATTCAGGGCAACCCGACTTTGATTACGCAGCAGGCGACTACGCAGGTGCTGGTCACTGACGGTGGAACCGTCGTTATTGGCGGTGTCATCCAGACTCAGAATTCGGTCAACATCGCGCAGGTGCCGCTGCTTGGAAATATTCCAGCTATCGGCAATCTGTTCAAGCGTCGCACCGTGAGCACCGCAAACCAGGAGCTGATTTTCTTCATTACTCCGCGCATTATCCAGACGTAGAATTCGGGTTAGCAGCAAGACAGCCGCCGGTTCCTGCAATACGGGGGCCGGCGGTTCTGTTTGGGTCGTTCGTCTCTGTCTGTCGATGGCGGCTAAAATCCTGAGTCCCCTTCTCCGCCGCCGGCTTGAACCAGCTTTCGCTGGGCTGCGCTGCTACACTCGGATTAATGGACTACGAGAGCAGGCAGCAAAATTTGCGGAGCAAGCTAAGCCGTCATCGTCTCGACGGCCTGCTGATCGTTCATCTCCCAAACATTCGCTACCTCTCGGGCTTCACCGGTAGTTCAGCCATCCTCGTGGTCACCGAGAGCAAATCCGTTTTCTTCAGTGATGGACGTTACTCGGCACAAGCCAAAGCCGAGGTGCAAGGCGCGAAAGTCATGATCAGCCGAAAAGCCCCGATTCTTACCGCGGCCGAGTGGATGCTCCGGAATCGTCCTAAGCTGGGCAAGTCCCGCATCAGGGTTGGCATCGAAGGAGATCACCTATCAGTAGCAGCACGGACCCGCCTTCTAAACACCTTGTCATCGAAGTTTCTACTCCGCGAAGCTCCGCCGATCATTGAGCAAGCACGAATGGTGAAGGATGCGGCAGAAATCGAGCTAATTCGGCGAGCCGTCCGGCTGGGCAGCAGCCTTTTCGATCGAATCTTAGAAACTATCCGTCCCGGCATTAGCGAAGCCGAAGTCGCCTGGGAACTCGAGTACGCCGCGCGGAAGTCGGGCGCCGACGACATGTCATTTCCGACCATTATTGCCTCGGGCGAACGGTCCTCATTGCCTCACGGCCGAGCCTCCCAAGCGGCTATCCCACCGCAGGCATTCGTGGTCTGCGACTTCGGTGTTATACTCTCAGGCTATTGTTCTGACATGACTCGCACTGTCTACGTGGGTAGGCCCACTGCGGAGGCGCACAAGTTCTATCAGGCTGTACGGGACGCCCAGCAAGCGGCAATTGAGGCTGTCAGACCTGGAGTAAGCGTCGGCGAGGTCGATCAGGCTGCTCGCAAGCTATTGCGAAGAGAAGGTTTAAGCAAGTATTTTACCCATTCCACCGGCCATGGCGTGGGCTTGGAAATCCACGAGGCTCCTCGCGTTGCCGCTGGGCTGAGTGAAACCCTCAGACCGGGAGTGATCATCACGATTGAACCGGGCGTTTATATCCCTGGGAAATGCGGGGTACGGATCGAGGATATGGTAGTGGTGACCGAGCATGGATGCGAAATTCTGACGGCCACGAGTAAGGAACTAACGGCTGTCGTATGACAGTCATAGTTTCCTGGAACAAACTGCCCGGGCAGCTCTGCTCTTCTTTCCGGCCGGGCGCGCAGGCAGAGACTAGTCCCACCGTAGACGATGAATCTGAAAGAGATCAAAGAACTCATCGAGTTCTTAAAAGAACAGGAAATCGCCGAGTTCGAGCTGGAGCGCGGCGATGTGAAGGTCCGTATCAAGCGCGCTCCGAACTCAAGCGCACCTGCGCAGGATACTCGCACCATCGCTGTACAAGCAGCGTCATCGATACCGGAGAACGCAGTAGCACAGCCCATCACCTCGCCTGCGGTACCCGGCACTCCCAAAGAATCCGAGGCCAAAGGTGAAGGGCCGCTCCACACCGTCCGCTCGCCCATCGTCGGAACATTTTACGAGTCGCCGTCGCCGGGATCGCCGCCTTTTGTGAAGCCAGGGGACGCGGTGGAGGTTGGCCAAGTCTTGTGCATTGTGGAAGCCATGAAGCTGATGAACGAAATCGAATCGGATGTAGCCGGAGAGGTGGTTAAGAAATTGGTAGCCAATGGCCAGCCGATTGAATATGGGCAGGAGCTGTTTGTCATACGCCCGAAGAGCTAGAAAGCCGCGGACGGAAACCCATGGCGCGCGAAGCGCGCCATTTTTGTGCCTGTAACTGGCGCTGCCCGCGGTTAACTCCGCGGCAACGCCGGCAAGGATCTCGTTCTACGCATGTTCAAGAAGATACTCATCGCCAATCGAGGCGAAATTGCCCTTCGTGTCATCTGCGCCTGCAAAGAGCTCGGAATCCGCACGGTGGCGATCTACAGCGAGGCCGACCGCAACTCGTTGCCGGTCCGGTTTGCCGACGAAGCCATCTGCATCGGCCCTCCTCAGCTTGGGCAAAGCTACTTGAACATCCCCGCTGTCATCAGTGCTGCCGAAATCGCTAATGTCGACGCCATCCATCCTGGTTACGGGCTGCTCGCAGAAAATGCCAATTTCGCCGAAGTCTCCGAGACCTGCAATATCAAATTCATTGGACCGCCACCTGAAATCACCCGTCTGATGGGGGAGAAGGAAAAAGCTCGTGCGGCAATGAAGAATGCCGGCGTGCCTATCCTGCCTGGATCAGAGGGCATTCTCGCGGGCGAAGGCGAGGCCTTGGAATGGGCGCGGCAAGTTGGATTTCCAGTGATCGTTAAGGCTTCGGCCGGCGGCGGCGGGCGCGGCATGCGCATTGTCCGCAATGAAGAAGAGCTTCCCGCACTTTTCAAAGCTGCGCAATCCGAGGCGGCTGCAGCATTTGGCAACGGCGATCTTTATATGGAGAAGTTTATCGAACGCCCGCGCCACATTGAATTCCAGATTCTGGCCGATCAATACGGCAATGTGGTAAGCCTGGGCGAGCGCGAATGCTCGATTCAGCGGCGGCATCAGAAGTTGCTCGAGGAGTCTCCCTCCACCCAGATGACGCCTGAACTGCGAGAAAATATCGGGGGAGTTCTCTGTAAGACTTTGTCGGATATCGGCTACGTTAACGCCGGCACTATCGAGTTCCTCATGGATGAGGATCGACGGCTTTACTTCATCGAAATGAATACCCGCATTCAGGTCGAGCACCCGGTCACAGAGATGGTTACGGATGTCGATTTGGTCAAGAGTCAGATTCTGCTTGCCGCCGGCGAGCGCATGGAAGATGTGTTGCACGGGCCCATTGTGCACCGTGGTCATGCCATCGAATGCCGCATCAATGCTGAACATCCGGAGAAGTTCACGCCATCAGCGGGCAAGATTACCGCCTTCCATCCTCCTGGAGGCACCGGGGTAAGAATCGATACAGCAGCTTACGCAGAAGGCGTGATTCCGCCTTACTATGATTCACTGATCGCCAAGCTGGTGGTACGCGGCAGAGATCGGTCAGAAGCGGTTTCGCGCATGTCCCGAGCGCTGGAAATGTTCATTGTTGAAGGTATCTACACCACGATTCCGCTGCATCGGAAGATCTTGGCTGACGCCGACTTTCGCGCAGGGAAGCTGGATACAACCTTCATTGACCGCTTCCTTGCAAAGAACGGGAAGGAGAAGGTAAGTGCTTAGGTTAGCCAGCTTGCGGCCCGAATAGGAGGTTAACGGAAAACTGTTCCTGCCTTCGAATTCCGCGTCATTTAACTCGAGATTTGCGAATTAAGAAGAGTTCTCAGTTTGGAGTTCTCAGTTGTCAGTAAAAACGCATGTTCAGTTTGCCTAGGCTGTATGCCATTGTCGATTCCGGCTTCCATCCGGAACTGAACGAGCTAGTGTCATTCTGCGAAGACCTGCGAGCCGCAGGCTGCGAGTTGATGCAGTATCGGAATAAGGACAGCAATGCCCGGCAGGCTCTAGACCAGGCAACAAATTTACGACAGCGGCTTGGTGCCTCAGTCAAGTTGATCATGAACGATCGTGCAGATCTTTGCCTCGCTGCTCAATTCGACGGCGTCCACGTAGGCCAGGACGACCTCTTGCCAGAGAGTGCCAGGCGAGTCATCGGGCCAAACCGCTGGCTCGGAGTTTCGACGCACAATCCCGAGCAGGTCGCGGAAGCTGATCAGACCTCGGCAGACTACATTGCCATCGGCCCTGTATTCGCAACGGCCAGCAAACAAAATCCCGATCCAATCGTCGGCGTGGATG
>WNFR01008338.1_pt1 | contig 10476 bp, 6 predicted proteins | sample 5400221 | NCBI WGS metagenome assembly WNFR01 (sample SAMN13153357, study PRJNA577476) | soil metagenome | isolation source: 40 cm soil under Madrone tree | place: USA:California | collected 2016-06-14 | reverse complement strand
ACTAATTTCGTCTCCGGCTTTGATCGGGTGCGCAGACTTTGCCGGCCGGCCGTTAAGGAGAACAAAGCCCGCGTCGCAAAGCTCCTGAGCTAAGGTGCGGCGCGGGCAGAGACGGCTTAGTTTAAGAAAAATATCGAGACGCACCAGGTGTTCATCGCCCGAACTGAACGAACAATAACTTCAGGGCTTGGGAATGATGCCCAGCAGCTTGCCTTTCTTTTTGTCCGGAGCTCTCTTGGTCACTGCGGCGGGCGGTACGATCTTGAGCAGCGGTTCGACCTCGGCGCGATAACTTTCCGCGATCTTCACATAACCGTCGTTGCGCAATTCCTGTAGATAATCCTCGCGCGCCTTAGCTGAACGCTCGCGAGTAATCGCTTCGCGCACATTGTTCTCGTTAAAGGTCGGAGTATTGCTGCCGGCCGTCCGCGTATCCACGCGTAGAATTTGATAACCCTCGTCAGTCTTTAGCGGTTCGCTTATTCCGCCGGGTTTTACATTCTTAACTGCGCTGGCTATGTCGGCGCGCAGATCGGGAACCGCAAAGAGGCCGACCTTACATGGCTTCTGTCCGCCGCTCGCCGGCCGTTCAGTGTAAGCTGCGGCCAACGTGCAGAAGTCGGCGCCGCCGCGCAACTGGGCTACCAGTTTGGCTGCCAGGGCTTTGACGTCGGCCTCCTGCTTGCCGGCAAGTCCCAGAAATATTTCTGACAGCTCGATCGATTCAGGTTTGAGAAAAGTTGCCTGGTGCGCGTCGAAATACTTATGCAGCTCGTCCGCCCCATAGCTGAAGAACAGTTTCGAATCGACTTCGCCCTCCAGGACCGCCTGCTTCATCATCTCAATACGCATGGACGCGCGAATTCCCACGGGATCGAGTCCGGCAGCGATCATCGCTTGATCCAATTTATCAATTGAGGTGATGCCGTTCTCCTTAGCAACTTCGAGCATGCGCTTGTTAACTTCGGCTTCGACCCTCTCAGTCAGGTCGAGTTCTTTACCTTTCTGAAGCAATAACTGCTCGTTTACCAGGAGAGCAATCAGCTCGGGTTTGTGCTTGGTAACCTCGCTGTTGGCTTGCTGTTCGGACATTCCATTTTGCTTCAATGTCTCGATTCGTTCCTTCATCTCGCGCTTCAATTGCGAAAGCGTGACGACACCGTCGTTGACCTGCGCGATCACTTCATCGACGACCACGGGTTCGCCCTCCTGGGCGCGCGCAGCCGAAGGTGAGGCGACGAAAGCCGTCAGCAAGAGTAGCGGGACAAGAATAGATTTCAATTTCACAGTTGATACTCCTTAATAAAGCTCCGGAGGAGCGAGATGTTTATAGCCAGCGGCCTCTATAGATCATTTAAGCTCCTTTAGGAGCGTCACATATTTCGCTCCTAAAGGAGCTGGGTTAAAGTTAACTGTTTTCGGGCTGTAAACATTTCGCACCTAACGGTGCTGGTTTGCAATGACTGATTCTAACCGTCACTCCTGATTTGCAGCAACACCCGGCGGGCGACAGCCAGGGATTCGTCCTTCTCCTGTGCGCTCAATTCCAGCCGCAAAACCCCGCCCGGCGTAAAGCTGGCGCCTTCCCGTGCCTGAATCAACTCCATCAACTTTTCGGGGGCGACGCGAGCTTTCTCGGCGAGTTTAATGGCGATTCCTTCCCGAGTCCTGTCAATGGAAACGACACCGACAGACTCAGATGCCTGGCGCAGCCGGGCATAGCCGAACAAGTCTTCGACCGGCTCCGGAATTCGTCCGTACCGATCTTCGGTCTCGGCCCGAATCGCGGCCAGCGCTTCTTCGTCGCGCGCCGAAGACACGCGTTTGTAAGTGCGCAGCCGTTGGCCCATGTCAGCGATATAGCTTTCGGGAATCGCCACGTCGACACCGAGGTTCAGCGAAACTGACGGCTCGTCTTCAACCTGCTCGCCCTGTAACTCAGCCACCGTGCGTTCCAGCATCTGCGTGTAAAGATCAAAGCCGAGCGCGTCCATGTGACCCGACTGCTCGCCGCCGAGCATGTTGCCCGCGCCTCTCAATTCCAGATCAAGCGCCGCGATGCGAAAGCCCGCGCCGAGGTCAGAGAATTCACGAATGGCCGCGAGCCGCCGGCGCGCAATCGGCGTCAGTTCCTGCTCGGCCGGAATTAATAGATAGGCATAAGCGCGGCGGCTGGAGCGTCCCACGCGTCCGCGCAATTGATAAAGCTGAGAAAGACCGTAATTGTCGGCGCGGTTTATGATGATTGTGTTAGCGCGGGGGATGTCTATTCCGTTCTCGATGATCGTGGTGGCCACCAGCACATCGTATTTATAGCCAATGAAATCAAGCATGACGCGCTCCATTTCTTTTTCATTCATCTGGCCGTGGCCGACCGCCATGCGCGCCTGCGGTACCAATCGTTTCACCAGCGCGGCGATGGTTTCGATCGACTCGACCCGATTGTGAATGAAAAAGACCTGCCCGCCGCGCGACAATTCGAGATCGATCGCCGACTTGATCACTACGTCCGATGATTGAACCACCTGAGTCTGAATCGCCAGCCGATCGCTCGGCGGCGTTTCAATCAAAGACATATCGCGCAGGCCGCTCAGAGACATATTCAGCGTGCGCGGAATGGGCGTAGCCGAAAGTGTCAGCACGTCGACGCGCTTCTTTAGTTGCTTCAAACGTTCTTTATGGGCGACGCCAAAGCGCTGCTCTTCATCGACCACGACCAGGCCCAGATCGCGAAAGCTTACGTCCTTTGAAAGCATTCGATGAGTGCCAATCACCACGTCGACTTCGCCCGCTTCAACCCGCTTAACCACGTCCTTCTGTTCTTTAGTTGAACGAAAGCGCGACAGCAATTCAATCTTGACCGGAAACGGCGCGAAGCGCTGACGGAAATTATCGAAGTGCTGATAAGCCAGCACCGTCGTCGGCGTCAGGATGGCGGTCTGCTTGCCATCCATCACGGCTTTGAAGGCCGCGCGCATCGCTACTTCCGTCTTGCCATAACCGACATCGCCGCACAAGAGACGGTCCATCGGAGTCGGGGTTTCCATGTCGTGCTTCACATCTTCAATCGCGGTTTCCTGATCCGGCGTGAGCGTGTATTCAAAGCCTTCTTCGAACTCTCTCTGCCAGGGAGCGTCGGCTGGAAATGCGTGACCCTGGACCAACTTGCGCTCGGCGTACAGCCGTAGCAGTTCATCGGCCATGTCGCGCATCGCGCGTTTGGCTTTCGCCTTTGTCTTCTGCCAACCGATCCCGCCCAGTCGATCGAGCGCTGGTTGATTAGCTTCAGCGCTCGAGTAACGCTGCACTAGATCGAGCCGCTCAACCGGCACGTACAACTTCGCTTCTTCGGCGTAATACAGCAGCATAAACTCGCCGCGCGGCGTGGGTGTCAGCGCGCTCACGGTTGCCGATTGGGTTGGTCCAAGGTTAAGCGTGACCAAGCCGCCGAATCGCGCGATGCCGTGATCGATGTGCACCACATAGTCGCCGACCTTCAAATCGCGAAAGTCAGAAAGAAAAGCCGCGGCCCGGGCCCGGCGTTTCTTCTCTCGCTTGATCGCCGTGGTCCGCCGCTCCAGCGCGGGCTCGGCGGCTTCGTCGAATAGATCTCCTTCGACATGTACGACTAGACGCGCGGAAGGAAGCTCGAATCCGCCCGAAAGTCTTCCGGAAGTAACCACCACGTCTGAGGACGCCGAGTGATGGGCCTGATCGATAGACGAAGTGAGGCGTACATTGACTTCGTACTCGCGCAGGATTTCCGCCACGCGTTCCGCTACACCGCCACTCGGCATTACGAAAAGTGTGGTGCCTTGCTCGTTAGTGCGGCGCTTGTTCAAGTCGGCCGCGAGATCGGGCAGACGGCCGTGATACCGAATCACGGATTGGGCCTTCCACTCAATCTCTGCTGGGAGCGCGGGCGGGCGGGGTCCCCGGCGGGGCAGCCCCGCTGGGGTGCTCGACCCATCCGCATGCGGAAACAGGAACAAAGGCTTTTTCTGCGCGCGTTCTTTACCAACCGAAACTTTCGGTTGTTCAGCATCGAGCGCAATCTCCTGATCGATCTTCGTCGCCGTGCGACCCAGCGTCCGCAACTCAACCCGTTGCATCGCATTGATCCCCGCGCGTAGTTCTTCAACGGTGAGATAAAGTTCACGCGGCGAAAGCGCCAGGTCGTCGGCGGCATCGGTCTCGGCAAAGCGATCCGCCAAAGTTTGAAAAGCACTCGCCAGAAAATTCTCGACCGAAACCGGCTCGTCGACTACCAGGATTGCGTCCGGCAAAAACTCAAACACGCTGGCTCGCCATTCGTGCACCAGCGAAATCAACCATTCCCAGCCGGGAAAGTCTTCACCTTCGTCGGCGAATACCGTGCGGTCACGCAACGAGCGAGCGAAGCGCGGTTCGTGCCAGCGCACCCGCGCTTGCGCCGCCCATTCACGAAAGTCCGAGGGCTTGACCGCGAGTTCGCGCATGGGCGGAATCTCGATCTCGGATAATTGAATAGTTGAAAGCTGGGTTTCCGGATCGAACTCGCGAATCGAATCGACCGTGTCGCCAAAAAACTCGATTCGCACGGGCGCCCCGCGGCCGGGCGGCCAAACGTCCAGGATTCCACCACGGATGGAAAATTCGCCGATGGCGCCGATGGGATCTTCGCGCACATAACCACCGGCAATCAGTTTTTCCACCAACTCTTCGGGCGAATGATCTTCGTCACGCCGAAGTATCGCGCCGGCTTTCAAGACCTCAGCCGGCGGCACGGTAGGCCTGGCCAGCGCTCTGGAAGTCAGTAAGACAAAATCGCTGTTGCCGGCCGCGGCTGGCGCCTGATGAATGCTGGGAATGCCCGGCCGAGTTTGTTTGCGTCGCGCCAGGCGCCAGAGAGCCAGCGCGCGTTTTTCCAAGGTCTCGGCATGCGGCGAACCGCCGGCGTACGGATCGCTTTCGGAAGAGGGCAGGATCGTCACTGCTCCTTTGCGTTCGGCGCCTCCCCGCAGGGCGCAGTACCAGAAATTAAGGTCACGCTCCCAGTCTTCCAGATCGCGCTGGGCCGGAACGACCACAGCGATTTGCTTTCCGGTTTCGCGCTGGAGCGCCGCCAACGCAAGAGCCCGCGCGGGTCCGGCGACCAGGCCGCTGATCGAAACTACGCGCGCGCCGCCGTTGATGTCGCCAAGGACTCGAAGGAATTCAGCACTGGCCCTAACCGAACTCAGCGCAGTTTGAATTACCGAAGATGTTTCCGTAGTCGTTGCCATTCAAGGTCGAATCCGTCGATCGCGGCTCTGCCACCTGATGTGCGGAAAGGCTTCGCCTTTCCGTAAGGGCCATCTAAATCTTGGCGACGCTGCGCCTCGCCGATGCGGAGGCATAGCCTCAAGACTTCAAAATACAGTAGACGGAAAGGCAAAGCCTTTCCGCACATCGGGCGGCAAAGCCGCATTCGGGGCAGTAGCCCGACCGTCAGTGAGGGCGTCTTACCTGGGACACGCCCTTACATCCTCATCCGATCAATAATCTCGCTCGACGAAACGCCTTCGACGAAAGGCAAGCTCACCACGCGCCCGCCCGCGGCTTCAACTTCTTCACGACCGTGAATTTCGTCAAGGGCATAATCGCCTCCCTTGACCAAAACGTCGGGCAACAGTTGAGCAATCAACGATCTCGGCGATACGTCATCGAAAATTGTTACGTAGCTCGTCGAGCGCAGCGCCGCCAGAATCTCGGCCCGTTCGTCTTCATTTATCAACGGCCGGCCCGCGCCTTTCAGTTGGCGCACGGAAGCGTCGCTATTGATCGCCACCACCAGCGCGTCACCCAGCGCTCGCGCTGCTGATAGATAACGCACGTGGCCGACGTGCAAAATGTCGAAAACACCATTCGTGAAGACGAGCTTTTCACCCGCGGCGCGCAGACGCGCGCGCTCAGCGAAAAGACTATCGGCAGAAAGAATTTTGATGGCGGACATCCGCGAACAATCTAGCATGCGCAGGCTCGGAGCAAATAGTGGGGGCATGCTTCAAGTCGGAGCGCGGACATCCTGTCCGCCTGAGCGCGCAGCGCGAACAGCCTCTGGTGACGTAGAGCTGAGCGGGCTTTGCCCGCTGGCGGACAAGGATGTCCGCGCTCCACTTGCCACTGGCTGTTTACGATTTGCCATTTACCCTTTACTATCATCGTTTCCGATCACGACGTTTTTATGACTGTACCTTTCCTTGAAGACAACGATCAGACCCAGGCGCGGCGCGAGCACCTGGAAGCTCTGCGCCAACTTGTAGGTAACGTCTATCCAAACAAGTTCGAGCGCAGCAACGTCGCCGAGAATTCTTCCGGTGAAGACACGATCACGGCCATTGTCGATACGTTTAAGAAACTCGAACCTCAAGTGGCTGAAGGCCAGAAGCCTTCACCGGATGATCTCGAGTCTGCGAATACTGAGCTGAATAGAGTTCGCGTGCGGATTGCGGGGCGCATTGCCGCGCCGGCGCGGGTGATGGGCAAAGCCGCGTTTGTGCACCTGTCCGACGGCACTTCGCGTTTGCAGATTTACGTTCGCCGCCAGGACATCACCGGCGTGCGCAACGACAAAGATGGCGGCGAAGTCAACGGTTGGGACCTTTTCAATCTGCTGGATCATGGTGACTTCATCGGCGTCGAAGGCTATCTGTTCGTGACCCGCACCGGCGAATTGTCAGTGCACGTCGAGAAGTTACAGTTTTTAGCAAAGGCTTTGCTGCCAATGCCGGACAAGATGCACGGGATTCAGGATGCCGAGATTCGCCAGCGGCAACGCTATGCCGATCTGATCGCCGGCAGCTTGAAGCTGGAACGCGAAGCAGGCGATCTGACGCCGCGCGAAGTTTTTGAGTTGCGCTCGAGGGCCGTGCGCGAAATTCGCCGCTTCCTCGACGAGCACGATTACATCGAAGTCGAAACGCCGATGCTGACGCCTTTGGCGACAGGCGCGGCGGCTAAGCCTTTCAAGACACATCACAACGCGCTCGATATCGATCTCTATGCGCGCATCGCGCCTGAACTTTATTTGAAGCGGTTGGTCGTCGGCGGCTTTGAAAAGGTCTATGAACTGAATCGAAACTTTCGTAACGAAGGCATCTCAACCAAACACAATCCTGAGTTTACGATGCTTGAGTTCTACATGGCCTATGCGGACGTGAATCAGATGATGGATTTTGCTGAGGAGCTTTTGCGTTCGGTGGTGTACGTCGCCCTGGGACACACGCACGTGCGCTATGGCGAGCACGAGATTGATTTCTCGCGGCCGTTTCAGCGGATGACGATGAAAGAGGCGATTGCGAGGTATTGGCCGCACGATTTTTTTGATCAAGTCCTCGGTGAACAGAATGATGCCTTTCGAAATTTTGATTGGTTAGAAGATGTACGCCTCGCTCGTCGCATGGCGGAATACCTCACAGCCATTCAATTCAGAGCTATCATGAGCGCACCGGTAGTTGAGGCGTTAAACGAGGTGCGTTACGAGTACCGTCGAGAAGTTTGGAAAGCATGGAAACCCGACGATGAAAGGCTCGAACAACTCAGCGTGAGTAACCTGGGGCTAAGTGTGGCCACAATCTTTGAAGAAATAGCAGAGGCCCAACTTATTAGTCCGACCTTTATCTACGACTTCCCAAAGGCGATCTCGCCTTTGTCCAAAGCTTCACCCGCTGATCCTTCTATCGCCGAACGCTTCGAATACTTCGTCGGCGGCCTTGAATCCGGCAACGGCTTCTCTGAACTGAATGATCCCGAAGAGCAGTACCAACGCTTCAAAGACCAGGTCGGGCAGCGGGAGCGTGGCGACGAAGAGGCGATGGTGATGGACGAAGATTACATTCGCGCGCTCGCTTATGGCATGCCGCCCGCGGCCGGGATTGGGATCGGAATCGATCGGCTGGTAATGCTGCTGGCCAACAAGCAGTCAATTCGCGATGTGATCATGTTTCCGCATATGCGTCCGGAAAAGCGAGCGGACGACGAAAGTCAGACGGGGCAGTAGCCCGACCGTGAGGGAGGGCGTAATCCGCGAATTGCTGCATTCCGGATAGACATCAATCGACCAGCCTGCGAAGCAGGCGACCATATCAGTAGCCCACAGCGCCAGCTGTGGGTTCAAGGTTCGCTTGAAATGAAGAGAGCCCGTGAAACGGGCGGCATAGATCCAACACGGTGTTATGTCGCCCGCATTCGCGGGCTCACGTGTTCTGGTTTCAGCTGCTTACCCACAGCTCGCGCTGTGGGCTACTGGTATGTCGTCGGCTTCGCCGACTGGTAAGGGTGTGATACCATTCGCCCCCCAGACCCAATAGATCTAAGTTTCGAATTAAGGAGACCCTGAAATGATGCGCAAAGTTTTCCCTCTAGTTGTACTACTGGCTGTGATGGCCGGAGCCTTGATGGCTCAGGACAAGAGTGTGACCCTGACCGGTTATTTGATCGACAACAGTTGTGCCGCCAATCACGCGAATGACAAAACCTTCGCGACCTGGGTCAAGACCCACGGGACCAGCTGCGCGACCATGGAGTCGTGTGAGAAGAGTGGTTATGCGGTTTTCGCCGGTGACAAGCTTTACAAGTTTGATGACGCCGGCAACAGCAGCGCGGAAGCTCTGTTGAAGGCCACGAAGTCGAAGAAGGGCCTGCATGTAAAAGCAGAAGGCACCGTTGATGGTGACACGCTCAAGGTAACGAAACTGACCGAAGTTACCGAGTAAGATCGACACTTCAAAACCAGCCGGCTGGTTTTTCACGGACCTGAGCCCGCGACGCAGAGTTAATCTCGTCGTCGCGGGCTCGATTTGTTTTTGATGACGAGGGCCCGTCTGCGTTTCAGATTTATCTCTCCACGATTAAGTTGCGCGGCTTTGCCGCCTGATGTGCGGAAAGGCTTTGCCTTTCCGTTGCCCGCGTTGATCGAGGCTGCGCCTCATGTGCTGCGAGGCATAGCCTCGAAGCTGGTAGTTTGAACTCCCGGAAAGCCAGAGGCTTTCCGCACATCAGGCGGCCGAGCCGCATCACTGAACTGGCAATTCGCCATGCAGGAACTGATTGAGTTACGTTTTCAATCGCGGTGCGCCAAGCGGACCATAACTGAGCACCGTACCGCCAAACCCCACGGCCCAACCGTGATCCTGATCGACAAAGAAAAGACGTTCGAGGGCGTGTGACGTGCCGCTGGGTGTTGCGATCCAATGAATCCCGCCATCTTTCGTGTTCAGGAGTGTTCCTTGAGAGCCGACGGCCCAGCCTTCAGAGGCGTCGATGAACTTCACGTCCAACAGATCCGTTTCGACGTTTGAGTGTTGCCCGAACCAGGTGCGCCCGCCATCAGTCGTTGCAAAGACGAGACCTGCGGTGCCGACGGCCCAACCCAAACTGTTTCCGGCGAAACTTGTCGCGGTAAAGCGCGCGCCGGCGCCATCACGAACCACGCCACTTTGCCAGGTCATGCCGCCATCGTTGGTTTGCAGAATCGTGCCGCCGGCCCCGACCAACCATCCGTGGGCATAGTCGACGAAGGTCCCACCTAACAACAGATGACTGGTGGGCGCAGGTTGGCGCGACCATTGCACGCCGCCATCACGCGTGGCAAAGACGATGCCGCTTTCCCCAAACAGCCAGCCCCTTTGGATATCAGCAAACACGACCCGCACCAGACGGGAATTGGCATCCGCGCCTTTGAGAAATACACGCTGCCAACTAAGACCTCCGTCCTGAGTTTTCAGCAGGTAGGTCCGCGGTTCGTCATTCGTTTTCAGTTTGTATACGTCGCGCTCTGCTACCAGCCAGCCAATTTTTTCGTTCGCAAAGTAAACGTCGCGCAGATTGTCTTTGGTCAGCGGGTAGAGTTTGCTCCAGGTTTGTCCGCCGTCGATTGTCTCCAAAAGTGTGCCGCCACTGCCGGCAACCCAGCCGCGGTTTTGATCGAGAAAGTAAATCCCGTGCAGCCAGGCCATCGTGCCCGTGGGTTGACGGGTCCAGTTTGCGGCGGAGGCAGTTGGTAGAAGGCAGAAGGCAGAAAGCAGAAGGCAGAAGGCAGTCGGCAGGAGGCTGCGGAGCGGCGAAATGTTCACAGTTCGGGGCATTGATGTCTCTCCAGTTCGTTGGGAGGTCAGTACCGGGAGCGGTAGCGACCGGGTCTCAACCTACTAGACGGCCGGGCTCGCCAGAGCGGAACCCAGTCGCTACCGCTCCCGGTACTGACCTGTCTTTTCACAGTCCACCGGTAAACAGTCTGGCGAAGGTAAGTACCTGGGTGAATCCCATGATTGTCTGTAATTTCTTTAAGGTGTTGCCAGGTACGACGACCTGATCGCCGGGCACCAGATAAATCGAGTCGGGCGCCTGCCCTTTATAGATTGCCGAAACATTCACCGGAATCGGCGTGAGTGTTCCATTGGCTTGCCGCCGCAGCACAAAGACCTTGCTGCGATTGCCGGTTTGCAGCACGCCGCC
>WNFR01093496.1_pt1 | contig 10477 bp, 12 predicted proteins | sample 5400221 | NCBI WGS metagenome assembly WNFR01 (sample SAMN13153357, study PRJNA577476) | soil metagenome | isolation source: 40 cm soil under Madrone tree | place: USA:California | collected 2016-06-14 | reverse complement strand
GCTTTTAGCCTTTAGCTCTTAGCCTAACCTGTTCGGACCACCGTATGCCAATCTTGGATTCAGCTCGCAGTCGGCAGGCGCAAGCAGCGACCGGCAGAGCTAAAGGCTAATTCCTAAGAGCCAAATTTAAATGGGCCGGCAACCAAGAAGCGGTGACATTCCTTGGCTATCGGCCCATTCGATCCGGATTGGATCGGAGGTGATACATCCATGCTAGACCCGTTATGCCGGATGTCAAGCGCCTTTCTACAATCTGGCAAAAAAGTTCTTGGCCCCGGTTTCAATCCGGAAACCGCTCTTGATCGCGTTGACACTCAATCCGTAACATGTTACTTTCAATGGTCTTAAGCCTCCTTACGCTCTAGACCTGATCAGCACACAATGGACGAGATATTAGGACAACTAGGCGGATTACTGCTCGGGTCCGTGCCGACTATCATCTTTGTCATTTTGTTGTTCGGCATCTATACCGCCGTGGTGCACAAGCCGTTGACCAAGGTGTTGGCGGAAAGGCACAGCCAGACGGAAGGCGCCATCGAAAAAGCGCGGGCCGACATTGCCCAGGCCGAAGCGCGCACCGCCGAGTATGAACAGCGCCTGCGGGAGGCGCGCATGACCGTGTTCAAGAGTCAGGAAGCGCGTCGCCAGCAGGCCTTGCAGGTGCGAGCAGCGGCCGTGGCCGAGGCGCGGACCCGGGCGCAAGCCCAGGTTGAACACGCGCGGGCGGCCATCGAGCAAGACAAGGTAGTCGCGAAAACCGGTCTGGAAGCGGAGAGCGGAAGACTCGCTACGGCGATCATTCGCACCGTCCTCGAGCCAGCGACTCAAAGTCCGGCGGGTGGCGACTGATGCGGGCTCACCTCCTTGTACGAGGTTGGGTGGCACCAGGTTGTGTGGCCGCGGGCGACTCGCCCGCGAGTCGCCCGCCAGTTCGGCGAGGGCGAGTCGCCTGCGGCCACATTGCAATTTTGGCGTCGCTCTTTTTGCTTTTTCTCCTCAGCTACAGCGCTGGGGCGCAGGCGAATCCTCCTTCCAGTAGCCCAGAACATTCGGCCCGTCCGACGAACGGAGAGCCCGCGAAGGAAGCGGCCGAGGAGGACGACCAGGCGCAGTTCAAGCATTCGGCTTCAGTGCAGACGGTGGCGAAGCTTACTGGCCTGAGTCTCGATAATGCGTACTGGCTCTGCGTGGTGCTCAATTTCGCTATCGTCGCCGGCGCAGTAGTGTACCTATCGAAGAAGAACCTGCCGGGTATGTTCCGGAATCGCACGGCTTCCATCCAAAAGGCAATGCAGGAAGCACGGCAGGCCAGCGAGGATGCCAACCGGCGATTGGGTGAAATCGAAACCAGGCTCTCCCGGCTGGATTCGGAAATTGCAGAGATGCGCGCAACCGCGGAGAAAGAAGCGGTCGCAGAAGAGGCGCGGATCAAGGCAGCGGCGGAACAAGACGGGCGCAAGATCGTGGAGTCGGCCGAGCAGGAGATCGCGGCGGCGGCCAAGTTGGCCCGGCGCGAATTGACCAACTATGCAGCGAATTTGGCGGTCTCGCTGGCGGCCAGACAGATCAACGTGGACCCGGCCACTGACCAGGCACTGGTGCAAGGCTTCGCCCGCGAGCTTTCGCCCAGAAGTGACGGCGGTGGCGGACAGGACAAGAACTAGACGATGGCTTCCGTGACCAGCACTTACGCGCGCGCCTTCGCCGACGTGGTCTTTGACCAGCGCCTGGACCCGGCGAAAACGCTGCTGGAGGCCCAGTCCGTGGCACGGTTAGCGGACAGCAGTGTCGAATTGCGGGAGGTCTGGGAAGCGCCGTCAATTCCCGCGGAACAAAAACGCGCTTTGCTGGATGCCATTGTCGCGCGTGCGGGTTTTTCGCGGCCGGTGCGAAACTTTGTCGCGGTGCTGATCGATCACCGGCGGATTAAGTTTCTCGACCCCATCGTGAAAGAGTTTGAGAAGGAACTCGACCGTCGCATGGGCTTTGTCGAAGCGCAGATCACCAGCGCCCGGGAGTTGGGTCAGCCGGAACGAACCGCCCTTGAAATCCAGGTGGCAAAGCTGACCGGTCACAAAGTGCGCGCCCGTTATGCGCAGGATGGTTCGATTCTGGGGGGCGCTATCGTAAAGGTTGGCAGCATGATCTACGACGGCTCGGTGAAGGGCCAGTTGGAGAGGATAAGAGAAGCTATTAGCTCTTAGCCTTTAGCTTCTGGCCTTAACCGAGTTTGAGTTGATGGGAATCCGCGAGTTTCAAAAGACTTTACCGCAAAGATGGCAAACAGAATCCGTAAAGGACGCAAAGCAAAAGCTAAGAGCTAGAAGCTAACGGCTAAGAGCTGAACTTATGGCACAAATCAAAGCAGACGAGATCACACAGCTGATCCGGCAACAGATCGAGAACTATGAATCCAAGATTGCCGTGGATGAAGTCGGAACTGTCATCACCCTGGGAGACGGTATTGCTCGCGTGCATGGCCTTGATAAGGTCATGGCGGGAGAGCTGCTCGAGTTTCCGCACAACGTCGCCGGCATCGCAATGAACCTGGAAGAAGACCAGGTCGGCGTGGTGTTGTTGGGTGAGTACACGGAAATCAGCGAGGGCGACGAAGTCAAGCGCACCGGCCGCATCATGAGCGTTCCTGTGGGCGAAGCCCTAGTCGGACGAGTAGTGAATTCGCTGGGACAGCCGATCGACGACAAAGGTCCGCCGCCAGACCGGCAAGACCGCAGTCGCGCTCGACACCATCATCAACAGCAAAGGCAATAACCTGATCTGCATCTACAACGCGATCGGGCAGAAGCGGTCTTCGATCGCCCAGGTGGTGAAAATTCTCAGCGACGCCGGCGCCATGGATTACACCATCGTCGTGGCCGCTTCGGCTTCCGAGCCGGCCCCGATGCAGTACATCTCGCCTTACGCCGCTTGCGCCATGGGCGAGTATTTCCGCGATACCAAGCGCCATGCGCTGGTGATCTACGACGATCTCTCCAAACACGCGGCGTCGTATCGAGAGATTTCGCTGCTACTGCGGCGTCCACCGGGACGCGAGGCCTATCCCGGAGACGTTTTTTACCTCCACTCGCGTTTGCTCGAACGCGCTTCGAAGTTAAGCGACAAAATGGGTGGGGGCTCGCTGACCGCGCTTCCGATCATTGAGACCCAGGCGGGCGACGTTTCCGCCTACATCCCAACCAATGTAATTTCGATCACCGACGGCCAGATCTTCCTTGAGACTGACCTGTTCAACAGCGGCGTGCGGCCGGCGGTTAACGTTGGAATTTCCGTAAGCCGCGTCGGCGGCAGCGCGCAAATTAAAGCCATGCGGCAGGTGGCTGGAAGCATGAAGCTCGAACTTGCGCAGTACCGTGAATTGGCCGCCTTCGCGCAGTTCGGTAGCGATCTCGATAAGGCCACGCAAGCGCAGCTAAACCGCGGCCAGCGCCTGGTCGAAGTGCTCAAGCAAAAACAGTTCTCACCGCTGCCCTTCTCCAAACAAATCCTGATCATTTTTGCCGGGACGAATGGATTCTTCGACGACCTCCCGGTAGATCAGGTGCGCGACTTCGAAGCTGAACTCTACAAATACGTAGACGCAACCAACCCAGGCCTGCTGCGCACGATCATGGAGAAAAAAGTTTTGGACGATGCTCTCAAAGCTGAGATGAGCAAAGTCATCAAGCAAAGCAAAGAGGCGTTCGTTGCGGAGCGACAGGCAGTGGCGAAATAGACCTTTAGCGTGGTGCGGTCGGCGCAATGTTTCGAGGCGGTTGGTTTCGTAGAAATTGGATCTACAGCGACGAAGGGTTTTCGGTACAAGTGACCGGGCGATTCGCTGTCATCTACCGGGAAGGTAAGAGGCGAATGGCGGTTTCCGCCGAGATGCTAACTCGCGGTTTTGCGATTAGCTTAGAAACGATCGGGCGATGGGATGATGATCCGATCCGCTCGGTAGGCGAAGGAGAGAAGCATCGTATCGCATCGAACATTAAGCGAGCTCTAGAGTCGCAGGGAGGATCCGTTGAACTGCTAGAGGAGGCTATCTGGAAGAGGCCTGACGGTGCACCGTAGTACGAATTAGATAGCTCGTTGGCTTTCGGCCAACGACCCAACGACTGACGACTAGTTCATGCCAAACATTCTCGACATCCGACGGCGCATTCGCAGCGTGACCAACACGCGGCAGATCACCAAGGCCATGAAAATGGTTTCGGCGGCGAAGTTACGCCGGGCGCAGGAGCGTGCCCTGGCGGCGCGTCCCTATGCCCAGATGTTGACCAACGTGCTTAAGTCGCTGGTGTCGCGAGCGGAGATCTACGATCCGGAAACTGGCGAACCGCGGCATCCCCTGCTGGCACGCCGTCCCGAGAAGAATGTTTTGCTGATCGTCGTCACTGGCGACAAAGGGCTGGCTGGAGCTTTCAACACAAATATTCTGAAAGCGGCGGCACGTTTCATCGCGACCAAGGCGGACAAGAATATTGAGATTGAGACCATTGGACGCAAAGGCCGCGATTTTCTCCGGCGGCGCTACCGCGCAGTAGAGCCGAGAAAGGCCGACTCGCAAGACGCACCGCAAACCACGATCGTGGGCGAGCAGATCGGGGTGTTGAACAAGATCGATTACGCTCTGGCCTCGGAACTGGCGGAACGCGTGATCGAGCGTTACAGCCGTGAGGAAATTGATTCGGTGTACTTGCTGTACAACGAGTTCAAATCCGTGATTGCGCAGCGTCTCGTGGTGGAACAGATCCTGCCTATCGAACAGATTGGCGTCGCCGAGGTGAAGCAGGCTGAAGGGATGACGCTCAAGGAAAAAGAGCAAGCCTTGGAGGCCGCAAGAGAAGCAGGCGTGGGGATCCGTCCCGCCGACACGCGCGACATCGATGCGGCTGCGGCCAAATTCGCCACCGCGCCGGTTGATTATATTTACGAGCAGTCTCCGGAAGAGCTGTTCCGATCGCTGCTGCCAAAGTACGTGGCGATACAAGTGTTTCGCGGCCTGCAGGAATCGGTGGCGGCGGAGCACGCAGCCCGCATGACCGCCATGGACGCGGCCACCAACAACGCCACGGACGAGCTACTAGCTTCTGGCTTCTGGCCAGAGTTGCCAACGTCGTCGGCCTGGGTGTAGTGGCCGGCAGCTTTGGGATCAAGCTAGCAGCCAGAGGCTAGTAGCTAGAAGCCGAGGTCCTATGCCAGAGAGAATTGGACGCGTAATTCAGATTTCCGGCCCTGCCGTCGATGTGCAGTTTGTCGAGGGCTCCATGCCGCCGATTTACCAGGCGCTTAAAGTCGTTAGCGATGGTTTTACCGTGCCCAACCCGGTCAACGTGATTTTGGAAGTGCAGCAGCACCTGGGCGAAGGACGGGTGCGTTGTGTTGCCATGGAAGCGACCGAAGGTATGGTGCGGGGCATGAAAGCCATCGACCAGGGCGGGCCGATCTCAGTGCCCGTAGGCCGCGGCACGCTGGGACGCGTGATGAACGTGATCGGCCAACCGGTGGACCAGTTGGGGCCGATCCAGCACACCAAAACCATGCCGATCCATCGTCCAGCGCCATTGTTTGAGGATCAGGCGACCACCGCCGAGATGTTCGAAACCGGTGTCAAGGTCGTGGACCTCATCCAGCCCTTCCTTAAGGGCGGCAAGATTGGACTATTCGGTGGCGCCGGTGTGGGCAAGACGGTCTTCATTCAGGAGTTGATCAACAACGTCGCCAAACAGCACGGCGGATATTCAGTATTTGCTGGCGTCGGTGAACGGACTCGCGAAGGCAACGATCTGTGGCTGGAAATGACCGAGTCGGGCGTCATCAAGCCCGGTGATCCGGCCAAATCCAAAGCGGCGCTGATTTACGGACAGATGACCGAGCCCCCCGGCGCGCGTTTGCGAGTCGCGCTGACGGGATTGACGGTTGCCGAATTCTTTCGCGACGAAGAAGGTGCGGACACGCTGCTATTCATTGACAACATTTTCCGTTTCACCCAGGCAGGATCGGAAGTTTCCGCGCTGCTCGGCCGCATGCCCAGCGCCGTGGGATACCAGCCGAACCTGGCCACGGAAATGGGAGAATTGCAGGAGCGAATCACCTCAACGAAAAAAGGCTCGGTCACTTCGGTGCAGGCTATCTACGTCCCTGCCGACGACCTCACGGATCCCGCGCCGGCAACGACCTTTGCCCACCTCGACGCCACCACGGTTCTTTCGCGCGCGTTGACCGAGATCGGAATTTATCCCGCAGTCGATCCGCTGGCTTCGACGTCGCGCATTCTCGATCCCCGCATCGTCGGCCAGGATCACTATGACGTGGCACAAGGCGTGAAAAAGACCCTGCAGACCTACAAAGACCTGCAGGACATTATCGCCATTCTCGGTATTGACGAGCTGAGCGAAGACCAGAAGATCAGCGTGGCCCGCGCCCGAAAGATTCAGCGCTTCCTGTCGCAGCCGTTCCACGTCGCGGAACAGTTCACCGGTTCGCCGGGCCGCTATGTGAAGGTTGCCGACACGGTAAAAGGCTTCAAGGAGATCAACGAAGGCAAGTACGACGACATCCCCGAGCAGGCCTTTTACATGAAGGGCACCATTGATGAAGTACTCGAAGCGGCGGAGAAGTTGAAAGCGGCGTAAGAGCAGTCGTGGGTCGTTGGTGGTTGGCCAGCGACGGCCAGCATCACGGTGGAGCAGAGATAAGTGAGGACTTTGACGAACGACCAACCACGAACGACCAACGACTGATGCCCGACACTTTCCAACTCGAGATCGTCACCCCGGAAAAGATGGTGGTGAAAGACGTGATTGAGGAAATCCAGATTCCTGGCAAGGATGGATATCTCGGTATTTTGCCGGGCCACGCTCCGCTCATTACCGAGTTGGCAGTCGGCGAAATTACATATCGCAAGGCTGGCCAGACGCACTATTTATCTGTGGCCTGGGGTTTTGCTGAAGTGCTTCCCGACAAGGTGACCATCCTGGCAGAAACTGCCGAGCGTCCGCAGGAAATTGATGTGAAGCGCGCTCAGGAATCTAAGCGGCGGGCCGAGGAAGCTTTACAAAACGGCAAGACAGAAGCCGACTTCACTCACGCACAAGACGCGCTCAAACGAGCCGAGACCCGCCTCGAAGTAGCCGAAAAGTTCACTCACGCGGAAGACGCGCTCAAACGAGCCGAGACCCGCCTCGAATTAGCCGAAAAGAGGGACTGAGCCTTGTCATCCTGAGCGGCCTTCAGGCCGTGAAGGGTCTATCCATTTCGCCGCCGCCCCGAACTTTTCGCGCTAAATTTCAGTGCTGCTCCTGCAACTCTCCCACCGGAACGATCTTCGTATCGGTCCGAAACTTCTTGTAGTCGCGGTAGGTCACATCTGCCTCCAGGTTGAAATTCTTCAGCAGGGCGACCCGCACGTCCACTTTGACCGCGACATGCCGGGGCAGCCAAACTTCGTCGTTGACCCGCGTCTGGTCGATCAGCAGGCGCGATCCCTTGTGGATTCGCGCCAGAAACCATCCCACAGAAACGGTACTCCGCCTGGTCAATCCAGGCGCGGAAACGGAACTTGGGCAGAACCTTCGCTTCCTTGAAGTGGGGCTGAAAATCGGGGCGCGGCTCGGCGTCGATCACATAGGTCTCGCGCCCATCGAGATTTTCCATGCCTTTCAGGTGGAAGTTGTAGGCGTCGGCAACTTCACTCACAAACTTGCGGGCGTCTTCGCGGTCCTTCTCTTCCGTCTGTAGCCGCTTCTTGCGTTGCACTTCCGTTTCATGCTTGCGCTTATCGGTCAGTTTCTGGATGCGCTCTTCTTCCTTGGCCGCGTCTTTTTCGGAGAGCGGCTTGTCATTCTTGGCGATCAGGCGTTCCACCTGTTCTCCATACAGCACCATGATTTCCTGGGTTTTTGATTCGCTCGACTTCACCTCTCCTTTGCTATCGAGTTTGTGCTCTTCCTCGCGCTGAATGTAGGTGTACTCATTCTGCTTCTTGTCATTCTCGATGTCCTTATCTGCCACCTGACGAATCAGCGCACGAATCTGGTCCTGCGAAAGCTGCGCTGTTGCCATCGCCCTCTGGGAAGAGGTCTCCGCCGGCTGGTTTTGCGCCAGTGCCGGCCACGAAAGCAAGGTAAGAGAAAGGAGTAAGGCTGCGGGCAGCTTGATAGACTTCATAGACATGGATACGGGCTTAGAACCACGACGGTTCCCACGAGATGTCCGGGAAGCCAACTAGTTCTTCGCCTCCGGCGTGAATTGGACAACAATAAACCGGATTGGATCAGCCGTCGCGTTAAGAAATGTGGGCTTCGGTCCCGCGGGAATCCAGACCGCATCGCCCGACGACTTGCGCATTCGCTCGTACTCTCCGCCTTTCAGGTCGACGTCGGTAACCGGAATCAGCAACTCGGCACCTGGCTTCTCGGGTGGCGGAAAGGGGTCCCGGGAAAGCAGTTGAACGTCACTCACGGTGGCCGCTCCCAGCAACATCGAATTCATGAACCTGGCGTGGGGATCGACCGACGGAGCTATGGAGACGGCACCGTAGTCCCACTTGCCGGAATAACTCTGATACCCGTAGTTAGTCACTTTAGGATTGAGAAATTCGACAGTGACGTTGCGATATTCCGTGGTCCGGTCATTGCGCATGCCGAGCGCGCGCCCTCCGGAGTAGAAACGGACATCGCCCGGGTTGAAGTGGAAGTTGACAATGTCCGACTCTCCTTCCGGCCACATCACCACATCGCAATCCAGAAGGGCAACCACCAGGAAGTCGTGATCGTGCCGCGCCATGGTCCGCTCCAGCGGTCTGAGCGTGACGGCAAACACGCGCACCTGATCGTTCGCCAGCAACTGCCGATAGTGCGCCGCCGAGGCCATGTCGGGCGCGCTTTGTGCCCAGGCTATGGGCGCAAAGAGTAGCAGCATCAGGAATCGGGACTTCATCACTGAGTTGTATCCCTGGATGTTGATCACGCCGTCACCACAGTTGGTTTATCAAGCATGCGCCGGAATTGAGCACAGATGGCCTCGACATCCGTCAGCACGGCATCGCCCGCGAATTCGAGGCTGGCGATAGAACGCGCCGCCGCGTCCTGGTGGCCGGCGCCACAGGCGTCTGTGATCAATACTGGAATGTAACCCAGATCGGCGCCGTGTCGCACTGTGGGTTCAATCCCGATTTCCGTGGCGACACCCACAATGGCAAACGCGTCGATGCCGCAATCGCGCAATGCAATGTCCAGTGGCGTGCCCTCAAAAGCCGACATCATGATTTTGTCGAAGACCGCCTCGCTGGGGAGCGGGCACATTTCCGGAATCAGAGGAAATCCCGGTGAGTCCCGCAGGAACCAGGGCTTGATCTCATCCACCGATTTCACTCGCTGCCAAGCCATCGCCATGCGCAGCTGGGAGACTCCCATGAGTTCCTTGGGAAGCGACAGGTGGCCGGGTAAAGAAAACGCGAATTCCGGCCTGACGTGCGCCTTGGAGAACCTGGAGAACTTTGCCGGTGATCTCCGGGCCATTCTTGATCTGGTTGATGATCCCGACTTGCATGTCATATACAACCAACGCCAGCCGCGTCGGATGACAAACATCTTCCAGCGTTTGCGGAATATTCAGTCCGAATGCCCGCTGCATGATGGTTACCAACATTCTTTTGACAAACAAGTGACAGGGTTCGTTCGTCCGTTTCACTCGCGCAGAATCAAACCTTTCAAACACGCTGAAGACAGTCTTCACGAACACGCCCGCGGTTTTGATTGGGGAACACCGTACAAACAAGTCAGCTTGAAGCGAACCTGATTCACGGCGGATTTCGCATGCGTGTGCCTGGCCGATGGATGGGAGCGCTCGAAGATCGATATAGGATTCGCGACTTCAAATTGAACAGCAAAGGAGAAACTAGAACAATGAAGCAAAATGTAGAACTGCTGTCAAACAAGGCGCAACGCCGCCTCACCAACAAACTTCTTACCCTGGCCCTTGCCGCGTTTACGGGCGTCACTTGTCTGGCGAGCGTGCAACCTGCGCTGGCGCAGTCCGATGATGCAAAGCGCTTCGAAACGCCAACCGTATTCCAGGCAGCCGGCCCATCCGCAGCATCGATTCAAAGTACTGTGGACCAGTATCGTGCGGCCCTCGGAGCCGTCAACAATGGCAATAATCCGGGACAGACTGGCGGCCACCGCGAAATCAACTGGGATGGCGGCAGCCCGACAAACGCAACCACTTCTCTTAGCGGCACTCCCTTAGCCACGTTCTTGAACACCCGCGGCGCCAACATCACCACACGCGGAAGCGGCTTCGTCCAGGCTCCGCCGTCGGGCTTGGCGGACACGTTTGGGAACTCGAGCTACACCACAATCTTCCGCGTGTTTAGCCCACTGCGGCTCTTCTCACCGATCGGGAGTAACGTCACCGAAGTCGGGTTTTCCGTTCCGGGCAGCAATGGCAACACACCAGCGACTTCCACTGG
>WNFR01008334.1_pt1 | contig 10478 bp, 10 predicted proteins | sample 5400221 | NCBI WGS metagenome assembly WNFR01 (sample SAMN13153357, study PRJNA577476) | soil metagenome | isolation source: 40 cm soil under Madrone tree | place: USA:California | collected 2016-06-14 | reverse complement strand
AACTCGGGCCCGCCCTCCGCCGGGTAGCCGAATTCCTCTGTTGGCAGCGGGTAGATGCGTCCGCCGCAGCGGTCTCGCGCCTCGAGGATGGTCACACGCTTGCCTGCGCGTGCCAGCTCGCGGGCCGTCATCAGGCCTGCAGCGCCGGCGCCGACCACGACGAAATGCGTCAGATGCTGAATGGCAGCCGGCATCATCGAGGCGTCGTTGGAGTCACCCCCGATCCGTCAGGAAATCTGCGTGCCTTCGGCGGCCACAGCCTTTTGCACAGCGGGACGCGCCAGCATGCGCGCGCGATGTTCCATGACGCGCGGTACTTTGCTGGTGTCGACGCCGTCACCTTCGATCCAGGAAGCAATCGTGAAAAGGTATGGATCGCAGATCGTGTACCGGTCACCCATGACCCACGGTCCCTTCACGAGCTTATGTTCGATCAGCTCAAAGCATTCCGTCACGTTCGATGGTACTTTGCGCTTCATTGCCTCGATGGCTGCAGTGTCATCCGCCCACCGGGGGCCGCGCATGCGATGGGCGTGCGCGACATGCACGGTCGAGCATAGGTAACTGTTGAACTCCTGAACCTGTGCGAGGGCGAACGGATCCGCGAGGGGGGCGAGTTCGGCGTTCGGGAAACGCTGCGCCACAAAGCACAGCAGCGCGGGGGTTTCCGTGAGTGTGCCGCTCTCGGTCACCAGCGCGGGAACGCGCCCTTTCGGGTTGACCGCGAGGTATTCGGGGCTCCTCTGGCTTTGCGAACGGAAATCGACGAGAACCGCCTCGTAGGGGGCACCGGCCTCTTCGAGCGCGATGTGCGTCGCGAGCGCACAGGTGCCGGGAGCATAGTAAAGCATGAACATGACGTTCGTCCTTCCATCGACCACAGATACCGTGCCGGCGCGCCGCCTCGTCATACCGGCCCACGGGTCCGCGCGTCGCGCGGCCCGAGGACTGGCTCCGGCCGGGATCCATCGTAGCCGCGGGTCCCGGCCTGTGCCAAGACGACGGAGAAGGTCGAGGGACTTATGTACGTGCGCGTGCGGGGGCCATCGACCGCATCAACGGGCGAAGCCTGGGCCCTCTGGACACGAACCTACTGTAATAGTCAAACTCGCGTCGCACAGAGGAGCTTCCCGATGACGATCATCGATTCTCAGGTCCACGTCTATGAGGCGAACACTCCGAAGCGACCCTGGCACAGCGTGCCGAACTGGCCCGATCACGTAACGGGTGACGAGATGGTGGCGGCGATGGACAAGGTTGGCGTCGACGGCGCGATCTTCATCTCCGCCTTCTCCATGTACCAGTACGACGCCAGCTATGCGGTGGAAGTGCAACAGGCCCATCCCGGCCGGTTCGGCATCGTCAAGCCGGTCGACCCGGACGATCCGGCGGTGGCCGATGTCATCGCCGACTGGAAGAAGATGCCGGGCACGGTCGGCATCCGCATCATGCTGACGCGGGAGGCAAACCGCGCGCCGGACGACCCGGGCCTCGACCGGATCGCACGCGCGGCCGCGCGCCACGATTTTCCGGTCAACGTCCTGTTCTGGGGCAATGTGGACGCGGGCACGGCGTTGATCGACCGCCATCCCGACACGCGGTTCATCATCGACCATCTCGGCATCATGCAGCCACGCGTGCCACCGGCGCCGCCGCAGCCCTGGGCCGACCTCGCGAAGGTGCTGGAACTCGCCAAGCGCCCGAACGCGGTGATCAAGGTCAGCGGCGCCTGCACACTGTCCCGGGAGCCATATCCTTTCCCGGACATTTGGGACCCGCTTGCCCGCGTGTTCGATGCCTGGGGTTTCGATCGCTGCTTGTGGGGCACGGACTGGACGCGCGCGTTCGCCGTCGTCAATTACGAGCAGGCCGTCGAGCCCTTCCTTACGACCGACCGCCTGAGCGAGGATGAGCGGGCGATGCTGATGGGCGGCGCCTGCGCCAAGGCTTATGGCTGGTCGCCGAAGAAAGGTTAGTACTTCCTTGTGGGTCGTCTCCCTCGCCCCGCTTGCGGGGAGAGGGCCGGGGTGAGGGGCAAGCCTATCAGGCAGAAGAATTGCCGCGTTGCGGGGCAGGGCGCAAAAGCGCGCTGAGTGCGCGCGAGCGTTGCGGCGCGCGCTCACGTCAGCAGAATTCGTGCTGTGGACACGACTTCGCGGCCGGCAGCTTGGTGGTTTCAAATTCGTCCGCCAGGAGCCCATCGATTGCTACTACGTCGACTTCGTTTGCCGCGAGCGGCGTTTGATTATCGAGCTCGACGGCGGGCAACACTCGGAACGCCCTGAAGACGGGCAACGCGATCGCGAGCTATCCGCCCTCGGCTATCGCGTGATCCGCTTCTGGAACAACGATGTCATTGAAAACCTCGACGGGGTGCTCGAAACGCTGCTGTCTGAGCTCGAAAAACCGCCCCTCACCCCGGCCCTCTCCCCGCAGGCGGGGCGAGGGAGATAGTCGGTGTCGTTATCCCCTTTCGTGCGAGGACGCGATTGAGGTGGGAGCGTCAGGCAAAGTACAATGTTTTTCGCTTGCGGGGTGACGCAGGGACCGAGACGAAGGGGGCAGCCTATGGCAGCCGATTACAGTATATGTCTTGGAACGGCTGGCTGGGGCGTATGGCACAGTCCGGATGCCGGAAAGTCGTGGATACGCCATCGCGCCCCGTTTCCGCTCAATAGCCGCATACAGGCGTTGGTCGCCCATCCCATAGAGGCGCATACCGTTCTCGCAGGTGGCGATACGGGCTTGTTCGTGAGCCACGATGGCGGGGCGCGCTGGGAGCGCATCGGCGCCAATGGGGCCAATGGGGTCAATGGGTCTGTGCCAACGATCTGGTCGCTGACCATCGACCCGGTTGATCCGGATATTCTCTTTGCCGGCACGCGCCCGGCTGCGGTCTATCGCTCTCGAGATGGGGGAGTGCGGTGGGAGAAACTGGCTGTGGACATCGCCCGGGAGTGCTCCATTGGCACACCCTTCGTGACCAGCGTCATCGTGGACCCCGACTATCATCGTATGGTCTGGGCAGGGGTGGAAATCGATGGCGTCTTCCGCAGCCTCGACGGTGGAGACACTTGGACGCACCTCGAGGCGGGTTTGTATGATCCGGATATTCACGCCGTGACGATCGCGGCGACGCAGCCCAAGCGCCTATATGCCAGCACAGCACGCGAAGTGTTTACCAGCAGCAATCTGGGTGAGAGCTGGCAGCCCTTGGGTATCAAGAAGAAATGGCCGCTGCCCTATGCCCGCGGCATGGCGGTCAAGGCCGATGATCCCGGCGTGTTGTTCGTGGGGTGTGGCGAGACCACGACGGGTGAAAAGGGGCACGTGCTGCGCACCACAGACTTCGGGGAGACTTGGGAGATCCTGCCACTCCCCACCCAGCCAAATGCGACTGTGTGGGGCCTTGCCACGCATCCCGCCGATGCCAACCGCATTGTGGCGTTCAGCCTGTTCGGTGAGGTGTACGTCAGTGAGGACGCCGGCGCGTCCTGGCGCAAGATCGCGCGTGAATTCGGCGAGATCAGGGCCGCGGCCTGGGTGCCAAACTAATTTTTTATGGTCGTGATCAAGAATGAAGACGTGATTATGGGCCAGCTGGCGGCGGTGCGAGAAGCAGCGAAGCTCATTGAAGCTGCGCAGGCCACGCAGATCCACGTCCATGGATTGGCTACTGACCTACTGCCCTTGCAAAGCCTCAACGATCGCGGCTCGTTGCTCTCGGCGTTGCTCGCCGCAAGGTGGTGCCGAAGTTCAGCGATTGCCGCCTAATGATGAAGGTCTGAAATCGGCGCAAGGCCGCCATCTAAGATTAGAGCACTGATGTCGGACCCGTCGCGCAGAGGAACCCCCGGACCAGATCGAGAAACGCGTCGAGCCGGTCGTGGTGCACCCAATGGCCGGCATTTTCGATTGCGACCACCTTGGCGTCCCGGAAGTGCCGGGCCCGGCCATTGGTCAGGGGGTCCGACGCCCAGCTCTCCTTACCGTAGACGAGGAGAGTCGGGCTGCTGATCCGCCGCCACAGCTCCTCAATTTCGGCGACGGTCATTTCATAGGGCGGTTCCGCACGGACGTAATTGTCGAACTTCCAGCTGTAGGTACCGTCCTCGTTCTGGTTGACCCCGTACTGGGTAAGATGCCCCGCCTGTTCGGGCGACAGATGCTGGTTCTCCTCCTGCATGCGTTTGAAGGCGTCCTCGATGGAGGCATAGCGACGCGGCATACGCCCGGAAAGAGCCCGCTGCTCGGTTATCCAATCTTGCATCCGTTCGGCGATAACGCGCCTCGATCGCTCGGCAAGTCTCTTCGGGGATGCCCCCAAGCCTTCGATGGCGACGAGTTTTCTGACACAATCGGGATAAATGCCGGCATAGCGGAGCGCGATCACGCCGCCCAGAGAATGCGCGATGATCGTGACCGGGGCGAGCTCCTGCTGATGGATCAGCTGCGCGAGATCATAGACGTAACCGGCGATCGTGTAGTTGCCGTCGGGTGACCACTGGCTGTCGCCGTGGCCGCGCAAATCCGGAGCCAGAACGTGCCAGTCGCGGCGGAGCGCGGTGGCGACCCAGTCCCAGTTGCGGCAGTGATCCCGCCCGCCGTGGACGAGCAGCAACGGAGGTGCGCCCGAATTACCCCAATCGACGTAGTGCAGACGAAGCCTTTGTGAAAAGTAAATACGCGAGGTCGGTCCCGAGCTGTCGAGCGTCATCCGTCAGGTCTCATCCTTCTCATGATTGCGGACCCGAACCTAACGTGCGTAACGCGGAACGCAAAGCAGCGTTCTCGCTTTGCGTAACGCGCTGATCCGACAACGTTCTACGGATGAAGGCGGTACGCGGCCTTATAATACAGCAAGACCCCCGCGCGCTCCGAAGCGTCAGGCGGGGGTCGATTTTGCGAAGCTCAAGTCTTCGCGCTCGGGAATAAACCGAGCTATATCTTGGACTTTGACCTTGGTTGCCGATGCCAAGCGGTCGGCAACTGGGAATGCCCAGGTGGCGTCATGTCTATGGCACACCCTCCTGCTAGTTGACGACACTGCAGATGTAGCTATCGCCCTTACCCGGCGTCAAGAGGCAAATTTCAACCGAAGGGAATTTTCGCTGGCGCGGACGGCCGGCCGCCGACTTGCGCACGGTGGGCTGTACCGGGCGGTCACTACTGATGCGGAATGGATACTTGTTTGACGCGACCGGGAAATCTGACAAACACTACAGCCAACTAGTCAGACCATCCGAGACGGCAGACCTCGAAGCACCGTCAACGCTTGTGTACCGGGGCTTTTTTCAAGGCGTTCAATATCCATTTAATCGAGATTACCAGCAGCCGGGAACCGTTCTCGCCTGTATATTGGTAACGAATGAAATGGAGAGAACACATGCCGATCATGGCCGACGTCACACAAGAAAGGCAGCGGATTTCCGATCAGCTCGCTAAAATTGACGCAGAACGCTCCAAGCTGCAGGACCGGTTCAACGAGTTGGAGATTGCCGAACGGGTTCTGTCGCGCTTTGGAAAACAAAGGGGCGAGACGCCGAGACGCAGTCGTCCAGCGGGATCCCAGTCGAAACAAGCCAGTGGCAACGGGGAAAGCCCGAGAATCCCGGCGAGACGGCCACGAACCGCGCGTCCCGCGGCTCAAGTGGTGCCGCTCGGCGAGGCGACGTTGCGTGCCGTGCAGGCGCATTCCGGAGGCGTCTCGGCAGACGCAGTCAGGGATTATATTGCGAAGCAATTCGGGCTGACGGTGAGGCCGAACCACCTCGGAATGGCCCTCCAGCGTCACCGTCGAGCCGGCCGGCTCGAAATCCGGGATTCACGCTGGCACGCACTTCAGTAATCGGTGGGCGAGGTGCCGTGACGCTCGCCGGCAGAGCATAACGGCCGAGTTCTCAACCGAACCAGACCACCCCTACGCGACGGGGCCCGAATGTGCGGCGCTTGAAAGCGCCGCTAAAGACGTCTATCTTGTTGGCACTCTCGAGTCGAGAGTGCCAATTGAGCATTCGAGCCTTTTGATTCTTACGGAGGGGTCCAGTGAATTTTCGACCGTTGCAGGATCGCGTGCTGATCCGCCGCATCGAGGAGGAGGAGAAGACCAAGGGCGGGATCATCATCCCCGATACCGCCAAGGAAAAGCCAATGGAGGGTGAGGTCATCGCCGCCGGGCCCGGAAGCCGCGGCGACGACGGCAAGTTGCATCCGCTCGACGTCAAAATCGGCGACCGGGTGCTGTTCGGAAAATGGTCGGGCACCGAGATCAAAATCGACGGCGAGGACCTCGTCGTCATGAAGGAGACCGACATCATGGGCGTAGTCGCGTAACGGGAGGAGATCATGGCGGCAAAGGAAGTACGGTTTCATACCGATGCGCGCGAGCGGATGCTCCGCGGGGTCGATATTCTCGCCAACGCAGTCAAGGTGACGCTGGGCCCTAAGGGCCGTAATGTCGTTCTCGACAAATCATTTGGCGCGCCGCGCATCAGCAAAGACGGCGTGACCGTCGCCAAGGAAATCGAGCTTGCCGACAAGTTCGAGAACATGGGCGCACAGATGGTGCGCGAAGTCGCGTCCAAGACGAGCGACCTCGCCGGCGACGGCACGACGACTGCAACGGTTCTGGCGCAGGCGATTGTGCGCGAGGGCGCCAAGGCGGTGGCTGCCGGCATGAACCCGATGGATCTGAAGCGCGGTATCGACCGCGCAGTCGCCACGGTGGTCGCGGAGATCGGAAAGCGCACCAAGAAAGTCTCGACCAACGATGAAATCGCGCAGGTCGGCACGGTCTCGGCCAACAATGACCGCGAGATCGGCCGGATGATCGCCGAGGCGATGCAGAAAGTCGGCAACGAGGGGGTGATCACTGTCGAGGAAGCCAAGTCGCTGGAGACCGAGCTCGACGTGGTCGAGGGCATGCAGTTCGACCGCGGCTATGTCAGTCCCTATTTCGTGACCAATGCCGAAAAGATGGTGGCTGAGCTGGAGGAGCCTTACATCCTCTTCAATGAAAAGAAGCTGTCAAGCCTCCAGTCGCTGCTGCCGCTGCTGGAGGCGGTGGTCCAATCGGGCAAGCCGTTGCTGCTCGTCGCCGAAGACGTCGAAGGCGAGGCCTTGGCCACCCTAGTCGTCAACAAGCTGCGCGGTGGTCTCAAAGTAGCTGCGGTCAAGGCGCCGGGGTTTGGCGACCGCCGCAAGGCGATGCTCGAGGACATGGCCATCCTGACCGGCGGCCAAGTCATCAGCGAAGACCTCGGCATCAAGCTCGAGAACGTGACCCTCGACATGCTGGGCAGAGCCAAGCGCATCAGGGTCGAGAAGGAGAACAGCACGATCATCGACGGCAGCGGCAAGAAGGAGGACATCCAAGGCCGCATCGCGCAGATCAAGCAGCAGATCGAGGAGACGACCTCGGACTATGACCGCGAGAAGCTGCAGGAGCGGCTGGCGAAGCTCGCAGGCGGCGTCGCTGTGATCCGCGTCGGCGGCGCCACCGAGATCGAGGCCAAGGAGCGAAAGGACCGGGTCGACGACGCCACCCACGCGACGCGCGCGGCAGTCGAGGAAGGCATCGTCCCGGGCGGCGGCGTCGCCCTCCTCTACGCGGCCAAAGCGCTCGACGGTTTGACGCCGGAAAACAACGACCAGAAGGTCGGCATTGACATCGTCCGCCGTGCGCTGCAGACACCGGTCCGGCAGGTCGCCGAAAATGCCGGCACCGAGGGGTCGATCGTCGTCGGGCGGCTGCTCGACGCGAACGACCCGAACCAAGGCTTTGACGCCCAGAGCGGCGAATATGTCGATATGGTCAAAGCCGGCATCATCGACCCGACCAAGGTCGTGCGGTTGGCGTTGCAGAATGCCGCCTCGGTGGCGGGCTTGCTCGTGACCACCGAGGCGATGGTGGCCGAAAAGCCCGAGAAGAGGCCCATGCCCGCGATGCCGCACGATCACGGCATGGGCGGGATGGACGATTTCTAAGCCACAAACGCCTGCGGAGTTTTCGGCCGGCATCCGTAAGGGTGCCGGCCTTTTTTTCGATGGGTTCCGACGCGAGGCGATGGCTGCCGTCGTCTCGAATTTGCGTCCCGCGCCAGCGTGTTCACGCGACCTATTCGATCGTCGTCGCGTCGCCGGCGAGCGTGGTGCGGCGCACGTCGCGCACTTCGTTGCGATCGAAGCGGCGGGCGCGATGCATCGTCGCGCGGTTGTCCCACATGACGAGGTCATAGGGCTTCCAGGAATGCGAGTAGACGAATTCGCGCTGTGTCGCGTGCTCGGTCAGATCGCGCAGGAACATGCGAGCTTCGGGGATCGTCCAGCCGACGATCGCGCCGGCATGCGAGGCGAGGAACAGTGACTTCCGCCCGGTCGCGGGATGGGTGCGCACGAGCCGCTGGCGCACCGGTCTGAAGGCTGCAATCTCCTCCGATGTCAGATCGGTGAACCCGATCGCCTCGCGCGAATAGATCAGCGAGTGCTCGCAGATCAAATCCTCGACCTCGGCTTTGGTGCGGGCATCGAGCGCATCATAGGCGGCGCGCATGTCGGCGAATTCGGTGTTCGCGCCCCAGGACGGTAGGACGCGCCCGGAAAGCAGCGAATACTTTGCGGGGACCGGGCGGAAGGAGCTGTCCGAGTGCCACAGCCGGTCGCCGAGCTTGAAGAACCACACCCGGTCCTCGTCCGACATGATGTTGCCGTCCCTGTCCAGGTTGGAGAAATCCGCCATCCCCGGGCCGAGCCGCTGATCCTCGCGCTTTCGCACATGCCCCGGGGTGTTGTAGCCTTCGAGCTCGCCAAAATGGCGTGTGAAGGCAATTTGCTGCGCGTCGGTGATGTTCTGGTCGCTCAGGACCAGCACCGCGTATTTCTCCATGGCGGCGTCGATCGCGGCGATTTCCTCGCGGGTGAGCGGCACGCGGCAATCGATGTCCGCGACTTCTCCGACAAAGACCGGATGCAGCTGACGGATCGATAGTGTCATCTCGCTTGCTCCGTTATGCGGCGCGCTCACCAGCCGAGCTGCGCGCGAAGCCCGGCCAGGGCTTCGAGATTGCGGTCGTGCTCGCCGGTGAAGCGCACGATCAGATGATCGGCTCCGGCATCGGCATAGGCTTGAAGAAAGGCCGCGGCGCCGGCGGCCGGGCCGGCGTAGCAGGCTTGCCGCTTGCGCAGTACTGCTGCGGGTTGGCCATAATACTGTTCCAAGAAACCATTGATCCGCTGATCCGCGCGGCTCGCATCCTCGTCGATTGCCAATGTCATATAGACCGCAGCGACGAATTTGCCGGGATCTCGCCCGGCGTTGCGGACGACCTCCTGCACTTCACGCAATTGCGAGCTCCAGCGCGCGAGATCGGCTTCATTCGCAAACCAGCCGTCGAAATACCGGCCAGCCCGTTCGAGGGCGGGTCGGACCGAGCCAGCCATCCAGATCGGCGGGCCGCCCGGCCGATAGGGCGTCGGGCCGAGAGTACCGTCTCTGACCGGCCAGCGCCCCTCCCAGTTCACTGCATTGCCGCTCCACAATGCACGAGCCAGACGCAGACCCTCCATCATTCGGCCGACACGGCCCTCGAACGGCACGCCCGCCGCCGCGAACTCCGCGCGGATATTGGGCACGTCGCTGGCGATGCCCGCCCCCAAGACAAGCCGGCCTTCACTGATCTGGTCTAAGGTCGCGAGCTGGTGCGCCAAAACGACCGGATTGCGCAACGCCGGCAGAAAAACGGCGGTCCCGAGCGTCGGTTTTCGGGTGCGGGCGGCGACCGCGGCCAACAAGGTCAGCGGGTCGTGCCGCGGCCGCGCCAGCAGCGAGTCACCGACCCAGACCGAGTCAAAACCGAGATTTTCGGCGCGTGCCGCGAGGTCCAGCAACGGAGCCGTTTCAGGGCGGCCTTCCATGACCCGCTCCCGGGTCGGCAGCAGATATCCGATCTGTGGCGGCATCCCGGTCCTCCTCCTTCTTCCCGTCTTCCCGGCGCAGGCCGGGACCCATCTCAGCGATGGGCACCGGCCGGAGCCTGTCCTCGGGTCGGCCAAAGGCCGGACCCGGGGGCTGGTGTGCCGGATATTCGGGCGTGACTCAAGCGCCTCCTCTACTCAGCGGCGCGTGGCGGTGCGAGCAGCCCTGCTCCTGGCTGGTGATGAATTCGAGCGAGGCGGCGCGAGCCGGATCTCTTGCGCATGCCCGTAGATGTCCATCGCGGCAACCCGCATTCTTGGGACGCGGGGGGCGGGATAGTCTCGCGCAAACCTCGTCACTAGTCCCAACAACGGGAAGAGGCCCGCTTCGGAGTAATGGAGCGCCCATGCGGCCCTGCGTCCGCTCTCGTTAAGGGTTTCGGATGCCGGCCCGACGCGAGCGTTCGACCCGCTATAGGGGGACCGGCGTCCGAAAGCCTCCGAAGAACGAACCCGCGGGAGAGCGATGAGCGCTTGATCGTCTATGGGGATTTGGCGCGGCAGCG
>WNFR01025958.1_pt1 | contig 10479 bp, 7 predicted proteins | sample 5400221 | NCBI WGS metagenome assembly WNFR01 (sample SAMN13153357, study PRJNA577476) | soil metagenome | isolation source: 40 cm soil under Madrone tree | place: USA:California | collected 2016-06-14 | reverse complement strand
CACGGTCCGGGTCAACTCATTTGTTTCTGTCGGGCGAAGGAAGTTGCGGTCAAGGTCGAGAGGCAGGTAGTTCCAAACATTTAATGCGCTGAACTTGGCGATGCGATGCCTTTTCTCATCTTTAGTAGCAAATCCAAACAGCGAGTAACCGATGCGGATGCGTAAAGTGACTTGTCTGTTGTTTGTGCATTGACTGAACGCACCGTTTCGCAGAGATCGCAGATACACCCGTCAGGAACAGCGGTCCTTATGTGCAAAATGTCCTGCTTTTCTTTCCATCGCAGCGCGCCATTTCGATCTGCTTCGCGCAACTGTTCTTCCGTTGGTTGGCCCACTTGCTTGTCGCTATCCATGTGCTTCGTCCTTACCTTATCTTGGATGGTGATGCGGCAGGATCGGACGCCAATAGGCGCACTTTTGTCACCATTTTCATTCCCCTGTTTAGCGCGTCATAGTTCCCAACGCACCCCGTTCGTTCAACCTCCTATATCGATTATCGATTCATCGAACCTGTCCTTCGCCAAAATTCAAAATGCGTTTGAAACGAACAGCATGCTGAGCCGCCTGTAACATTGTTACGAGGACGGGATTCAGTGTCCCTACTGAGTTTTGGCGAACGACAGGGCACAAGCACCGGCTTTGCTTTCTGTAGGCGCTGCCAAAGTGTCTTGACACACCGGGTCAGCTTCTCGCGCGAGGTTGGATGCAAAATCACTCCCGCAACAGCTATTCCTAAAACGAGCTTGGCAGCAGGGGGCAGTCTCCGAATCATCTCGATAATACCCCGCATCATCTCGACAAACGCCATGATGCTAAAAGTTATTGCATAGCCGGAGCCGAGCTTTATGGTAACGAGCACGCTTGTTGAACGCGCATAATCGCGTAGAATCAGGTCTAGGTCCCTGCCTATAACGGTCGCTCCCATTCGCGTGAAATGTGCGTCGGTTGTCCGCACAAAGTCGGCATCTAACTCTCTGGCCGTTAGAACATACGGAGAATCTTTGGGATCGACCAAAGCGCATTGCTTGGACGGGAAGAGTAATCGGCGGCGCTAGTGACCGATTCAGGCGCGGGAGTGTTTGTGTTGACAAGGATTCTAATTGCCGATGACCGCGAGTCAATGCGGATAGCTGTCCTTCGCCAAAACTAAAAATGCGTTTGAAATGATAGGCATGCGGAGAGGCTTGTAACATTGTTACGCGGACGAAATTTCAGGGTGTTTGGCGAACGACAAGGTCGGCCTTGCGGCTCAGCGCAGGGCTTTTCCGCATCGCGCCTACGCGGCTCAAGCTGACGATTTGAGTCTCGTGCTTTTCGGCCGCTCCAAATAATATAGCGCGGTCCCATAGCGGCCCGCCAAAGCGCTGCTAACGTTCGGGGCCGCAGGCGGACACTCGCTCCAAAATTAACTTACGTTTATTCGTCGCCGCCGTTGGCGGACTCTTCACCGTCCTTGTAGACGTACTTGATGACTCGCTTGAAGACCAGCAAATTGGGGCTGCCCTGGCGCGTCAACTTGATGCAATCGCGGTCGTACCATTCCACCGTGCCGCGCAGAACCTCGCCGTTGTCTAGCACAACCGCCATAGGCGTGTGCGACTGCATCTGTTTAACCCAATAAAACTTTTCCGCGTGGGTTACTTCCGGTGGCGCGGGTTTTTTGCCTGGTGCGGGACCATTATTGCTGTGCTGCGGTCGGGGCGGTGCTTGTTCCTTGACGTCCGCAAAACCCGGACGGAACATCCGTCGGTTCACCATAACTGCTCCTTATGAAGTGGCAGGGCTGTCAATCTATTCCCTATGATGCGCCCAATGGTTCCCACGTTAACAGTCTAGAATTGCAAATTTAAAGTAGCGCAAATTCGTCATGAATTTACATGCGCGAGACGACATTTCGCTCCGGAATCGTCACCAATGATGCCGCAGGTATGGATGCATTTAAATAGAAAATCGTGCCACCTCCGCAAAGAAGAGACGCTTTGCAACAAGGACACTGCCCCTCGCCAGGTGAACTACTGGTAGAAGGAACTCCTTAACGGGAGGTTGGGGGTCAAAAGCCAAAATCCCAAAAGGGTCCACTATCGCAAAAACTCACGCCACAATCCGACGGAAAACGCGATCGAAAGTCAGAGCATTTCACACAAATTGTAAACGGTCTCGTGCGTACTCTCCGCTCGGTCTCATTGCGGTTTGCTTGCAGGCTGGTGAAAGATTGCAATCGGTTGTTCACTTGGTTTGTAATTCCCTGCCCGGATCGTCTGAGTCCGTCACTGCCGTTTAGCTGCGTTACCTGCCCGCGTCCTTCTGCTTTGCCCTGCCGTCCGCGTTCATAAATCGGTCGATGAATGAAGATTGAATAAAGGGAAGATCGGGCCGTGCAAGAACGAGGAGGCCTGTCGCACCGTTGTCCTTCGCCAAAACTAAAAATGCGTTTGAAATGATAGGCATGCGGGCACTTCTATCGATGAAGGTTGCTGCACCGCACGTCCGATTCACGAGCAGAGGGCCGTTGAGGCCGTTGATTGCCCCCGCAAGGTGTCATGATCCGCGCGGGCGCAACTGTCCTTGTGAACCTTATTCTCCTGGGTTGCAATCCTGTGGTTCTATCTCTTCACACGACTGCAGTAACTTCCCAGTCGGAACCGTAACCGCCTCGCAATTTCGTACAGCTTCTCAATCTCTGCTCCATATGCCACGCATCGGATTGCCTGCTGTCTGTCCTCAGGTCTCAGCTTCGTCTCCATGACAACAGTCCTATCTTCGAGTGCGATGGGGTCTGAAAAGAGAAGTTGCGAATCTAGCGAGTTTTGCCGCGCGATAGTGCGAGAACGCGGGCACAATGTAGCCTCATCATTCCGTCGCATACTGTGTTGTAGATTCTCCGCTGTGCTCTCCTGAGTTGGACCGTAATCGATTCAGGTTCTCGAAGCGCCCCTGAAGGCGAAGGCCAGAGACGTTCCTGGCAGCGCCATAAGAGCTATAGACGCCGTTCAGTGAACCGGAGAAAAGCCGGTGTTAACGCCTATCGGTAAGCTAAACGGCGAGGCAAGGGACAGTTTTGGTGCAATCGAAACCACCCGAATCAGGAAGGGCGCTCGGTTTGCAGCCCCGAGCCAGTGGAAGTGACGTGTCCCAGTTAGTTAGGACCTTCACCTTGGAGAGCTCGAATGTCTGATGCGACGAAAGAGTGGAACGACGAGACTACGAATCACCCTGTCCTTCGCCAAAACTAAAAATGCGTTTGAAATGATAGGCATGCGGAGGGCTTGTAACATTGTTACGCGGACGAAATTTCAGGGTGTTGCGGAGTTTTGGCGAACGACAACACCAAAAAACCGGGCTGGCGCATGGACGCCAGCCCGGGCTTTGCCCGCAATTAGCTGTTGGAGTCCACCTTAGAAAGTGAAGCGGACGCCGAGTTCACCCCAGAGCGCTCGCGGGATGATGGTGCTGGCAGGGTTGATGAAGCCAACCGGATGGCCGAACGTCGAAGCATCGCCAATGTTGCGGCCGAAGTTGTTGCCGTAGTTGGCGCGATTCGTCAGGTCGAACGCCTGCGCCAGGAGCTGCAGGTTCATGCGTTCTCCGAACTTGATGTTTTTCGCCAGGCGCATGTCGAGCTCAAAGAAGGGATCCCCACGCTGTGGATCGAACTTGGCAATGGTGCATCCCTGTGCAACTCCGTTTATCCCATAGAAACAGTTCTGGGCACCTTTGTTATTGCCTGCGAACGCGAAATAGTTCGTAGGATCGTTGGTTGGGACCACCACCGCAATGGCCGTGCCACCGCCGGTATTCAGTGTGTTAGCCGAATTCGTCAGATTGTAAGGCCGCGCGGAGCCAAACTGCATGATCGGCGAAAGCTGGAAGCCTTTTGGCAAGTCGACGATGCCGCTCACGGTCACGTGGTGCCGCTCGTCATTGGGCGAAGGTCCCCACTCATAACTCGCAAACGGGTTGGTCGAGAGCCTCGGGTAGTTCCGGAAAGAGCCGCCGCCCGCGTCATAGGAGTAAGCCCAAGCCAGCGTGTAGTTTGCGGCGAACTGGAAGCGATGGGTCATGCGCTGGCGGAAGCTGAAATTGAAGCCGTCGTAGTGCGAACGGCCAATCGATTCGTCGTTACGAACGCTTGCGAATTGCGGCAAGGTAGAGCCCGGCGCAGTAAGTCCATTCAGCGGAGCCGTGCAGCAAGCTCCACCGACGGGTACGCGCTGATCGATGTTAATGGTCTTGTTCTCGTGCAGGCCGAGAACGTGTGTGTACTCTGCCTCAAACACTGTGTTGGAATTCATCGCCCAGCTATACCCGCCGTTGAACTCCTCCGTGACAGGATTGCGATAGTTGGGGTCCATCAGTCGGCCGACACTCCGTGGCGCCAGCTGGGTAGACGGAGGAGGAATCGTGGGAAGCGGGCTGACGCCATATTGCCACTGGCCAAGGGTAAGGCCAGTACCTGGAACAGCGTCACCCGGGTTCGTTAGGCTGAGTACCGTTGCAAAGATGGTGGGATTGGCCATCTGTTCCATGAAGAGCGGAATGTTCTGGAACACGTTCCCGAAGTAGAGACCGAATCCGCCACGCACTACATGCTTGCCGAGGCCGGTCAGGTCGTACGCAAAGCCGACGCGCGGGCTGAAGTCCTTATTGTCGTCTTTCGCAATCTTGCTGACGTAGGGGTTGGAGATCGGGTTGTTGTAAGCCACTAGTGCCAAATAGGTGCGGCTGTTATTGATATCCGACCCGCCGATCATGTTGAAATCCTTGTCCCAGCGAAGGCCAAGGTTGAGGGTCAGACGGTTGGAAACCTTCCAATCGTCCTGGCCGTAGAAACCGAGCTGCTTGGTGGCGACGTTGAAGTACGGATTTCCGTTGGAGATACTCATGCCAGTAACAGCGCCCGCTGTTGCGAAACCATTCGGGTAACAAGGCTGGTTCTTCTGCGCTCCGCAGGTGGACGGATTCGCAAGAATCACGCTGGGGTTAGCTGCAAAGTCGATTTCGAGCGTAGAATTAAACTCGAAGAAGCCACCCTCGATAGGATTGTTGATGAAGTCCACGCCGCCCTTGAAGGTATGGCGGCCGACAGCCTTTGAGAAGTCGTCCTTGAACTGCCACTTTTTCTGATAAGACTGTTGGGGAACGTTGGTGTTGGTGCCAAACGATGCATTCGGGAAGGTGACGAGGGGTGCCCTGATACTGCTGTCGATGATGTTGTTCCAATACTGATAACCTAGCGTGAACTGATTGATCGTGGTATTCGAAAGAAGGGTGTTCAACGTAAAATTGCTCACGATCACGTGATTTTTAGTGAAGTTGCCGTTGCTCAGGTCGCCTGTGCCGTCAGACTGATCATTCAGGCTGTCGTTGACCTGTGAGGTGTAGCTGATGTATGCAGTATTCCTGTTGTTGATTACCCAGTCTGCCCGGCCGTTGTAGCGCCATTCAAAAAAGGGACGCGGGATAGTCGCCGAGGGCTGTGCCCGACGGATCCCCCGAACTGTTGGCGTGAATAGTCTGGGTGAGAGACTGTTGTGCTGCCGGTGCCGGTAGGGTCCTTCTCGTCGGTGTTAAGACTTGTGTCGCGGAAGAAGCCAAAGATCGAACCATGGTAGGTGTTGGTACCCTGTTTCGTGATCATGTTGATGGCAGCCCCTTCGGACCGTCCGTTGACTGCCGAAAATCGCTGTGTGCTAATCACAAATTCTTGGACGGCCTCCAGGGGAAGCTGCATGACCGGGCCGCCTACGGTGTTGTCCTTGTTGTCCACCCCGTTGACGGTGACGTTGACGTTCCGCCCGCCCGAGCCATTTACAGACAAAATCGCGTAACGGTTTTTGGTGGGATCGTAAGAATCGGTAGCCTTAACCCCGGGCGCGAGGTACGCAAGATTGGCAACATCGCGTCCGACCATGGGGAGTTCTTCGACTTCCGTCGGAGTAATCTCCCGGCTCACGCTCGTACTCGTCAAGTCCACAAGCGGAGCGCTCCCAGTCACTTCAATAACGGTTGCGACGGCACCCGGGTCGAGGGTCGCATTCACCGTCGCCGTTTGGCCGACCAGCAGTTCGACCGTTTCTACCAGCGAGGAGAACCCCTGCTTTGTAACTCGGATAGTATAGACGCCGGCCGAAAGAAGATCGAACCGATAACTGCCAGCGTCATTGGTAATCGCCGTACGCGTTGTCCCGGTCGCCTTACTGGTGATGACCACCTCGGCGCCCATGACGACTGCCTGCGATTTGTCAAATATTGTCCCCACGACCGTGCCGCTGGCAGTAGCTTGTGCGTGAAGACTTCCGTTACCCACCGCTAGGACCAAGATCGCGGCGACAAGCAGGTGCATGAATGTTCTCTTCATTCTGTTTTTCCTCCGGCCAATGTGTAATTAACTGTCCGCCGCGTTTGAGGACGGCGGATCAACGCAAGAATTCCTTCCTAGCGGGAGATCCTTGCAATCAAAGTTAGTTTTCGAGCGCTTTCGTTTGACCTGACTGTGACACACTCACCCGGGGACACCCATAAACAACAGACAATTTATCCCGGTTGATGCGCCATGTCACGCAAGTTTGAGGCCAAACAACGGCTCCTCTAAGTTATTTGGTTTCTGTGTGACAAAAAGTTGACATAAATCCGCGCTCCCGTAATTTGGAGTTCACCGCCTTCTTCTATGAGATTTCATATCGTTGCGCGACCATCAAGCAATCCGAAAGCAATCCGAACATCTGCGGCATTGCCCTGTCCCTCGCCAAAATGACGATCGACTTTGAAATCAGCGGCTTACGCAGGAGGCCTGTAACATTGTTAAAGGGGTGAAGCTCAGTACTCCCAGAGTTTTGGCAAGGGACACCACAACAATGTACGTTCCGTACCCCAGGCTGCGCGTTAGCTCCGCTTCTGCACACGACCACCTGCCCGACTTCCTGGTTATCTGGAGATGCAAGGCTCCGCTCGCGTCCGTCCAGGCGTTGTCACCATCGTACGGATTGTTCAAGCCTCCTCAATCGCCGGAAATTGTTCGAACTTTCCAGTCGTATCCGCTGAAATGAACCGACTTGGTCGGGGGCGGGGGCAGAGATCCGGCGCCTTTAACGATGGTCACCGCCACGACAGAACCACCTTGGGTAGGTGCGACGTCCATGGTAGGCGGCGGGTGATACGCTGGCTCTACCAAAAGCGCCGCATACTCATACCCCAGGTGAGTCGGGGTACTCCATCTCGAGCCTGCCTGAATTGCAATGAAAGGTTGGTCAGGCCAAGGTTGGACCCACCACGGTCCGCTCCTCGCATACACAACAATGCGCTGTCCGGGACGAGCGCCGATGACACGCCCTGCGATGGTATCAACTCTCTCTCGGCCACCCTGCGCCGCTGGCGGCGGGATCTTGCTGAATTCAATTGATGGTTCTTGCTTACTCTGTCCGGAATGACAGCCACTCTGGAGAATACACAAAAAGAGGAGAAAGGCTCTATGCCGAGCAAAACTGTCTAAGGCCGCGAGCGTGGCTGTCTTCAGCTCCCACCGGTCGAACCGACGAAAGCAAACTCGCTTGCGGCATGGAGCGAAGCGCGTCAACTCTATCCTCCGCGCTGCGGTGCCTTCCGTCCGCTAACGATCGTGGAATGCGCCCACGTTCCTGGGAATCTGCCTCATCCTACAATTTCGGCACTGCGTTTGCCAGCCTTCAAAGAGCAGGGCAGGAAGTCTTCAAAGTGCGCGCCAAGAGGATAGTTGTCTTTGACTCCCTTGTCGCATCCTGCGAGCCCACCATCAGTGGGGAGCACTTACTATAGAAAACGCCGTTTTATTTCATCCACCCGGTCAGCACGGCCAGTTGGCGGGTCAGTCGTGCCCTTTACGATCCTGGCGTGAATCTGTTCCTCGGGCACGCCGTAATGTCGAGCACTTTTGTACTGACCGTAAACCTGCGACATTGTAGCGCCACGTTTACGCCCTCGCGGACCTCTGACAAAGCTATTGACCATTCCCTCTAATCTGTCGAGGGCCGCGTCTGCTGCTGTAAAGGCGATCATTCTGCACTCGCTTTCCGAAGCTTCTCCCGCCCCTCTTCAACTGGTAGAAGTACGTCTTTGTGCCGTTCGTGGGTCAACATGCCAGCTTCTTCACATAACTTCTCAAAGTCAAAACCGCATCCACTTTTTTCTGCTTCTACGCCATTAGCGTAAAGAGTCGCCGCAAACAGCAGCATCCTCTTACGAAAGCGTTGGAAGTCTGCCATCCCATGCAGATTCTCGATTCCGCCCTCGATATCCCTGATCGCCTCTTCATCAAAACGAGCAAGAAATAACTCGACCAACTGGTCTGTGCTTTCGCCTTGCAGCACCTGGTTAAAGCCTAATCCCCACTGCCTCACAAGTTTGTCGATCTGAGCCGACTCTTCTTCCGGTGCCTGGCCGGGAGTAATTTTCTTTCTGATGTTGGTTGCAACTCGAATTGATTCGGACATTCCACCCTCCTACCACAATGGTGAGCACTGCACGTATGATAAACCAATATGGGCGACGATTTCTCTGATGCAGTAAAGAAGACTTTGGCAAACCGGGTTGGGCACCAGTGTTCCAACCCGGAATGTCGCGCATTTACGAGCGGACCACAAGACGACCCTGTAAAGGCTGTGAACGTGGGTGTGGCTGCTCACATCACAGCGGCATCTCCGGGAGGTTCCCGCTACAATTCAAGTCTTTCGCCGGAGGAACGAAGCGGACACAAAAACGGTATCTGGCTCTGCCAAAACTGCGCCAAGTTAATAGACAATGATTTTGCTCGATTCACCGTTGATGTTTTAGAAAAGTGGAAAAGTGCCGCCGAGGCGGAAGCCAAAGATCGTGTAGGAAAAACGGACATCCATTATCCGAGGCCAAAACAACTCAATTGACACTGTAGACGCTCTGCGAGCAGTCCAGCGGCGAGAGAAACTAGACCAGGAAACTATCCTGAGACTGCGCGATGAAGGGCTAATCAAAGTGACTGATGTCACTAACATGCAATCACCCGCAGAAGAGTTCATGCCCACGATGCTGACTGCCAAAGGGCTTAGAGTGGCGGAGAGTGGCAACAAGCCTGTGGCAACTCCCGTCCTCAAGGTTCCTGACAGGGTCCGCATCTCACCGATTGTTCCCAGGGAGCACGAGCAGTCTGACTTTATGCTGAGGCAAGACACGGATGAGTGCTTTATCTTTGAAAAGTTAGGCACGGATAGGAAGGTTGATATCCCGAAATCGTTCATCGAAAAGATTCACAGTTTCGGTAATTCGAAACCCGCACTCGTGCAACTGAGTGGCAGGCTTCAATGGGTCTCCGCAAAACGAAACTTCGAATTGTTCGTTGACAAGCCGCCTGCCAGTCCTGCTGTTGCATACGGAATTGGGAAAGACGTGGACTTTGGCTACCCGACAAGACAAGGGATCACTGGTAAATTTGGTCGAGAAGATCGCTTGTCAGAAATCATGGGAAGAGGCTGGTATGTCTTCTACGATTTGGATGGAAAGTATCTCAGATGGCCAGGCCACGGAGTAGACCAGATTTGGGTGTAATCATGCGCTGGACCGCTATCCAGCGTGATTTCATGCCACGTTTGCTGCGTAGCACGGCGGGATTTGAGCGTGTTTTTCGCCGCAGCCAGGTTGAGGATTTTCGGTAATCCGGCTAACCTATTGAAACGCGGTCATTTGCTAATGGCCGACAATGGCGAACAATCGGAATATACGAGAGTGAGAATCCCACCCTCGTAACCGATCCTCGAAGGTTCAGCGGCAACTTACCCGAGCGAAAACGGACTTCGACCTACACTTCTACAAGCTTATGCTTCCGTTTTGTACTACTGCCGCTGCATGCTTCAAAAGCGTGTAATGGACCGACACCGCCCGGTTGATTTAGTTGTGCCGCCCTCATTAAACGCCCTCCGCTCTTTGATTTACGGCACGGCAACTGCAAATCTAGCCACTCTCAAGCGGCCTTCCATTTGAACCAGAGCGGGACCGTACGTACGGTCAATGCCGGGGCCCCCGAATCGAACTGTTGTGAGGATTGGAACGAGCTCTAGCGCGCTGCCGATCGGGGACATCGGGAATTTGTTTCAGCGAGTCAGGTGTCACTGCCCCCGCACAGAGATTTCAGCCCTCTAAAATCTTGCCATGTCACGGCGCGCGCAGATCATGACTTGCTATCGCAATGATTGCTTGGACTTCGTTCCACTGAGCCAAAGGTGCCACCCCTGAAGCTCTTATTGTCGCCTTTTGTCGCCTCGCAAAACTTCTACACTATTCATTCTAAAACAGTTGGTTGGTAGGGGCGGTGGGGATCGAACCCACGACCTAAAACTCTAAAGCCTTGCCGCCAGCGGCTTCTCACTGTCGAACTGCCTTGAAAAGACAAGAGAAAACCGGCTTGCCAGACTTGCCAATTAAGGGCCCCGTGAAAACAGCTAAGTGATTGTGGCGCCTTGCCTTAGCTTATTTTCC
>WNFR01015764.1_pt1 | contig 10479 bp, 9 predicted proteins | sample 5400221 | NCBI WGS metagenome assembly WNFR01 (sample SAMN13153357, study PRJNA577476) | soil metagenome | isolation source: 40 cm soil under Madrone tree | place: USA:California | collected 2016-06-14 | reverse complement strand
AGCATTTGCCGCGGCCTCTGAGCGAACTTCGGAATCGAAAGGACACTAGCAACTTTATGATTCTAGTGCCGCTTTTGAACCCGAAGTTCGCAACCGTGCCCGCCGCGAAATCGTGCGAACTTCGGGTTCGCGGCACTAGCGCAGAATCGCGCGCCCCGCCTGCGCAAGCGCCTGCTCGCAGGTCGCCTTGTCCTTGGCGTGGTCGGCCTCACGCGCACGAGCCAGGGCCACGACGGTCGCTTCCATCGGCGCCCACCCGTCGCCGGCAAGTTCTTCGGCGGCGGCAATCGAGGCCGGCGTCGGCTGGCGGTGAAGCAGCGCGGTGGTGCTCTGTGGCCCGGATCGTCCGGCGCCGATCCGCGCTTGGATCTTGGCATTGAGCGCGAGCCAGGCACGGTCGATGTCCTGCGAGCACGGGCCGGCGCGGCCGGGCAGCGTCGAAAACGCAAGCGCGGCTGCGCTCAGCACGAGGAGCGCGCGGACGCTCACGGCCTCATTTCCCGGAGCGTGGTGGCTGTGATCGTGAATTCGATCGACATGGCGTTTCTCCTTTCGGTCTGGCCGACTGGAGGACTCGCCGTCACAAGCGCATATTCCGGCTTGTCGTCACCAATGCGTGAGGGGTTGGCGAGGAGCGACCGGAACGCGTTGTCCATCCGCTGGGCCGATGATCCGGCAGGAGCGTGGTGCGCCGTCGAGCTGCGCTCGCGCCGCGTCGCCGGCCAACGGCGCGTTGCCCGCTCTATTGATCCGGCGACGCGGCGCGGAACAGGCTTGCGAATTTGTCGAGGTCCGCCGCCGCCATGTCGGAGATCGCCCAATAGGCGACGCCGTCGTCGGTCCAGTCGAGCACATTGTAGCCGTCGACCGTGCGCAGGACCGGCGCCGCATTCGGCTGACCGGGTGCCGGCACCTCCGTGAGGCTGATCAGGTGCTTGCGGTGGCGATAGACCAGCGTCGGCGCCGGCGTCTGGCCGACCACGTCGAGACGCCCGCCCGCCAACGGGAAGTCGTCCCTGGCGAGATCGACGACCCGCGGCGCCTCGGGGATCTTTCCGTTGAACCAGGGCTTCACGGTGTGCTTGTCGGACGAGGCGACGTCGAAGGGCTGCGGCGCCATCAGCGACCGGATATGGCCGGCGACCACCGCTTCGCGCACCGGCTCTGCCCGCTCAGGCGCCCGCACCAACGACGTCGGGGCCATCACGATCGAGGTCGCGCCGCTCGCCACCATGGCGGTGAGTGCGATCGAGGCGGCGAGCGCGCGCCACGTGGGCTGGACGCGCGGGCGCCGCATCCCGACCGAAGCCTCGATCCGGGCGCGCAGGCCGGCCGGCGGCGCTTCGCGCGGCAGTCGCTGGCGGATCAGGCGCTGCAAGGCCTCGACGCGCTCGCATTCGGCGGCGAGCCCCGCGTCGGTCGCCATGCGGGTCTCGAGCGCCAGCGCGTTGGCGGGGTCGAGCTCGCCGTCCACATAAGCGTGGACCAGGCGCGTAGGGTCTTCCGCAATCATCGCGCGCGTCATGACGCCCTCCTTCCGATGGTCTTGATCAGCTGGCCGCGCCCGCGGGCGAGCCGCGACATCACGGTTCCGATCGGCACCCCGGTCACCTCCGCGATCTCGCGGTAGGAAAGACCCTGCACGTCGCGCAGCACCAGCGCTTCCCGGAACGGCGCCGGCAGCGCCGCGATGGCGGCCTCGAGATGCGCGGAGTCGGTCTTGGCGATGAGGGCCGTCTCCGGCGTCTCGGCCTCCGCGTCCCCGCGCGCCGCTTGCGCGTTCTCGACCGCCTCCAGGTCCTCGACCCCGACCAGGGCCGCCGGGCGATTCTTGCGCAGCCACGTATAGGCGGTGTTGCGCACGATGGTGAGCACCCAGGCGCGCGGGTTGCCGTCGGCCGTGCTCCAGATGGCCCGGAATGCCCGCAGGCAGGCGTCCTGCACCACGTCATCGGCGTCAGTGCGGTTGCCGGTAATCCATCGCGCCAGCGAGTAGGCATCCGCGAGATGCGGCAGCACGATCCTGGCGAAACGCGCCTTGTCGTCTTCGCCTGTCGCCATAGCGGCATCCCCGTCGTGGCGCGAAGTCTCGATGGGATCCTTGGGACGATCGCCGGACCACACCACCTTGCGGGCCGTCGCGCGGTCGGCGTGAATACTCACAATGGTCATCTCATCCATCTCCCCGCATGGAGCGCATCGAGCCGGCAAAGGCAGGCGCTTCCCCGGCCGCGGGCATCGGTCGCGGCCGGCATCATGCACCGTCGCCCAATGAGACTGGGGCAGGCCGTCATTTATTCCCGCCCATGGCGGGTGGCCTTGCGGGATTTGGTTGAAGCAATCGTGATCGATCGAAGATCCAGGGAAGCCGGGATATCAGCCCGGGCGCGACGTCGGCGCCCTTGATGGAATGAACGGGGACGTTCGCGCGCATCATTCCGGTCCGGGGACGCGGGGCACCGCCGCAAAATAATCGTTTTGGGCTCGCTTTTTTGCGCTAGGCTTGGCCCGGGAGAGGAGAGCCGCCTTGCTGTTCGCCGTTGGATTCAAGCTGGACGGAAAATCGGGCCACGAGATCGTGGAGGCCGAGGACGCCTTGATCGCCGCCCTCAAGGTGAAGGCGGAGCTCCCCGCCGCGATGATCACCTATTCGCGCAAGCAGAATAAGCGCGGCGACACGCGCCACCCGGGCCATACCCACCGCGGCCAGAGCCGCTGATCCGCCTTCGCGCCCGGTTACGCGCCGACAGGCGTCCCCCTCGCCACTCTCACGCGTCCGCCAGCGCCCGCTCGCCCACCGCCGCTTTCTGCTTGGCGCGCGCCGAATAGAAGGACGCGTTCTGCTCGCCGCGCAGGGCCTCGCGCGAGAACTGGATCAGGTGATGGGCCGCAAAGCCCATGCCCAGCACGGCCTCGATCTGCCCGCGCTTGATCGCCGGCCACGCGGCGCCCCAGAACTGGGTCGCCACGTTGAAGGCGAGCGTCGCGCCCAGCCGCAGGTTGGCGAGCGTAAGCCGGCCGCGCGCCGGCGGGTGGAAGCGATTGGGATAGGTCGCCTCGACCTGGTGGCGGTAGCGCGCGAACAGCCGCTCCGGCGCATAGGCGTGGGCGACGCAGCGCCGCCACGACGCCACCACGTCGTCATGCGGGCGCAGGAAGCGCACATTGGACTCCAGGCGCGGATCGTCGACCAGCCGGCCGTCGCGCGCGAGCCGGTCCCATAGCGGCGTCTTGGGCAGGGCCTGCAGCAGGTTGAGGGTGAGGATCGGGATGTTCGACTGATCGATGAAACCCATCACGCCGGCGTCGGTATCGGGCTTGTCGGTGTCGAGCCCGATGATCATCCCGGCCGTGACCTCGAGGCCGTAGCTGTTCAGCGTCCCGATCGATTCGAGCAGCGGGACCATCAGGTTCTGGTCCTTTTTCATTCCTTTCAGCGCGTCGGCGTCCGGCGTCTCGATGCCGACGAAGACCTCGCAGAAGCCGGCCTCGTGCATGAGGCCGAGGATCTCGGTCTGCTTGGCGAGATTGAGCGTCGCCTCGCAGGCGAAGGAGAAAGGATAGTGATGCCGCTTCTGCCACGCGATCAGGTGGTGAAGCATGTCGCGCGCGGCTTTCTTGTTGCCGATGAAATTGTCGTCGACGAAATAGATCACGGTCGGATGGGCCGGCTGGCGCAGCATGGCCTCGAGCTCGGTGGTGAGCTGCTCGGCCGTCTTGAGGCGCGGCTGACGCCCATAGAGTCCCGGGATGTCGCAGAACTCGCAGCGATACGGACAGCCGCTGGAGAATTGCAGGCTGCCGATGAGGTAGCGGTAGAGCGGAATCATGTCGTAGGCGGGCAGCGGAAACGCCTCGAGGGCGACGCGCTCGTTGGTGGTGAGCCGCATCTGCGTCGCCGGGCGCCCGACACTCGCGTCGAGCAACCCGATCAGCTCATCGGTCGCGTCGCCGAGCTCGCCGATATGGAGATAGTCGAAACCCGGATACATCTCGGGCGCGCTGGAGACCGACGGCCCGCCCAGCACCGTCACCTTGCCGGCGGCATGCGCGCGCGCCTGGATGTCGCGGATCTGCGGCGCCTGGATGTGCATGCCGCTGACCAGCACGACGTCGGCCCAGGCGAAGTCGGCGTCGCTCGCCGGGAGGATGTTCTCGTCGACGAAGCGCACCGGCCAGGATTCGGGCAGATAGGCGGCGATCAGCAGCAGGCCTTGCGGCGGCATGAAGGCGCGCACCCGGCCCATGAGCGCGAAGGCGTGCTGGAACGTGCCGAAGGACGGCGTATAGGCGGGAAACACGCAAAGAACCCGGCGCTGCCGCTGGACCGAGATGGGCGTTCGCAATGCTGCTCCCCGCTGTCCCCCGATGCCGAATCCCCGGGACATATTTTACCGAACGATTGCAACGTCGGAATGGGGCGGCTTTGTGCCCGCGCCGGAGGCTGGCCGCAATTTTTACCGTTGTTCCGGCTTTTGGCCCGCGCTCGCCAGCCGACCTCGTGGGCCGCCGCTAAGTCCCGGGCCGTTGCGAATCCAACGGGCTGGACAAGTCGGGCCGCGGGCGCGGGTTGGCGTTCATCAGAAGAAATGCAACGGACTTCTTGAGCTGTTCCGCCGTATAGGGCTTGGGGAGAAACTGGCAGGGCTCGACGAACATGGCCTTCATCCCGTCGTCGACGGCCAGGCCCGTGGTGTAAAGGATGGGCAGCAGGGGACGCCGTTCCCGGGCGTGCTGGGCCGTGCGCAGCCCGGCCTCCAGATCGTTCCCCAGGTGGATATCCACGAACAGGACATCGACGAGCTTTTCCGCGTCGTCCAGCAGCGCCTGGCTGCCGTCGATTCCGGTGGCCGTGACGACCGTATGGCCCGCATCGCGGAGGATCGATTCCGCCAGGACGCGAACCTGCTCATCATCCTCAACAACAAGAACCGATGCCACGATAGACCCCCACGTTTGCGGCAACACCCTGTGTATGCTTACCGCCGGACCCTCGATCATACAAGCTGTGACGCCGCCCCCTGCAAGACGAGCCTCCGCCGCTCCTCATTGCGGCGCCTTCATGGCGGGAGCCCGTCCGCCGCCGTGACGATATTGCGCCCTTGCCGGCTCAATCGAGGCTGATGCCCATGTCCTTGACCATGCGGCCGTATTTCTCGTCGTCGCGGCGGATCAGGCTGGAAAAGTCGGCCGGCGACAAAATGAGCGGCTCGAGGCTGCCCGATACGTTGAGCTTCTCGGCAAAGTCCGCCTGCGCCAGAATCTTGTGGAGTTCCATGCGCAGCCGCGCGACGACCGGCTCGGGCGTCCCGGCGGGGGCGAACAGGCCGAGCCAGATATCGATCTCATAGCCCGGATAGAACTCGCCGATGGTGGGCAGCTCTGGAAAGCGCAGCGAGCGCTTCTTCCCGCTCATCGCGAGCGGGCGCAACCGTCCTGCTTCGAATTGGCCGCTGCTCGCGGCGCCGGCGAAGAAGACCTGGGTCTCTCCCGCGATGGTGGCGGTCGCCGCCGGCGCGCCGCCGCGGTAGGGCACGTGCAGCAGGTTGATGCCGGCGCGGCGCTTGAGCAGCTCCATCGCGAGCTGGTGCTGGCTGCCGTTGCCGCCCGACGCGTAGGCGAGCGGCGGATCGGCGCGGCGCGCGTGCGCCACGAAGGCGCCGAAATCCCTGGCCGGAACCGCCGGATTGACCGCCAGGATGAACTGGTTGGCGGCGACGCTCGCGACCGGAACGAGGTCGCGCAGCGGATCGAACGGCAGCCTGCTGTAGACATGCGGGTTGATGACGATGCCGGAGTCCGCGCCGAGCAGCAGCGTGTAGCCGTCGGGATCGCTTTTGGCGACAGCGTCCGCCGCGATATTGCCGTTGGCGCCGGTGCGATTCTCGATCACCACCGGCTGGCCCAGCGCCTCCGACAGATAGCGGCCGATCAGCCGCGCCGCGACGTCGGGCGCCCCGCCCGGCGGGATCGGCACCAGGAGCTTGATGGCGCGGCTGGGATAGGTCTCGGCCGCGGCCGGGGCGGCGAGGAGCAATGCGAGCACAATGCCGATGATGCGGATCAACGTGGCTCTCCTCTGCCTCGTCATGCCCCGCGCAAGCGGGGCATCCAGTACTCACCGAAAGACACCGTTCACATTCTGCACTCAATCGCAGCCGCGGTGTCTACTGGATTGCCCGCTTGCGCGGGCAATGACGGCCGGAATCTCAGGCCCGCAGCCCGAACATCCGCTCCGCATTACCATGGCAAATCTTCTCCATGTCGGCGCGCGGCAGGTCGAGCGATTCCATCACCGCGATGGTGTCGCGGATGTAGCCGCGCCCCTTCTCGGGATCGAACGGGCAATCGGACGCGAACAGCACGTGGTCGGGCGTGAAGAAGGAGATCCCGCAGATCGTCGGGGCGCGCGCGCCGGCGAGCGCGGTGTCGCCGTAAAAACCCTTGAAATAGTCGAACGGCCGTTTCTTCAGGCGCTTGAGCAGCGACGCATAGTCCTCGTCGGAGGTGCGCACGCCGAGCTGGTCCCAGGAATGCGCGACCCGCCCCTCGAAATACGGGATGATGCCGCCGAGATGATGGGTGATGACCTTGAGGTCGGGATAGCGGTCCATGATGCCGGAGAACACCAGGCGGGCGAGCGCCGCGCCGGTCTCGAACGGCCAGCCGATCACGCTGCAGATCTCGTATTTCGACTTGGTCTCGCTGCGGTAGTCGGCCATCTCGCGGGTGCGGATCGGGTGCAGCAGGATCGGCTTGCCGGATTTCTCGATGATCTCGTAGATCGGCCAGAAATGCTCCTCGTCGATCGGCGCGCCGTCGACGTTGGTGTGGAGCTGGATCGCGCAGGCGCCGTTGCGCAGCGCGCGCTCGGCCTCGCGCGCCGCCGCGGCGGGCGCGTTCATCGGCAGCGAGGCGGCATAGCCCGGGAAGCGTCCGGGATATTTCGCCACCAGCCCGGCGAGCTCGTCGTTGCCGATCTGCGCCCAGGTCGGCGCCGCAGCCGCGTCCCACAGCCGGTCGATGGCCGGCATGGCGAGCGAGAGGATCTGCGAATAGTCCGCAAAAGAGTCGACCACCCGGAAGCGCTCGTCGAGATCGAACAGCGCCGGGATGCCGCGGATGCGTTTGCCCATGTCCTTCCGGGCGGCCGGCGTCTCCAGCACGCCGGCGAAAAAGCGTTGCGGGAAAAAATGATTGAAGGCGTCGACATAGCGCATGCGGATTCCTCTGGCGCGGATCGGACGAAGGCGCGAATGCGGCCTTGTTCACGGTGCGACTCTACAGGCTTGCGGTGGCATCGGCCACGCGGTCGATAACGGGCCGGATTTTCGCGCCATCGCCTGCGTGCGCCGGCCGGCAACGTCAGATGATTTTATAGAAGCCGTGAAGGATCGCCATGAGAACGGCATTGCAGCCAGCAACCACGAAAATATTGGGATTGACCGCGTCCATTTTCCGATCGGCACGAGACCCGTGCCATCGCCATGACGCAAGGATGATGACAGCGCTCGCGATGATCGCCCAAATGAAATAGACGACGATTGCCAACCACCCGAAACCGGCCGAACGCGGACAGGTCCAGCGGCTGCACACCAGGCTCTCAATCACGTCACCGTCATAACCCAAATATGAACCGAAAAAATACGAGAGCGATAGTAAAGCGAGCATGACACCCCAGGTCACGATCATGGCGAGCGACCAGGAACGCAAGCGCTGCTCATAACCTCTGAGATCAGGGGGGTAAACGAGCGCGATGACGGCGCTGGACGCGACGACGGCGGCGACGAAGCCGACAGCCATGGCCGCAGCCGGCAGATAGCTGCTTCCCGCCCTCCCACCGTCCAGACGGGTGACCACGTAATATTCGAGCGGGATGAGAAACCAAATGCCCTTGACCACGACGCCGTCAAGCCCATTTTTGACGATCCAGTGGCCCGGAAAGCGTGGGAGCCGGTACCGCATCACGACCACCCGGTCCGCGACGACGACTCGAGCTCGGTTGCGACCGTCGTGATGAATTGCCGAATATCGCGATACGCCGTCTGCCGTTCGCCGTCGATCGACTGCATGACGTATTTGCCGAGCGCGCGGTAGGCTTCGAACTGTGATTCGCCGAATAGCTGGTCCGCGGTCGACTCGTGCGGAAACGCGGGATTGGCGGCCGCGTAGCTGCGCACCGATGCGGGTTCGATTCCCTGGTAGCCCGGCTTGAGATACAGCAGCAGACCGGCGTCCTGCGGCTGCTTGGAGTCGTAGATGATCCTCGCCACGGCACAGTAGGGGCCCTGTACGGGCGGGTTCTTGCGCGCACCTATCTTCAGGGCGCTGAATGTGATCGTGACATTCAGATCGATCGCAATCCTGCGCACCGCGTTGCCCAGATCCTCGAATGCACAATCCGGATCGCAGCCGCCGTCGCTGACGATGATGAGGCGGCAACGACGCCGCACCATCTCGTAAAGGCCCAGGTTTTCGAAATGTCCGCCATCCGATAGATAAACATACGCGTTGTCGCTGGTCGTGAGGCCCAACGCCTCTTGGACGAGCGGCCTTGCGGCGAAGCGAGGGCCCTCGTACCGATAGGTGAGAGCGCCGGCCGGTCCGGGATTTCCGAGCCAGGCGCCGAGCCTGACGTTGAAAAGCGTGAGCAAGACGCTCAGCCCCGGCGAAGAATGATAGCCCATGTTAGGACTTGCTGCCGCGCCCGAGATCGTCATTGCGGTGCCGAGACTCATTCCGTTGCCATACTCGCTTGCGACGCGATAGCAGCCCCTGCGGCTGTTCCCCTCACCCCACCTCAGGTCGCCGCAACCGATCCATTGCGGTGTCGCCGTCCAAGACAACGCCTTGCGCTCCTGCCAAGCGAGCTCGCGAGCGCCGACGACATTCAAGGCGCAGTTCACGACCAGCAGTTGCGGCATCTTGGCCTTGCGGGAGAGCGGCGTTGCATTCGGCCACAGCGCACAGAGGTCTATGTTGTCTTGCTCGTCGAAATCTATGAACCTGTTGGCGCGTCGGCCGCGTTGCGCGTTCGAGGCGCCGAGAAATGCACGGATCAGCCTGTTACGATACATGCCGTGCAAGGAGCAGCGATTGATGTTGATGGCAAAGGAAGCCGCCGATCCGAGGGCGATCATCGCCGCCGCGCTTCCAAACAACAATGTCCAGAAGTTTCCGTGACCGCAACTTGTGACGGGTTTCTTTAGCGGGCCACAAACGAGAAGCCAGTCGAGCGCCGCGGACAAGAGAGCCACCGCAATGACGACGAAAACAGGAGTCGCCAGTGCCAGCCCGACCCGCGCCAGCCGGTGCCTCCAGGAGTCCCGCCGTCGTTTGAGCGCAGCATCCGTCGCCGGCGCCTTGCCGAGGACGGCAGTGAGAACGCCAGCGATCGTGCCCAATATGCCGACATACCATATCGGCGATATCGGCTGACCTGGCACTCCCAAATTGAAGATCGCAAAGGATCCGCCGAAGGTGAGCCCCACGATGAGCACCCAGATTGCGGCTGCCCGGCTATGATATCCGCAAGCCCGGGCGAGCCATTCGCGCTCCATCTCGCTCCACGGAACGCTATCGGTCAGCCCAAGGTAAAGGAGCTCGCCGGCGAACAGCGCGGTTATCACGATGGGCGGTCCCAGGCCCAGAAAGAAGAACGCCTTCACTTCGTCCGACATTGCCATCTTGACCGGCAGGACCATTGCAATGCCCAGGATGAGGCCCGCGAAAACGCCGGCCAATGTGAAACTCAGGAGCACCCAGAGCCGCTGTTTCCATCCGGCGGTACGGATCGTGCCGTCGGTGGAAACTTCATTCGGATCGCGCGGCCTCGAGAGCGCCAAGGTGCTCATCCATGCAATGAAGGCACTGGCGCCGCCGATAAACGCCAGGGTGATCAAGATTCCGGTCGCGTCCACGTCCGCGCGGACGCGCGCGACATATTCAAGATATTTAAACGCGGCCCAGCTTGCCGCAAATGCGCCCAGCATCGTCGGGATCATTTCCCATCCGCGGAACTTCCCGGAGTCGGAATCGACATCCTCCCATCCCGGGCGTTGCTGCAACGAATCGACCGCCGCGATGCCGATCAAGATCAGCGCAGCAAGACTGAGCAGCACGATGCTGGTCGGTATGGCGGAAAGGCCCCAGAATACGATGGCAACGAGCTTGATCGCCAAAAGGAGAACGACGATCACGGGAAGCAGGATCGACCAGTTGAGCGCGAGGTTGCGCAAATAAAGCGCGGCGACCGTGAGCATGTCGGCGGACAACAATCCTTTGTACGGCGTCAGATAGCTGCTGTAGCGGCGCAAATACTGAAGCGGTGAGGGACGCTGGGTTTCACGATGCGCGCTGCCGGTCAGTTCGCTGATGACCTTGTCGTAGCCCTGTCGTTGAACCCAGGTCGTCAGGAATCCGCCGAGATAGCCGCCGCCGGAAACGGTCGAGAGATAGTCGAATTTCATCAAAAGGCCG
>WNFR01008331.1_pt1 | contig 10480 bp, 9 predicted proteins | sample 5400221 | NCBI WGS metagenome assembly WNFR01 (sample SAMN13153357, study PRJNA577476) | soil metagenome | isolation source: 40 cm soil under Madrone tree | place: USA:California | collected 2016-06-14 | reverse complement strand
CGGGCGCGATCAAAGCTACTCACCCTGAATTCCGATATCAGCCAACTACCGAGCCCGCGGAATCGGGCAATGGCGGGCTGGTCCGCTGGGTATCAGGCCGCCCGGGTGAGGCGCCAGCTTACGCCGGGACCGATTTCATAATCGCCCGGGACGGCCGGATTGCCGCCGTTTATCTCTTTTTCGACAAGCTACCCTGAGCTGAACTCTGCGGTCCTTAGGCATACGGACAACGAGCGGTTTGTCCGTAATCCGCCCACTACCAGCGTTGCGCCATGTTGTCTGCCGTTGACGACGAGCCTTGCGCGTTCCTAACATATGCACTCATGGTGGAACCTGCTCATTTGATCGGCCGGACCATCTCGCACTACCGCATTCTCGCCAAACTCGGCCAAGGCGGCATGGGCGAAGTGTATCGCGCTCGCGATACGATCCTGCATCGTGACATCGCGCTGAAAGTCCTGCCCCAGGCGATTGTCGTCGACCCGCTGCGCCGCCAACGGTTCGTGCGCGAAGCCCGCGCCGCTTCCGCGCTCGAGCACCCGCACATTGCCGTCATCCACGAGATCGGCGAAGACCAGGGCGTCACATTCATCGCGATGGAGCTGGTGCGCGGCGAACCGCTCGACGCGTTGATTGCGCGCGGTCCGCTGACGCCGGCACGTACGCTCGATCTCGCGATCGAAATCGCCGAGGCGCTGACGCGTGCGCACGACATCGGAATCGTGCACCGCGATCTGAAGCCGGCGAATGTCATGCTGACCGAGCAGCGTCACGCGAAGATCATCGACTTCGGCCTGGCGAAGCTCGCCGAACCGATTGGCGCCGAATCCGCTGTCACGACGATGTCGCTGCGCGAAACGGAATCGGGCCTCGTCCTCGGAACGGCGTCCTATATGTCGCCCGAACAGGCGCGCGGCGGAAGCGTCGACCAACGCAGCGATGTGTTCAGCTTCGGCGTCGTGCTGTACGAGATGCTCGACGGGCGGCGGCCGTTCCGTGCAAAGACCGGCATCGAGACGCTGCACGCGATTATCTATGATTCCACGCCGCCGCTGACGGTCACTTCCACCGTCGCCGGCGATTTGTCCCGCATCGTCAACAAGTGTCTCGCCAAGGAGCCGGAAAATCGCTATCAGGGCATGCGCGATCTCGTCGTCGATCTCCGCGCGGCGCGGCGACGACTCGAGTCGACGACGTCGGGCGACGCTGCCGCGTCGGTCGCAACGTCGCGTGCTCCATCGCGCAATCGATATATCAAAACGACTGCCGCAGCCGTCGGGGTCGTGGCCGTGCTCGCTGCGTCGGTCGGGGCCTGGACCAGCATCCACCGTTTGCGCATGGTGGCCGAGCGGAAAGCGGCAATCGCCGACATGGAACGTCTCGTCGACATCGGCCGATTCGTCGATGTCTGGCGCATCGCGCAGCCGGCGTTGCGGCGCTGGCCGAACGACCCGCGCCTGCAACAGTTGCAGGGCGCAACGACGATGACCGTGACGATCGCGACCGACCCGCCGGGCGCGGACGTCGCGTTCAAAGCCCTGGACGATCTCAAAGGCGAGTGGATCCCGCTCGGCACGTCGCCGCTGAAGGGCGTTCGTGCGCCGCTGGGCATGCTGCGCTGGCGGATCACGAAGAGCGGCTTCGAGCCGATCGAGGCCAGACTCGAAGTCGGTCCGCCGGCTGCTGCCGTGGGCCGGCCTGACGTCGACGCGCGTCCGATCCGACTGCGGCCGGTTGGCAGCGAATTCGCGCGCATGGTCTTCGTCCCCGGCGGCGCTGAAGGCGGCGTCCAGCTGACGGACTACTGGCTCGATCGCACCGAAGTCACCAATCGCGACTTCAAGGCGTTCGTCGACCGTGGCGGATACGAGGATGCGCGCTATTGGACTGAACTCGCCGCCACTCGGCAGAGCGCTGGCATTTTTCGCGATCGAACTGGACGGCCCGGCCCTTCGACCTGGGAGATCGGAACGTTTCCGGACGGTCAGGACGATTATCCCGTCAACGGCGTGAGCTGGTTCGAAGCGCTCGCGTATTGTCGATCGGTCAGGGAGACGCTGCCGACCGTTTCGCATTGGCGGAACGCGTTCGGCGCGACCTTTTTCATGGAAGCCGTCACGGTGGGAAATTTCAACGGCCGTGGCCCCGAGCCCACGACTCGCCTCAACGACGTCGGACCGTGGGGCACGTTCGGCATGGCGGGCAACGTGAAGGAGTGGGTCTGGAACGAGATCAACGGCCAACGCTACATCCTCGGCGGCGCGTGGAACGAACCGGTGTACATGGCGATTGAGGACGACGTCCGCCCTCCGATGGATCGCGCGGCGGTGAATGGATTCCGCTGCGTTAAAGAGACCGCGCCGTCGGCACCCGCCGCTTACGCGGCCTCCGTCGGTTCCCGCGCTCACGATTACACGAAGGAAAGACCGGTCGACAACGCAACGTTCGAAATCTTTCGCCGGTTCTACTCGTACGATCGCACGGCTCTGGATGCGCGAATCGAACGCACCGAAGATGCCGGAGAATGGCGGCGCGAGCGCGTATCGTTCGCCGCAGCGTACGGCAACGAGCGCGTGCTGGCGAATATCCTCGTCCCGAAGAACGCACCGCCGCCCTATCAAGTGGTGATCTGGTTTCCCGGCTCGTACGCGCTCGACCTCAAACGCAGCGACGGCGACCTGCCGTTCTCGTATTACTTCGACTTCCTGCCACGGAGCGGTCGGGCCCTCGTGTATCCCGTTTACAAAGGCACCTACGAACGGCATGTGACGCTGCGCGGGCGGAACGAGGGCCGAGACACCGTGATTCAGTGGTCGAAGGACCTCGGTCGGACGATTGACTATCTGAACAGCCGCAACGATTTCGACAAAGACAGGATTGCGTTCTACGGATTCAGCATGGGTGCGTCCGATGCGATTCCCGCTGTCGCGCTGGAGCCTCGCCTCAAGACTGCAATCTTCCTGGCCGGAGGGCTGGACCCGGAGCGGACAAATCTTCCCGAAGTCGAACCGATGAACTTCGCGCCGAGGATCAAGATTCCGTTCCTTATGTTGTCGGGACGATACGATTTCACGTATCCGGTCGATACGTCGCAGAAGCCACTGTTCAAACTTGTCGGCACCGCACCTGAACACAAGCGGTACGTACTGTTCGACAGCGCGGGCCACGTTCCGCCGCGGCTCGACGTGGTGCGGGAAATTCTCGATTGGCTGGATCGATACTTCGGACCCGTACCGCACCGCGCCAATCCGGCCCTATAACTACGAAAACGAGTGGCGCGACGCCAGTAGAACATTTCGTTATTGCTGGATTGAAGGAACGTGCGGAGGAACTTCTCCGCCTAGCCGCCGTGGGATTCGGCGGCTAGGCCCATAGACACGCACCCCGAGTCTTTTTGAACAAAAGTTTTGAAGGTACGGAGGCCGAAGCTAATTGGCCTTGATTAGTACTGAAGAACGCCTTATCGCCATCATTCACCGGATAGTCGGCAAACAGGAAGTAATGACGCAAATCGCGTCTCCTGGAATTACTTCCGCATAGTTCGTCATCCACCCGCGATCGGCGGCAGGAGCCAATCGATCCCAAAACGGCACCTTGACAACCCAGCCTGAAAAGCGCATTTTTCTGCATACTCCGCCTTCCCGGGGGGCGCACAAATCGGGTCCCAGCACCGCTACATCCGGCAGGAGTTCGCGCATGCTTTCACCATCTGCCACCGAGAAACTCAGGGCGTCCGTTCGCGGCCGATGCTTTTGGCCCGGTGAGCAAGGCTATGACGAAGCGCGCAAGATCCACAATGCAATGATCGACCGACGTCCCGCGATCATCGTGCAATGCGCGGGAGTGGCTGACGTGATCGCGGCAGTGAAGTTTGCCCGTGAACACGATGTGGCCGCGTCGGTTCGCGGCACGGGACACAATGTGTCGGGCACCAGCCTGTGTGAAGAAGGACTGACGATTGATCTTTCGGCGTTGAAAGGGATTCACGTGAACCCCCGAACGCCCACCGCCCGTGTAGAAGCAGGTGTCACGTGGGCCGAGGTGAACCAGGAGCTGCAAGTTTTCGGTCTCGCTGCCCCAGGCGGCTATGTGGGAACTACGGGCGTGGGCGGTCTCACATTGGGAGGCGGTTTGGGATGGATGGTCCGTAAACATGGTTGCGCTCTGGACAATCTGCTTTCCGCGGATGTCGTCACCGCCGATGGCCAAATCCTCACGGCCAGTTCGACGGAGAACGCGGATCTTTTTTGGGGCCTTCGCGGGGGCGGCGGGAACTTCGGCATCGTCACCTCGTTTGAGTTCCAGGTTCACCCAGCGGGAACGGTGCTGGCCGGGCTAGTGCTGCACCCAGCCTCCAAGGGCAGAGAGCTACTGCGGTTCTGGCGTGAATATGAAAAGACGGCGCCGGAAGAAATGAGCAGCGGGGCAATCTTGTTTAACGCGCCGCCGGAACTGCCGCTTCCGGAGGTGTTGCGCGGTGGGCCGATTGCGTCCGTCGGAGGCGTCTGGGTGGGACCGCTGGAAGTGGGCGAGAAGGCGCTTCGGCCCCTTCGGGAGTTCGGTCCGCCTGCCGCTGACATATATCAGCCGATGCCTTACAGCGCGGCGCAGAGCATGGCGGACTTTCTCTGGCCGAAGGGCTTGTACAACTATTGGAAATCGAACTATCTGAAATCATTGAGCGACGGCGCCATCGACACCATGCTCGAGTTCTACGCCAAAGCACCGTCGTGGCGAACCGTAGTGGTTGTCGAGCACGATGGCGACGGCGCGTTCAGCCGCGTCACGGCGGACGCAACGGCATTCGGCGATCGGAGTTGGCCGTACAACATCGTGGTCACAGCACAGTGGACGGACGCTGCGGAGAGTGAAGCCAACATCCGCTGGACCCGCGAGTTTTGGCAGGCCATGCAACCTTTTCTGGCGGATGCAGCGTATGTCAACTATCTCGGGGATATCGATGAAGAAAGTGCCCGGACAGCTTATGGCCAAAAATATGAGCGACTGGCCGCACTGAAGGCTAAATACGATCCGACAAACTTTTTCCGTATGAACCAGAACATCAAGCCGAGTCAGGCAGCGGCAACGACGAGTGCATAGCAAAGCTTCGACTGGTGCTGCCGCGGACTGCCAACACACACTATTTTCAATATACGGACCAGGTGCCCGGCGTGGCGAGTTCGAGCAAATGGCGGTCGGGATCGCGAAAGTAGAGGCTCCAGCCGCCCGTTTCCCAAGAGCGCTTCTCTTCTACCGCGACCCCTTTCTCGCGGAGCCACGACTCCCAGGCGACCAATTCCTCGGTTGGGATGGCGAATGCGAGATGCAGTTCGCCGCCCCCGTCGTGTGGCGATGAGATCGCGCGCGAAGCCCCCTTTTTGAACAGCAGCAGTATTTGGCGCGTACCTGCATGCATCGCACAACCCCGCTCGCCGAACTCACTGATGATAGAGAATCCAAAAGTCTCCTGGTAGAAACGAACGGAGCGAGGCAGATCGCTCACGTACAAAGATGATTCAAGGATGCCGGCCGTTTTGGGGCGCATCGATCCCTCCAGCCTGATTTTCTGACAGTATCAGAATTCCAGCGCTCGGCGCACGAGAGCATAGCTGTGCAGTAGCCTCAGGAGAGCGCCTGGTGATGCGGGTTATGCCGAGACTCCAGAAACTTGTTTCATCAGTGCGCAGCGGACGTAACCATTGTGGGCGAGTGGTCGGCAAGCCGGAAGTTATCGCGAGCGATTCAGTTTCTTATTGTAGATAAGCTCTTCGCGCTTTCAGCCGAGTCGCTAAAGATTCTGATAGCGACTCTTCCCTCTTGCGTGGCCTACTGGCCGGACCCGGACTTCGGGTACTCATGGAGAGCAACGTCACGATGTGCGGCGTGCGAATGCCTATCGCGAAGGAAAGTCACAGATGACATCCAATCAAATCGTGACCGTCTTTGGTGCCTACGGCCATACCGGACGCTTCGTTGTTTCCGAGTTACGCAACCGCGGATGGACGCCAATTCTCTCCGGCCGCGATCCCGATAAGCTGAATGCCCTCGGAGAGGTACATGCCGGACTGGACCTCCGGCCTGCATCCGTCGATGACGCAGTGTCGCTGGATCGCGCACTTGCCGGCGCAACCTCGGTCATTAATTGCGCCGGACCTTTTGCCAGAACCTCCGCTCCCCTGATCGAGGCCGCGTTGCGCGCCAAGATTCCCTATTTGGACGTCGCAGCGGAGATAGAAGCTAACGCGGACACCTTCGAGCAGTACGCTGATCGAGCGCGCGAGACAGGCATCGTGATTGTGCCCGCGATGGCTTTTTACGGCGGCCTTGGTGATCTGCTAGCGACGGCGGCCATGGGAGATTGGAAAGCCGCAGATGAGATTTGCATCGCGTACGCGCTCAGTAGCTGGAAGCCAACTCTCGGGACGAGGGCCACGACCCAAGTTTCGAGGCAGCGCAGGGGCGGCCGGCGAATTGTCTTCTCGAACCATCGATTAGAGTTCCGCACGGACGACGCGCCGATCGTCGATTGGACTTTCCCGGCCCCGATCGGAACGCAGCCGGTCATCGGAGAATTCACCATGGCGGACAGCGTGACGATTCCGCGTCACTTAAGGACGCGCGAGATCCGCACCTACATGACGCTCACGCCGCTCAAGGACTTGGACGATCCAGATCTATCGCCGCCGCCAGCGACCGATAAGAGTGGACGTTCAGCCCAAACTTTCCTCGTCGAGGTCGTGGCGCGCTTGGGAAGTGAGGAGCGTCGCGCGGTGGCGAGCGGGCGAGACATCTACGCGATCACCGCGCCCATTGTTGTGGAAGCGGCTCAACGTATCGTCACTAGGCACACCGAGAGGACTGGCGTCTTCGCCGCCGGTGAGATCTTTGACGCGCGAGACTTTCTGAGGTCGCTGTGTCCAAGGCATCTCACAGTTGACTTTCACTAATGCGCCTCCCCAATGCTGGCTTTGAGCGATGAGTGCTACACTTTTGTGTAGGTCATTGAAGAACGAAAGTGAAACCGATGTCTGAATTTGCCGTCCACTCTTTGCTGAAAACTCCGACGGTTGCGATTACGGAGACGTACTGCCAGGGCAGCTGCCGGCACGAGAGCGTGGAGGAGTGCACGGCCACTACACAATTGGTGTTTCCGTATCGTGGTGTCTACGTACGGCATGTTGGGAATGACCAGGCTGTAGCGGAGGCGAACCAAGTGCTGTTTTTCAACGCGACCGAAGGTTATCGGGTCAGTCACCCGCTACCGGGTGGCGATGCGAGTTTGACGCTGGTCATTGGCGAATCGCAGCTCCGCGAACTCGCGCCACGCAGTTTCCTGCACCACTGCACGACGCTGGCATTTCGACAGCAGCGGCGGCGGATTGACGCACGTGCACAGGCGCTCGTAGCTCTTCTCCGTCACAGCCTGCGCCAAAAAATCGCCGAACCTTTGGAAGCGGAGAGCCTGGCCTTGACCCTAGTGCAGAGGGCCCTCGGGCCGCGCACTACTCACGCAGCGGGAGCTAGTATCGGACGGCAACGGCTGGTGGACCGGGTCAAGCTGGTGCTGGCGAGCGATCTGGGGCGGCGCTGGACGCTAGCCGAAATCGCCGCCGAAGTGCGCGGCTCCCCGGTTTATCTCACGCAGGTCTTTCAACAAGTGGAGGGCCTGCCGTTGTATCGCTACCAGTTGCGATTACGGCTGGCGCGAGCGCTGGACCTCCTTGCGCAGTATGACGACTTGACCGCCTTGAGCCTGGACCTCGGCTTCTCCAGTCACAGCCATTTCAGCGCCGCGTTCCGTGAAGCCTACGGCCGTTCTCCTTCGGAGTTCCGCCAGTCGGCGCTTGGTCGTTAGACCCCTTCTCGCAAATCGCTAAAGATTCTGACAGCGGCGTTCTCTTGCTGCGTGGCCTACTGCTCTCGCACCCGGACTTCGGGTATGGGAGAGCGATGCCATGGTTGAAACGACTTGTGCGGCTTGCGACTGCAAGCTGGACAGAAATTCCATCAAAGTCAAAATCGGCGGCAAGACAGTTGAAGTGTGCTGTGACGACTGTGCCCGGAAGTTGAAGGAAGCGCACGTTTCCGCAACAGCGTCGACGAAGCGGTAAATCATGAAGCGAAACAAATCAATTTTCGCGGCAGCGTTCCTTGGACCGGTAGTCATCACGTCATTTCTCGGCGGGTCGAGTCTGGCCCGCACACATTCGGACGCGCGCGCAACAGCATCTAGAAAAATCTCGGAGGCATCCGTTATGAACGAAAGAAAATCATCACCGGTTCGACGCAGTGTGCAGACCGTATCGGGCCTTATCAGCTATACCGAACAAGGCACCGGGCCGGTCGCGTTGCTTGTGCATGGCGTCTTGCTGAATAGCTATTTGTGGCGTCATCAGTTGGCGGATTTGTCTGACATGCGGCGCTGCATAGCCGTAGACCTACTCGCGCATGGCGATACTGAAATCGCGCCGGACCAGGACGTTTCCGTGACGGCCAACGCAGAGATGCTCAAGGAATTTCTCGACGCCTTGCATATCGATCAAGTCGATCTGGTCGGCAACGACAGCGGCGGCGGCATTGCTCAGATTTTCGCCGCGTTGTATCCGGAGCGCGTTCGCAGCCTCACGCTCACCGATTGCGACACGCACGACAACTGGCCACCCGAAGCTTTCAGGGCCTTCCTCGCGATGGCCGCCGCCGGCGGTTTACGCGAAACCCTGGAAACGATGTTGTCGGATAAAACTGTCTACCGTTCGCCGCAAGCTCTCGGACCGGCGTATGAACACCCGGACGAGCTCAGCAACGACACTATCGAAAAATACTTGCGTCCACTGATCAGCACGGAGCAGCGCACGCGCGACCTGCAACGCTTTCTCGCGGCCTTCGACAACAAGCACACACTCTCCATTGAAGCCCAATTGAAAACCCTCAAAGCGCCGACCCTCATTGTCTGGGGAACGGATGATGTCTACTTCGACGTGAAATGGTCGCATTGGCTCGCGGAGCACATTCCCGGCACGCGGCGCCGCGTTGAGTTGAAAGGCGCACGGATTTTCTTCCCCGAGGAACGTTGGCAGGAATTCGACAAGGAACTGCGCGCTCACTGGCAGGCGGCCCAACAGGCAGCCAGACAGACGGCACGATGACCATCGCCGAGGTGAAAATGACCGATCAGACGCGAAAGGCAGAACAATTCCGCGCGTTGCACCTTCCCGGAAAACCGCTCGTCCTCTTCAACGTCTGGGATGCAGGCAGCGCCAAGGCCGTGGCTGCCGCCGGCGCCAAGGCAATCGCCACGAGCAGCTGGTCGGTCGCCAATGCCAACGGCTTCTCCGACGGCGAGCGTATTCCGCTCGCCGTCGCGATCAACAATCTGCGTCGAATCGTTGCCACGACGGACCTGCCGGTAACCGTCGATTTGGAAAGCGGCTATGGCGATTCTTCGGAGATCGTAGCAGTAGCCATCTCTCAGGCGATTGAGGCGGGAGCCGTAGGCTGAAATCTGGAGGACAGTTTTCCGTCAAACGGAAAACTCCGCAACATAGCCGATCAGTGCGCGCGCATCCGCCGCGCTCGGCAAACGAGCGATGCAGCGGGATTTCATTTTTTCATCAACGCTCGGACGGATGTCTTTTTCCAACGACCGTCACAACAACATGACGATGCCATGGTCCTTGAGACCATCGCAAGAGCACGCGCCTACGCGGAAGTGGGCGCGGACGGCATTTTCGCGCCTGGCCTCATGGATATCAACCGGATCGCATGCCTGGCTGATGCCTCTCCGCTTCCCGTCAACATCATGGTCGGCGATGCCACCCCGTCTCTGCGTGTACTCGCGGAACATCGCGCTGCCCGCGTGAGCCACGGGCCCCGCCCCTACCTAATGGCGATGAAGGCCCTGGAAGAAGCGGCGCGCGCGGTGAACGCGTGATGCGGAACGGGCCAGCCAGAATGACGCGGCCGCCCATAAGGCAGAGAGACCCGCTAGAGATCATTTAGTTTATGCGCACATGCAGGCGGTCGGCATGGTGCGCGCAGAACTCCCCGCCTCCGTTCACTCCTCACCGAGAACGCGCATCCGGTAAAGCGCTAGCGTTATTCAGGGGCAGCAAGATGTCAGCGCAAGTTGCGCTTTCTTCTCTCTGCTGGCCGTCGATCGGCCCACTTTAGGATGGCGTCAAGCGCAGGACAAAGGGATTGGCCCCATGGTGTCAGACGGTATTCAACCTTCGGCGGCACCTGAGGATAGGCCGTACGCACAACGACTCCGTCCGCTGCCAAGCTGCGGAGCTGCTGCCCCAGCATTTTCTGAGTGATGTTAGGTATCGCTCGTTCCAGGTAGGAGAAGCGCATCACCTTGCCTCCGAATAGATGGAACAGAATCACGAGCTTCCATCTTCCTTCCAAGAGACGGAGCGCTGCTTCTACGTCTGCCGCAGCGGATGTGGGCGTATAGCGTTTCGGCATCGATATTCCCCTA
>WNFR01028229.1_pt1 | contig 10481 bp, 9 predicted proteins | sample 5400221 | NCBI WGS metagenome assembly WNFR01 (sample SAMN13153357, study PRJNA577476) | soil metagenome | isolation source: 40 cm soil under Madrone tree | place: USA:California | collected 2016-06-14 | reverse complement strand
GACCGCTTTCCTTATTTCTCTTGCGTCGGCCAACATGTCCTTTGGAATATTCGTCATACCGCTCCATTATCGGGTTTCCATCTACGGTGCAAATCTGATTGGCGTCCTCGGCTCTAGCCGATCCGCGGCGAAGTCGAAAACGGGTCAAGTAAGTGAATCGGCCGGACCTGGCCTTGATTGCCCAAGATCAGTAGGCGGAGGATCTGGAGTCTTGGGAGTCAGGCAAGCCGTGCGGCGAACAAATTGTCTAGAATAGAAAGCCCGACCCTGTGATCCGACCGAATGTTATCATGAATTAGCTGCAGAACGGCATCCTGAAAAAAGTATTTTAGGTTGTCTAATATTAGACAGCAATCCGATTTCAGTGAGCATAAGTCAACTGCACATGCTGCGCTCCACCATTCGCCCAACACCCGTTGCAATAAAAGTCCGATTAGACGGATGCTTACCTCAACCCAAAACGGCTCGCTTCGGTCATGAAAACTTCGGCTAGGAGGAAAGGCTTACGAAGAAACTCAACCAAAGGAGAATCGTCATGCAATCAAAAACGATGAAGGCTGCGTCTGGGGAATCTCAGTATTTACGTCGGCGAACTTTTCTCAAGCTGACGAGCGGTGCGGCAATGACCGGGGTTTTTAGCGCGAGCCTGTCCGGCAGCTTGGTTTACGCTGACGCGTTGGGCAAAGAAAAGCGCGACAAGATGACGCCGGATGAGATCCTGGCGGCGTTGAAGCGCGGCAATGCAAATTTCAGCAAGGGCCTCAGGACCTCGCGTAACTATATCAACGAACAGAAAGTCACCGCGAAAGGGCAGTATCCCGCGGCAATAGTCCTTAGCTGCATCGACTCGCGAGCACCGGCCGAAGTGATCATGGATCTCGGCATCGGCGACATCTTCAACGCCCGAGTGGCCGGAAACATTTCCAACGACGACATCCTGGGCAGTATGGAATTTGCCTGCAAGCTGGAGGGAGCGAAAGTCGTCCTGGTGATGGGGCACACCTCTTGTGGCGCGATCAAGGGCGCCATCGACAACGCCGAGCTGGGCAACCTGACCGGCTTGCTCGCGAAGATCAAACCGGCGATGACGGCGACGACGTTCAAGGGCGAATTATCTTCGAAGAACGGCGCCTATGTTGACGCTGTGGCGCAAAAAAACGTAGAGTTGACGATGGCCGACATTCGCAAGAAGAGTCCTGTATTGGCAGAACTCGAGTCCAAAGGCATGATCAAGATCGCCGGAGCGATGTACAATCTGGTAACGGCGAAGTTGAACTTTTTCGCGTGATGCGGAGCTTGATCAGGTCTAGCTGACGAAATAGGCTGCGGGCGAATAGCAGATAGAAACGGTAACACCGAACCCTTACCATTCGCTCGGAACAAAAGGCGTTGGCGCGGTAGGAACTGATGGCGCTCCGCCGGCGGTCGCGAATGCGGTAATGGATGCGCTGTCACCTCTTGGTATCGATCACATCGATATGCCGTGCACGGCGCCGAAGTTGTGGCAAGTCATTCGGGATGCGCAAAAGCGTGCGGATCGACTAGCCTGAACAAGAAAGGCTCGGCCACGTGCACGGGTCGACGCCGAATTCACCCGCGGCGCACAATCTCCTGTTCGAAATTAGCACGGAAAGGGTTGAAACATTGATGCCTTATTTGTCCGGCTCCGGTGCGCTTCTATTGGTTGCTTTCCTGGGGATTCCCGCGCTGACCAATGCCGCCGAAGATATTGACATGTCCAAGGTCAGAGCTTTGGCAGCACTTCCTGTGAAGGAAATTTTCCGCGATTCTCCCGTACGCGAACTACCCCGCGCGAGCTACTGGAAGACTATCCGCGAGAGCCCCATACCGGTCGTGGTCATGTTTTATTCTAACGTGGATCCGGAATCGCAAAGGCTGGCAACCCTGGTCCGTTATATCTCGATCAAATATAAGGACAAGATTTCCACCTATCGCGTGATGGTCGGCGCAAACGGCAAGCCGGCGAAAGTGATCGCTGCCGATTACGAGAAAAGCTATAGCCTGGACAAGACTCCGGGCATTCTTTTTTACGATAATGATTCGGGGAAAATGGTCTTGGAGAACGAACAATATATCGACGCGAACTACAAGGAGTTTCGCACGCCGAGCCTGCTATTTTGGAAAGTCTATTACAACGCCGCGTGCAGTTATATCGACAAAAACATCCTCGACTGACGAAGAGGGACGGTGACCATGGCAGACTTGCTAGAACGTCTTGAACCCTCGTCGTGCTAAACAACTGGAACGGGGCGAAGCGATGGAACGTTTGGAACGACTCGAACGATCACGTTCCGACTATTGCCTCGCGCCTCATGCCTAAACATCCTGATGCTCACTGATTGCCACGGCAAACTCGGCAATCGTCGGCGCTTCAAACATCGCTCGTAGCGGTACTTCCGCACCGAGAGCTGTGCGTATTCGCGAAATAACTTGCGTGGCTAACAGAGACTGTCCGCCGAGCTCAAAGAAGTTGTCGTGAATGCCGACTTTTTCAAGTTTCAGCACTTCACCCCAGATCCGCGCGAGTCGCTTCTCCAGCGCAGTGCGGGGAGCGACAAAAGCCCCTTCCAGCTCCGGCCTGGTCTGGTCCGGTACGGGTAGTGCTTTGGGTCAGCTAGCGGGGTCAGACTTTTACGTCTCGACTTTCTTGCAAAGTATTAGCGTCGAGTCTTGGACTTTGATATTCGGAGCCTCGAAAGAAACTTCAACTGAAGTTGTTCCACCGTAATTTTCGTTAATCCTGCTCGCAGGCTCACCGGCAAAGTATTGGTGCCGAGTGCCATTTGGTGATTCGATGTCCGCTAAGGTTGCGGGGTGATTTTAGCGCCGAACGCCGGCCCGTATCCAATAAGAAACCCAACAACCTGGTCATAAGATTCGTCTTATGCCCTTGAAAGCCGGCGTTGCGGTCAGTTTGACCCTGGAAGTTTACTATACGAGCACGATCATGAATCTAGTCTTTCTTCGGCGACCAGCCGTAAACCTTGGCGCAGGTACCGCCCATTAGCATTGCACGCTCACTCTCGCTCAGGCGGTCGGTGAGACGGAAGGGCTCGACGGCCTGTTCGTAGTTGACGACCGCGAATGCGCGGGTCCAGTCGGTGCCCCACAAACAACGGTCGAAGCCCCAGGCGTCGAACACGCGGGCGAGCGGGTCCCAGATGTCTGGAAAGGGATAGGGTTCCTTGGACAGCGTACAGGCGCCGCTGACCTTGATCACCACGTTCGGGCGCCTTGCCAGCTCCAGCAACTTCGGCAGGTCAGCCCAGGGCTGCGGCGGCGCAGGGGGCGTGCGCGGCTGCAGGATGGCCAGATGGTCGATGATGAATCGCGTCTCGGGATGGCGATCGATCAGCGCCGTGCCCGCTTCCACATTGCCCCAGCACAGCACGTTGACCGGGAAATCGTGCCAAACGGCTGCGCGAAGAATACGGTCGAGTCCGGGGTCGGTCGGATCACGCCCTGCCTCTTTCGTCATCATGATGCGGATCCCGACCGCGCCCGGCGTCTGCTTCCAGTCGGCGATGACGTCAGCCGCTGCCGGATCGTCCGGGTCGACCGGTTTCACGAGCGCAAACCGCCCGGGGTGGGCCCGTTGCACTTCCATCGCGTAGCTCGCGTCGTAGCGGTACATGGTAAAAGCGGAGATGAAGATCGCGCCGTCGACGCCGACCTTGTCCATTGCCGCCACCATCTCGTCACCCGTCACGTGATCCGGCCAATTCGGCACACTGTGCCAGGGCCGTTTCGGCGTGTTGGCCTCGTAGATGTGGACCTGGGAATCGATGATCGCCATCGGGGAAGCTCCTCTGCGCTAAGTGGGGCTACGGTATTGCAACAAATCGCGATCGCCGTGTCCAGAAGCGTGAGCGGGCCGAAGTTAGGGGTTGCGTCCTCGATTTTTTAGAGTTTGACATTGAATTTGAACCGTACCCTGACGACGACCTCAAAATCCTTGGCAAGAGACGTAAGGAATTTCCGAATTTCTTGCTGTCAGTCACGACAAGCTGCTATGGTGTCGCTCGCAACAAGCAATTTTGAACTGTCACTCCAGTAAACCTGACGCCGACACGAACCCGTCAAACTCATGCTCGACGCTGTCATCGCCGTGATTACGAATGGGGAAAAGGTTCTGTTCATTCAAAGGGCGCCGAACATTCGGGGTGGAGGGCATTGGGCGCCGGTGAGCGGCGAAGTGGAGGCCGGTGAGAGCCAGGAAGCGGCGGTGGCGCGCGAGGCGATGGAGGAAGTGGGCTTGACGGTGCGGCCGATTCGGAAGGTTTGGGAGAACGTCTCGACGCGGGGCACTTTTAAACTGCACTGGTGGATGGCGGAGTATGTCAGCGGTGAGCTGACGCCCAACCTTGCGGAAGTGAGCGACGCCCGCTGGCTCACCGTTGACGAGATTTGTCGCATGGACGGCACCTTCGAGGGCGACCGCGAATTTTATCGGAATATCCTTCCCGCGCTCGCCTCCGCAAACGAGTAGCCGCAGCGCATTTGCGGCGCCGGCTCTCCTAGTCCCTTCGCAGGCACGGATCGGCGAGCGTGGTGTCCTGGCCGGGTGGGGCTTGGTCGACAGCTTCTTCAAGGGTGTGTTTCGGCGCCCATTCTTCGGGCGGGCGCGCTTCGCCATCCCAATCCACTTTGTCGAGCCCCCAGAAGATTTCGAGGGCATGGCCGTCGGGATCGCGAAACTCGACCGACACCTGGGAGCCGGCGCGTCGCCGGCCGTGAAAATCGATCGTCACGCCGTTTTTATCGAGATAATCCCGGGCGCGAAACACGTCGTCGATGGTCGGGACTTCGAACGCGAGATGATGCAATTCACGTTGTCTGGAGATTTCTCCGCCCTGGCCCACCATACCGAGGCCGTGATGGTCGTCGTTGAAACGCATGAAAACCATCCGGCCTTTGACCATGCTGTCGGGATACACGTCCGAGACCTTGAACCCCAGCACCTGCGTGTATCGCGCACGACCAGCACGGCATGTCCCATCGTGCCGATCTTGAAAGGCATGTCGGCCGGCGGCTGAACTTTTTTCAACGCCTCTATTTCGGGATCGTGCAGCCCACCCAAATCGACCTTGCTCAAATCGATCGTGCGTTTTTCCATTACGCTTCCTCCCTAAGTCGATCTTGATAAACTACGATCCGACACCGGAGCGGTAATATTTCCAAGGACCTCCGCGTTCAACGCTTGAGGAGCGATGGCGCGTCAGCCCGCGGTTCGGCGCCCACGACATTCGCCATCATCGCCGTGGTCGTGAAATGGCCGATGACGCCGACCACGTCGGCAAGGCGTTTATAGCCAAGCGTCGATTCGGCGGCCTTGAAGATCTCGTCTGCCAGCGATCCGGTCGCCAGCAGCTCCCGCGTCACCGCGTGCACCATCTCGTCGGCGCGGTCCGTGAATTTCGGCTGTTCCCTCGCGTTGATGGCCTCGATCACGGTCCGCTCGACGCCTGCGGGCAGCGCCGTCTCAGCTTGCGCGCTCCAGGGATAAGCGGCATTCCAGTGTCGCGCCGTCATCAGCGACACGATCCGAACCTGCGCCTGTGTCAAGGAACAATCAAGGAGATGGGCGCTCGATGCGTTGTGCAGCCGCCAGAGGCCCGGCGAATACGCGTAGCCGACCGATGGTCCCTTGCCGACCCGCCCCGTGGTTGCCACGGTCTCGTCGTAAACCTTCTGCTGTTCCGCGTCCATTTCGTCTCGGCTCAACGCCCGTATTCTCGGCATGCTTCCACTCCTCATTCCTTATTGGCCAAGGCCGCAGCTCGCATCACTCCCCCGGTTATTTTACCTGTTTACCCGCCCCGTCTTCCAATGGTGCTTGCGCAAAACCAGAACAAAAGGATGCTAGCTCCAAATCCGCTTTTAACTAAATTGATGCGGCGGCGACCAAAAATTCAGAGAGTCTCTCCTTTATCGCGCGGCTTTTGCTGCCCGCGGTTACCGAATAGAATTTTTTATTCTCAGATCGCTTTCCGGGCAGCGGCGCCGAGCTTTTACGATCCAGTTGGAAATACTCCTTGTCGTTGTGATAGGCGATCTTTTCCTTGGCCGTCCGTGAAAGATCGGGATGATTCCACAGGTACTTGAGGTTTTTCGGAAACTCGCCGTTCCAGCGAAATCGCCGTCGCTAGGGTCAGCTTTTATTTCTAGACAGCCTTAACAGCCGGTCTCCGCTAGCCCAGGTCCAGCGTGTTGGCGGCGAACATCTCCTCCGGCTTGACGGCGCGGGGCAGGATCTTCTGTTCGTGCGCGAACCGAATGATGGCTTCCAGCGCCTTGCGATTGCGCGCCAGACCATTGGGGAGCGGATCGTCACCCACGAGGCTCCGGCGCTTGGCCAGGATCTGTGCTTCGGCCGACAGCTCGGAGCCCGAGCTAAGCTGCTGCAGGAACTGCGCCTTGGCGGCCTCGAAGCCGGTGAACAGCCGCGGCGCTAGAGAGGGATCGGACTGGAGCAGCGTGTCCTTGACCACGACCGTGTGGTTGATGGGATAGATGCCTGTCTTCCGGTACCAGGCCGCTTCGGCCGCTGCCGCGTCGGGGATAAGTGGCTTGACGTCCGGAGAGTCGACCTTGCCGACGCCGATGGCGGCCGCAAGCTCGCCCGCCACGAGCATCTCGGCCAGGCTCGCTCCAGGTCGTTCCGTCACATTGGCAGGCTTGCGGTACTCTTGAACGTGTTCTTCGTCGACCACCACCCAGGTAATCTTGTCGAGGTCGACGCCGTACTCCGTGGCGAGAATACCCCTCGCCCAGACACCGGTGGTGACGGTGTACGCGCGCACGCCAACCTTCTTGCCCTCGAGATCCTTCGGCGATTGCACGCCGGACTTTACGTTATGGACGATGGGGGAGTGGTGAAACTGGCGCACGAGGAAGACGGGCAGCGCCGTGAACGGTTTGTCGTGAGCTTTGGCCGTCACGTACGTTGTAATCGCCATCTCGCAGATGTCGAATTCGAGCGTGCGGCACATGCGGCGGAAAGCGCCGATGATCGGCGAAACCTCGACATGCTCGAACTGGACGCCGGGCACCGACACCGTGCCGTCTTTCAGGCCTTTCGTGTGCGGGTAGTTCGCGATCGCGGTCTTGAGAACGGTCATGTCATCCTCCGACGAGCATTTCTCATTGAGTCTGCCGAGCGATCTAAAATTGTTTTCTGCGTAGATGCCTAACGCCAGTAACCCGACTTTGGCGTCAATTGCAATGTAACTTGGAACTGCGCAAATCTACTCTGAGATGACGCGCACCGGCGCGGCTTCGGATTCAGGCGGCGGCTTGCCGCGAAAATCGATGGGCAGAGGTTGTTCGTCCAGCATATTGGCGAGGAGCACTTCGCGGACGCTTTCCAAGTCCAACCCTGCAGCAGCCGCATGCGTGGCGACTTCAGCCAAAACGCGGTCGACGTCCTGCATCATTTTCCACTGCTTGAAGAGATCGGGTTTCTCGACGCCCATCGCCTCGCCGACCAGCTCGAGAAAATTCACGACTTTGAACGGTGACGTGGCTTCGTGGGCGCACAGCTCGCGATGGCAGGCGTGATAGATGCCGACGAGATAATCGACTCCGGCCGCAGCCGCGGCCTCTAGCTCGCGGGCGTGAAGCTCGCGTTTGTACGCCGGCACGGGCGCGAGCGAGTTGCACATGTAGCCGACGCGCGGCTGTTCGAGATCGACCAACTCCAAACCTGGAATCGCGGCGAGGATTTTAATCGCGCCTTCGGTCACGCCGGCCACGCCGGGATGTTCGTGCAGGGCGATTCGTTTATTCACCGGATGGATAAAATGCGGGCGAAGCAGGTCGATGCGCTCGGCGATGTACGGCACAACGTGCTGCAGATCGAAGCTTGCGTCGGTGCTCGGCATGACGATCTCGCTCAGCTGGATGTTGCAGGTCGGACACCACGTGAGCACCCGCGCCGCGCCCGTGCCGGCGAATCCGGCCACCGTGCTGCCGCCGATTCGCCCCGACGTTTTGGCGTCGCCGGCGCGGTACTGAATCACGCCGCAGCAATACGCCGGGCCCGCGAAAACTTTGTAGCGCGCGCCGAGACGGTCCAGGACTTCGAGGCAGAGCAGCGCGATATGCGGCGTCTTGAGGACGTTGCAACCGAGATACATCACGATGTCCGGCGCCGGATCCGACCCCGCGGCGGCCGGTTGGGTGAAACCGGCAAGGAGATCGGCCGGAAGCTGCAGACGCGACAGCACCTTCACCGCGCTGGACATTTTTTTGAAGCCGGCTTTGCCGGTGGCGCGCCGTTCGCCCGCCTCGCGCCGCTCGTTGAGCCTCAGGCGGGTCGCCGCCAACATGAAACGCGGATTAACGCCGTCATCGCAGGCCGTGAGACAACGACCGGAGCCGGTGCAAGTGTTGGCCCAGCGGGCGCCTCGGCTTGATGGATCACCGCCGCCGCGCAAAATATCCAGCACATCGCCGACGATCGCCGACGGCTCGCTGGTATCGATCCCCGCCGGCGTCGCCGTCGGACAAACCGCGACGCATTTCGCGCAGCGGGTGCAGCGGTCAAGAATATCGCGCACGCGCAGGTCGATGGCGGTGATGAATGCATCAGCGTGATCGGTCATAGCTTCTCCCTTTGCAAAGCGCGGAACCTCCTACTGGCAGTCTGCCTTCATGTAAAGCTGATTGTCAATTACCGTACGTTGTGTGGCTGAGGGCTCAATATCTTTTGCTGACAGTTTAGGAACGCTGTTAGGGTCAGAACGCTGTTAGGGTCAGGCATGTGTTATTGATTTATTTTCATCTGACAAACGGTTGCTGCATCAACTTGTCCCACTCGGCGTATTTTTTTCCGCTTCCCCGACGCCGTATTTTCGTCAATGTAGGCTTTTTTTGATTTTGCGTCAGTGATCCGATTTCTTCGCGGGGCGAGGCCTTGCAGTCCGTTCAAGGTTCAAAGTTCAACGTGCCGGCCTCGTCCGGGAAAAAGGCCTCCTGCGAGATTTAAGGTAAATGTGACGGGTAGATTGTTGCAGAGCGGCGTTATTCTTTTTACTCATCCATTCCTCTCCCGTCGAATTCAAGACTTCTGGCACCCCACGAAATTTTTGACCAGGTTTTTATCTGTCGCGAAAGGGCTTGGCCAAGAATCAATGCATGTTATCTTGTTTAGGAGGTTATCATGCGTTTCGGATTTGCACTTCCACAGATAGGTTCGATAGCCGGACCGGAAGCATTGGTCATGGTTGCCAAGCGCGCCGAAGATTTGGGTTACGACAGTCTTTGGGTTCTTGATCGCATACTCTGGCCGGTCAGTCCGCGGGCGCCGTATCCGATCGGCGACGGTTCGTTACCCGTTCAATATAAAAACGTGCTCGATCCCGTGGAGACACTGACGTTCGCTGCCGCGCACACGAGCCGCATCGCTCTGGCAACCGGTGTGCTCAACCTTCCCTGGTACAATCCGGTTTTGTTGGCCCGGCGGCTGACCACTCTAGATGTTTTGTCAGGCGGACGGCTGCGGGCGGGATTCGGCATCGGATGGTCGCCGGATGAATACGAAGCAGCGGGCGCGCCTTGGTCGGATCGCGGCAAACGCGCCGATGAGGCGATCAAGATACTCAAGAAAATCTGGACGACCGATCCGGTGGAGTTTCAAGGCAAGCATTATCGGATTGCAAAATCGTTCATCGGGCCAAAGCCCGTGCAGAAACCTCATCCGCCAATCTATATGGCGGCATTCACGCCTTCCGCCTTGAAACGCGTGGCCGCCGTTGCCGACGCCTGGCTGCCGGTGGGAATTCCGCTGAGCGACGTCGGAGCGATGTTTGATGACATCAAAAACACGGCAAAAGCGGCTGGTCGCGATGCCGCCGTGCTCGAGCTCGTTATTACAGCCGGCGTCGAAATTCACAAAACGCCCATTGAAAAAGAACGGACCGAGTTTACCGGGACGCTCGAGCAGATTGGCGAAGATTTCGCGGCGGCGAGGAAACTCGGCGCAGCGGAGATCGCGATCTACGCGCAATTTTTGCCGCCCGGGGAAACCGCCGAAGATCTTGTCACTCGAATGGAAGCTATCAGGACGATCGCAAAGTAGGCTTGAGCGACCGGAGGCCTTGCAGTCCGTTCAAGGTTCAAGGTTCAAAGTTCAACGTGCCGGCCGGAAAAAAGGCCTCTGCGAGATATCCCATACAGGGCGCCAGGGTCACCCATTAGCCGGTCGGTCAAGTAGGCACAAACGTTCCTGCGGAGAAGAATCTTTTTCTTCTCCCGTTGAATCAACTCGTCAGCGTTTGATCGTCTAAGGTTACGCGCCCCTGTTTTCAATCGGTCGGTGTCGGATTTTGGTCCGCACCAGTCACCCATCAGGATCAAGGCTGTGGAGCGATCCGTTTAAGGATTTGATCTCCTGCCCCTGGCACTTGTTGTGCCCCAGAAAACTGTCGGTACCACGCCGTGTCCAAGGTTATAGGATT
>WNFR01008329.1_pt1 | contig 10481 bp, 10 predicted proteins | sample 5400221 | NCBI WGS metagenome assembly WNFR01 (sample SAMN13153357, study PRJNA577476) | soil metagenome | isolation source: 40 cm soil under Madrone tree | place: USA:California | collected 2016-06-14 | reverse complement strand
CGAGTGCCGAAGGTGGTAAGGCCGATCACCTGGCCGGCGCCGTTGAAAAGCGGACCGCCGGAATTACCGGGATTGATGTTGACGTCGGAAATGATCGTGTGCTGCTCGACCTTGCTGACGATGCCTGTGGTGATGATCTTGTCGAGAGTGAGAGGGCTGCCGATGGTGAAGACGCGCTCGCCTTCCTGGACCGGTGGCTTGCCTGCGATTGCGCGGGAGAGCGGCGCTGGCGCGGCATTTGGCAATGCCGCCAGATTTACGGACAGCAGCGCGACGTCTTTCTGTGGGTCAGCGGCGATCAGGCGGGCCGGGATTTTGTGTTCGCGGTCAAACTGCACGGCGAGATAGTCCGAATTGCCGACTACGTGCTGGTTGGTGAGGAGCAGGCCCTTGCCGTCCACGAAGAAGCCAGTGCCGTGGCCGGATTCGCTGATTACAGTCACCACTGTGTTCTTCAGCCGCTTGAAATGTTCGGTGAGGTCTCCTCCACCGGAGCTCTCGCCCGCGGAGGCGGAGGCGGGCGCAGAGATCTGCTCGGTCTTGGCGTTGTCGTTGGTGAGATCCACGTTCGCCTGCGCGCCTGTGATTGCCAGCGTCATGTTCCAGGAGAAGCGGCGATCGCCTAGCTCCGCGGGCTTCGGGGTTGTAATCATATATTTGCCCGGCGGAAGCTGGGTTTCGACGGTGCCGTCAAGGCCGGTTTTGACCTCGGACGATTTTGCGCCGCTTTTGAGCGAAACGGTCAAGAAGGGTACAGGCTTCTGGTTCAGATCACGATCGACGAGGATCACCCGGACTTTGACTTTGACCAAATCGGGGTTCGCCTGCACGGCTAGGGCGCAGACGGACAGAAGCACAGCAAGACGGAGGGCACGGATCATGGAAACCTTTCCGGTAAAGATATGGACGAGCGTCGAATGGGATGATCCGATGGCACGCTGGGAGAATCAATGAACCGAGGGTTTATTAGGTGCGAATCGGTTAATTGCCCGAATGGCCAGTGGATGAGGAATTGGGACAGGGGTATTCGGCTGCGTTCCAAACGATGGACATGGTGAAGACGCGACTAAGGGTGGGCTGGCCAAGCGGAATTAGTGCTGGCTGATTGCCCAGAGAGAGGGGACTTAACGCTCCGACCTGGTCGGAATAAACGCTGTGTGCAGAGGAAGCGCGCCTTTCGCCTGCCTGCGGCGGGCAGGCAAAATGCACTCAGTGCAAGCGGAGATGGCTGAGAAGAGGGGAGAGGGAGAAATGAAAACCCCCGCCCAGAATGCGGGCGGGGGTTTTGCGGTTGAGGGTTTTGGGCGACCGGTTTAAGCGGTCAGAGAACGACGCCCGGCAACAAGGGCAAGTGCCAACAAGCCAGCGCCGAGGAAAGTCAACGAGCCAGATTCCGGTGTTGGGACGGTCGGGCCATTGACCAAGCCGGTGACTGTGAACGGAGTGCTGAACGGATTCGAGCCGCCTGAAGCAGCGAGAAAGGTTCCAGCGCTCAGACCAGAGCCGCCGACGGTAATTGTGTAGGGTGTCCAACTGTCGAACGCCCCCGTGAATGAGTATTCAAAAACATCAAAGGAGGTCGGCGTGCTGCCAAATGCATTGAGTTCATTGGACCCAAACATGTTGCTAGCGTTCATTGAGCCGTCGCCAACCAGGTTGAAAAGGTCATAAATACTGCCGCTGGTGCTGGACAAGAAGGTTGCGGAAAGTATCGTACTACCTTCCGTAAAACCTGCAATGCTGAGCGTTGGAGCCGCCCCGCTGTAATTGGGCACGGCTACCAGCAGGTACCACGGGCTGGCCGAGGTGCCACTGCCGTTCTTTTCCATTCCGATTGATGTTGAACCCACTGCGATTGTTTCGTTACCAATGCCGGTCCCCGTGGTGCATGCGGGGACAGTCGCAGGTGGCGCACAAAAACCGACAGGATCAGGATCAGTAATGCCGTCCGCGCGGGCGGCCGATGTCCAAGCAAATACCAATGCTAGGATTGCAAGCAAATAAAGCGCTTTCTTGGCAACCCCATTGGGTACCGCCAAACTGGATACTAGTGCCTTTAGCAAAATTTCACTCTCCGTCTGCGGACAAAATTAAATTCACAGATGGAAGTGCAATCGCGATGCCAATGGGCAAAACCAGGCTCTTCCAGGTTGCGCAGTTACTCGTTTGTTTTCAGCTGGATAGATTGGGCCTGGAGTTTCAAAATGATACAATCCTGGCTTTGGAGGCCACCGGAAGAAAACCTTTTCATACTCTTGGCCGAATTGCGCTAAAAAGCTGCACATGTTAGGGATAACGCCCTGAGACTCGGCCGTTGGGTCATCTTAGGGAGTCGGTTGGGGGGAGTTGACTGCGGTGGGGGTCTCGGACAGAATTTCCCGCGACTACAGCGAAAAGGGGAAGCCCCAAATGGTGGTAACAACCGAATATGTGGACATTGCGCTGGCGGGTTCGCCCATGCGGACGTTTGTGGCGGCGCCAAAAGCGGAGGGGCAATATCCGGGGATCTGGTGTTACTCGGATATTTTTCAACTGACGCCGCCGATGTTGCGGACTTGCGTGCGGCTGGCGGGGTATGGGTTTGTGGCGGCGGCGCCGGAGATTTACCGGCGAATTGAGCTTCCGGGAACGGTGATTGCGTTTGACGACGCTGGGCGAACGCGCGGGCTGGAGGATGCGGCGAAGACTCCGGTGGCGGATTTCGATGCGGATTGCCGCGCGGGGCTGGACTGGCTGGGGAAACATCCGAAGGTGGCGCGGGAGAAAATTGGGGCGGTGGGATTTTGTATTGGCGGGCATTTGGCGTTTCGGGCTGCGTTTCAGCCGGATGTGCGGGCTGCGGCTTGTTACTACGGGACGGGGATTCATGACGGGAAGCTGGGGAAGGATGCGGATGCGGGATCGCTGGCGCGGGCGAATGAGATTCGCGGGGAGTTGTTGATGATTTTTGGGACGAAGGATCCGCATGTGCCGGAGGCGGGGCGGGAGACGATTGACGCGGTGCTGAAGAAGAGCGGGGTGCGATATAGGATGCTGCTTTATCCGGCAGAGCATGCGTTTACGAGAGATGAGGGACTGCGGTTTGATCCGGAGATTACGGATCAGGCGTTTGGGGAGATGGTTGGGTTGTTCCGGAAGGTTTTTCAGGGATAGCAAACATTGGAGAGTTTGGCCGTCTTACGCGGATTGGGATTGGTGTCTCTGCGTTGGGTGGAAACCGGTGAAGGCGGTTGGTTGGGTCGAAGGGTTTGGTCCGTAAAAGCGGTGGCAGAGCCACCGCACTCCGAAGGTAGATCCAGGGTGAAAAATCGTTGCGGACGGGTGTCGATTTGGGGGAGGTGTGTTCGACTAACATGTAGAAGGGCAGAGATAGTTAGGAGATGTTTTATGGGAAAGAGGAAATACAGAGCTGTGTTTTCGGCGGTTTTGGCGGGGGCGGTTTTGTTTAGTCCTTTGTTGTGCGGGATGACGTGTTTGGAGGGGCGCGGGGTTCAAGCGGATGTAGCGACGGAAATGGTGGCGCCAGCGACGGGGGAGTTTGTGGGGGACTTTGTGGAGAACGGGGTGGTTGGGTGCGTGTTGACGCATGTGGTTTTGGATGTTGATTTGAGTGGGTGGGCGGATGTTTTGAATGATGGGAATTGGGTTTGGGTTGGGGTTGAGGCGGTGGAGTTGGTAGGCGCGATTGAGGGTGGGTTGTTGGGTTGATCGCCGCACTCCAAAAAGGCGTTGCCGACTTCAAGTTCTAGATTGAGTAGAAGTGTTGCCACGGTCCCTCCACTCCATGGCCGACGCGCCCCTTCGGCTCCGCTCAGGGCAAGCAAACCGCGGCGCGGAAGAAAAAATCGGCCATTCCGGTCGGGACGACGGAGTTAAGAAAGAAAAACCAAAAAGCACAGGCCCTTGGGCCCCGGTGAAGCACGCGGGACGCAAAGACCGCGCTTCGCTCGGGGTAAGCGAAAATCCCTGTGCTACTGGGAGGGCTTGCCGGCTGGAAGCCGGCGCTACCGGGCGGCTACTGGTTAGTGGGTTAGGCCGCGGTGGCGGGTTTGGATTGGTGGGGTGTCGGAGGATTCGAAGTTGGTTGGGCCTGGGTGCTGGGCGTGGAATTCGGGATGGGATTCGAGGAGGCGGACGCAGCGGTTCCAGCGGAGGATGCTGTCGTCGTTGCCGATGGGGCGAATTTTTTCGGCTTCGGCGAAACAATGGAGGGCTTCTTCGATGAGGGGAAGAAGAATGTGGGCAGCGCAGCCGGTGAGGAGTTGGGCTTTGGCGCGGCGCTCGAGGAAGAGGCCGGTGTAATAGAAGCGTTCGTAAGGATCGCGCAAGGACTGGAAGATGGAGCGGCACTCCTCGTAGCGGTCGGTGGGGATACCGAGGAACTGGTCGGTGATGGAGAGACCCAACATGCGGCGAGCGAGTTGTTGCTCGGGCTCGATGGCAAGGATGTCGCGGCAGATGGATTCAGCTTCCTCCGGTTCGTTGAGGTAGCGATAGAGTTCGACTTTGGCGATGGCTTCGGGGATGCCTGCTTTGGAGATGGACTTCAGTTGGTGTTGCATTGTGCCTCGCTTACCGGGCGGTTACAGCCCTCAGCATATTGAAAGAGCTTGATCCTTCAAACAATATTCCACAAAAGATAGCCGGCGACGAGAGTGCCGACAACAGCGCCGCCGTAGCAGCACACCGCGATGACTTCGTTGAGATGCTTGATTTGCAGGCCGTCGTAAAGCGTGTAGCGAATGCGGTGCGCGGCGTGGAAGAGCGGAACGGAGCAGAGAACGAAGAGATAGAGACGCACGATGGGAAACGACAAGAAGGCCTTAGAACTTGCGTACTCTGTGGCTTTCGTCAGACCGAGGGGAGCGGCGATATCCTGAACGAAGAGGTGCACGGGGATGAGGAAGGCGGCGACGACACCGCCGGCGCTAAAGAGGAGCCACAAGAGCGGTTCGATGCGAAGTTTGGTTGGTTGCGCGTCCATATTAATCTCTCATGAGAAGCCAGGCGATAACCGCGGAGATCACGAACCAGGCAACGAAATTCGGGCCGGAAATCAAAAAGCCGGGAACTCTTTTGCCGCCGACGCGGATGGACATGGCGCGGGCGGAAAGATTGAACCAGGTGATGGAATGAAAGACGACGAAGAAAAAGCTAACGATGTTTAGGGCGAGGACGAAGGGATTTTTTAGAAAGTTCTGAAAGTCGGCATAGGCCTCGGGGCCGCGGGAGAGCGCATAAATCTGGAAAAGCATTTCGACGACGAAGATGGCGACGAAGACGCTGCTGATTTCGCGCAAGACGAAGCGGAGATATTCCCAGCGCTGGAGCCACCAGTAGGTGGAGACGCGTTTGCGATACCAGCGCGGGTGATTGAGGGTGTAGGGAGGCGTGGCGGCCGCGGATTTCATTTTCCACCCCAGGGCAGGAGAACGGATTTTACCCAGTCGAGCGCGGCGGTGAGTTTGTATTGCTGGATGGCGCCGGCGGGATCGACGTGCTTGGGGCAGACGCGGGTGCATTCGCCGACGAAGGTGCAGCCCCAGATGGCGTCGTGCTGGGAGAGAACGGGGAAGCGATCTTTGGCGCCCTGATCGCGGGAATCAAGATTGTAGCGCTGGGCGAGCGCGATGGCTGCGGGGCCGGAGAAGAGCGGATCGAGGCCGTAGACGGGGCACGCAGCGTAGCAGAGCATGCAGTTGATGCACATGCTGAACTGTTTGTAGGCATCGAGTTGTTCGGGAGTTTGCAGATATTCGCCTTCGGAGACGGGCTTTTCCTCCTTGCGGATAAGCCAGGGCTTCATCTTCTGGAGCTTGCGCATGAAGTCGTTCATGGCGATGACGAGATCGCGGACGACGGGAAAATTGCGTAGCGGCTCGATACGGACGGGCGACGGCGCGTAGTCCGCGAGGAAGGTGGCGCAGGTTAGTTTCGGCTCGCCGTTGACCAACATGCCGCAACTGCCGCAGATGCCCATGCGGCAGGACCAGCGATAGGTGAGGGAGCCGTCCTGCTTGTCCTTGATGTAATTGAGCGCGTCGAGGACGACCCAATCGCGGCGGAACGGAACTTCGAAGCTCTGGAAATGCGGAGCGGCGTCGGTCTCCGGAGAGTAGCGCGAGACTTCGAGTTTGATGGTGTCGGCCATGGTGTCCTAACTCGCGCCGGCTTTCTGCGCAGGCTGTCCGTAAACACGTTCGCCGGGAGGCCACCGCGTGATCCAGACGGGGAGATACTCAACGCGGGGGCGTCCGTCGGCGGCGCGGAAAACCAAGGAATGGGCGAGGAATTTTTCGTCGTTGCGCTTGGGGAAGTCCGTGCGCTGATGGGCGCCGCGGGATTCGGTGCGCTGCAAGGCGGATTGAACCATAGATTCAGCGACGTCGAGCATGAAGGAGAGTTCGAGGGCGGCGACGAGATCGGTGTTGAAGGTGAGGGAGTGGTCGTCGAGGGCGAGATTGTCGGAGCGCTCCTGGAGCTGGCGAAGGGTTTTTGCGCCGGCGGCGAGCGAGGATTCAGTGCGGTAGATTCCGGCGCTAGTCTCCATGGTGGTTTGCATTTCTTCGCGGAGAGTGGAGGTGCGCTCGCGGCCGGTGGTGTTGCGGAGGGATTGATTTTCGATGCGGCGCTGCTCGTCGAAGGCTTGGGCGAGGACGGCATTGGAGATGGGTTTCGCGGAAGAGGCGAATTCGGCGGCGGCTTTGCCTGCTCGCGCGCCGAAGACGAGGAGTTCGGGAAGGGAATTGGAGCCGAGGCGGTTGGCGCCGTTGATGCTGACGCAGGCGACTTCACCGGCGGCGAAGAGGCCGGGAAGAGGAGTGGCGCCGTTGATGTCGGTGCTGACGCCGCCCATCATGTAGTGAATTACCGGGCGGACGGGAATGAGTTCGTGGACGGGATCGACGTTTTGGTATTTGGTGCAGAGTTCGCGGACGAAGGGGAGCTTGGAGTTAATTAATTTTTCGCCGAGATGGCGGAGATCAAGATGGACGACGGGGCCGTAGGGACCGTCAATGGTGCGGCCCTTTTCCTGTTCTTTCACGAAGGCTTGCGAGAGGCGATCGCGAGGGCCTAGTTCCATGGAGCGAAGGACGGGCTTGGCGGTGGGAGTGCCAAGATTGTAGTCCTGCAGATAGCGGTAGCCGTCTTTGTTGACGAGGTAGCCGCCTTCGGCGCGGGCGGCTTCGGTGATGAGGATGCCGGTGAAGGGCAAGCCGGTCGGATGATACTGGATGAACTCCATGTCCTTCAGAGGAGCGCCGGCGCGATAGGCGAGGCCCATGCCGTCGCCCGTTTTTATGCTGGCGTTGGTGGTGAAGGGGAAAACGCGGCCGCATCCGCCGGTGCAGAGGATTACGGATTTGGCGGTGATGGCTTGGATTTTGCCGGACATTAATTCGATGGCGACTACGCCCTGGACGCGGCCATCATCAACGAGGAGTTTGGTGACGAACCATTCGTCGTAGCGGAAGATGGCGTTGTACTTCATGGTGGTTTGAAAAAGCGTGTGCAGCATGTGGAAGCCGGTTTTATCGGCGGCGAACCACGTGCGCATCTTTTTCATTCCGCCGAAGGGGCGGACGGCGATGTGGCCGTCTTCCTGGCGGCTCCAGGGGCAGCCCCAGTGTTCGAGTTGGAGAAGTTCCTGGGGAGCTTCTTTTACGAAGGCTTCGACGGCGTCCTGATCGCAGAGCCAGTCGCCGCCGGAGATGGTGTCGTAGGCGTGTTCGTCAAGAGAGTCGTCGGCTTTGATGACGCCGGCGGCGCCGCCTTCCGCGGAAACGGTGTGGCTCCGCATGGGATAGACCTTGGAGACGACGGCGACTTTGAGGTTGGGATTAAATTCGGATACAGCTATGGCGGCGCGGAGGCCAGCACCACCACCTCCGACCAAGAGAACGTCGTGGGTCGTAACGTCCATAAGGACAAACCCCGAACTCTCTGGGCGGCTGGTAAAAGGGAACCGGCCGCGGCTAAACAGGAGGCAATGTACTTTTTGATGGAGGAGAAGTCAAGAGAGGGGCGGGGCGGGGCGGGTGAGTTTCCGGTTATCGCAGTATTTATCGGGCGGTTGAAGGCAGCGCGGCCAAGAAAGCATGCAATTCACGGATAACGTCTGCATCGTTGCTGAGAAAAACGTAGTGATTTGCTCCGGGCACGTCTGCGATGCGGACGCCACCAGACGCGTTCAGAAGATTTTTTCCCACCGAAGGATATATGTTTGAGTTGCGGTGTCGAACGCCTCGATTGCGGCGTGTTCTTGAACATCTTTCGGTTCATATTTTGGCTTAGCAGAAGCTGAAGGGAAAAATGCCAGAACGGGCACGCGAATCCCTGAGTAGTCTCGCTTGAGTGCACCGGCGCCTATCGCTTCATGTACGTATGGGGAGTTCCTAAACCTGCCCACTGAACCGTCGGGATTGGTGTCGAACTGATTGCGGAGTTCGGACTCAGGAAACGAAACCTCGCCGCTTCGCACTTGCCAGTCACGATAGGCTTGGAAAGATTTCAAATCGGAAGTCGAAGGCGGGGCATGGTCCCGCATTCCCCGGGGCAAAGCGTTGTAGAGCGCCATGTATGCTGGGCTGCTTGCCGGGAAATCAGTAGGGTCCGAGGCCGCGTCTACATAAACTAGACCGGCCAACCGGTCAGAGTGCTCTTCACCCAATCTTGTTAATTCTTCTCCAGCCATAGAGTGGCCTACGAGGACTGGCGCAAGTAACTTGAGGGAATCAAGAACCTGAAGGACATCATCAGCCAGACGTTGCTCTGTGTAACCTGTATCGGGATTACTGGACTCCCCGCAGCCGCGCCGCGTGATCCCATAAACGTGACAGAAAGCCGTTAGTTTTGGAGCAAAGTCGTCGAAGATATGTGCCGTGTTCCCAGAACCGGCGAGAAGAACTACGGGGCGTCCTGCCCCACCCCAGTCGAGAACTTCAAGGCGCACTCCATATTCGACGATTATGAACTGGACCTGGTGTTTGGAGGAGTCGTGCCACGACACAGACTCACTTCGGCGCGTCAGCTTGAGTTCTGGACCTGATGTTTGTCCGATTTCTCCGTCGGCGATTATCCAGAGACTAGCTTCATCTAGCCCGGAAAGCTCCATGCGGAACTTGGCATTCGGAGCGAACTCCTCACATCCTTGGCATTTGTGCCGCTGCACCTCAAACGTGAGCGTTTTGCCATGCACCCGCGGCATCAGCAGCGGGATTGCACTCCCGACTTGAAAATACAACAGAACGTTACCACTGACTGCTCCTCCAGCCTCATCAATCGTAAGGGTGATTCCCGGAAGGCCACTCATTTTCCCATCCCACGTCCCGGCGAAGGAAAAATTTGTTCCAACTTCTGCCGCAGACTGGGCGGCAACAGGAGAGGGCTCGAAAAATAACGTAGTGGCCGATACCAATACACTGACGAGCGTCGCACACCGAGCTTTCATCCCGTGGCTCCTCACGTTGTTGGTCGCTTTACCACATGTTACGCCACGTTAGGGACAGACGACTTATGGAAATAGAGCTCCGGGTGTTGGTGGTTGGCGGAAATTGTGACGAGGAAATCGGATTAGCTGGGGATTTGTTGGGCTTCGAGTTGGCGATCGAGGGCTTTGATGATCCAGTTTTGGAGAACGTCGCGATAGCGGGGCTTTACTTCGCGGAAGATGAGACCGAGGCCTGATGGCCTGGTATAGAGGACGACTGCTTCGGCCTCGAAAAATTCGCCGGAATCGTGAATCTTCAGCAGCACCTGGCGGTGCAACTCGAGCGAGGCGGATGTTTCGAGGAAACAGCCCTGCAAGCTCAGTTCTGTTACGCGCCCGGGGACAATGGCTTTCGGAGAGGTGTCCGGAGCGATCTCAGCGTCGGCATTGAACGAAAATCGTAGGCCACGGCATTCTCGGCTCATTTTGTGAGTCTATTCCACCGGATGATTCGCGTCGAGGCAGTTGAAGGGCAGGGGACACGAATCGGATAGCACTGGCCTTTTGGCCGGGGGGAGACGGATTTCCATCCACAGGTGTGGACGAATGGGCGGGGAATATTGCAGGGAAGAGTAACCCAAGAGGTCGTGGCCCTTCGGTCGGACTCAGGGCAGGCGAGCCCAGCCCCTACAAAGGCTAGAAAAGTCAGGAGTGCTGGCTGGTTTTCGCAGCTAACTGCCGGCGGCGGCGGAAGCTGGAAAACTGCCGACGGCGGCGGCTTCGGTGTCGTAGACGTCGAAGATGGTGAGCAGCTTGGTCAGCTGGAGGACTTCGTGGAATTTATTGCCGAGATTGCAGAGGCGTATGGAGGCACCGGCATTTTTTGCGCTGAGATGCGCGGCGACCAAAGCCCCTAGCCCCGAGCTGTCAATGTACTCGATTTCGGCCATGTTCAGAACGATCTTGTGTTTTCCGGCGGCGATGAGGCCTTTGAGTTTCTCGCGGAGAGCGTTGCTCTCTTCGCCCAGAACGATGCGGCCACTCAGTGCTA
>WNFR01008328.1_pt1 | contig 10482 bp, 7 predicted proteins | sample 5400221 | NCBI WGS metagenome assembly WNFR01 (sample SAMN13153357, study PRJNA577476) | soil metagenome | isolation source: 40 cm soil under Madrone tree | place: USA:California | collected 2016-06-14 | reverse complement strand
CGCTGGCGTCCTTCCAGCCGAGCTATTTGCCCGGCGACCTGATCGCGGGCCTGACGCTGGCGGCGATCGCGATCCCCGAACAGATGGCGACCGCCCGCCTCGGCGGCTTCTCGCCGCAGATCGGCTTCTTCGCCTTCATCGCGGGATCGATCGGCTTTGCCATGCTCGGCAGCAACCGCTTCCTGTCGTGCGGCGCCGATTCGACGATCACGCCGATCTTCGCCGGTGGGCTCGTGTTGATGGCCGCAAGCGGCTCGCCCGACTATCAGGCGCTCGCGGTCGCACTGGCACTGATGGTCGGCGTGATCCTGGTACTCGGCGGCCTGTTTCGGCTCGGCGGCATCGCCAATTTGTTGTCGACGCCGGTGACCGTCGGCTTTCTCGCCGGCATTTCCGTGCACATCCTGGTCTCGCAGATGCCCGGCGTGCTCGGGCTGGAAGCGCCGAAGGGACCGATGCTCGACAAGATCGGGGTGCTGGCGCGGCATCTTGGCGATGCCAATTTCTATACCGTTGCGATCGGCTTCGGCGTGCTTGCCGTGGTCGCCGGATCGGAAGCGATCAGCGCCAAAATTCCCGGTGCGCTGATCGGACTGGTCGCAGCCACCGCGGCTGTGATCGCAGCCGACCTCGAGAGCAAGGGCGTCAACGTGGTCGGCACGGTTCCGGCAAGTCTGCCGACGCCGTCATTGCCGGACATCGCTCCCGAGCAATGGGCGAAGCTCGTTCCGCTGAGCCTGCTGATCGCGATCGTCGTCATGGTGCAGACGGCGGCGACGACGCGGTCGTTCCCTTCCGACCCCGACAAGCCCGCCGACGTCGATCGCGATTTTCTCGGCGCCGGCGCCGGCAGCATTTTGGCAGGCCTGTTCGGTGCGTTTCCGGTCAACGCCAGCCCGCCGCGGACCGGCATCGTGTCCGAAACCGGCGGACGGTCGCAGCTATCCGGACTGTTCGCTGCGGCAATTGTGCTGGCACTGCTGGCGTTCGGCGCCACGCTGTTGCGCCACGTTCCCGATGCGGCGCTCGGCGGCGTGCTGCTGTTCGTGGCGCTGCGCATCATCCGCCTCCGGCAGATCGTCCAGATCTATCGGCAGTCGTTTGGCGAATTCCTGCTGATCGTCGCGACCGCAGCCGCGATCATCGTGCTGCCGATCGAACAGGGCGTCGCGGTCGGGATCGGGCTGTCGCTGCTGCACGGCATCTGGACCACGACGCGGGCGCGGCTGGTCATCTTCGAACATATGCCCGGCACCACGATCTGGTGGCCGGCAAGTCCGCACGTCGCCGGCGAACGCCATCCGAACGTCGCCGTCGTCGGCCTGCAGGCGCCGCTGTCGTTCCTGAACGCGGGGAGCTTCAGCGCCGACGTGCTTCATGTTCTCAATGCCGCGACGCCAAAACCAAAGCTGCTGGTGCTGGAGGCCACCGGCATCATCGAGATGGATTTCACCGCCGCGCAGATACTGATCAATCTCATCAGGCAATGTCACGAGGATGGCGTCACGGTCGCCATCGCCCGGCTGGAATCGCCACGGGCGCAGCAGGCGTTCGAGCGTTTCAAGCTGTACGATGTGCTGCCGCGAGAGCGCATCTTCCACAGCGTCGATGAGGCCGTCCGCACGCTGGCGACCCCGTCATGAGACCCGATACCGCTCCATGACTTCCATGTCCGGCTCGTAGCCCAGTCCGGGCCCCTCCGGCACCGCGATGGCGCCGTCGGCACCGGTATCGACGCGGCCGCGCCAAAGGCAGGCGGCGCGGTTCATATAAAACACTTCGACGAAGGTGCCGTCATCGCGCAGCGACAGCAGTTGCAGCGTCGCCAGCAGACCGGGCCCGAAATAGGGGGAATGCGGCGCGAGCCTGACGCCCATCTCATCGGCCAGCGCGACAACTTTCAGGTATTCCGTGACGCCGCCGACCTTGGTGACCGACGGTTGCGCGTAGCTCACCGCGCCCGCCTGCATCATCTGGCGGAATTGATGGACCGTGCAGGCATTCTCGCCCGCCGCGATGTCGAGCCCGCCCTTCGCGCGCACGTCGGCCAGGGTCGCAAAATCCTCCGGCGGCCACACCGGCTCCTCTAGCCATTTGAGGGCGGCAGGGCGGCAAGCCTGCGCGAACGCGATTGCTTCCTCTCCACCCAGCGGACAGTTCATGTCGACCATCAGCGGAAGCCCGGCCCCGATCGCCTGCCGGGCCGCGAAGACGGCCGGCGTCGTCGTCTCATGCAGCTTGATCGCGCTGTAGCCGCGCCGCAGCGCGGTTGCGCATTCGCCCGCCACGGATTCGGGCGTCCCGATCCGGAGCAGGCTCGCATAGCCGGGAATCCGCGCCCGCTTGCGCGCACCGATCAGGCGGTGCAGCGGCACGCCCTGCATTTTCCCGGCCAGATCCCACAGCGCGATATCGAGGCCGGAAATCGCAAACATCGTAATGCCGTAACGGCCGAACAGATGCAGATTGCGCTGGATACGCTCGATGAAGGCCGGGATGCCCTCGGCGTCCGGCACCTCCAGGCCGCGGGCCTGCGGCGCGATCATCTCATCGACCGCCGTCGCCGTCGTCTGCGGGCTGACATAGCCAAACGCGTCACCCCAGCCGGTCAGTCCCGCATCGGTCGAAACCTCGACGAGGATCATGTCGAGCGCGGCGATGGCCGACGCGCCTTGCCGGAAACTCGCAACCCCGGCATCGTAGGGGATCCGGACGTGGTGTGCCCGGACGTTCGTGATCAGCATGGCGCGCGCCTCCCTTTTCCTGGAAGGGTAGCGCAGGACGACACAGGCAAGCCATGTGAAATTGCCGATGGCCACTTCCGGCGGGTGTTCATTCGCCAACCATGCATCGCCGAACGAGCAATAGGCGCCTTTTCCCCCGCGGCTCAATTCACGGCCGCAACGCCGGGTGCTCGTTCAATAGCCCTGATGGACGCCGTCTGAATCGCGCGAAACAATAGCCGCGCTAGGTTTCGGTTCCTTGGCCCTGCAGATAACCTTTGATTTTGGGATTCGGCATCACGACCGAGGCAACGAAGGCAACGGCGCACATCAAGGTGACATACCAATAAAAGTCGGTTTCCGCCCCACTGTCCTTGAACCAAAGTGCGACGTATTCGGCAGAGCCGCCGAAGATCGCATTAGCAACAGCGTAAGCCAGGCCAACGCTCATCGCGCGCACCTCGGGAGGGAACATTTCTGCTTTCACCAAGCCGCTGATCGACGTGTAGAACGACACGATGGCGAGCGCCAGGACGATCAACCCGTACGCGGCGTAGGGACTTCTGACATCGCCAATGGCGTACATGAGCGGCACCGTGCAGACAGTTGCAAGGCCGCTAAACAAAAGCATTGACGTCTTGCGGCCGAAGCGGTCTGAAAATGCACCAAACGGTGGCTGCAGGATCATGTAGGTAAACAGCACCGCGGTCATCACTATGTTCGCGGTACGGTCGTTCATATGCGCGGTGTTGATAAGATATTTCTGCATGTAGGTGGTGAACGTATAGAAGATCAGCGATCCGCCCGCGGTGAAGCCGAGGACCGTCAGGAAAGCCCTGGTGTGGTGCTTGAAGATTTCGCGCAAGGAGCCAGCTTCCTTGCGCGAGCGGGTTTCAGCCGATGACGTCTCAGTGAGCGACGCCCGCAAGAACAATGCGACCACCGCGAAGATAGCTCCGATGAAGAACGGGATACGCCATCCCCAAGCTCTCAGTTCGGTGTCGGACAGCGCCAGTTGAACAATCAGGACAACCAGTGAGGCAAGCAACTGTCCGCCTATCAGCGTTACGTATTGAAAGGACGCGTAGAAGCCGCGCTTGCCCGGCAGCGCCACCTCGCTCATGTAAGTGGCGCTGGTGCCGTATTCGCCGCCGACCGACAGCCCCTGTACCATGCGCGCCATCAGCAGGAGCACGGGCGCCGCGGCTCCGATGGTCGCGTAGGTCGGCATTATGGCTATGGCGAGTGACCCCGCGCACATCATGAGCACCGAGATCATCATCGAGTTCTTGCGGCCGTACTTGTCGGCGACGAAACCGAAGACATAGCCCCCGATCGGCCGCATCAGAAAGCCAATCGCAAACACCGCTGCGGTCTGTAAAAGCTGAGTGGTTTGATTGCCCTTTGGAAAGAACGCCGGCGCAAAATAAAGCGCTGTGAATGCGTAGGCATAGAAATCGAACCATTCGACGAGATTGCCGGATGAACTTCCGAAAATGGCCCAAATTCTTTGGCGGCGATCGGCACGACCATCCGCCAGCACAGCGTCGCTGGTCATCGAAAATGTCCCCTCACAAAGTTTTTTTGTTTCTTATTTTGGGGACCAGTAGCCCAGAATGATTAGCCTCACAATGGTCTTGGGGTTGGTGTCAAAAATCCTTTTGCGTCACTGAAGATGAATTTTCCGAATACGGGCGCGGCGATAGAATAGTCATGCTGGAACCGCGTCGTCAGGGTGGGCTGGCACGCAACTTCACGGCCGCAACGCCGGATGCTCGTTCAGTACATCGCCCCGGATCGATGCCGTCTGAATCGCGCGAAACAATATCTGCGCCGTCTTGGTATCGTCGGCCTTCAGGCACAGGTGCAGAATCTCGCGCACGGCGGAATCGCGCAGCAAGTCGTCCGACATCTTGAGGGCGATTTCCATCGCGATCTTGGCGGCGCGTTGGTAGCGTTCGGACGCATCGTTGTTTTTATGGCCATCCGATTTCTTCCTGGCGACCGCACCGTCGGTCAGCCAACTGACCCTTTCGGCGCTGTCGGCGGCGGAACGGCAGATGTCGCGTATCCGGTGGGCAGACTCGATATCGCCGATCGGCCACTGGATCGCTTCGTCCCAGACGTCCTCGGGCTTACGCTTGTTGAACCATCGCATTGCTACGTCTTTAAAAATAAAATCGACATATGGAATCTGCGGCCGGTGCGCTCCGCAAAAACGGACGACGTGACCCGACGGCGGCATTTTCACCCCGGGAAATCCGCCGGTGGTGACATTCCGGCAACAGGGCCCGGAAATCCTCGGGCAAAGCCGATGCGCTGCCCAATGCGGGTTTCTGCCGCCAGTCTTGATGATTGCGCGCCGGTTTGGGCTACGCCGACCGCCGTGGTCCGATTGCCTCGAACTGCGCCTTTTGCTCGTCGCTCAGCGTCGCGTAAAAATTCTCGAGCGCGGTCCGCACCGATTTGACGGCCTGCAGCATGGTATCGAGCCGCTTGCCGATCGCGGTGAGCCGCGCCGGTGGCGTCATTGCGTCGTCCGTCCGGCAAGCCGCCTTCAGCATTTCGGCGGCCTTGGCACCGGCATCCTGCAGCGCGGCAAGACTGGCGCGCTGGGTGTCGTTCGGGTGCAACCTGGCCTCGATCTCGCTGGCCGGCCATTCCACGCCGGACGGCTGCGCGGCGCCACAGCTTGGAACCAGCGGCGCTCCGGCATGGTTGGCCGCCGCGATCCTGCGCTGATCTTCAGCGAGCGCATTGAGCCGGGCTTTCTGCTCGTCGTTCAGCAGAGCATAGAACTTCTCCAGCGCCGGCTGCACGGCGGCGACCGCTGACATCATCGCCTCGATGCGTTGCTGCATGACCGCAAGCCGCCCCGGCGCCGTCAGTATGATCTGCGTCGGGCATGCCGCACGGATGGTCTGGGCGGCTGAGATCGATGCGTTGCCGAGTTCGTCGAGTGCCGCACCTTGCGCTTCGGTCGGCTGAATCGCCGTCTCGATCTGGACGATCGGAAGGCCAGCGATATCGCGACTGTCGTCACCGCACATCTCTGCCAACGGGGCGACCCTGGCGTGCCGCCGGCCGGACGGGCGCGGTGCCAGATAGCCTGCTAGATCATCATAGCCGTAGGGCGCAAATATGCCGGCATAAATGTCGGGGTAGCCGTAGTCCCAAAAGCCGAAGCCGTCGCCCCAGATCGCATAATCATAGATGTCGTAATAGGCGAACGGCCAGAACAGCGGACCGACCCATCCAAACCCGCCGCTGCCGTGTTGCCACCATCCGTTGGCGCCGCTGCCGTGGTGCCAGCCGGCCATGGCGAGACCGGCTGCGACCTGCGCGCGCGCCGCGGGATTGCTGAGCAGGCGCCCGTTGCGCAGTCCACCGGCGTGCGACAGCGAGTTCATCGCGTTGTGGGCGCTCCCCGATGCCACCGCAGCGTTTCGGATCTGGCTGAAATTCGCACCGCCGTGTCCGGCAAACGAGCGATTGCCGTGAAAACCCCCGTGCGAAAACGAGTGGGATACTGCGAATCTTCCCCCGCCGTGGTGCCCGCCGCCAAAATGCGCCCCGCCGAAGCCGTGGCCGCCACCGCCGAAATGGCCGTGACCTCCACCGCCGAAATGGCCACCACCGAAATGGCCGCCGCCACCACCGTGGCCACCACCGCCATGGCCGCCGCCGCCGTGACCGCCGCCGCCCCCGTGACCGCCGCCGCCGCCTCTGCCGATCGCAGCACCCGACAGCAGCATCGCCACGACAAGGACCGCAATTCCGATGGCCGGTTTGGACATGGCACCCTCCCTGCACCACGCCGCTGATACCGCGGCATTGGAAAGACGCCGAAAGGAGGCAAAAGTTCCATGCGCGGAGCCAGCGCGCGCCTGCTGGAAGAGGGCGGACTGACACGCCCGAACGGCGGGATCCTAGACCGCAGGCACGATCTTTCCGGGATTGAAGATGTTCTGCGGATCGAGCGCCGCCTTCAGCGCGCGCATGGCGTCGATCGCCTCGGAGCCGAGTTCGGCTTTCAGATATTTCTGCTTGCCCTGCCCGATGCCATGCTCGCCGGTGCAGGTGCCGCCCATCGCCTGGGCCCGCTCGACCAGCCGGTGCATGAATTCCTCGCCGCGCGCCATCTCCTGCGGGTTGTCGACGTCGCAGACCAGCGAGCAGTGGAAATTGCCGTCGCCGACATGGCCGACGATCGGCGACAAGAGACCAAGCCGCTTCAGATCGTCTTCGGTCTCGGTGACGCAATCGGCCAGCCGCGAGATCGGCACGCAGACGTCGGTCGCGACCACGCCGCAGCCGGGACGCAGCGCCTTCACCGACCAATAGGCGTCGTGCCGCGCCTGCCACAGCTTGGTGCGGTCTTCCGGCTTGGTGGTCCAGGTAAAATCGCCGCCGCCGCATTCGCCGGCTATTTCCTTGAAATTCTTCGATTGCTCGGCGACCTCGTTCTCGCTGCCGTGGAATTCCAGGAGCAGCAGCGGCGTCTCCGGCAGCGTCAGCTTCGAATAGGAATTGCAGGCCCTGACCTGCTCGGCGTTGAGCAGCTCGATGCGCGCCACCGGAATGCCGGTCTGGATCGCGAGGATCGTCGCCTGGCAGGCGCCGCGCACGGTCTCGAACGAACAGGCGGCGGCGGCGATGGTTTCGGGAATGCCGCGCAGCTTGATGGTGAGCTCGGAGATGATGCCGAGCGTGCCCTCGGCGCCGACAAACAGGTGCGTCAGGTCATAGCCGGCGGAGGATTTCTTCGCCCGCGTGCCTGTCGTGATGATCTCGCCGTCGCCGCGCACCACTTTGAGCGCCAGCACATTGTCGCGCATGGTGCCGTAGCGCACCGCATTGGTGCCGGACGCGCGCGTGGAGGCCATGCCGCCGAGCGAGGCGTCGGCGCCGGGATCGATCGGGAAGAACACGCCCTGGTCGCGCAGATGCTCGTTCAGCGCCTTGCGGGTGACGCCGGGCTGGATCACGCAATCGAGATCGTCGGCGTGGACTTCCAGCACCTTGTTCATGTCGTGCAGGTCGATGCAGATGCCGCCGGCGGGGGCGTTGACCTGGCCCTCCAGCGAGGTGCCGGTGCCGAACGCGATCACGGGCACGCCAAATTGAGCGCAGATCCGCACCACGTCCTGGATATCAGGCGTTTCCTGCGCCATCACCACCGCGTCCGGCGGCTGCGACGGCAGCCAGGTGGTGGTATGGGCGTGCTGTTCGCGCACCGCCTGCGAGGTGATCAGGCGGTTGCCGAACCGCGCCGCGAGCGCCTGAATGGTGCTGGCCAGCGCCTGCGGTTCCGGTCGTTGCAAATTGTCCAATTTTGTTGTCGCCACGCCAAATTCCTCCCGGCTTTAGACGACCGTGGCAAAGGATATATAAGGGGTCAAGAGACCAGATTGAACAATCAGGGATGCGTGATGACGACCGTTGCCGCCGCCAAGAATGTCCGGGATATGCCGCTGCCGCCTGCGCCGTTTCTATCCTCGGTGATGCAGATCGAACCGCAATGGATCGACTATAACGGCCATCTCAACATGGCCTATTACAACGTCATGATGGACCGCGCGATCGACCAGATGTGGCTGCAGCTCGGGATCGGCCCCGGCTACATGCAGGAACGCCACGGCTCGACCTTCACCGCCGAATGCCATGTGCGCTATTTGCGCGAGATCCACCTCGGCGATCCCGTGCAGATTTCGGTCTATCTGCTCGCCGCCGACAAAAAGCGGATCCATACGTTCGAGGAGTTGCGTCACGCCACCGAGGGCTGGCTCTCCGCCACCTCGGAAAACATGACGATCCATATCGACATGAATGCGCGCAAGACCGCGCCGTTTCCATCGGACATCCGCGCCCGCATCGAGGCGGTGGTCAATTCGCACGCGGCCGTGCCGCGCCCCGAGGGCATCGGCCGGAAAGTGGCGATGCCCTCGAAGTAGCGCACTCACAGCCGTCATCCTGAGACGCTAGCGCAGCGAGCCTCGAAGGATGGGCCGCGAGCACCGTGGCTGTCATCCTTCGAGGCGCGCAAGAGCGCGCACCTCAGGATGACGGAACACAGTGCGAGCACGCAGCCCTCACTAGACCCGCGTGCGTCCGCGCGCCAGCCCAACCACCGCCGACACCAGGAACAGGATGACGGCGATGAAGAAGATCGTCTTGGCGATTTCGATGGAGACGCCGGCGACACCACCGAAGCCCAGAATGCCTGCGATCAACGCCACGATCAGAAACGTAACGACCCAACTCAGCATGATCCGATCCTCTGTTTTCTGCCTCAATCGACACGGCTGAGAACGCCGCGCCACGACTGCAGAAACAATCCGGCCGGAGAATGCTGGTTCCTGGCCGCTAAACCGGGAAATTTTCGGATTTTCGAGGAACAAAGTCGCGCTTGGGTCGCGAAAACCAACCTGCCGATGCTGCGGGATAAAACCTGTCAAAACCGCCGAAGAGGCCCTATATGGCCCTTAATCCCTGCTAAGAAGGCTCCCCTTCACCGCCCCATGGTGCCATCGTGGGGACAAGACGATTCGCAATGACCGAGCCGAGCAAGCTGCCCCATCACGGCGTTCCCGAGCACCAGCCAGCCGCTGGCGGCATTGCCGCGCGTGCGCGGGCCTCGGCGGCCCCGCAATATCTCACCGGCCTCAATCCCGAGCAGCGCGACGCGGTAGAGACCTTGGACGGCCCCGTGCTGGTGCTGGCCGGCGCCGGCACTGGCAAAACGCGCGTGCTGACCACGCGGATCGCCCATATCCTGAGCCAGGGCCGCGCCCGGCCGCACGAAATCCTGTCGGTGACCTTCACCAACAAGGCGGCGCGCGAGATGAAGCTGCGGCTCGGCCAGATGCTCGGCCAGGCCGTCGAGGGCATGCCGTGGCTCGGCACCTTCCACTCCATCGGCGGCCGCATCCTGCGCATCCACGCCGAACTGGTGCAGCTCAAATCCAATTTCACCGTGCTCGATGTCGACGATCAGGTCCGGCTCTTGAAGCAATTGCTGCAGGCCGAGAACATCGACGACAAGCGCTGGCCGGCGCGCATGATGGCCGGATTGATCGACGGCTGGAAAAACCGCGGGCTGACGCCGTCGCAGGTGCCGGCGGGCGAAGCCGCCGTGTTCGGCAACGGCAAGGGCGGCAAGCTCTACGCCAGCTATCAGGAACGGCTGAAAATCCTCAACGCCGCCGATTTCGGCGATCTGCTGCTGGAGAACATCCGGCTGTTCCGCGAACATCCCGATGTGCTCCGGCAATACCAGAACCGGTTCAAGTTCATCCTGGTCGACGAATATCAGGACACCAACGTCGCACAATATCTGTGGCTCAGGTTGCTGTCGCAGGCGCCGTCCTCTTCCCTCACCTCTCCCCGCTTGCGGGGAGAGCATAGTCGGCCTTCGGCCGACGTCCTTGAAGAACGCCGCGGCGAAGCCACGGCTACGTCGCGCAGCGATCCGGGTGAGGGGGACTCTCCACCTGCTGCACTCGTGGAGAGTCCCCCTCACCCCGACCCTCTCCCCGCAAGCCGCGCGAGGGAGCAGATCGCGCATCCCGGGCTGGCGCCCTCCTCGCCGCTCAAAAACATCTGCTGCGTCGGCGACGACGACCAGTCGATCTATGGCTGGCGCGGCGCCGAGGTCGACAACATCCTGCGCTTCGAGCACGATTTTCCCGGCGCAAAGGTCATCCGGCTGGAACGCAATTACCGCTCCACCGGCCACATCCTCGCTGCCGCCTCGCAT
>WNFR01008321.1_pt1 | contig 10486 bp, 7 predicted proteins | sample 5400221 | NCBI WGS metagenome assembly WNFR01 (sample SAMN13153357, study PRJNA577476) | soil metagenome | isolation source: 40 cm soil under Madrone tree | place: USA:California | collected 2016-06-14 | reverse complement strand
GAAAGTTATTAATAAATTGGCGAATGTCGGATTCAAATTCTTCGTAGGTGTCGTTTGGCATGCCGCCGATGCGCCAGGCGTGGCATGTTAGACGCGCCCCAAACTGTCGCTCGAAAATCTTGAGTATTTCTTCCCGTTCGCGAAGCGCCCAAAGCAAAACAGTAAACGCGCCGATATCGATTGCGTGAGTTGCCAGCCAAAGTAAATGCGAAGATATTCGATTCAACTCAGTAAGAATCGTCCGAACGTAGTGTGCCCGCGGTGGCACATCGAGCTTCATCATCTGTTCGACGGTTTCAACCCAAAGCAGACCATTCGACACGGCAGAGATGTAGTCCAAACGATCCCAATAGGGCGCAATCATCGGGTAAAGGCGGTTTTCCGCAATTTTCTCCATACCGCGATGTAGAAAACCAATATCGCAGTCGAGGTCGATGACAGTCTCGCCGTCCAGTCGGAGCACGACCCGTAGTACCCCGTGTGTAGACGGATGCTGCGGGCCCATGTTCAGCACCATTTCGGGGCTGTCCAGCAGGGTCTCTCTGGTTGTTGCTATTTCTACCTGATGCATCTTAAAGAAAAATTGCCACGAAAAGAGATTGAATAATTCGAGCCCGAGCCAGTCAAATACTATTTTCGGTCGAGCGGCATAACCGTTCGACCGTCGCGGAAAATCTCGCGAACCCGTCGTTCAGCCGGCGTAGAAAGCACTTCAAGACCATAGTTTCGGCGCTGTTCAACCTGTTCCTGGTGGACCGCGTCGAATTCCGGTAGATGTTTGGCTGTCCAACTATTTTCGACAAACTCCAGGTCATAATCCTTGCGAAGCGGGTGGCCCTCCCAATCAGGAGGAAGCAATATCCTTCGCAAATCCGGGTGATTATTGAAGTTTACGCCAAAAAGGTCATAAACCTCGCGCTCCATCCAATTTGCCGCCGGCCAAACGTCACAAACAGAATCGACGCCTGATGAATCGTCGGTTGCGACCTTCAGGCGAATGCGTTCGTTGGCGGGAATTGAGTATAAATTATAAACAATTTCGAAAGGTGCCTCGACCTGCTCCGGCCGGTGGACACAGGTTAAGTCACTTAAATAGTTAAAAGGGGAGGCTTCAAGGTCCCGCAGGAATCGGCAGACATCTACGATCGAGCTTTTATCAACCCGAACCGATAGTTGCGAGATGAATTCGGTCGCCTCAAATATATGATCGCCAAATTGTCTTCTTAATTCGATTGCGTATGGATTAGCTGATGCATCGGTGGGTGCCGGACCATCGTCTTTTTTCTTTACAGGAGCTTTCGGCGGTCCGGGCGAAGAAGGGGCTGACGTCGCTGCCGCAGCCTTTGCCGCCTCAGCGCGAGCTTTTGCAGCCGCAATTGCTGCTGCCTTCTCACTGTCAGCGTCAGGCTGACCGGCAGCGGACCCAATTTCGGTTTCCGCAGAATTCGAGACAGCGCCGCTTACAGGTGACACACTTGAAGGGATCGAGCCAGGTTCGTGAATCGAACCATCGGGCTCAGGCAATTTTTGGGCAGGTTCTTTACTCTCGTCTTCCATCGCGTCTTTAGCTTACACCTTAACTGGAATCGTGTTAGCCGACTATCTCGCCGGTAAAACGCAACCGCGCACAACAGAGCACCGCTTGTGTGGGTAATTCGAGACTGCAAAGGACGGACCTCTGGGTTTTAGCATGTGACTGAAGACGATGTCAATAATCTAAGATTCTAAAGTACATAGCAAAGCAAGTTATGGCGATTTGCAGGCGTTCGGCCCGGACAGGTCGGGCCAACGCAAGTATTCACTTCAGGCGAAATAAGGCTTCGGTTTGCATGCTTTTCGTAATAATTCACGAGTATGATCCATAAAACGGGCAGAATGTTGGCACGCCTGACAAAAGGGCTAGATGGTTTATGCGGCTTGCGACGAAGCCAAAGCCTCCATGAATCAAATTGAAGGCTGAAATTTCATCACCAATGCGACCGATACGAGTACGCAGCTATACCCCTGAAATCCGAGCGCCCTAACCTTGACTAACCCCCAAAAGCAGCATATTATTGGTTGTTTGGGTTGGTCTATGGGAAGTTAACCAGAATGAAGAGGAATCATGAAACAAGGAATTCATCCGCAGTATCAGGAGATTAAAGTTCAGTGCGCTTGTGGCGAAACGTTTACGACACGATCGACCCGCAAGGATGAACTTCACGTGGAAATTTGTTCAGCGTGCCATCCGTTCTTCACGGGCAAACAGAAGCTGGTAGATACGGCTGGGCGTGTTGATCGATTTAACAGAAGGTACGGAAAGAAATCAGCCGAAGCTCCTGCGGCACAATAAGCTCTTTTTTCGAAGTTATGCTCGAAAAGGAAACGTTCGTAAAACTTCATTAGCAAAGTCAACACTGAACGCCGACATTGAAACCCGTCGGCCGCATGGTGCATCCTAATTGCACGCGCGGCCTTTCCTGGGTGGAAATCGTCGGCGTTAGTCTTTCTATTTGCAGTTTGCCACAGGTTGAAAGAGGTAGAAACGTGAGCACCAGCGAAAGAGACATTATTGTGGGTGGCCAGGCGGTCATCGAGGGAGTGATGATGCGCACACCCAATGCCTATGCCATTGCGGTGCGCAAGGCGGATGGGACAATAGTCAACACTGCCGCTGCTCTTCCCAAATGGAGTGACAAGTACCCCATTCTTAAGCTGCCCGTTTTACGAGGCGGCGCAGTCCTTTTGCAATCGATGGGGCTGGGGGTTAAAGCGCTGAATTATTCGGCGAACGAGGCTTTCTCAGACGCCGAAACGACTGTCGGCGTGGGCGAAGTTGCCATGTCCCTTAAGCCTGCGGTGATTGAGGGCGAGGGTGACTTCGCTGGCATAACTGGGGCTATTCCCGGCCTGATTCCTATTCCAAGCCGCAAAAAATCGAAAGATGAAATGAAAAAGGGCGCGACGGCGGCAGCCGCAAGTTCGATCGTCATTGCGCTGTTGTTTAACGTTCTGCTGTTCATTGTCGCGCCGCTTTTGCTGACAAACGCACTGTTTATTGCGACTGGTTGGGCAACGGTGCCCCCGGCGAATACGCCGGCAGCAGTTGTATCCGGACAAACCGCTGGATCCCAGACAGTTGCTCCTGGGACACAAGCGAACTCGGCGGAACTGCCGTGGTACAACCGTGCCTGGAATTCGACCCGAGTATACCTTCATCCGATTAGGCCGACTGTGATGTTCAATTTGGTCGATGGTTTGATCAGAATGGCGTTCTTCCTGACCATGATCTTCAGTTTCTCGCTGTTAAAGGATATTCGTCGAGTCTTCGAATATCACGGTGCTGAACACAAAACGGTCTTTACATGGGAGGCCGGCCTGCCATTGACCGTCGAAAATGCGCGTCCTCAGCCCAGGCAGCACCCACGTTGTGGAACCAGCTTTCTAATGGTCGTAATGCTGGTCTCGATCGTGTTGTTTTCAATAGTCAGGTTTGATTCGCTGGTTTACAACATGCTGGTCAGGATCGTCCTGATCCCGGTCGTAGCCGGTTTGTCATATGAAATTATCAGAGTTTCGGCCAGGAAAGAGGGCGGCTTCATCTTCAAAATGATTACCTTGCCCGGTGTCTGGCTGCAAAATATTACAACCAAGGAGCCTGACGACAGCCAACTGGAGGTCGCGATCGAGGCTTTGAAAGAGTCCTTAAAACTGGAGCCGCGACCGGCTGAAGCTGAAGCTTCACTGCTCGCGTAATCATATGCTGGATAAATTGGAACAAATTGAAGCGCATTACGAAGACCTTACATCTCAACTGTCTTCGCCGGACCTGATGGCGGATCAGACTGCGTATGTGAAAGCGGCGAAACAACATCGCGGCCTGGGCGAGATCGTCAAGAAATTCCGGGAATATAAAAGTCTGAATGAACAGCTCAGTGGTGCTCGGGAGTTGCTGGATCTTGTCGACGACCAGGAAATGCTGGAGATGGCGCGCGCCGAGATCAATGTCCTTGAAGCACAGATGAAGCAGTGCGAAGAGGATCTGAAGATCTTGATGATCCCAACAGATCCGAACGACGAGAAAAACGTAATTCTGGAGATTCGGGCCGGTACCGGCGGTGATGAAGCCTCGTTATTTGCCGCGGAGATGTTGCGCATGTACGCGCGTTATGCGGAACGCCAGGGCTGGAGAATGGAGATACTGGATTCGTCTGAGTCGGGCATAGGCGGTATCAAGGAAGCAGTGGCGTTGATCGAAGGCGACAAGGTGTATTCGAAACTGAAACACGAATCAGGAGTTCATCGAGTTCAGCGGGTTCCTCAAACGGAAACCAGCGGCCGCATACATACCTCTGCCATCACTGTCGCGATACTTCCGGAAGCGGAAGAGGTCGACGTAAAGATCGACCCAAAGGAACTGCGCATAGACACATTCTGCTCTTCGGGTCCCGGCGGCCAGTCCGTAAATACCACCTATTCAGCAGTGCGTATCACCCATATTCCGACAAACACCGTGGTGTCGATGCAGGACGAGAAATCACAGATCAAGAATCGCGAAAAGGCGATGCGTGTTCTGAGATCGCGGTTGCAGGAACTCGAAGAACAGAAACAGCATGATGCGATAGCGTCGGACCGCCGAGCAATGGTCGGAAGTGGCGACAGATCGGAAAAGATTCGAACTTATAATTTCAAGGATAACCGGGTCAGCGATCATCGAATCGGGTTAACGCTTCACCAGTTGAATCTGGTAATGGAGGGCGCCCTGGATGAGATAATCAGTGCGCTAATCACCCATTACCAGGCCGAAAAGCTGAAGGCCGAAGCCGTTGCTGCATAAATTTGCTACGAACCAGACAGCTCTCCCTCGTGATATTATGTTCCGGCTATGTCGGACACAACCCAGGTTCTACTAATCAGACACGGGCAGTCACTCGGGAATGCGGAAGGGCGTTTCGGTGGCCATACTGCTACGCCTCTGTCACATCGTGGACGCGAACAGGCTGCGGCCACGGCCCAAATCCTCGCATTTGAAGGGGGTATCACCGGCATCTACTCCAGCGACCTGCCCCGCGCTGTCGAAACTGCTCAACCGCTCTCAAAACTAACAGGATTGCCATTCGTTCAGAGCGATACCCTTCGGGAACGCAGTGTCGGTGTAATGGAGGGGCTAACCTTCGAAGAAGCCGCCCAATTACACCCTGAACAATACCAGGCACTTCTCAGGCGAGACATAGACCATATTCTGCTTGGCGGAGAAAGCTACAAACAAATGCTGGACAGGGCAGTTGGTTATTTAGACCGGATTCTGGAAGAGCACCAGGGCGGTCGCGTGGCGATCTATTCTCATACCGGAACAATCTGCATCTTAACCCTGCACTTGATGGGAGCACTCGATGCGCCTGAATTAAGGCCAGTGTGGATTGCGACAGCAAATTGCGGGATCACCCGAATGGACCTCAGGGCTGACGGATTTATCCGAGTGATCGCAGTAAATGATACTCGGCATCTGGCGAGGGTTTCGTGACGTTGCCAGATTTCGAGCGCCCGGGTTCGAATCAACTAGCGTCGACTGCATCGAATCGGGTTCCGTCTTCAGTCTTTTCGCTCGAATTTGCAGGCGTATACTTTGGAGCTCTATCTCGAATCGCTCTCAGAATCCCGATTCGGGACCTTGGCAAATGGACAAAAAGCGTAGTCCGCCTGGCAAGCGCCGACATCGAGACGGCCAGCGAATTTCTTCGTGCAGGTACACATATAGTTCTCAATGGGGCGCCACCAGTTCGCTCACAGCTCTTAAACTTCACGTCAAGCGCCTCATACTTGAATAGTGGCGCACTGCTCGGTCCAGCAATTCGGTCTGCTCTGACGATTGCGGAGACGGTCGACGATGAGAATGTTTCCACCAGGCTGCTCCAGGAAGGCGCCCGCATCGGTGCGAAGGCGTTTGTACCGGCCGGAAATTTTCTGACACTTGCGGTTTCTGTACAACGTCAACTCTCCGATCTGACTCTCGCACAACAAGCCCTCTTACTGCACATTCTGGATGTCACCGCACAATTCCCTCCCGAACTGGTCTTCGGTGTATTCGAGGGGGCATCGACATTCATTATCAACGCGCATTCAGATCGGTCCGAGGAACAGGTCTCAATTCTCTTCGATCGACTGTTGAGTGTTACGGAAGAGCTTGTAAAAAAAGATCCCTCCAGTGCGGTAAACCTCTTTCTAAGCGGGGTTGAACTATTGAGGCTGCGCGATGAGGTCGTTATCGACAGGTGGATTGCATTGTGCTCTTACATGGGACGGCGTGGAGTTAACGTATTAACGCAGTTTACTCCGACTGTGCTTGAGTCAACAAAAGCACTGGTGACGCTGGCAATCGCACGTATGGATTTAGCAAGGCCTGTATGCCTTGCTGCGATAAATGCTTCGATAGATATCGCCGGCCAAAGCATCCTTGCGGCCGCATATTGTTATCAGCAAAGCGCCCCGGTGCTGTCGCAGCTTTCTGTAGAGTCGTTTTGCAATTGGGTTCGGTTTGGATTGGAAAACTGTGCCGACGCAAACAGGTTGAGGGCTTATTTCAAAGCGCAGTCCAAAACGAGTATCGAGCTTATTCGAACGGCTCCTGGCAATCTGCGACTTGAGACAATTGCACCTGTGCTTACGGCTTATATTCAGATGCTGACAGGCAAGGATGTTCCGATCGTCGAAAAGGATTTTGATTACGATCTGCACGAGCCGGCCGATGATGGAGCGTCGATACAACTTCCGCCTCAGGTCTCGGGACTTCAATCCGATCAAGATTGCTTTAGCTATTATAAAGCCATTACCGCACTTGAAACCGGTTATCTTGAATTCGCTTCATATGAACACGGCACCGAGCAGTTGCTCGGCCTGAGGAGCAACCTGACAAATCGCTTTCCCGGGCAAACTTTGGCGGTGTCCGATACCTTGATAGATGCTCGAACTCTCTTAAGCCTGTTCCCACAGGAAGACCTCGCGCGCCGGCTATTTGCAGTGGTGGAAAATGCGCGTATCGAGCATAGATTGCGACAACGCTACCGCGGTCTTCGGCGTGCTCTTGACCTCGCCAGGGTAGAGCGCCGGCAAGCTCGTCCGGGAGGTGATTTTGTGCTGGGATTCGAGCCCCTGCTCGAGGTTCTCTTTCTGGAGGCTGTTGGGGCTGGTTTGGAGGAACCTGCACAGGAGGATGACCAGGAAGGGAGTTGGTTAAGTGCAATTCGATCGGTGCTTGCTGAGGATGTCAGGACGGATGGAGCAGGCGTTGCGGATTCTTTGAAAGCATGTCTGAGATTATATCTACATCTCGTCCCTGAAGTACACAGTGGCTCTTCTTACGACGAAGCGGCAGCATCACTGGAAGAGAAGATACTATCCGACCAGGATGAGGACGAGAATGAATTCGAGAATGCTCCGGCTCCAGCTAACGAGGAAGTTGCGAGAATGTCTGAACTCGCCATGCAGCCGGAGGACACGGATGGTGTTTCGAACGATGCAACTGACAAAGAGATGGATGGAGCCGAGTTAGTCAGTGAATCGAATGGAGAAGCCCAGGCGTCAAATATCTTCTTTTACGATGAATGGGACAATCGAATAAACGATTACCGCCCGCGATGGTGCAAAGTCATTGAGACTGATTGGAAACATGCAGACGGTATTTTTGTTAAACGCACAATGGAGGAACACAAGGGACTTTTGGCGCGCGTGAGAGACCAGTTCCAGCGGATGCGGCCGGTAGGATTTCGACGGCTTCGGTCCCAGACGGACGGCGATGAGATTGATCTTGAGGCACTGACGGACTATTTCATTGACAGGCGTTCGCACAGAAATCCTTCGGACAAGATTTATAGTCAACGCCGGCACCACGAACGCAATGTCGCAGTCTGTTTTCTTTTAGACATGTCCGGTTCGACAAGCTCGGTCATAGCAGGCAAGAAACGCATTCTGAACATTGAAAAAGAGGCGTTACTTCTGATGAGTGAAGCACTGGAAGCGATTGGTGACCCTTATGCGGTTTACGGGTTTTCGGGTCAGGGCAAGCAGCAGGTTGACTTCTACCGTTTCAAGGATTTTGACGAATCTTATGGCGATGAGGTGCGAAAGCGGATCGGATCAGCGCATTGGCTGGTAAATACAAGGCTTGGCGCGGCAATAAGACATGCGTCGTGGCGGTTGAATCAGCAGCCTTCGGCAACGCGATTGCTGATTCTGTTAAGCGACGCACGGCCCAAAGACGACGAATACCCTGACGGCGGAGAAGATACAAAAGCAGCTCTGACGGAGGCCCGCGAAAGCGGTGTTACTCCGTTTTGCATCACTTTTAATCAGGGCATTTATGAGGAAGAGTTTGAAGAGATGTTTGAAGGAGTCGGTTACACGATCATCGATGATGTGGTAAGTCTGCCGGAGCGGTTGCCTGGGATTTATCAACGTTTGACGAGTTGAACGCCAGGCAACTGCTTTCAGCCAGTAACGAATCGGACGTTTTCGTATATCTCTTCGAGTGGTATTTCAATGTCAATGGAATCAAGTCTGAGAGACGCCTTCACGTCGCTTACCGCTTCACGTGTCCAACGCCCGTTATGTTGCCGCAAGTAACGCGTAACGTGTGGGATATCCTGCGCAATGAGGAGATATTCACTAAAACTCTGAATCGCCTGATACGCTTCAAATTTTTGCTCACTGTCACGCAATGCCGTGCTCGGGGAAAGCACTTCTACTATTAGCACCGGGTTCAATAAGACGTCGATACCCCGAATGGTTTCAAACTCCAATTCACCACATCCCACTGAAACGTCAGGATAGCGATAAGGCAAACGAGTCGGTGTTTTTATCGCGGTGTCGCCAGTAAAAGCTTCGCACCGCTTGCCTTGGAGCCTTTGGCTGAACCTCGAACCAACGTTCATAACAATACGACCATGCGCTCGAGTGCCGCCACTTATGCACACGATTTCACCATCCCAGTACTCGTACCGGGCTTCACCGGCATGTTCCAGGGCAAAATACTCGTCCAGCGAGAAGAAATGAGCAGTAAGATTATCTGGATTTGGAGCCATTCGTTTTACTCGAAATCTCGAAAAATTGTCGAGTTCAAGATTATCACAGGATGAAACGTTCAAACGACGACGCTCGGCTGGTTTTCGCGGTTTGATCGCCAGGGTCGTTAGTCATTCAGTAACTTCACCCGTGTGCCTTAGTTTGACAACACATACCGATAGGAATCATAACAAAATGTCGCTCGCGTTCACGCGTCGAAAAGGGTTAAACTAAAGTGCTCCAGCTGATAAAGCAGAGATCATTTCCGGTAGTTTTATTGGCGTCTTTTCCAGCGACACAATTTGTCTAACTCGACCCCTGAGACCACTGCAATACTGCCGCAAATCCATCCTCGCGGAACGACAATTTCAGGAGAGGAATTACTAAATGACAATACGACCATGGCCTTCCCTGAAGCAACTTTCAATGCTTCTGTTTGCAACTGTGGCTGTTCTCCAAATTCCTGGCTCCTATGCCCAAAAGCCCGCGCAAGGACGCGGGATGGCACTGGGAACCGAGAAAGAGATAAAACAACTCCCAACCAAAGCCAAGCGATACGCCCTTATCATTGGCGTTGACAAATATTCTGACACACAGATTTCGACGTTGGGCGGAGCTACAAATGACGCGAGATCTCTTGCCGATGCACTGACAAATCTGGCCGGATTCCCAGGCGACCAGGTGATGTTGCTGTCCTCTGACCAGCCCGAGGAACGGCTGCCTACACGAGGAAACATCCTGCGACGTTTATCGAATATTGCGTCCGTCATTCCGGCAGATGGGCTCTTTGTCTTTGCTTTCGCCGGACATGGACTTGAACGTGGTGGTCAGGCGTTTCTATTGCCAACCGACGCACAGGTTAGCGATGACGTCGACCTGCTGGAGCAAACCGCGGTTAACGTTTTGACTGTCAAAGATCGCATTCGGAAAGCCGGCGTCAAACAAGTGGTTATGATCCTGGATGCATGCCGGAACGACCCTGCGGGAAGGGCAAACGCCGACAACCCCCTGACGCAGGCATACACGAAAGCCCTGAATTTTGATGTCCGAAACCGCGAGGTGTCAGCATTTGCCACTCTGTATGCGACGGAGGTGGGTCACAGAGCCTACGAATATAAGGAAAAACACCAGGGCTATTTTACCTGGGCACTGGTCGAAGGACTAAAAGGCGCAGCCGCCAATGATAAGGGCGAGGTGACTTTGGCATCGCTGCTTCAATACCTTCAACAGCGCGTCCCCAAAAAGGTTCTTATCGACCTGGGGGCCGGGAAGGACCAACGGCCGTTTGCGGTTGTGGAAGGGTACCGAGCTGACGAACTGGTACTGTCAGCCCCTGGGAAACAAGCGCTTGGAAAGACACAAAATGCCGAAATTGCGGCAAATGGCAGCACATCAAGGTCGGCAGAAAGCACTGGTTCGAACAAAATGTATGAATCCGGCGGCACGCTTG
>WNFR01008320.1_pt1 | contig 10486 bp, 8 predicted proteins | sample 5400221 | NCBI WGS metagenome assembly WNFR01 (sample SAMN13153357, study PRJNA577476) | soil metagenome | isolation source: 40 cm soil under Madrone tree | place: USA:California | collected 2016-06-14 | reverse complement strand
CCGAGCAGATTTTGCTTGGCGACTCCTTGACCTATGCTTGGATTTACTTCGACGGCATCCTTCGAGGCACCTTTGATCCTGGCTCTACCGAGTTCCTCCGGTTCTTCGACCTCTATCCAAAGGAGGGCGGTCTTCTGACAGTTGAGGTAGATAGAGGCAGAATTGCAACTATCGAAGCGCTCTACGCCAATCCGCTTCTCTTTTGGAGCACCGCCATGATGGTCCCGGTGCTGCTGATATATCTGTCGTCTGCGTGCATAACACTCTGGGGCTGGGTGATATTGGACCCTTCCATTCTCGCCGTGTTTTTAATAATGGGCTACTATATGGCTATTGCCGGCGGGCCCGGTGACTGGGGCCGGTTCCGCCATCCCGCAATGCCTATCATCTGTGTTTTGGCTGGGTATGGCCTTACGCGGTGCGGAGCCGGTCGAGCCGCTACCATTGGAATAGCCTAGCTCAGATGTATATATCGAAGGGGATGGGTCCCAATCCACCGAAACTATTGGATAAGGGCAGGTAGTCTTCTCTAGCGCATCGGGGCCGGCGCGCCGTCAATTCGTTCGAGCGTTACGTTCCCGTCCTCAGTCACCGTAGAACCGCGCGAGCTCGATTTCAGCGCCTCGAATTTCGCCACGAACTCCGCGCCACCGAGGGTGAAGCGCAGCGGGCGATCGACCGTTGAGTAGTGAAACCTCTGGCCCTGATAAACATTGGTCAGGGCCCCGCCGAGCGCGCCGCTCGCCGCCTGTTGCCCCTGGCATTGGAGCTGCTCGACTAGATCGTTGTTATCGCAGTTGACCGCGAGCGCGGCGAGCGTCACCTGGCGGATGGCGAGGTCCTCGCCCTCGCAGTGGACCGCGGCGTTGTAGCGGACATTTCCGAGCTCGACTTGTCCCGCGACCGTCATCGTGTTGTCGCCGCCCGAAGCGCTGATATTTCTGGCGGTCAGCGTCTGCGTCATGCCCTGGAGCTGAAGCGGGATCTCGAATGAAGGAGCGTATAGCCTGAGCAGCGCGTTGATGAATCCATATCGCGCGTCGGCCACCGCGTTGGCGCGTGCGGGCGCGTCGGCCATCTCGGCTTGGAGCACGGGGTCGCGCTTCAGGTAGGGCTCAGGATTGCTCACGCGGCCAGCGGGAAAGAGGGCCACGACGATCGACGATTCCAGGAAGCCGATCGCGAGGTCGAACCGGTCGTCCTGGCCGGGCGGTGGCAGGATATGCAGATTCGAGGTTGCGAAGCTTTTGAACTCTCCAAGCTCCTTGAGCGAGGGCGGAGGGCTTCCGCTCCTGCTCGCGCCGGCCGCGTCGGCGACCGCGAAGCGCAACAGCCAGGGCGTCCAAGTGACATGCGCTTTCATTACCTCGACCCACTGCGGCGCACCCGCAGAATGCGCGAGCCGTTGGGCGATCGCGGGCAGAGGAGCCTGGCAATCGGCCGTCGAGATCACGTTCGATTCCACAGCCGCCGACTCAGGATAGGCGACGCCGACCGCCCAGGCGCCACCTTGCCGATCGGCGCTGCAATACACCAGACCGGCGATCTTGATCTTCGAAGCGCGCGGGCCGGCGCGGTTGGCCGCAAGGTCGACGGTAATCGGAACCAGCTGTCGCACGACGTCGGGAATCAACTCGGGCATGATTACAACGCGCGCGAGCGGCTTTTCATCCGCGTGCGCCCGCGCGGCGCCCAGGCCGCATGCCAGAACGGCCGCTAAAGCGCTGACCAGGAGCCATCGCGCGCGATTCATCTGCAACCCCGCATCTCCATCACGCCTGCCGTTCCAGCCTGTCACAAGCGCTTAGCGAGAGACAGTCACAATGGATGCACAAGCGCAGTCCGCCATCGGCTATGCTCTGATGACGCAAGGTGAGCGTCGGTTCGGGCGGGATTTGACCAGATGAGACAGGGCGGTCAGTGTGGATGGGGTCTCTTCAGGCGATGACGACCACGCATAAGCGCGGAGTCCTGGTGGCGGTCGCGAACCCCGAAGGAGTCGCGCCGCTAATGGCGATCGCGATAGCGGCCAGCGATCCCAACGACGAACCACCTCCGCGCGTGCTCGCGCTGATAGGGCAGCAAGGCGGCGCAGCGGGCGGCGACACGCCAGCGACACAGGCGCAAGGGCCGCTACCGCCGCCCGCGTTGACGGCGGCGATCGAATACGCCGCGGCGCATGGCGTGACGATCAACGCGCAGGCGATGCCCTCCAACGCTCCGGCTCTCGACATCATCAATACCGCTCGCACGGCCGGAGTCGGGTGGATTCTTTTGGGCTACCATCGCGCGGCCACGGGCGGCGATACCCTGGGCGGGGTCGTGCGCGAAGTGTTCGTCGAGGCGAAAAAGGTGTCAATCAATGCCGGCGCCTTTATCCAGGGAACCGATCACCCATTCGAGCGCGTGTTCGCGGCGATCGACGCGGGGCCCGATGGCCGTGCGGCGCTCGAGCTTGGCGCCCGCATCGCGCACAACAATCGATCCAGGCTGCGCGCGCTGCTGATAGCCGAAGCGCTGGCGATCAGCGCCACTCAGCCGGACGCCGCGCTGGTCGAACTGATCCGCGACGCGCGGGCGCGCCTGGGGCGGCTCTTCAATACCGACGTGCTCACCCAGCGCAGCCGCCAGCAACTGTTTCGCCAGAGTCCGGGGCGGCTGCTGATCGTGGGAAAGAGATTCGCCGATGAGATCGGGCTGCCGCTGGACGAGGTGCCGGACGGCGATCGTTGCCTGATCGTCGTCCAGGGCGCGCATTGAATTTTTGCGCATAGTGTCCTAGAGATTGCCAATCGGCCGGCGCCCGATTCGCGCGCCAGGGCCGCTCAACAGAATTCGCGGGTGTATCGATACACGACTTTTCATGGAGGCATCCGAAAATGTTGGACCTACTGATTCGCGGCGGTGAAGTGATTACTCCCCAGGGCGTCGGTAAGTGGAGCGTCGGCGTTCAGGGCGAAAAGATCGCTTTTATCGGAACCGATGAGCATGCGCCCCAGGCGGGACGAACGATCGACGCCAGCGGCAAAATCGTGGTCCCGGGAGGAATCGAGCCTCACGCCCATCTGGATATCTACGATCTTACCAATCCCGACGCCGGCGTAAGCACGCTTGGCCCCGAAGAAGATACTCGCGGCATGGCGTTCGGCGGAACGACTACGCACCTGGACTTTTGCTTCATCGAGCCGGGAATGGATATTACTCAGGGGATCGAGACGCGGGTGGCGCGATGGAAAAAGCAATCATATGTCGATTACTCTTTCCATGTCGGCTTGATGGGCGCCCTTCCGATCAGCGTATTCGATCAGATCGGCGATGTAATCAAGCAGGGGTTCCCAAGCTTCAAGATTTTTACCACGGACGTAATGCCGCCGCATCCAAAGCGCGTCAGGCTGCGGCTCGACATGGGGCGCGTACAGTTAGCGATGGAGAAGGTCGCGAAAAACGACGGCATCATGGTCGTGCATGCCGAGGACGACGACCTGGTCCAGTTTAATTACGAGAAGTTCGCCGCCGAGGGCAGGACCGAAGGATGGAACATGAACCTGGTCCACACCAAGCTCTCCGAAGAGCTCGCCTTCGATCGGGTAATCCGCCTGGCCCGCGCGAGCGGCGCCGGAGTGTATTTCGTACATACTTCGGCAAGTGAAGGAGTGGAAGCGGTGGCCGAGGCTCGGGGGCGCAACCTGCCAATCTACTGCGAGACGCTGCATCACTATGCATGCTTTTCGGCTGATGACTACAAAACACCGCGCGGCTTTTGCTATCACACCTATCCCTCGTTGAAGGGACGCGACGATAATAAGGCGCTGTGGAACGGACTGATTAACGACGCTGTATCCGCCACCGCAACCGACGAGTTCCCGACCTCGCTCGATCACAAGCTTTCGGGCAAGCGAATCGACAACGTGACCGGCGGAAACCTGGGCGCCGAAGCGCGGATGGGAATCGTTTACACCGAGGGCGTGGTGAAGCGCGGGATGACTCTGCAGCGCTTCGCCGAGGTGACCTCGACCAACGCGGCACGCATCCTTGGGCTGTATCCGCGCAAGGGAGTAATCGCCGCGGGCAGCGACGCCGATATCGTGCTTATCGATCCATCGATTAAGAAGAAGTTGACGCGCGAGGACTTCCACGTTAGCGACTACAGCCCTTGGGAAGGATGGGAGGTCGCAGGATGGCCGGTGACTACGATTTTACGCGGCAAGCCAATCGTCGAAAACGGCAAGTTGCTGGCAAACTTGGGTTACGGCCAGCTGATTCCGCGCAAGGTGGATCCGGTGGTGTTGCGCCGGCCCGCTGCGTGAGGCCGATACGTGAAACGCAAGGCTTCAGCGAAGTTGGAATAGGCAGTCTCGGGACAAACGTCCTGTGCGACAGGCGCCGCTGTGCCAAAAACTGTGCGCACCTCTACTCGCTTTTTCGCAAGTCTCGGTTCTCTGCAGCACAAGGTCAGCCCGCGCGGCGATGCCTTAGGACTCGCGCCTGATGTAGGCTGGAGAGCCCGTAAGCAAGCATGCGAATCGCCTCAGGTTGGACCCCGCCTGGGGAAGCCTTTCTGCGATTGAAGCATGAGGATTAATCTATGATCAAGAAAGCAGAAGCGGCGAGGCGCAAACGATTTCTCGCAAAGGCGTATAAACGCTTGATCGGCACGAAGGCCAAACTGATCGACGAAAGCCAGGCGACACTTCGGACTGAGCGGGAAGGTAACAGAGATGATTGCCTGGACAGCAGCGATCTCGCCTCCGAAGAGACTGGCCGCGAGTTGAGCACCATACTTTCCGCGCGCGAGCGGACCAAAATCGAGCAGATCAATGATGCGCTCGCGCGAATCAGCGACGGCAACTACGGTTTATGCGATAGCTGCGGTTTCGAAATCGCAGAAGCCCGTCTGAGTGCGGTGCCCTTCACGCGCCGTTGTTGCGATTGCCAGCAGGAGCAGGAGCGAGACGCGAAGGTTCGGCGGCGCCTCGAGCACACAGAAGATCGGCTCCCCGCGCTCGGTTCGGTCGGCACGGGCGACGACAACAACGCGGACCTCGCCAACAGGCCTGGCAATGTATTGAACGCTTAGACTGGCCGGCGGCCTGTGACGGTGCGACCAATCGCAGCTGCGCTTCGTCTTGGATGATTCTGGTCCAGCATCGAAGGCTTCAATGCGGGGAAAAGTCATTCAAAAGACACATCTTTAGTTCCTTCGATAACATTTCATTTGCTTGTTCGCTCCTCGGAGCATAGCGTCCCTCATAGTGCCCTTGGGTGCAATTTTGAATGGAACCCGAAATCCGCCAGACAACGATTTGGACAGGTTGAGCCGGCTCAAACCGTTGTCGTGGCTTTCCGCCTCGGAGCTGGGATTACTGGCGGGAGCGCTTGCGCTCACCAACTTCAAACGGCCGCAAGTAATCTTCCGCGAAGCCGCACTCGCATCCGACGCGCATATCCTGTTACAAGGCATCGCGCGCATCACCTGCCGGAACACCCGCGGCGAGCGCGTGACCGTCGCCTTGCTCCCGCCGGGTCCGATCCCCGAGTTTCCGTCGCTGCCATTTAGCCGGTTCGACTTTCGGTGCGAGGCCTACAACGATTGCAGGGTTGGTAGCCTGGCTTGGAATGATTTCGATGGTATCGCGGGGCATAGCTCGGAGTCAGTGTTCAAGAAATTTCATCAGAACGATTTGCAGCAGTGGTACCGGCTACTGCTCCGCAACTCCAGTTTTCTCAACCTCGGCCTTCACGAGCGCATTGCCATCACGCTGCTCGAACTGGCCGCCGACTTCGGAATCGCGGAATCGCGCGGTGCGCTTCTGAAAGCATCGTTCAGCCACCAGGACATCGCCGATCTCGTTGGCGCCTCGCGGCCCAGAGTCACCGAGCACCTGGCTCAATTGGAGCGCGAGCACCTGGTGATTCGTCAAGGCCGGCAATTGATCGTGTGCGTCGATGAGATCGGAAATGCAATCACCGTCGCGCCATCGAGCACGCTGGGCTTACAAGCATATTCACTCAGAAAGGAACGCCACTTCGCAGCGTGAAACAAGCCGGCCGAGCCGGCAATGGTTTGGCATGCCGCGAACACGTTGGTGGCTCTCCGATTCGGCATTGGAGCCAGAAGGCTGGCCCGGGAGGTCGAGTCTCCAGTTCACCCAACAGTCGACCGTCTTCTCCGACCCGCTGTCGCTAACGGCAAGCTCGCGGACAGATCAGGGATCACCGCGCGATAGAAACATTTACCGTTGGTCCGGTACGATTTACTGGATGTTCGTGCTTGTTTCGACACAGTTGCTCTAGAAAACAAGGTCGGGCGCTCATTTTTATAAGCCTAAGCGATGGCACAACGGTTGCTGCATTCAGAAGCGCCGCGATGCGCGGAAGCTGATGGAAATGCAACAACCGCTTCCGCCCGCCTCAATGGCCTGGGCATTCGCATTGTATTGGTGAAGATGCCGGGACTCGACGCAACTGTGTTTTCTCCGCCACCGCGCGAGCGCACCACCTCGTATGCTGGGCGGCTCATGATCGCTGCGGTCCTGGCTGTCATCCTCCTTTTCAGTCTGCAGGTCGACGAAACCAAGATACTGCTGGCGATCGGCGGCCTCGGTGCGTTGCTGATCATCGTGTATGGTCTGCCATTCGTCACACATCATCGGGACTGGCTGATCTGCGCCTTCGTGCTGGTCCTTTTGGTTAATGGCATGTCGTTTCTGGATCCGAGCACGCGCGTATTCTTCCACTATGGTGCGCTCGTCTTGCTTTGTTTTCCGGTCATCGGCACGGCGGTTCGCTCCGGCATCTTCCGGAGCGGCGGCTTCAGACTGTACACGATCTATTTCTTATGGGCGGCATTTACGATCACCTATTCGCTGGCTCCCGACTACTCTCTGGCCCGGCTCACTGAGGCCCTCCTGATTCTGGTCGCCCTTGCGGCAATCGTGCTCGACGTGCGCGACGCCGACGGTCCGACGCGTCTACTGTCCCACCTTCTCGTAGGCGTCGGGATAATACTCGTCCTGAACGCGGTTGCCGGCTTGATATTGCCTCACAGCATCACGTGGCAGAGTCCGTTCGAAAGTTTCACACCAGACGAATTGGAAAAAATGCGAAAAGCGGGACTCTCGCCGGATGGCCTGGACCGGTTCCGGGGGCTTCTCGGCGGGCCGAACGATATGGGCGGGCTGATGCTCCTTGTGGTTGGGCCGGCGCTTGTGTGTTGGCGAAGCGCGAGTCCCCGTCAGCGCGTGCTTCTCGCGTCACTGATTGCGGGGGCGATGTCATTGGCGGCGCTGGCCGATTCGCGGTCTCCGTTTCTCGCGCTGGCGATTGGCTTCGCGCTCTACTCGGTATGGAGGTGGCGTGCACGCGGGGTGCTGGTATTGGCGACCGCCGCCGCGGTGCTTGGTGTAGCACTCATGATCTATTCGCACGGTAACCTGACTGCGTACACGGGACGCGATGTGGGTACGTTGACCGGCCGTACCGACATCTGGAACTTCGTAGTGCAGCAAATAAAGAACCGACCCATCTTAGGTTATGGATATGCGGTATCGGGAGCTATTTTCCAGAGCTCATACTTCCCCATTTGGTGGGGACCTTGGGACCTTGGGCCACATAGTTCTCTACATAATGGATACCTTGATCACGCCGTTGGAGTTGGGATACCTGCCACCCTGCTGTGGCTTTTCATAATTCTCGGGCCGTGGGTATTCGTGTTCCGTCAGCCCGGCGATGCATGGAACCTTAAAGCGATCTTCCTGCTTATAGTAATACCGATCTTGATCAATAACTTTTCAGAGGCTTTGCTGGGCGATTTCACCGAAAGCGTTGGCATTCTCTTCGGCCTGGTCTGGGCGCTTGGCGAACGCTACCGCCTGCTAGCCTTGCAACGAGTCGATACCGTCCGCGCCGAAACACTGGAGAGGCTGCCAGGGCCGCTAATCGCATTGGCGGAAGCCGGCCAGGTCCGCTAATTCGCCAACAACAGCGCTTTTTACGCGCCAAGATAAAAGCACGGATCACTCCAGGGTCAGTTTTGATATGAGGCATTCGGGTTGCCGACGACGAAGCCTGCTCGGGCGAGGGCTCTTTCGTCCGATGTTGGTGGTTGGCGGGATGTCGGCTTGCGCTGTGGTTATGTTTTCAGCCCGAGCAGTGAACGCGGCAGGCGGACCGGCACATTTCGTTACGTTGCCGCCGCGCGCGACATTGCCCTCGGGACAGGACTGTGCCGCGGAGATACCGTCGACCCCTGAGACGGTAGCGACCAACATCCGCTTCAACCAAACGATGCCAACGGCGTCGCAGCTCGCTGAGTTCTACACACACCCGGTGTTGGGGCAGAATCCGCCGGCCTCGGATTACTTCCGCGTCGATGGCCATTATTCCGGCTCGACAGACATGATTTTGCGCTGGGCCGCATGCAAATGGGGCATCGACGAGGATGTCGCGCGCGCACAAGCATGGACCGAGAGCAAATGGAAACAGGGCGGTCCTAATCCTGCCGACGGAGGCGGCGACAAGCGGGTCTCGCAGAGCCAATGCGTGCAGGGCGCGTTTACGGCCTTATGGAATTTCGGTTGCGAGAACTGTTGCTACCAGTCATGGGGGATTCTCCAGACCAAGGTCTACTACGAGTGGGGCACTTGGCCGATGATTAAGGATTCCACCGCCTTCAATGCCGACTATCGCTACGCCGACCAGCGCGCCTGCATGAATGGAGACTATGCGGGATACTTCGCCAGCACCGTACAGCAGCCAAATACGTACGCCGCCGACATCGCCAGCGGCGATATCGACCGCGTCTTATGGGGATGCATTGGCATGCACTATTCTGGCGGATGGTACACCCCGCAATCGTTGGGGTATATTCGCGAGGTGAGAGGGTACTTGCCTACGAAACCTTGGACGGCACTCCGTGGATCTCCATGACTTCGCGGCCCCGCAGACATCGTTGAATTTCTTTCTGTCTAGGTAATAATTGCACTGCGCGCGAACAAACATGGTCAACCAGAAGTGGCCGATTGGCGGGCGGAATCGCAAATAAACAACGGGCGCGGCATGACGTAAACCAGGAGATTCCCTCGCGCTGCCATGTGCCCGCAATCGAGAACGGGCATGTAATTCTGTTGGCACGGTCCGCGCATACGCGATACGACAATTTCCCGGCATGCGTTCCCAATGGATCCATCTGCAAACCGGGTTGTCTGCCCAACGGAGTTTCTATGAAACCGCTGCTTTTTATCGGGGCACTAGTCGCTCTTCTGGGTATCGTGACCTTGGCATTCCCGGCCTTTCGGACCAGGGATACGAAGGACGTTGCTAAGGTCGGCGATGTAACTATCCAAAGTCATGAGAACGTCCTGCATGTCATCCCTCCAACTGCGAGCATCGCGGCGATCGTATTGGGTGGTGGCCTGATCGTGGCCGGGGTCGTTCTAAAAGGCAGAGATTGAAGCTCTGTTGCCCCTGAGCGTGCGCATACCCTCGGCTACATATCGGCTTCAGCTTAATGGCGAATTCACACTCGTCGACGCAGCTGGGATAGTTCAGTATCTCGACCGGCTCGGCGTCAGCGACTGTTACATCTCTCCAATCACGCAGGCCCGGGCGGGCAGCCCGCATGGCTATGACGTGATGGATCACCGAAGGCTCAATCCGGAGCTAGGTGGCGAAGATGGATTTCGCCAATTTGCCCGCCAGGTCCAGCAGTATGGCATGGGCATCATTGTCGACACGGTCCCTAACCACATGTGCATCGCGGACGGTTCCAACCAATGGTGGTTTGACGTGCTCGAGAACGGACCGAGCTCTCCATATGCATCTTTCTTCGATATCGACTGGAACCCGCCAAAGGCTGACCTTGCAAATAAAGTCCTGCTCCCAGTGCTCGCCGATCAGTTCGGGCATGTGCTCGAAAATGGCCAAATTTCGATCGCCTACGGAAAAGGTGCTTTCGAAGTCGCTTACTATGAGCACGTTTTTCCGCTCGCGCCGCGCACCTGGACCGCTATCCTTGAACCAGCCCTCGCGCGCCTGACAAATGAGCTGGGCGAGTCAGCTCGCGAGTCCATGGAACTAGCGAGCATAATCACCGCGCTCAATCATCTTCCGCTGCGCACCGAAACCGACCCCGCGAGGGTCCGGGAACGCCAGCGTGAGAAGGAGATCGTCAAGGAGCGGCTCGCCGCTCTGATGGAAGCTAGTGCGTCCGTGCGGTCTGCGGTTGCAGCGTCGGTCGCGGACCTCAACGGGATTAAGGGTGACCCGCACAGCTTCGATCGCCTGGAGATGCTCCTGGATGACCAGGCGTACCGGCTGAGCTTCTGGCACGTCGCGGCTGACGAAATCAACTATCGCCGCTTCTTCGACGTCAATGACCTGGCCGCGATCCGTGTCGAAAACCCCGACGTTTTCAGAGCTACGCACGAACTCATTTTGGGGTTGATTCGTGAGGGACTGGTCAGCGGACTGCGGATCGACCACGTCG
>WNFR01028776.1_pt1 | contig 10487 bp, 11 predicted proteins | sample 5400221 | NCBI WGS metagenome assembly WNFR01 (sample SAMN13153357, study PRJNA577476) | soil metagenome | isolation source: 40 cm soil under Madrone tree | place: USA:California | collected 2016-06-14 | reverse complement strand
CGGTCGGTCTCGATGTGCTCGAACCGGTACTCGCGGATCCAGTTGCGCGCCGCCTCCTCGTCGTCCACGCGGGCCTCGCGGTGACCGTCGACCAGGAGCTCGTACCGCATCCCTATCCTCCCGCGGCGACGTACGCAGCGCGGTGCGTCTCCTTCAGCACCGCCTGCGCGGCCGCGAGCCGCGCCACCGGCACGCGGTACGGCGAGCAGCTGACGTACTCGAGGCCGAGCCCGTGGCAGAACTCCACCGACTTCGGGTCGCCGCCGTGCTCGCCGCAGATGCCGAGCTTGATCTGCTCCTTCGTCGCGCGACCTCGCTCCACGGCAATACGCATGAGCTCGCCGACGCCTTCCTGGTCGAGTGTCTCGAACGGGTTCTGCTCGATCACGCCGTCCTCGAGATAGAAGGTGAGGAACTTGCCCTCGGCGTCGTCGCGCGACATGCCGAGCGTCGTCTGCGTCAGGTCGTTCGTGCCGAAGGAGAAGAAGTCCGCGTGCTCGGCGATCTCGGCCGCGCGCAACGCCGCGCGCGGCAGTTCGATCATCGTGCCGCACGTGTACTCGATCTCCGGCGCCTCCTGCTCCATCACCCGCTCGGTGAGCTCGCGCAGACGGCGCAGCTCCTCTGCGAAGTCGATGAGCGGGTGCATGATCTCGACCTGCGCGCCCGGCACCGTCTTCGCCGCGCGCGCGATCGCGCGAACCTGCATCTCGTAGATCTCCGGCCATTGGATGCCGAGCCGGCAGCCGCGCGTGCCGAGCATCGGATTCGTCTCGGTCAGCGCTTTGATGCGGCTGCGCGTGCGCTCGTCCGTCGCGTCCTCGAGCGGCGGCAGGAACTCGTGCAGCGGCGGATCGAGGAGGCGGATCGTCACCGGCAGCCCGGCCATCGCCTCGAAGATCGCCTCGAAGTCGGACTGCTGGAATGGGAGGAGCCGGTCGAGCGCCTCGCGCCGGCCCGCCTCGTCGGAGGCGAGGATCATCTGCTGCATCACCGGCAGGCGCTCCTCGCCGAAGAACATGTGCTCGGTGCGGCAGAGGCCGATCCCCTGCGCGCCGAACTCGCGCGCCTTCGCCGCGTCCTGCCCGTTGTCGGCGTTCGCGCGCACCCTCAGCTTGCGAACGTCGTCGGCCCAGCCGAGGACGGTCTCGAAGTCCTCGTTGATCTGCGGCGGGACGAGCGCCACCTCACCGACGATGACGCGGCCGGTGCCTCCGTCGATCGTGATGACGTCGCCCTCGTGCAGGCGTTGCCCGCCGAGGGTGATCTCCTTTGCGTCGACATCGATCTCGAGGCCCTCGCAGCCGGCGACGCAGGGCTTTCCCATGCCGCGCGCGACGACGGCAGCGTGCGAGGTCATCCCGCCGTGCGCGGTGAGCACGCCCTTCGACTGGATCAGCCCGTGGATGTCGTCCGGCGTCGTCTCCCAGCGCACGAGGATCACCGCCTCGCCTGCCTTGCCGCACTCGGCCGCAGTGTCGGCGTCGAGCACGATCTTCCCGGAAGCCGCGCCCGGCGACGCGTTCAGCCCGCGCGCCGCGACGTCGAACTTCGCCTTCGGGTCGAGCATCGGATGGAGGAGCTGGTCGAGCTGGCTCGGATCGATCCGCGCGATCGCCTCTTCGCGCGTGATCAGTCCCTCGGTCGTCATGTCGACGGCGGCCTTCAGCGCCGCCGCGGCGGTGCGCTTCGCCGAGCGGGTCTGCAGGAGATAGAGCCGGTTCTCCTCGACGGTGAACTCGATGTCCTGCATGTCGCGGTAGTGCTGCTCGAGGCGCGCCATCGTGTCGAGAAGCTGGGCGTACGCATCGGGGAGTCGCTGCTCCATCTCCTCAACGGGCTGCGGAGTGCGAATGCCGGCGACGACGTCCTCGCCCTGCGCATTCACGAGGTACTCGCCGTAGATGCCCGGCTCGCCCGTGGACGGATCGCGCGTGAACGCGACGCCCGTCGCGCTCGTGTCGCCCTTGTTCCCGAACACCATCTGCACGACGTTCACCGCCGTTCCGATGTCGTCCGCGATCTCGTACGTCCGCCGGTACACCTGCGCGCGCGGTGAGTTCCACGACTCGAACACGGCCTCGATCGCGTGCCGAAGCTGCTCGCGCGCGTCCTGCGGGAACTGCCGTCCGGTCTCGCCGACGTACACCTCGCCCGCCCGTTCGAGGCTGTCGTCGGGACTGAAGCGGTCGTGCGCGATGCCGCCGACGGTCTCGCCGTACATCTGGATCAGGCGGCGGTAGCAGTCGCGCGCGAAGTCCTCGTTGCCGGTGCTGCGTGCGAGGCCGACCACCGACTCGTCGTTGAGGCCGACGTTGAGAATCGAGTCCATCATCCCCGGCATCGAGATCGCGGCGCCGGAGCGCACCGACACGAGGAGCGGTTCATCCGGGTCGCCGAAGCGCTTGCCGGCCTTCTCCTCCAGGTGCGCGATCTGGCCGGCGATCTCCTCGTCGAGGCCGTCCGGAAAGCCGCCGCTGCGCATGTACGCGCGGCAGGCGTCGGTCGTGATCGTGAACCCGGCGGGAACGGGGATCCCGAGCTGGGTCATCTCGGCGAGCCCGACCCCTTTGCCTCCGAGGAGCTCCCGGCCGCCGCCGGAGGTCTCGTCGAATGCGTATACGTACCGGGTCATGCGCGCGGATAGTCAATCATCACCGCGGATCGTCGGCATGGGTGGATTCCCCGACCTGCCGGTGTGGGAACACGTTCTTGCTCTGGCCCGTGGCAGCCGCGTGCTCGTCGATCGGACGGCGAGCCCGCAGTACAGCGACCCGATCGAGCTGCCGGGCGACCTGACCGAGCTCTCGTTCTACCCATGGCCGCCCGAGAGCGTGCGCGAGCTCGCGCTCGGCTCGGCTCGGACGTCATCCTCGTGTGCGGCGGGAGCACGGCGAACATGCTCGCCGTGTGGCGGGTGCACGGCTTCGATCGCATCCTGCGCGAGGCGTGGGAGCCGGGCGTCGTGCTCGCCGGCTGGAGTGCGGGGATGATCTGCTGGTTCGAGGCAGGTGTGACCGATTCGTGCGGGGCGCAGCTCGAGGGCATGCGCGACGGCCTCGGCTTCCTGACCGGAAGCGCGTGCCCGCATTACGACGGAGAAGAACGGCGGCGTCCGGTGTACACCGAGCTCGTCGCGAACGGCTTTCCCGCAGGCATCGCGCTCGACGACGGCGTGGCCGCGCACTTCGACGGGACGGAGCTCGTCGAGGTCGTGGCGGCGAATCCGGACGCGCGCGGCTTCCGCGTCGGCCCGAAAGGCGAGACCCCGCTCCCGGTCCGCGTCCTCTAACGGCGTCGCCTGCGCGCGCGGAACTCCGCGAGCCACGCCACCGCGCGCAGGCCCAGCCAGATCGGCGTCAGCAGGACGTAGAAGACGAAGTCCGCGACCGCGATCAGGATCCACCAGAGAACCCAGTAGCGGATCGCGACGTGTCCTTTGTCGTTACGCACTCCCGCGCTCCTCGAGCACACGCAGCACGCGGTGCGCGGTCTCCTCGATCGAGAGCTCGGAGATGTCGATCACCGGACAGCCGAGCTTACGGTGGAGCTTCGCGGCCTGGTCGAGCTCCTCGTAGATCTCCGTCAGCTCTGCGTATTGCCGGTTGCGCGCGCCGCCGCCCATCGTCCTGACGCGTGCGCGCCGGATGTCCGCCAGCCTGTCCGGGTCGATGGTCAGACCGACGATCTTGCGCGAATCGATGTCGAACAGCTCCTTCGGCGGCTCGATCGACTTGACGACGGGCACGTTCGCCGCCTTGTACCCGAGGTAGCCGAGGTAGATCGAGAGCGGCGTCTTCGACGTCCTCGACACGCCGACGAGGACGATGTCCGCGTCGTGCAGCCCGCGGCCGACGCCGTCGTCGTAGCGGACGGCGAACTCGATCGCCTCCATCCGCTCGCGCGCCGGCACAGCGTGCGCATCGCCTCGCGCAGCTCCGGCTGCACGAGCGTGTACACGACCACCGCCGGCCGTCCGCGCATGCGGTTGACCGCGAGCTGAAGGTCGTCCTCCGACTCGACGCGCGGGTGCCGGATCTCGACGAACTCCTGCTCTGGGAACTGCGCCTCGAGCGCCTGGACGAGCCGCGCCGCCGTCTCGCCGGTCGCGTCGGAGACGACGTGCAGCTCGACGGGAACGGTGGCCGGCATCGGCGGGAGCCTAGCCCGGTACGCTCAGCGCGTGGCCGTCGACGTCACGATGGACAAGATCGTCTCCCTCTCGCGCCGGCGCGGGTTCGTCTTCCCCTCCTCGGAGATCTACGGCGGCCTCGGCTCGACGTACGACTACGGCCACTACGGCGTCCTGCTGAAGAACAACATCCGCTCGCTCTGGTTCGAGGCGATGGTGCAGGAGCGGGACGACATCGTCGCGCTCGACTCCGCGATCATCCTCAACCCGAAGGTGTGGGAGGCGTCGGGCCACGTCAGCGGCTTCACCGACCCGCTCATCGACTGCCGCACGTGCAAGCTCCGCTTCCGAGCCGACCAGCTCGAGCAGTCGCACTGCGGGCGGAAGCCGTCGAAGCACCCAGGCGAGTGGAAGGAGTGCGACCTGACCGAGGCGCGCCAGTTCAACCTCATGTTCCAGACACAGGTTGGCGCGCTCGAGGACGAGAGCTCGACCGCGTACCTGAGGCCAGAGACGGCACAGGGCATCTTCATCAACTTCAAGAACGTCCTCCAGCTCGCGCGGCGCAAGCCGCCGTTCGGCATCGCGCAGATCGGCAAGTCGTTCCGCAACGAGATCACGCCCGGCAACTTCCTCTTCCGCGTCCGCGAGTTCGAGCAGATGGAGATGGAGTACTTCGTCCCGCCAGCGGAGGCGGAGCGGTGGTACCGGTACTGGATCGACGAGCGCTTCAACTGGTACGTCAAGTACGGGGTGCGCGAGAGCCAGCTGCGCAAGCGCGAGCACTCGGCCGAGGAGCGCTCGCACTACTCGAGCGGCACCACCGACATCGAATACCTCTACCCCATCGGCTGGTCCGAGCTGGAGGGCGTCGCAAACCGCGGAGACTTCGACCTGAAGCAGCACACCGAGCACTCGGGGACGAAGCTCGAGTTCGTCGGCGACGACGGAGAGCGCTACACGCCGTACGTGATCGAGCCGGCGGTGAGCATCGAGCGGATCTTCGTCGCGATGCTCGTCGACGCATACGACGAGGAGGTCGTCGCCGACCGCGACCGCACGGTCCTGCGGCTCCATCCTGCGATCGCGCCGGTGAAGGCCGCGATCCTGCCGCTCATCCCTCGCAACGGCGACATGGTGGAGAAGGCGCGCGGGTTGTACGACGAGCTGCGCAAGCGTCACATCGTCGAGTACGACGACGGCGGGCAGATCGGGCGCCGGTACCGCCGGCAGGACGAGATCGGGACGCCGTTCGCGTTCACGATCGACGACCACACGCTCGACGACGACACGGTCACTGTGCGCGACCGCGATTCGCTCGCGCAGGAGCGGCTGCCGATCGGCGCCGTCCGGGCGTGGCTGGAGGAGGCACTGGAGCGACCGTGGCGAACTCCCAAGGCGTGAGAAGAGCGCTCGCGATGGTGGGTGTCCTCGCGCTCGCCGGCTGCGGCGGAACGACAACGGTCACCGTCACGAACACGAACACGGTGACGCACGTCCGCACGGTGACCGTCACCACGACGCCGACCACGACGTCGGTGAAGCCCGCGTCGGCCGCGTGCTCCGGCGACCGGCTCTCCGGCGCGTTCGCGGTTGTCCCGGGCAGCGCCGGCGCCGGCCACATCGTGTACCGGCTGACCGTGAAGAACACCGGCTCGAGCGCGTGCTACGTCTCCGGCCTCCCGCAGGTGCAGCTGCTCGGCACGACCGGTAACGCCCTGCCGACGTCGGTGTCGCCCGCGCAGCCGGGCACGGGGACGGCGGCGAAGATCTCCCTCCAGCCCGGCGACTCGGCGACGGCCGACGCGCAGTTCTCCCCGGACGTGAACGGCACCGGCGACTCCACCTCGGGGCAGTGCCAGCCGACCGCCACCGTGCTGCGCGTCACCGCTCCCGGCGGCGGGACGATCGACGCGTCGATTCAGCCGCCGACGCCGGTGTGCGAGAGGGGCTCGCTGCACTTCAAGCTGTTTTCGGGGGCCTAAAGGTTCGGCGCGCGTTCCATCAGGCGCTCACCCGGCTCGCCGAAGCCGAGCTTGGCATACAGCCGGTGCATGTCGCGCGTGTGCAGCAGCCACCGCTTGCTCGCGTACGGCCCGTTCTCGACCATCTCCCGCACGAGCTCGAGCCCGAGACCGCGACCGCGGTGCTCTTCGAGGACGTAGACGTCCGCGAGATACGCGAACGACATGTCGTCGCTGGCCGCGCGGCAGAAGCCGACCTGCGCGCCGTCCTTGTAGAGGCCGACGACGCGCTGCGCCTCGCGGACGAGCCGTTCCACCTCGGCGCGGGGACGGCCCATCGCCCAGTACGCCTGCGAGATGTACGCGTGCACGGCGTCGACGTCGACCCGGTCGCGGTCGTCGTCGAGCTCGTAACCCTCCCCGAGATCGCGCCTCACGCGGACAGTGTTCTCAGACGGAAGCCGCCGTGGTACTCGTACGACGCCTGGACGAGCCGGAGCGCGTCGCGGGCGGCGCGATCCGCGATGGCGGCGTCCGCGAGCGGGCTCGCGAGCAGCCTCTCGATGGCGCCGATCCCCTCGGGGCTGAGCGCGAGTGCCTCCGTCAGCGCGGCGCACGCGCGGCACACGGCGCCGCCGGCGCGCGGCGAGTAGCCGACGAGCGTGGCGTCGGCCGCCCCGCACTCGGCGCAGCTCGTCAGGTGCGGGAGGTAACCCGACAGCCACAGCAGCTTCAGCTGGAACGAGAGCGCAAGCGGATCGAGCACCGGCCGCTCGGCGGCGTGCGGCGCCTCGTCGAGCAGGTCGAGGAAGCGCGTGAGCGCGGTGAACGCGCGCTCGTTCGCCTCCTGCTCGCTGAACAGGCGGAGCATCGCCTCGGCGCCGATGAGCCCGACCGAGAGCCGGTAGAAGTCCTCGCGGACGGCGCTATGGGGCCGAACCAGATGGACGCCCGTGACGGTCTGGAGCTCGCCCGATCCGGGATGCAACATGAGCTCGACGTGCGAGAGCGGCTCGAGTCGCGCGCCGAAGCGCGAGGTGGTCTTCCGCACGCCCTTCGCGACGGCTCCGATGCGCCCGCGCTCGAGCGTGTAGACGTGGAGAACGCGGTCCGCCTCGCCGAAGCGGATCGAGCGGAGGACGACCGCCTCGGTCTTATACGTGCGGGCCACGGTTCGAGTGTACGCATGGGACAGGTCTGCGTAAGCTGCGGGAAATGGGGGTCCTGCGGCGGAACGTGCACAAGCTGTCGTACGCCCTCATAACGGTTGTCGTCTTCCTCACCATCGCGGCGACGACGACCGGCGGTTTCCGTCTTCACCACGCAGCGGTCATCGAGCGCCGGACGATACGGACGCAGCGACTCGAAACGGCCTTGCTCGAGCGAGACCGCCCCGGGCTCGAGGCGCAGTTCGCCAGCGTTGCCGCCCACGACGCGGGTGAAGGAGCGCGACTCCGTCCTGCATATGACGCGTATCTCCAATCCGCAGCTCACCCTCGTGCCTTCGAGCGGCTGATCGAGTCCGAGCTCGCCCGCCAGGCGGAGGCGATGCGGCGTGTCAACCCGTCCGCCCGGACGGCGCTCATCGCCGCCGCCGTCGGGGCCGCAGCGCTCGTCGCCCTCCTCATCTGGCTGTTCGAGTACGAGCGCCGCTCCGGGCGCATCGACCGAGACAACGCCGCGCGCGCCGAGGAGCTCATCCGCCTACGCGATGAGTTCGTCGCCGTCGTCTCGCACGAGCTGCGCACGCCCCTCACGTCGATCATCGGCTACCTCGAGCTGATCGCGGACGGCGAGGCGGGCGAGCTGACGTCGGAGCAGGCGGGCTACCTCGCCGTCGTGCAGCGCAGCACGAACCGCCTCGTCGAGCTCGTCGGCGACCTCTTGCTCGTCGCCGAGGCCGAACGCGGGCCGCTGGCGCTCGAAAGCATCGAGACCGACGTCGCGTCACTCGCTGCCAATGCGGTGGAGGCGGCACGGCCTGCGGCGGATGCACGCGGGGTCGTCTTGCGCGTCGAGCCGTCCGAAGGCGGGGCGGTGTTCGGCGACCCGACGAGGCTCGCGCAGATGCTCGACAACCTCATCTCGAACGCGATCAAGTTCACGCCGGACGGCGGTCGCGTGACCATGCGCACCGATGCGGTCGGGCACAACATCGTCTTCGAGATATCCGACACCGGCGAGGGGATCTCCGCCGCCGACCGCGAACGGCTCTTCGACCCGTTCTTCCGTAGTCGCAAGGCGAACGCGCGCGCCGTCCCCGGAACCGGGCTCGGGCTGACGATCACGAAAGCCATCGTCGACGCGCACGGAGGGACGATCCGCGTCGAGAGCACCGTCGGCGTCGGGACGACGTTCCGCGTGCGCATCCCCGTCGGGGAACGCGTGGCGGCCCTTCCTCGTTAGAGCTCATGTGGAACGAATTCAGATGTACACGACCTCGTGGTGCGGATACTGCGTGCGCGCCAAGGCGCTGCTCGACGCGCGCGGCCTCCCTTACGAGGAGATCCATCTCGACGACGACGACCCGTCGTTCCGCCAGAAGCTCTTCGACCTGACCGGCGGCTGGACGGTTCCGCAGATCCTCATCGACGGCCGCCCGATCGGCGGCTACACGGAGCTCTGGCGCCTCGACCGCGACGGCCGGCTCGCCGAGCTGCTCGCCGCCTGACACGTCGGGCAGTACCACGTGCCGCGTCCGCCCGCACGCGTCTTGACGATCGGCGTGCCGCAGCGGTCGCACGGCTCGCCCGTGCGACCGTAGGCGCGGAACTCGTCCTGCATGCTGCCGCCGGCGTATGCGCCGTCGCCGAGGTCCGCGCCCTGGCGCTTGATGCCGAGGCGCAGCGCCTTGCGGATGCCGTCTCTCAGCGCGGCGATCTCGTCCGCTGAGAGCGAGCCGGCGGCGCGGAGCGGGTTGAGGCGCGCGTGCCAGAGCGCCTCGTCGGCGTAGATGTTTCCGAGTCCGGCGACGGTGCGCTGGTCGAGGACGACGGCCTTGAGCGGCGCGGTGCGGCCGGCGAGGCGGTCGGCGAGGAACCGCGTGGTGAAGCCGCGACCAAGCGGCTCCGGGCCGTTCTTCACGGCGAGCTGCCGCTCCGCCTGCTTCTCGTCGAGGCGCACGACGATGTACTTGCCGCGCCGCTCGACGGCGACGATGCGGTCGCCGGAGAGGGCGCCGCCGATCAGCTGCGGGTCGTCGGGCCTGGTAAGGCGCGCGTCGTCGATGCGCGCCGACGCGATGCGCTTCCCCTGGACGGCGGCGGCCAGGCGTCCGCGCTCGGTCTCGACCTCCGGGAGCTCAGGCACCGATGACTTCGAGGACGATCGGTACGGCGGCCGGGGCCTCGTCCCCGATCACGTACGCGTCGCGGATGCGCTCTGCGACGGCAGCTGCGGTCGCTTCATCGCGCGCGTGAATCTCGGCAAGTGCCTCGCCTTCCCCGACCGCGTCGCCGCGCTTCTTCCGGCAGACGATCCCGACCGCATGGTCGATCGCGTCGTCCTTCGTCTCGCGCCCCGCGCCCAGATGGAGCGCCTCCACCCCGACGTGCATCGCCGACAGGCTCTGCACGTGCCCTTCGCGCGGTGCGAACGCCTCCGCGATGAACGGCGCCTTCGGCAACGCGGACTCGTCGGGATCGCCGCCCTGAGCGCGGATCCAACGCTCGAAGGCCTCGACCGCCGTGCCGTCCGCGACCGACTGCTCCGCAAGGCGCCGGCCTTCCTCCACGTCGACACCGAGATCCGACAGCGCAAGCAGATGTGCGGCCGCGCCGAGCACGAGCTCATTCAGATCGGGAGGCCCTTCGCCGCGCAGCGTCGCAAGCGCCTCTCGCACCTCGAGCGCGTTGCCGACTGCATGGCCGAGCGGCTGCTCCATGTCGGTCAGCTCGCAGACGACGTCGCGTCCCGCATGCTTCCCGAGCGCGATCATCGCCTCCGCCAGGACTTCCGCATCCGCGAGCGTCTTCATGAACGCACCGTCCCCGACCTTGACGTCGAGCACGATCGCGTCCGCGCCGGAGGCGATCTTCTTCGACATGATGCTCGCCGCAATGAGCGAGACGTTGTCGACGGTCGCGGTCACGTCGCGCAACGCATAGAGCCGCTTGTCGGCCGGGACGAGGTTTGCGGTCTGCCCGACTACGGCGATGCCGACGTCCCGCAACTGCGCGACGAACTCGTCGGTGGAGAGCTCCACGCGGAATCCGGGGATGGACTCGAGCTTGTCGAGCGTCCCGCCCGTGTGGCCCAGCCCGCGCCCGCTCATCTTCCCGAACGGGACCCCGCATGCCGCGACGACGGGCCCGACCGCAAGGGTTGCCTTGTCCCCCACGCCGCCGGTCGAGTGCTTGTCCACGACGCGGCGGTCGAGCGCGGCGTGGAGG
>WNFR01008319.1_pt1 | contig 10487 bp, 7 predicted proteins | sample 5400221 | NCBI WGS metagenome assembly WNFR01 (sample SAMN13153357, study PRJNA577476) | soil metagenome | isolation source: 40 cm soil under Madrone tree | place: USA:California | collected 2016-06-14 | reverse complement strand
GCTACGCAGATGGTGCAGTGAAGTGTGGGTTCAGTTGTGGGTTGGGATTTGTGGAAAGACGCTCGGTAACCTGCTGAAAATAAATGGTGGGCCTGGGTGGACTTGAACCACCGACCTCGCCCTTATCAGGGGCGCGCTCTAGCCACCTGAGCTACAGGCCCTTCAAAACTGCTGGCGAACTGCTCACAACTTACTCAGTTTACGATGCCTTAGCGTGATTCGCAACTGCGTACAAATCCGAGCTTGTGTGCAAGACAGCAATTTCCCTAAGCCGCCAAGTTGTGCACGCTGTCCGAATCACCCTTCCGTCGCTGATGGCAATTCCACAGTCCAAGGAGTAGCAGTGCTCGGCGGTACGCAACAGCTAGGGTGCTTGGCCATGCCTACGCTGCGGAGTTTAGCCCTGACCAGAGGGTCGATCCCCGTGTTCTGATGTAACCGGCCGATTTAGTGCAGGTCAGATTTCTTTGCTCAGGGACATCGTTACGCTTTCAATGGTGCGGGACAGAGCAAGAAACGTCTGCAATTCCGCAGTGGGCAATTCTTGCGGTCCTTCCGAACAGCAACTGCGGATCGTTTGTTCTAGGTGTTCGAACGAATGTTCCAAGTTATCTTTTCTCTCCAATACTTTTCCCGCCATCCTATCTGCCATGCCGTCCAGCACCTTGGCCAGTTCCTCGTCGAACTCCTGTTGGGCCAGTTCTACGGGTTCCGGTAAATCAAACCCTGAGAGACGCAGGCGATACTTCAACAATGCAACTCGGATCAGGAAAAGCGTGCGCAGGTGCGGTTGCCATCGCCGGATACGGTCACGCAAAGTAAGATCCTGCTGGCGCGAAGGACCGAATTCGAAAAGAACGCCGTCAGCAAGAGCTCTCACCTGGTCGAAATATGTGTTGATCGTTTCGCGAAGAGAATAGCAGCGCTGGATTGCAACCCTTTTCTCTCCCGGAAGCGGTTCCCTTTCAAGTTGAGCCAGCGATCGCAGGCTGGAAACGAATGTCTTCTTCATTTCCACTGCAGCACGGGACCCCCATAGGTGATCAAAGACGAGCCACATCATGAACAGCCCCAGCAAGATGCCGACGACGCGGTCCCTTGCTATGGAGAGCGATGTCTGAGCCGCGAAATCCTGCAGGTTGATGAGGTAGAAGGCCAGCGCAGCCTGCAATCCGAAGTATGACAACCGAGGGCTGGAGGTCATGAACCAGGAAGAGAAAACCGTGACGAGTACAAAAAGAATGGTGAAACCAGCAATCGAATCGAGGTAGGGCAGAATGAACATCTGCGAGCCCATCCCGATGAGAAAGCCACCAATCAGGGCACCCGCGATACGCAGGATCCCTTTCTGTCGAGATGAACCGATCGTGGAAAGCCCTGTCAACAGGCACGTGGTTACCGCCGTGCTGATCCCCGGCCAGGCGATGGAATTGTAGATGATGTAACAGAGGCTCGCCGCAAGGCAGCCTTTCAGCGCGAATTTAAGGTGGTCGGGATTGGTGAGCGCGTCTGGGACGACAAGCTTCGATCGCGGTATGTCGTCTGAAGGCGACAGGTACTCATCCATTGATTTAGAACCCGCGACTACCTGAGAGATGAGCGCAACCTTTTTCTCCATCTCGAGCAGCAATGGAACACCGCGCGAGGGTTGGTCATTGGGATTGAACTGAATCGAGACTGGAATTCTCCGGTTCATTAGATCGGTGCGAATGCTCGCGATGGTAGCTGCCAGGTTCCGCAATTGCTTCTGATCAGTGCTAGAAGGCTCAAAGCGGAATTGCGTCAGGGTTGCAGCAACGTCCACCAGCCCACCGACAAGCGCTACAACACCACTCATCTGTGAGCGGTAATGCGGCGAGTAGTCCGAGCGGCGCAGGACGCGCCGCAACGTTGATGTTCCGAGCATGCCCAGCCTGATGACCTTCTTTTCAGTCGTGTGATCGACAAGGCCTCCCTCTGCGTAGCGAGCTAATAGACTCTCGACCGCAGCTAACCGTTCAGCAATGGGCAGAACGACATTATCTCCAGGCTTCATGCGCGCAAACGCCAGTTCTACCACCGCAGTGACTACGACCCCGATCGATGACGCCAACACAACCCGAAGGGTATCTTCCACATTGGTTTCGGCTGATACATGGCGATCCCACAAGGGGACTCCGAGGGCGGTCGTGAAGGCGAACACAGCAGCCGCACTGTAGTTGGTCAGGGTGCTAAACGCATAGAAGGCGACGAAGAACGAAACGATGATCAAAAAAAAATGCAGCACGGGAACGCTGATCACAAACCGTGCTGAGATCAAAATATAGGCCGCGGCGAAGCCGGTAACGAGAGACATTATTCCTGCTGATTGCAGAGTGGCTCGAAGATTTTCCCGAGAAATGATAAGCGCATAAACCGTGCCTTGGAACGCACGGGGAATACGAAAGGTCATGCAGATGATCATCACGAGAGTCGCAGCAATGACCATGCGCGCGACTGTTGCGGCCCGGCCCGGGTATGGGGCTAGTTCCTCTTTAAGAAATTCCTGGAACCAAGCCAGCGGACGGGACGACTCGGGTAGACTCTGAGCGACAGTGGCCATTCTCAATTTCCACGAATCGTGACAACGGCTGATTCGCCAATTCGAAACAGGTCAGGAGTGGGATTCTGCACGCGCACACGAACCGGGTATCGCGATGCCAGGTGCACCCAGTTGAGCGTGCGCTGCACGTCGGGCAAACCCGGACCCAATCGGCCAATCACGTCGGCATCTGGGGTTACGCCGAAGCCAACGCTGTCCACGACGCCGGAGTAGTGCTTGTTCGGCCGGGACAGGACGTACACATCGGCCCGCATCCCGGGAGCAATATGCTTCAGTTGCGTCTCGCGGAAGTTTGCGACGGCCCACCAGGTCCGCGCATCGATGAGCGTGAATATCTGCTCGCCGGTGTGGACGTACGCTCCCTCCGAAATGGTCAGATTGGTAACCAAGGCGTCGAATGGGGCATACACCTTACAATTATCGAGATTGTACTGCGCCGTCTGAACGGACGACGTTCTTGCGCCGCGTTGCGTGGTCAGCGGCTCGAGCGTCGTCACCGCGTGCCCGGCTTGTTCCACCTGCGCTTTGCTTTGCTCAATCAGTGCACTCGCCCGATGCAACTGCGCGAGCGTCGATCGCAATCGTGCCTTCGCTGATTCCCATGCCGATCCCGCCTGCTTCAGGGCCTCCGCCCTCGCGGCCTCCAGCGTTTTCGCCTGATCCACCTGATCGGCCGTCACGAACTTCTTGACCAGCAGGGGCTCGATGCGATGAAGGTTGTTATCCGCGTACGCCCATTCCGCTTTCGACCGGTTCACTCCCTGTTCGGCATTCGCGACATCCGCTGTTGCGCCTTCGACCATGGCTTGCCAGTGGAGCAAATCCGCCTCGGCACTCTTGTGATTGGCTTTCGCCACGAACACGGCGCTCTGCTGCGCGGCAATCGCTCTGCGGTCGTCCGCGATCTGCCCTTCCAGTGCAGCCTGCTCGGACTGCGCTCTCTCGAGTGCGTAACGAAAGGGCCGGTCGTCGATCTCGAAAAGAAGCTCTCCCTTTTTCACGAATTGATTGTCCCGGACACTCAACCGCGCGATCGGGCCTTCCACCTGCGGAGCAATTCCGATGAAATTGGCGAGAACTTCCGCGTCATCCGTGCGCGGCTGGCGATTCGTTTCGAAAAGCACAACCAGACCCAGAGCAACCGCAGCCGATACGATTGCGATGCGAAGCGTGCGAATTGTTTTGGGGCGGTAGTCTTGCGACTGATTCGGTTCCATAGGGCCTCCTCAGCGGAAAAAAAGGAGCCAAAGTCCAAATGTGAACAGGGCCGCCAGGCAGGGATACATCACGATCGGAGGAGAGAGCGCTTCACCCAGGTGAACCGCCAACAGCAGGAAACGAGTTCCCGCCGCCAGCAGAATTCCCAAGGCCAAGCAAATGAGCCAAGCCGGGAAAAAGGATCCCAGGATGTTGAACGATGGAGCCTGCTGACAGCCCGCAAGCGGAAGCATGCCAAGCAGAAGCAGCGTTCCCGCGGCGGCGCGTTTTGCCGCCTGTTTCATGGCTGGTCCTTGGAACCACTGATTCGCATCAGGTCGCCCGTCCGAAAAGCCAGATCGGCCACGGCGTCAAGGACCTGCGTGCGTGCCGCAACATCAGCGGTTCGGGCCTGTGCCAGTGCGCGTTGCGCCGCCGTAACATCAAGCAAACTGCGCACCCCGTAGCCGTACGCTTCGACAGCTGCGGCGTAGGACTGGCTTGCGGCTTCGAGGAGTGCGGCGGCCGCTTGCCGCTGGCGCAAGGCTGTCTTGACGTTCGAATAGCTCCGCCATACCTCATCGGCAATTTGATCCATAGTGACTTCGGCCTTGGCCGCAGCCGCATTGCGATTTGCCTTGGCCTTCAGCAGATTGTTCTTTCGAACTCCTCCGTCAAAAATGGTCCAATCTAGCTGCACTGCTGCAGTTCCGTTCAGACCCGTTCTATGAGTTGTCGGAAGTTGTTGCTGCCATCCATATTGAAACAATCCACCCGCCGTCGTCTCGAACTTCACCGACGGGTAGTAAGCCGCGCGCGCCTCTCGAACCGTTCCCTCTGCAGCCTTGACGCCCTCCAGCTGTTGCAGCAGGTCGGGGCGTTGCTCCAATGCGCGATCCAGTAACCGCTCGATGGAATCATCGTGCATCTCGGGAGCCGGCAGTTCGTCGAGCGGCTGCACTAGGATGCGGACGGTCGGCGAAATCCCAAGCGTCGTTGCCAGGTCGCCACGCGCGATTTCTTCGAACCCACGCGCCGACTGCAGATCGTATTCCGCCTGCGCTGTGGCGCTCCGGGCTTCCAGAGCATCTGGAAGAGTGGCAAGGCCATGTTCCAACCTGTCTTCCGCTGCTTCCTGCACGGTCTTCGCGTTCAGCAAGCTGGCCTCGGCTGCGTCGACTTGCCCAACGGCGTTCAGTAGCCGGTAGTAAGTGTCCGCGACTTGGAAGATGATCTTTCGGTGCGTGTCGTTGAAGGCGAAGTTGGCTGCAGCGAGCTCCGCACGGGCCGTTGCGATGCGCCCCGCGCGTGCGCCAAAGTCAAACATGATGTAATCCAACTGCAACACCGATCCAAACGCTGCGACCGTCTGACGCACAAAACTGCTGCCGAACAATAGGTCCTCGCGGTGCACTTGCGAGAGCGCAACGGCGGCTAGGGCGGGATACAATTCGCTTTGCGCGATGTGCAACGCGGCTCCTCGGGCCTTGGCGCCTTCCCATGCCACGCGTGTCTCTGGATTGTTGCGCTCAGCGAAATCCACCAGCTCAGCGAGCGGATACGACTTGGTAGCATCGATCGCGAGTCGCGAAACTCGCAAAGCTTTCGCCTCTGCCCGGACTTCGCGTTCGGCAGGGAAATGCCAGGAACGGTCTGGTGAAGGAGGTACAGTCTGCCCCGAGGCGATTTCGCAAATCGCCGCGTTTACTACTAGAAGGACAAACCATCGCCGGGGCGTGTTCATCACTGCCGCTTCTCGTTTCGATCAGTCTATAGAGCTTACATTTTTTTTGCAGCTAGCGTCTTTTCAGATGGAAGCTTCACAACCGAGGCAAGCTCGTTGTTGAAGTTGAAGTCAGTAGCTGCGGCCCCGGTAATCAGCCGTGCGCCGCGACTGAAGGTCAGATCTTGGATTGCCCAATGGATGAAAACCACAATGCGACTCTGGAACTGGACTATGTACATCAGATGGATGAACGCCCATACGAGCCACGCCGGCAACCCAGACATGTGGAAGCCGAACACATTCGCGACTGCAGCCCACCTGCCAATCACTGCCAGACTCCCCTTGTCGAAATACCTGAAGGGTGGAAGCTCCTTTTCACCTTGTACTTTCCGAACAATCGCCCGTGCGGCGTAGGTTCCCTGTTGCATGGCCACTTGAGCCACACCCGGCAGCGGTTTTCCGTTGGAGTCTATCGATAGAGCGAGGTCTCCCACTACATAGATATCCGGATATCCGGCAACAGTAAGTTGAGGACCTACTTTGATTCGTCCTCCTCTGTCCGTCTCCGCATTCGTGCGCGTAGCCAAAACCTTTCCCAAGGCCGATGCTGTCACGCCCCCCGCCCAAAGGATGGTCCTGGCTTCCAAGCGCTGTATACCATCACGACTCTGGATGGTCAGGCCTTCCTTATCCATGTCTTTCACCATCAGGCCGGTTTTCACTTGCACTCCGAGTTTCGCAAGCGTGCGAGCGGCCTTATTCGCCAAGTCTTCCGGGAAGGGCGGAAGCACCCGCGGCGCCCCGTCCATCAGAATGATCTGGGCCTCCTCCGGGTGGATAGAGCGAAAATCATGCTTGAGCGTCTGCTGTGCGATCTCGGCAATAGCTCCGGCAAGCTCTACTCCTGTTGCCCCTGCACCCACAATGACGAACGTGAGCCATGCACGTCGCTGAGCGGGATCAGAAATTCGTTCGGCGACCTCAAACGCGTAAAGAATCTTGTGTCGGATGCCTGTCGCCTCCTCCACACTCTTCAGGCTTGGCGCCCATTCTCGCCAAGTCTCGTGGCCGTAATAGAAACTCTGTGAACCCGCTGCAACAATCAGCGAATCGTAGTCGAAGCTTGCCCCGTCAGCGAGCAACACGCGTTTCGATGTCGGATCGATGTCCTGGACGTCGCCCAGCAACACGCGGGTGTTTTTCTGGCGGCTCAAGACGCTGCGCAACGGAGCCGCAATCTCGCCTGGAGAGAGAGAGCCAGTGGCAACCTGGTAGAGCAGTGGCTGAAAGAGGTGATAGTTGCGCCGATCAATCAGAGTGACGTCCACCGGCTTCGGTTTCAGGGCTTGGGCCGCGCAAAGCCCTCCAAAACCACCGCCCACGATGACTACCTTCCACTGCCCGCTCACAGACTTCCTCCCAGTGGATGAGTCATGGGGAAATTGACGTGAGACCGCTGGGTCTGTGCACCCCACAGATGATCGGCCGGAACCTGGACGTCACCGAAAGAGTCCTCTTCGATCCGAAACTGATTTGTAATCGTCAGATTCATGATTGTTGAACTCCTTTGTTAGAGAGTGTTACTTCCGCCATAGGAGCGATGCCCAAGGCACGGCGATGGCGAGAAACGAGATAACTAGGTTGCGCCTCTTGCCCTGTTTGCGCCCAAGCGGGGACACCCGCTAGAAAAAACTAATAAGCCAGCGACTCGAGCGATCCTTGCTAGACTGGCTTGCCCGGGTGAGCAGCCAGGCATTCCTAATGCAAAGCGCGCCATTCGAACCAGTTCGTGCGTCAGCTGCGCGGTGGCTTTCTTTATGGTTTTGATCGGCAAACCCTGAGCACTTTGCATCGCAAGCCCCTCTTACCAACATCTGCCTCACATCTTGGCTGGGGCAAAAGATGGATAGACAGGAGTCCACTGCGCTGCCGTCACTCGCTGACGAAGTTCATCCTCGGCCAGCTTTGGAGCAATGCCCTCCTTTTGCGCTTCGATACCAACCGCTATCGCGATTTGCGCGGCCACCCTCCGAATGTCGGTCAAAGGAGGTAGCAAGGACGCAGAAGGATCCTTGAGGGCGGGTGAATTCACGGCGAGTGCTCGGGCCGCCGCCAGCATCATCGCGTCTGTGACGCGCCGAGCGCCCGACGCGACAACCCCAAGCCCCATGGCCGGGAAGATGAAGATGTTGTTGCACTGTGCGATCGGAATCGTGCGCCCGCCATAACTGACAGGCGCAAAAGGTGAGCCCGTGGCCACGAGAGCGCGTCCATCGGTCCAACCAATCAAGTCGTCGGCTTTCGCTTCCGATTTGGAGGTCGGATTCGAGAGCGGGAAAATGATCGGTGGCTGAACCTTGCGCGCCATCTCACGAACAATCGATTCCGAAAAAGCGCCGCCAACCGTAGAAAGACCGATCAGAATTGTCGTTTCGATCTTCCCAATCACGTCGGCAAGTCCGATGTGACCATTGGAAGTTCGCGGCCATCCGGACACGCGGTCCTCTGGCTGGGCATAGACACTCTGTTCCGGGCTAAGGTCTTTTCGCCCTGAATGCAGAAGACCGTCTCTGTCAACGACCCAGAAGTGGCTGCGCACCTCCTGTTCGGAGAGACCTTCCCCTTTCATTGCCGCACGCAATCCATCGGCAACGCCTATGCCGGCGGAACCTGCTCCGAGCATGACGATCTGCTGATCCTTCAAACTTTTCCCGGTCACTTTGACGGCGCCCAGAACGGCTCCCAGAGCGACAGCCGCCGTCCCCTGGATGTCGTCATTGAAAGTCAGCAAATCATCGTGATAGCGCTGAAGAATGGGTCGCGCATGCGGGGTCGCGAAGTCTTCCCATTGCAGACATGTTCCGGGAAGTTCCCGCTTCACCGCCTGAACGAACTGATCGACGAAGTCAAAGTACGCCTGACCGGTAATCCGTTCGTGGCGCCAGCCGAGGTACTCAGGGTCATTGAGTCGTTCCGCATTGTTGGTTCCTACGTCCAACACGATGGGCAGCGTCCGTTCCGGACGAATCCCACCGACGAGCGTATATAAGGATAGTTTGCCAATCGGGATTCCCATGCCGCCTGCGCCCTGGTCACCGATGCCCAGGATGCGTTCTCCGTCCGTAACCACAATCACGTCGACCTCCGGGTTGGGACGATTCCGCAGAAGCATGGGGATAGACTCGCGCAGCGGATAGGAGATGAATAGGCCCCGGGGCCTCCGGTAGATGTGACTGAATTGTTGACACGCCAGCGCGACCACCGGTGTGTAGACTATCGGTGTCATCTCTTCAATGTGGTCGAGGAGTAGCCTGTAGAAGAGGACTTCGTTGGTATCCTGAAGAGCGCGCAAATAGATGTGTCGCTCCAGATCGTCGTCCTTTCGCTTGTAGGCCTCGTAAGCGCGGACGACTTGCTCCTCAAGGCTCTCGACGTGGGGCGGAAGGAGACCGTGCAAGCCCAGCTTGCTTCTCTCCTCTTCCGTGAACGCTGTGCCTTTGTTCAGCCCTTGGCGGTTGAGGAGATCCATCCCGCGGAGGACATCCGGAAAACCTGACTGCGTAAACTGCTGTTTTGTAGCCATTCTCGTTGGTTCCTTTCTATTCTCTTGACACCGAAAAAGTTGCTGCGAACCTAGCGGAGGAGATTCACTTTCGCGAGATCGATGATTTCGTTGCCCCGCCCGCTCAGAACTGCTCTCAGCATGAAGAGGCTGAAGCCTTTGGCCTGATCGAGCGTAATGGTCGGTGGCATGGAGAGCTCCTGCCGGCTAACGACGACTTCGACCAGAGCAGGACCGTCATGCTGGAGAGCTTGCGCAATCATGGGTTCTACTTGATCCGGTGTTTCGGCCGTGAGCCCAAGGAGACCCGCGGCCTCTGCGATCTTCGCGAAATTTGGGTTGTGCAGATCTGTTCCAAAATCGACGATGCCAGCTGCTTCCATTTCCAACTCCACAAACGCCAGCGAGTCGTTCTTGAAGACAATCAGCTTGACCGGCAACTCCAACTGCCGAAGCGAGAGCAGATCGCCCATGAGCATGGCGAGACCGCCGTCGCCGGACAACGAGATCACCTGACGGCCAGGATGACTGACCTGCGCCCCAATGGCCTGCGGGAGTGCATTGGCCATGGAACCGTGATTGAAGGATCCGAGTATCCGCCGTTTGCCGTTCATCGTGAGGTAGCGGGCCGTCCAAATCGCCGGAGTGCCAACGTCGCAGGAAAAAATAGCGTCCTTCGTAGCGAGCTCGTCGAGCACCCGCGCCAGATATTGGGGATGGATAGGCTTCCTGCCTTGTCCGTCCGTCGCCAGTTCATCGAGGCCCATGCGTGCCTTTCGATAATGTTCGAGCGAGGTATTCAAGTGCGTATCGAACTCGTTCTGGTCGAGTTTCGGCAGAAGGGCGCTTATGGTTGTCTTCGCATCTCCGATAAAGCCGTAGTCGACCTTTGTGCGCCTGCCCAGCTGTTCTCCACGGACATCAATTTGAATAACCTTTGCATCCTTGGGATAGAACTGCTGGTAAGGAAAGTCCGTTCCGATCATTAGCAACACGTCGCAGTTCATCATGGCGTGATAGCCGGACGAAAACCCGAGTAGGCCGGTCATGCCCACATCAAACGGGTTGTCATACTCGATGAACTCTTTGCCGCGCATCGCATGCACGATGGGGGCGTTCAACTGGCCTGCAAGCGCGATCAACTCCGCATGAGCTCCGGCACAGCCCGCTCCGCCAAGTATCGTGGTCCTCTTTGAGTTGTTCAGAACCTTTGCTAGCGTGGCTAATTCATCATCGGAAGGACACACATTGGGTTTCGGCTGCGGAAAATGCAGACGTGGCGCTTGTTCAACGGCATCGCGCAAGGCCACGTCGCCAGGCAGGACAACGACAGCAACGCCGCGCCGGGAGATTGCGGTTTGCATGGCAATCTCGAGGACACGGGGCATCTGCTCAGGTTGAGAAACCAGTTCACAATAATG
>WNFR01008318.1_pt1 | contig 10487 bp, 9 predicted proteins | sample 5400221 | NCBI WGS metagenome assembly WNFR01 (sample SAMN13153357, study PRJNA577476) | soil metagenome | isolation source: 40 cm soil under Madrone tree | place: USA:California | collected 2016-06-14 | reverse complement strand
CACCCGCGACTGCCTGGAGAACACGCGCACCACCCGCACCCTGGGCCTCGTGCGGCTCTTCGCGTGGAACATGCCGTATCACGCCGAGCACCACGCCTACCCGGCGGTGCCCTTCCACGCTCTGCCGCGCCTGCACGAGCACGTCCGGGCCCGGCTGGCCAACCTCGAGTCCGGCTACATCGTGGCCACCGTCAAGGTGAACCGCTACCTCTTCGCGCGAGCACGCGGTCCCGTCGGGTAGCCCGCCGGGCGCCTCGCTAGCATTCTTCGGCACCCCGGCTGACAATCCGGCGCGGGCGTCTGGCCGAGAGTACGCCGCAACTAGCTGACTTCGTGCATTTCCGGAAGTGGCGCGGCGTTTGCTTTTTTGCGTGGTCAAGGTACACGCCAATGATGACGCCGAGTGTGGTCACGCTGCAGGAGGTGCTGAGGCACCACCGGACGTTGTCGCGCCGCGGCCGGGAGTTCTACGAGAGCCTGCTCCATCTGGGTGACGTGCTCGCCGTGCGGGTGGACTACCTGCCGGGCGCGATGCTCTGGCTCGTGACCAGCCCCACGCAGGCCCAGCTGATGCGCAAGGCTCGCGAGGGGCGATCCACATCCGACGTGTGCGTGATGAGCCTGGGGGAAGCCCAGGACCTGTTCGGCGCGGTGGGCGATCCGACCCCGGCCACGCTCTACGAGGTGGCGGGCTGGCTCCTCGCGCCGGCCCCGGACGAGCTTGCCGCCATCGTCGAGGACGACGAGCAGTCCGAAGATCAGCCCGAAGACCAGGACGCGTTCTAGCTCGACTCGCTCCACCCGCCCCGCCGTCCTCGCTTGACTCGCCGTCGCGGCATCCCTAGGATGCCGACCAGCATGCCCGCCGTCTTCGTTCGCGCTCCGCTCGACCCGGACTGCAAATGGCACCAGGCGGCCCGCCTCTGTCAGACGCCCGAGGTCGGAGCTCATGCGGTTCTGGACCGCGCATCGATCTTGGCCCCGACGACAAGGAGGTTCGAGATGGGCAGAGTGCTCGCGCTGGTCACCACCTTCGTGCTGCTGTGCTCTCCACTCGCCGCTTCCGCCCAGGACGCGCGGGCCGCTCTCGAGCGCGCCTCCCGGGCGCTGGGCGCCGGCACCCTCAGGACGCTCCAGTACTCCGCGAACGGGGTGAGCTTCGCCGTCGGCCAGAGCGTGGTGCCGGGCTCGGCCTGGCCGCGGTTCAATATCCCGTCCTTCACCCGGGCGGTGAACTACGAGACCGCCTCGCTCCGCGAGGAGCAGGTGCGGTCGCGAGCCGAGATGCCGCCGCGCGGCGGCGGCGTTCCCACCGTCGGCGAGGCGCGGCAGGTCGCGCTGGTGAGCGGTGACCTGGCGTGGAACCTGGTGGGAGAGATCGTCGCGCCCTCGCCGGTGGCCCTGGTGGAACGCCAGCTCCAGCTCTGGACCACGCCCCACGGGGTGATCTGGGCCGCGATGGCCTCCAACGCCACCGTGCAGGGGCGCACCATCGCCTTCGCGGTGCCCGGCCGCTACACGGTCCGGGCCACCCTCGACGGCGCCGGCCTGGTCGAGAAGGTCGAGGCGGTGCTGTCGAGCCCGGTGGTGGGCGACATGCCGGTCGAGATCCGGTACGCCGACTACCGCGAGTTCGGCGACGTGAAGTTTCCGACCCGCATCCGTCAGGCCGCGGGCGGGTTCCCGACGGTGGACTTCACGGTCACCGACGTGCGCCCGAACGCGCCGGTGGACATCCAGGTGCCCGACGCCATCCGGCAGGCGACCAAGCCCTACGCGCGGGTGACGAGCGAGGCGGCGGCGGACGGGGTGTGGTACGTCACGGGGGGCAGCCACCACAGCGTGGTGATCGAGATGAAGGACCACGTCATCGTGGTGGAGGCCCCTCTCAACGACGAGCGGGCGACCGCGGTGATCGCGGAAGCGCGCCGTCTGGTGCCGGGCAAGCCGATCCGCGCGGTGATCAACAGCCACCACCACTTCGACCACGCGGGCGGGCTTCGCGCGTTCGCGGCGGAGGGCATCGGGGTGATCACCCACGAGACGAACCGGGCCTTCTTCGAGACGGCCCTGGTGGCGCCCGCCACCATGACCCCGGACCGGCAGCAGGCCGCCCAGCGAAAGGTCGCGGTCGAGGGCGTGCGCGACAAGCGGGTGCTCACCGACGGCGCGCGCGCCGTCGAGATCCATCACATGGCGGGCAACACCCACGCCGACGGCCTGCTGCTCGTGTATCTGCCGAAGGAGCGGCTGCTGATCCAGGCCGATGCCTTCACCCCCGGCCCGCCGAACGCTCCGACCCCCGCGATCATCAATCCGCTGAGCGTGGACCTGGCCGATCAGATCACGCGGCTCGGGCTCTCCGTGGATCGGCTGCTGCCGCTGCACGGGCGGATGGTGCCGCTGGCCGATCTGCAGCGGGCGATCGGCCGGGGCAACTGACGAGGAGCGCTAGCTCACTCCCGGCTCGAGGAGGGTGAGGGTTCCGGCGTCGGCGTCCAGCTCGGCGAGGCAGCCGACGGGCAGGGTGGCCTGATCGTCGATGTGGCCGATCATCACCCCGCTGACGGTGGGGATGCCGAGGGCCCGGAAGCGCTCGGCGAGGATCTCCTCGAGCGGACGATTCTGCAGGAAGAACGGCGAGGGATCGCAGTCCGTGAACTTGCCGAAGACCATCCCGGCCACGCCGTCCAGCGCGCCGGCGAGCCAGAGCTGGGTCAGCATGCGATCGACCCGGTAGTAGGCCTCCTCGACGTCCTCGAGGAACACGATGCTGCCGCGCAGGTCGGGAAGGTAGGGGGTCCCGATCAGATGCGACATCAGGCACAGGTTGCCGCCCAGCAGCCGCCCGCGCGCCTTTCCCGGCACCAGGGTCACCACGCGATGGTCCCAGTCCACCTGGCCCTCGCGCCGCTCGAACGGAGGCGGCTCGGCCAGGCGCGCGGGTGTCTCCGCGCGCCACAGCACGCGGCGGAGGGCGCCGAGGGTGTAGGGCGTGAAGGCCCGCCAGGCCACCGGGCCGTGAAAGGTCACCAGGCCCACGTGGCGCTGGATGGCCATGTGCAGCGCGGTGATGTCGCTGTAGCCGATCAGGGCCTTGGGCTTGCGTCGAATCAGCTCGTAGTCGAGCGCGGGCAGGAGGCGCGAGGCGCCGTAGCCGCCCCGCACGCACCAGATCGCGTCCACCGCGTCGTCGGCGAACATGGCGTTGATATCGCGGGCGCGGTCCGCGTCGCTCCCGGCCAGGTAGCCGTCCCGGTCGCGCAGATGCGCGCCGGATCGGACACGGAAGCCGAGCGACTCGATGGTCTCGGCGGCGAACCGGATGCGGTCGGGCTCGTTGGGAGCCGAGGACGGCGCCACCAGCCCGATGGTCTGCCCGGGCGCGAGGCGGCGCGGCTTGATGAGCGGCATGGCTCGATCTTACCCCGCCTTGACTTGCCCGGGGGAGCGCAGCTAGTCTCCCTCCACCCGCCGCCATGGAGACGCCACCCCGATGAGCCCGACCAAGCGCACCGCGATCCGGGCCGGCTACATCCTCGCCTTCGACGGCCGCGGCCACTGCCTCCTGCGCGACGGGGTCGTGGTGGTGGAGGGCGATCACATCCTCGCGGTCGGCCCGCGCTTCGACGGCACGGTGGACGAGACCGTCGACGCGCGTGACCGCGTCGTCACCCCCGGGCTGATCTCGACCCACGCCCACATCGGCGGCTCGCCGCTGGACCGCTCCTTCATCGAGGATCGGGGGAATCCCCAGTTCTGGTTCTCGGGCCTCTTCGAGATGCTGCCGGTGCGCAGCGAGGCGCAGGACGAGGAGGGCGGGCGCGCCTGCGTGGACTTCTCGATGCCCGAGCTGCTGCGGGGCGGGGTCACCACCGTGATGGAGATCGGGGGCCAGGGCGAGTACGTGGTGGAGCGCGCGGCCCACTTCGGCCTCCGTGTCTACGTGGGCCAGGCCTTCCGCTCCGGGCGCTGGCTCACGCGGGACGGCAAGCGCGCGGAGTGGGAGTGGAGCGAGGAGCAGGGGCGCGAGGGCCTGCGGCGCGCGGTGGACTTCCACGCCCGGCACGACGGCGCCCACGGAGGTCTCGTGCGCTGCTTCTTCGCGCCGGCCCAGATCGACACCTGCACCCCCGCGCTCCTGAAGGACGCGAAGCGCTTCGCGGACGAGGCCCGCGTGCCGTACCAGGTGCACACCGCGCAGTCGGTGGTGGAGTTCAACGAGATGGTGGCCCGCCACGGCAAGACCCCCATCGCCTGGATGCGCGAGCTGGGCGTGCTCGGCCCCAACACCATCCTGGGCCACGCCATCATCGTCGGCGGCTCCTCCTGGACGAACTACCCGGCCGGTGACGTGGCGATCATGGCGGACGCCGGCTGCTCGGTGGCCCACGCGGTGTGGGTGTTCGCGCGGCGCGGGGTGGCCATGGAGTCGTTCGCGCGATACCGCGCCGCCGGAGTCAACCTGTCGCTCGGCACCGACACCAATCCCCAGAGCGTGATCGAGGCCATGCGCTGGGCCGCGGTGTGCTCGAAGATCGTGGAGCGCAACACCGAGGCCACCACCGCCGCGCACGCCTTCGACGCGGCCACCCTCGGCGGGGCGCGGGCGCTCGGGCGCGACGATCTCGGGCGCATCGCGCCGGGGGCCAAGGCCGACCTCGTGCTGTGGCGGGCGACCTCGTGGCGGATGACTCCGCTACGCGACCCGATCAAGAACATCGTCTACAACGCGGCCGACGAGGACGTGGACCGCGTCTACGTCAACGGGCGCCTCGTGGTCGACGGGGGCAAGGTCCTCGGCGCGGACGACGGGGCCATCCTGGGCGCGCTCCAGGCGGCGGGCGAGCGCATGTGGCCGCGCATGGCCAAGTCGGACTGGGCGGGACGCAGCGCGGATCAACTCTCGCCCCAGACCTACCCCGACTGGGACGCCTAGGCGGCGCGCGCGCCGCGCCGTCCCGGATGCGGGCGCCGGGCGCGCGCGTAGCGGTCAGCCGGAGAGGAGCCGGAAGGCCGGGACCGCGAGGGCCGCGAAGACCTGGCCGAGGGGCACGTCGTCCTCTCCGTACCAGCGCGCTTCGTGCAGCAGGTTGAGGACGCCGAGGGTGCGGCCGTCGTGGACCACCGGCAGGTTGAGCACCGAAGCGCAGCCGAGCGAGGCGATCAGGGCGTGGTCGAAGAAGACCTCGCGGATGTCGTCCGCGGTGTAGCCGATGTAGGGCTGGCGCTCCTCGAAGAGGCGCCGCGCCCACGGCGTCGGCGGCACCGGCTTCCGCCCCCCGACCGGGTAGGCCTCGGGCTGGTTCGTGTAGCGCCGCTCCGATTCGCGCACCGCCGGATGATGGAGCAGGCACGTGAAGAGCTTGTGGCCGAGCGTGGCGGCCACCGCCGCGTCGAGCGCCCGGAAGGTCGCCTCCGGCTCGCCCGAAGTCCGAACCGTCGCGGCCACCGCGGCCAGGTGCGGCAGCGGATCGACCCGGGCTCGCCGGCTCATGCCGCACCCTAGCATGGCCGGGCCGGCACGCGAGATCATCGGGTAGGGCTAGCGACGCCCCTTCAGGAGCCAGTCCACCGCCGCCGCGCCGTCGGCGCCCTCGCCCTCGGACGCTCGGGGCGGGTCGGCGGGCCGGGTCGCGGCCGGAGCGGCCGGATTTACGGGCTGCGGCGCGCGCGCGGCGTCTTGCGACCGCGCCCCGTTGTCCGCCGCGCCGTTCCCGCGGCCGTTCGGCGACGCGGGCCGCGGGAGGGCGGGCTCGGTGGCCTGGGCGCGCGCGGGCTCCGGTCGTGCCGCCGGTCGCACTTCGGGCGGCCCAGAGGCTGCCGGCCTGGCCGGGGTGGCGGACGTGGGCGGTGCGGCGGCGACCGGTGGCTTCGCGGGCGGGGCCCCGAGCGTCTTCGGCTCGGGGCCCGGGGGGCTGCTCGCGACGGCGGGCTTGGACGGCACGCGCTCGGCCGCCGCGTCTCCGCCGGTCGCGCTTCCGGACGTGCTCTTCACGCGCGGCTCCGCGCGGGCCGGACGGCGCGGCCCTTCGTCCACCAAGAGCTGCACCGTGCGCGCGAGCCGCTTGCCGTGAGCGATCTGGTACACGACCTTGACCTGGCCGCCCGGGCGAATGTCCTCGAACCAGCCCTCCTTGGAGCCGACCATGATCCGGGTGTTGCGGGTCACGAGCAGCGGCAGCACGCCGCCACCGAACGGACCGGAATTGACGTGAATGGTGTTGGCTTCCACCTTGGAGATCCAGCCGATCGCCTCGCCGTCGACCTGGTCCCGGTCCGCCATGGCGGTATCCGACGGATCGGCGGGCCAGAGCATGAAGATGACCACGGCCAGGAGCGCGATGCTCCCGACCGCGGCCGCCAGGGAGAGAAGACGGTTGCTTCCCGGCACCACGTGTCTAGTCGTCAAGGAGCCCCTTGATGGCGTTGAAGACCGGGTTCTCGTTCTGCCCGGACTTGGCCGGGCTCGCGGTGCCGGCCGGTGCGGCGGTCCCGACGTACTTCCGCACGCAGTCGTACTGCTCCCAGCCCTTCAGCGGATAGTTGAGGTCGACGACCTTCCACTTCGAATGGCCGTTCTGCAGCAGCCAGCTCATCTGCCGCGAGATGGTCTGGGCGAAACGGCCCACGTTGTCGCAGTCCTTCCGGCGGAAGTCGAAGGAGACCAGCACCGCCTTCACCGCCACAGTGTTGACCGGGGTCTGCTGCCACTCGTAGACGTTGGCGGGGATCTCGGCGCGCGGATAGAACTCGGTGATGCTCTTGTTGGTGATCGGGATCAGCTCGAGCCCGTCCTTCTCGGCCACGTCCTCCTTGAGGAGCTTCACCGGATAGCCCGCCACGTAGAACATCGCGTCGATGCGACCCGCCTTGAGCTCGCCGAGCGCCTCGCCGGTGTCGATCGGCACCATCTCGCTGGGCGCCACCTCGGAGAGCTTGAAGAGGAGCCGCGCGGTGAGGTACGTGCCGCTGCCGTCACGGCCGATGGCCACCCGCTTGCCGGCCAGATCGTCGAAGTCGCGGATGCCCTTGCGGCCCAGCACGTGCACTTCCTCGTTGTAGAGCGGGAAGACCATCCGCGTCTTCTTGGCGATGCGCTGCAGGACCGGGTCCGACTGCACCCGCGCCACGAAGGCGAGCACGTCGGACTGGACGATGCCCATCTGCACGCCCGGCCGCTGGTAGACCGCGAAGATGTTCTCGATCGAGCCCTTCGACGTGTGAACCGTCAGGTTCACCCCGGTGGGCTTGGTCAGCTTCTGCAAGTCGAGGCCGAACTGGTAGTACGTGCCCTTGTCGCTGCCGGTGATGAGGCCCATGTCCTCCGCGGCCGGGCACAGGCTCGCGGCGATCAGGATCAATAGGATGGCTACCGAGCAATGAATGATGAACTTCGTCACTGGCGTGTCTCCTCTAGGCGAAAGTTTCCCCCACCGCTTCCACGGGGCAAGCGCCGTACCAGTCGCCGAAGTCAAATGAACGCGGTGAGTTAGCCGCCAACCGCGAGACCGTGCATGGTGAGCACCCTGTACTACTGGATAATTCCCTACCCAACGTGGCCGCTCGCACCACCCCCCCGACGACCCGCCGTGGCGTCGCCGTCGGCCCGGGCTCCGGATAGGGAAGCGCGGGTCGCAAACATGCCACACGTCCTCGGGCGAGTCAACTCTGACAACGCTACGCGTCAATCCCTTGCGCGCGCCCGGCCGGCGGCGTAGAGTCCCGCTTCCGGAGGAGTGACAATGCCCGAGCGTCCGCTGCCGACCGAGCAGGAAGTCCGCGCGCTGATCCACGATCGTCGCAACTGGGGACGGTGGGGGAAGGACGATCAGCTCGGCGCGATCAACCTCATCACGCCGGCCAAGCGGGCCGCCGCGGCTCGACTCGTCCGGAGTGGGCGGAGCGTCTCGCTGAGCCGCCCGTTCCCGAAGGAGCCGGGTCTCAACAACGCGCTGCCCGCGCATCACTACATGCGCACGCTGCCGCGCGGCAAGGGCGGTTTCGCGGCCGACTACTACGGCATCTTCTACCACGGAGTGGCGTCCACCCATCTCGACGCGCTCTGCCACACGTGGGACGAGCACGCGATGTGGAACGGGCGCGATCCGAAGAAGGAGATCACCTTCGACGGGGCGACCTTCGGATCGGTCGAGCACTGGGCGGAAGGCATCCTCACCCGCGCGGTGATGCTGGACGTGCCGCGCCACCGCGGGACGGAGTCGGTGACCGAGGCGCGGCCAGTGCACGGCTGGGAGCTGGAGGATATCGCGCGGGCCCGCGGCCTGCGCCTCGAGCCGGGCGACGCGGTCTGCGTCTACTCGGGCCGCGAGGCCTGGCAGGCCGCGAACCCGGAGCGGCCCTACGGACGCCCCTTCGGGATCGGGCCCAACGAGCGGCCCGGCTTGCACGTCTCCTGCCTCGAGTTCCTGCGGGACCACGACGTGAGCGTGCTGGTGTGGGACATGCTGGATCACCTGCCGGTGGGCTACGACATTCCCTGGGCCGTGCACGCCGCGCTCTTCGCCTACGGGGTCGCCCTCGTGGACAACGCGCTCCTCGAGCCGCTCGCGCGGGCGTGCGTGGAGGAGCAGCGCGACGAGTTCATGCTGATCGTCGCGCCCCTCGTGGTGGTGGGGGGGACCGGATCCCCCGCGAACCCACTCGCGGTGTTCTGAGCGTCAGTCGATCCGGTACTTCCGCTCGGCCCCCGGGGCGAGCGCCATGCCGTGGCCGGGCCGGTCGGGGATCAGGAAGTCGCCGTGGTCCATCACCGGCATCTGGGCGAAGAGATCGTCGGGCACCCAGTCGATCCATTCGACCAGGAAGCCGTTGCTGAGCGCGCCGGCCACCTGCAGCGAGAGCTCGTGCACCACGTGGGGCGAGACCGCGATCTGGTGGGCGGCGGCGAGCCGTCCGATCTTCAGTGTCTCGCTGAAGCCGTTGGCCCGGCAGATGTCGGGCATCAGGTAGCGGGCGGCGCGCCGCTCGATCAGGTCCCGGAACTCGAAGCGCGTGTAGTTGTTCTCCCCGGTCGCCACCGGGATGTCGATCCGGGCCGCCACCTCCGCGCAGGCGGCGAGATCGTCGGCCAGCACCGGCTCCTCGTACCAGACGAGATCGAGGTCGGCGAGCAGGCGCGCCTGTCGGATGTTGCCGAGCACGTCGAGCTTCTGGTTGACGTCGACCATCAGGCGCACGTCGTCGCCCACCGCCTTCTTCACCGCCTCCACCCGCGCCCGGTTCGCACGCGGATCCGGATGGTGGATCTTCATCTTGTAGTAGCGGCAGCCGCGCGCGACGTAGGCCTGGGCCTCGCCGATCAGGTCCTCGAGCGCGTAGCTGGGCCAGCCGCCGCTGCCGTAGGCCGCGACCCGGTCGGTCACCGCGCCCCACAGCTTGTAGAGCGGAAGGCCCGCGGCCTTGCCCGCGATGTCCCAGAGCGCGATGTCGAGCGCGCTCAGGGCGTACGCGGCGATGCCCTGCCGTTTGATGCCGCGGTCCGCACGATACATCCGCTCCCACAGGCGCTCCACGAAGAGCGGGTCCTGGCCGATCAATAGCGGGGCGAGGCGCGTCACCAGGTAGGCCTGGATGGACTCGACGCCACCACCGCCGAACGCGAGCGTATAGCCGAGCCCGGAGACGCCCTCGTCGGTGTGGATGTGCGCCACCACGAGGCTGTGGTGGGGAAAGTCGAGCGCGATCGGCTTACGAGTCGGAATGCGCAGGATGGCGGTGTCGACGGCGGTGATTTTCATGGCCGCATCCTAGGGCGGCCGGGCGCAAAAGCGCAATGGGGCCCGGTGGGTAGCCAGTTGCCCTGACTGAGGCCACTGCCGTCTCACCCCAGAAGGCGCCTTCCGCGCAATTGCTGCCGGCGTCAAGTCTGTCGATGCAACTACCTGAAGTGGATATGATTTTTGGCCATCTTCGCGTGGCACGCGCTTCGCTTGGCCTTCACGAGCATGAGGCGCTCGTCGGGCCCAGAGTCTGCCCCGTCGCGGGGGCGAAGGATCGCGATCGTGCTGCTGATCCTCTTGCTGATCGCGCTGCCTCTCTATCTATGGCCGCTACGGGGAGGCGGGAGCGGGCTGCCCGGCGCGGCCGCGCTCTCCGGGCCTCCGCGTGACCCGCGCGATGCGACGGCGGTAGCGCACCTTCCCGCCGACGTCTGGGACGGCTTGATGGACGAGGGGCGAACGGGCCCGAAGGGTGACACGAGGCATGTGCCCGGGAACCTCACTCGGATTGCCCGGCTCGAGGAGGTGCCCGACGCCGGGCCGCTCGGCATCGTGTCGAGCGGTACCTCGCTGTCCTGGCCGCGCGACACTCTGCCGCGCCCGTTCACTGCGCTCAACGGCGACAGCCCGGATCAATCGACCGGCACCAGCGACTCACCGCCCGCGCCCGTGCAGTTTCTCTCGGGGCCACCTGGAGGCGAGGGCACGGGCTCCGGGAGCGGGTGGGGTGGCGGCACTTACTCG
>WNFR01027677.1_pt1 | contig 10488 bp, 9 predicted proteins | sample 5400221 | NCBI WGS metagenome assembly WNFR01 (sample SAMN13153357, study PRJNA577476) | soil metagenome | isolation source: 40 cm soil under Madrone tree | place: USA:California | collected 2016-06-14 | reverse complement strand
GCATAGCTGTCGACGAGCAGGACGACATAGCCCCAGCCGACGAGTTCATCGGCCAACCTTTGCTTTGTCGTGTCATGCATCCCGGCACAGCCGTGCAGTCCGATGACGGCGGGATAAGGGCCTGCGCCATCGGGCTTGGCCAGATCGCCCTGAATGCGGTCGCCCCGAATGAGCCCGCCCGAGATGAGCCGTTGAGAGGCGCCTTCAAACTCTACGCGCTCCAGAGGTGTGGCCCATGCATCAGCCATCAGCGCACCTACGACGCACCAAAGCATCAGCACTACCGCGACTTGGAAAGTGACTGTTCCAGGCAATGGCGTCTCCCTCGGATCTTCGCCCGAAGTCGTCGTGCGGGTGCGAAGCCTTCCAGTCTCCACGTCCGCGGCGCTTCAGCCATGTTGCTCAAGTTTCCATTCCAATACAACATGCTCGTGCCTCAGCCTGGACAGCCCTTCGGTCGAGCCGCTCCATTGTGGTGCTTCTAATGCCTTTTTCCAGCCTGAACACGACTGTCAGCTCGTGGCACGAAACGCACATGCCGAAGTATCTTGGCGATGTCCGTTGTTGGGTGAACAGCGGAAAACATTTGCTCTCATTGAGCTTTCCGGTTTTAACCCATAGCCGTCTTGCGCCACGCAGGGCATTTGCGACGCAGTATTTCCACCTGCAGTGCGGCCACAATCGAGACGTGATACTCTGCGTCCCGTCGTCCTCAAGCTGCGAGAGGATCGAATGAAGCGGCGGGAGTTCATTGCGGCCAGTGCGGCGCTGCTCGTTTCGGCACGGCGTTCGCGGGCGCAGGGGACACGTCGTCGGATTGGCTTTCTCGTCTTGGGTGAGCGGTCGCCGACCTTGGACAACGCGTTCTTTGACGGCCTGCGAAACCATGGCTGGATCGATGGACGAAACCTTATCATCGAATATCGTCTTGCCCCCTCTCAGGATCGCCTGCCTGCTTTCGCCGCCGAGCTGGTAGCTCTCAGCCCCGATCTGCTCATCGCCAGCAGTCCACAAACAGCCGTAGCCCTGAAATCGGCAACCGCCAGCATTCCGATTGTATTCGTAGCTGTGTTCGATCCCGTGGCGCTCAGCCTCGTCCAAAGTCTCTCGCGTCCGGGCGGCAACATGACGGGTCTTGCGACCTACGCGCCGGGAGATTTCATCGCAAAACGAATAGAAATCCTCCAAGAACTGATCCCAGGCGCCTCGAAAATTGCGATCTTAGTCAATCCGGGCAACCCGATGCAAATGCTGGTATTAGCTAATGAGATGCTTGGCACAGCTCAGAAGCTCGGCGTATCTCTCCCGATAGTTGAGGCGACCACGGCGGAGGAATTAGACATCGCCTTTGCCTCGGCCGCAACCCAGCACGCCGGTGCAATAATTGTTTTTGGCGATCCTTTTCACTTTCGCTACGCCACGCAAATTGCGGCGCTCGCGGCGAAGCATCGACTGCCTGCGATTTATCTATTCCGACTATTCGCAACCAATGGCGGACTGATTTCATATGGCCCCGATTTACCCGATTTGTTTTTTCGTGCAGGCGGCTACGTCGATAAAATTCTCAAAGGCACCAAGCCTTCCGATCTGCCGGTTGAGCAGCCGACCAAATTTGAACTGGTTATCAATCTAAAGACGGCCAAGGAACTCGGCCTTACCGTGCCGCCCTCCTTGCTCGTCCGCGCAGACGAGGCGATCGAATAGTTTTGCTGCGGTGCATGAGTCCGTTTGTGGCACGTTTGAGACATCCGGCGATGTCCGCAGTAGTGCAACGCGTCGGCATCGGGCCGCGCCGCCCAGTGCGTCATCAATCCATATTTTGCGAGCGCGCAAACATCGGTGGGACCACGTTATCGGCGGTATCGCCCGGTCTACTAGATGTCTTGCGTCTAGCGGTTCCTCGAATGTCTGTTGTTGGAATGAAAAGCGGAAAATATTTGCTCGTAGCGAGTATTTCGCCTTTTGACCCAGATGCGACCTTCCGGCGAAGAGGAAACAACCTAGGTTAGAATTCGTCTAACCATCCCGAGGTACTCATTATTGCCAGTTGCCCAGTCAGTGGGGAAGCCAGTCTAATCTTTGCTACCTGACATTGCAGTGGCTTCGTATCGCTGCAGCACGTTCTCGTGGCGACGGGGGTCATTTGTGACACCAACCGGGGTACCGAGTTCAAAGCTGGCTCGCGTGATCTGCTCCGAGGGAGCCTCGTCCATCCGCGACGGCACAGAGTCCGAAGCCCAATGCACGCTGGGCCAAGTCATCGCTCGGACTGCCAGCCGGTTCCCACACCAGCCCGCGATCGTCTCCACCACGTTTGCGCCTCTGACGTACCACGATCTTCAGCGCCAGTTGGACAACATCCGCCGGCAGCTGCGTTTAGCTGGGCTCGCTTGCAACGCCCGGATCGGGGTGCTCATGCCGAACGGCCCGGAGGCGGTTCTCACCATCGCGGCGGTAGCCTGCTGCAGCATCGCGGTTCCTCTTGATCCGCGGCTGTCACCGGCGGAGATCGATCAGCGTCACGACATGCTGCGCCTGAACGCACTTCTCCTGCCGCAAGGCAGTGCCTCTGAAGCTCGCCTTGAGCGGAGAGGGCTTGCCATCATCGAAGCCGCCCCGGCCGGACACGGTCAGCTTGGACTCGATATCGCAGTGCAGGTCTCCGACTCCCCTGCGATCGACGCTGAGCCTGATCCGGGCTCGCCCGCCTTCATCCTGCAGACGTCGGGCACGACCGCGCAGCCAAAGCTCATTCCGTTCAGTCATAGCAATATGCTGGCGGCGGCGGCACGGCTTCAGGCCTGGTTCGGCCTCACGCTCTCGGACCGTTGCCTGAGCGTCTCGTCCCCTTACTATTCCCATGGGCTCAAAGTTACGGTCTTCACACCGCTGCTGACGGGCGGCAGCATTGCTGTTCCGGCGAACAGTGCCATAGCGCTGGATGAGTGGCTCGATGTCCTGCGGCCGACCTGGTACTCGGCGAGTCCCACACTTCATACTGCCGTGTTGGACAAGGCAAAAAGCCTTGAGGATGCGCAGGCGGCGCACACTCTGCGGTTCGTTCTATCGGGCGGCGCGCCGCTCCCGAAGGAGGTGCAGGACGGCCTGCAGCGCATTTTGGGCGTGCCGGTGCTGGAGCATTACGGCTCCAGCGAAGCCGCGCAAATCGCCACCAACCTGCCACCGCCCGGCCCGAACAGGCCAGGGACTTGCGGACAACCTTGGCCTGATACCGTGGCCATTGTTGGTGAGGATGGACATCCCTTATCAGCTGGCGAGCGGGGCGAGGTCTGGGTTCGTGGCCCCACCGTGGTGTCTGGCTATCTCGATGCGCCGGAACTGAATCAAGCTGCTTTCAAAGAGGGTTGGTTTCGCACGGGCGATATCGGTAGCCTCGACAAAGACGGCTTCCTGTCCCTGCACGGCCGCCTGAACGAACTAATCAACCGCGGCGGTGAGAAGATCGCCCCCGCTGAGATCGAATCCGCGCTACTACGCCATTCGGCCATAGCCGAGGCCGCTGCTTTCGCAATCCCCCATCCACGCCTTGGCCAGGACGCTGCAGCCGCCATCGTTCCCCATGCTGGCGCGCAGACGACACCTGCGGAGCTTCGCCAGTTCCTGCAACGCGAGTTGGCCTCGTTCAAGGTTCCACGGCGCATTCTGATCCTCGACCAACTGCCAAAGGGGGCGACGGGAAAGGTTCAGCGGCGACGGCTGCGCGAGTCGCTTGACGGGTTGTTGGGTCATCAGGGGGCGATGCCCGTGCCTGATGTGAACAAAGGGCCATTGGATCTGGAAGCTGAATTGCTGACCCTATGGCGGAGGCTGCTCAAGTCCGAGGCCGTGATGGTCGACGATGATTTTTTTGCCAGCGGTGGTGACTCCCTTCTAGCGATGGAAATGCTCATTGAGGTCGAGCGGCTCATCGGCCACCCCGTGCCGGAAACGATCCTGTTCGGGGCAGAAACCATCCGGCAATTTGCCTCAAAAATCGCCATGCAGACGGGGACGCCGGCGACGCCGCTCTTCCAGTTCCATGCCCGTGGCGATCGGCCTCCCCTGTACTTCTTCAATGGGGACCTCCGCAGCGGTCACACGAGTGTGCGGCGTATGTTGGAGCTTTTCGGGCCCCGTTACCCGATCATCTCCATCGATCCCCATGGTCTTCGTGGGGAGCCGATTCCGCCGTCGATCGAGGAGATGGCCGCCGACCGCCTGCCGCTTATCCTGGAGAGGCAGACCAGCCGCCCCTTCCTCCTGGGCGGCAAATGCAACGGCGCCATGGTGGCGTTCGAAGCAGCCCGCCTCCTGATGGCAGCCGGCCACAAGGTTGATATGGTCGCGATGGTCGACCCGCCGACCGTCAGTGCCCGTCCGGCGCCGCGGGCGATTATCGGGCTGATGAAGCCCCTAGTTTCGCCGTTCCATCTGCGTGATATCTATCAATACATGGCGCGGCTGGAGCGGGCATTCAAGGCGTCGACGAGCGCGCCGATTACGATCTCCAAGCTTAAGATTCCGCTGGCCTTATGGGACGCTTATTCAATCGCAATGGCGCAATATCTTCCGGCACCGCTCGAGGTCCCTGTGGCTTTTTACGCGGCCGAACACGACGGCCGGGCGTGGCGGCATCTCAGTTCCCAACTCGAAGTGATCCAGGTGCCTTGGGGACATGATGGCTGCCTGACTATCGGCGCGGAACCGCTGGTTGATCATCTGCGGCAAAGAATTGACGTTCTGGCTGACGGCGCGCCATCCGCAATTGAACCGCACACGTCGCCGATGTGCTCTCACGGGGCGCAAATCGGTGACCGCTTACTGGGCGCCGAAACTTGAGCATCGGACCATACCACGACGGGTTCACCCCCGAATGGCTCAATCAGAAACCTCACGGACTTCCGCTTCTGGCACGTTTGGGACATCCGGCGATGTCCGAGGACTTCGGCGAACGCCTCAACTAGCTCAATAGGCGCGGCGATACCGCCGTCCTCGTGGTTTTGGGCCGGCGTAATACGGGTTGACGATGCACTGGGCGGCGCGGCCCGATGCCGACATATTGCACTGTGCCAGCGAGGTATAGGCGCATTCGAAGTAATAGTCTTTGAAGCTCTGGTAGATTTGCAGGCAGACCGGATAGTTCGGATCATAGGTCTGGGCCCGGGCCGGCGCCGCCGAAGCCATCGCAATTGCGAAAATCGTCAAAGCCAGAACGCGCATCGGAATCTCTTTATCAGCGCCGCGCCCCGGCACGGTACACGGCATTACAACTGGCCCAACGGCGATGCCCCGCACCGGTTCCGGTGGCCGATCTACCGGCTAGCCACAGCCAACGCATGGGCAGGCGCGAGCTGGGCGACGGAGATATTGCGGACACCGCCGCGGTCGGATTGCGCCGCCACCGGCCAGCAAGGGTAAGCGGTTGTAACGCCATTGACCGGTTGTGAGTAAGCGCGTTCCTGTGGATAGAGTCAGTCACGTTCATTAGTCGCGATGACGAACAGCCTCTAAGCAATTCAACCGGTTAGGCCCGAAACGGCGTTCATAGCCCATGAACGCACTTTCCGGCTGCTTCATTTGACGTTTGCTTTCGAAGCACCCAGCGTCACGTCACATGCAACACATGGATACTCACATGGCCGAACAACTGTCTATCAATCTCTGGGGACTTCAGGCGGAAGCGACCGGTTTGGTCGCTGTCTGTGCGCTAACCGCAACCCTTTTATGTTGGATGCTGCTGCGGCTTGTACGCAGGCAACGCTAGACATTGCAAAATTGTACCACACGCCTTTATGCTCGCGGAATAAAAGCGCGAGGGTCATGAAGTGATTCTGCAAGACTGCGCTTTCGCGTGGGCGGTCGTAAAGCCGGCTACTTGGCTCCCGCCGCCGGAGTCTTCGTTTGAAAGACGAGGAAAGCACCAATCAAGCTCGATAATAGGATGAAAGAAGCAAGCCAAAGACTGGTAATAAACACCTGCATAAGTTCGACTGACCAATCCGCCCATACATTTTCGGCCGTATATTGAGCATCGGAAAGGACATTACGGCTCACCAACGGACATTGATTAGGATAGAGTCGCTGTATCTCCGGTTTACATACAAACCCTTTTGTGAATCGCTCATTGGTGTGGGGCGTAATATAGGTAAAAACAGAGATTACGGTGAGATATCCGAGGCTCGTCAGGAAAAGTACTGGCGCCATGATTGCCATGGTTCGGTTTACAGGCTTTCGCCCTTTCGTCCTAAGAAATTGAAACACAAGGATTAGACAAACGAGCTCGGTAAGAGCCGTCAGCAACATGATTCCGGGAGGCCAAGCAGGGGCGATCTGCGCTACATAAGCGAAGAAAGGGACCGCGGCGCCTGTCCCCAAGGCAGTGACAGAAAGGGTTCTGAATTTCTTCAGAATATCCAGGAAGTCGTCGTATGCGGTGCTCATTCGAAGGTTATCGTCTGGTGATGGCAAAGGAATATCGACCATTCCGGTCTTGGACCAGATTATCGACGTCTAGATCCCGGAACACCGTTGTCCCGTCTGACCACGTGGCGCGTATCTTGTACCTGCCTGACATGAGCGCGCCATCACTCGCATGCGCGCTGTAGTCCACCCAAAGGTCGCAACTCGCCCCATCCGGATCGAGCCTTTGAAAGGTGCAAAGATTGTACTTTAAAAGGTTTATGTATTCGACCCGTTGCGCTGATGGCGACGTTCGAATTCTGACCTGAACTTCTCCCGCTCCGCAGCCTTCTGGTCCCGGAATAACTTTCTTATAGCGTTCCTTGGAGCTCTTCTTGTAATCGTTTAGCTTTTTGGCAAGCCGTTGTTTTGCTGGTGTTCCGACTTCGCTTATGCCTTGGTCGTATTGATCAATCGATGCCAAGTTACTTCTCTCATATTCAGTGAGGTCGGGACGCCATAGATTCGGTGGGTACCCCGCAACTTGCAGGGCAGCCTGCAAGTAAAGGACATCGTAAGCGAGGTTTGCAGTTTTTCGCAGGATGGAGTTTTCGTCTCCATCGTATCCAATATAGTCTGTGGAATCGCTGCAGGAGGTCAGTGGCACGAAGCTATCTTCTTTCCGTATGCGGGCGTCCTCGATCCCCGCCTTTAACTTTGCAAGCGAGCGTTTGAAGTATGCGTACGTCTCGGCAGGTTTGCTGGCCGCGAATTGTGTTGATGTCTCGCTGTTCGCAGTAGTTGCCACCGTAAACACGATAAACGAAGCAAGGACTGGGATACGCATGAAAATCTCGCGGCGCTAACGTTCTGAAATGCGGACTATAAGTATGCATATTCTTGTTTAGGTTGCAACGGGGTTTTCGCTAGCGTTGGCGGTGACGGAAGCGACATTTTTTAGTCCGCAGTGTTTAGTTGAATTCCGGCGGGTTCAATCGCAGATAAAGCACTCGATATGATCGGTCCCAGTGTTGCGCGTATTCGGCCGCGCGGCAGATTGGCTTCTTTACCCAAACGCCGGAATGGGCGAGCGCGGCGGCGGGCTGTACGAAAACCCGGTCGCCTGGCTGGTACGGATGGAAGCCCGGCCAAGCCTAAAGGCTACGACCTAGGAGCGCGTCTCGGAGATAGCGCAGGCGGCGTGAGGGAGCCGAAGGCCTCGACGACCTCCCATGCGAACCGGTAGTCTAGGGCATGCAGGGAATTTCAGCATCCGTCGATCAGCGTTCGAAAGTCAACGTTCTCGCGGCCCGAGTGATGCAAGACGGCTGGTTCAAATCGACCGTGACCGCGATGGGGCATGATCAGGATTCGGTCGCCGCGGCGGAAAGTATCGCAAGCCTGCTCGGTGATCCGGTCACGGGCCGCGCCGGGCAAAAAATCGAACCCTTGGTGCCAACCGTGCAATCCGGTGCGAACGCGAAGTCCTTGAGTGTCATGCACGGACTTGGGTCATTCCCGATGCATACGGACGGCGCGCATCGGCTTCAACCGCCTAGGTTCGTTGTGCTGGTGTGTGCTTCGCCCGGCACCTTCCCCGTTCCCACGACGCTGCTGCGCTTTCGTGATTTACAGGTCACCGCACCTGAACGGGCGCGCTTCGAATCGGCTCCCTTCCTTGTCCGCAACGGCAGACAGTCGTTCTACTCGACCATTTGCAGTCCGTCCCGGCCCTTCATCCGGTTTGACGAGAGCTGCATGGTGCCGCAGGGCGCAGAAAGCGAAGCGAGTGCGAAGCTGATCGCGCATCGCGCAGTCGAGGTGGGCTTCACCTCCGTCCATTGGCGGACGGGGGATGTTCTCGTCCTCGACAACTGGAATGTATTACATGGACGCGGCCTCGGGGCCGCCGAAGCTTCGCCTGACAGGAGACTCTTACGCGTGAGCGTTCAATGAAAAAACCGGCCTCAAAGGAGCCCGCCATCACCGCGGCCCTCTCGGCGGATGCGCTGATGGGAAAATCACAGGCCTATGTCGGCCGCGCGCTGGCGGCAAAGGCAGCCGGGTCGATGGGCGAGTACCAGCTATGGGCCTCACTTGCACTTGAACTGGTCGGCAAGGCGGCGCTGGCAAAAATTCACCCGTGTCTCGTGGCCGATCCGAACAGCCCTGCTTCGTTGTTCGCAGCGGCGGGAATGAGCGTCGGCACGGACATCAAGACCGTCATCGCCAAGACTTCGACCGGCTCACCCACGTTTCAAAACGCTTTGACGAGAAGACCAAGGAATTCTGCACTAACATGAGCCTGAAGCGGAATGCCGAGTTGCATTCGGGCGAGGCTCCGTTCGAGGGCGTAGTCGCGGCGTCATGGGAAGGCCGCTACTGGCACACGGCGGAAATCATCCTCGAAGCCAGTGATAGCTCAATAGAGTCGTGGATAGGCGCCGACAAGGCAAAAGCGCCGAAAGAACTGCTAGCCGAATACACGCACGCGACCGAACAAGCAGCAAAGGTTCGGGTTGAGACGGCAGCCGAAGCATTCGGCCATCGTCCGAAGAAAGACCGCGAGGAGGCGCACGCAAAAGCAGCTGCGATGGACACTTGGAATATGCGGCGCAGTTTCAGGCTGCTGGCCGATGAAATCTGGGATACGCAATGCCCGGCATGCAACTCACGATCATTCCTCGCGGGCGTCAAGTATAACGAGGAGGTTTCCGAGGAGGAAGACGGAGAAGACCCCTACGAGGAATCTGTCGATATTTTCTACGTCGCGGAAGAATTCTTGTGTCCCTCCTGCAGCCTGCACCTCGATAGCCGGGAGGCCATCGAAGCGGTCGGCTTGGAAGTCGACCATGTTGAGACGGAAACACGCCAGCGGGAATACGAACCGGACTACGGCAACGACTAACCGCCGGCCCCCAGTGCTAAGTCCGATTCTGCGCTAGCCTCGCAGAAAACAGCGTATCTTCTTCTGGCGCCAAGGCAGTTTCCATCCTATAGCGCGACGTTGCATCCAATCGCTTCCACTGCAATTCGGGAAGAGCATCCACGTGGGCCTGCGCCTGATGGAGGTCGCCAAAGAACCCGATAACGCGATGTGACCTGTTCCATTCGAGGGCAAAGGACCAAACAGGCGACTCTTCACTTTCACGTCGCATGGCAACTTTAAAGAAGCCGTTTGCACATATGCAGTCGAGTTGCTGCGGCCATTCTTTCGTAAGCGTGGCAAACCCACGCAAAAGCGGATTTCCCCAGTCGGGCCTATTGGCGTTGGCCACGAATCCGACGGTGCCGGGCAGAAAGCCGCCGCGCCGCTCATCCTCGTCGTAGCTCATCAGATAAAAAAATCCCTGGAGGTGCATCTGCGCAAGCTCGTGTACCCGCTTTTCAATGAGTTGCGGCGGCGACACAAAGCTGAACTTGACGTCGATATTAGACATCATCTTGCCTTCGACCGAACCTTCTTCCTGACTTCTGCCAACGATTTTCTTGGTACGGCGACTGAAAGAACCTTTCGCTTTTCGTGCGGCCTCTGCCGCAAGCAGCGGATCGTCATGCCTTTCGCCGAGATCCGGCTGAAGCGTGATCGCTGAAATATCATCCTCAAGCTCTGCCTTCTTGCCGTTGCAGGGGTTGCAGGCGTTGCCGATGAGTGCCCAGCTGTTGGCAAGTGAACCCCTCGGAACAAAGCGCCGGCCAACGACGTGCTCTATGGTCAGCGGAGCTTCGTCGGTACCGACGATGCCGCAATAGAGGCACGCGCAGTTATCCAGCTGGGCAGCCCTGTTGGGTGGCAACATCTTCATTTGGTCGGACATAGAGCGCGTCTCCAGACGTTTCGGCTGGTCTTTTTTGTTTTTGGTGCGGGCGGTGGGACTCGAACCCACACGACGTTGCCATCGAGGGATTTTAAGTCCCTTGCGTCTACCAGTTCCGCCACGTCCGCGATGTTGATTTCCATAGCCTTTTCGCTTTGTACCTGCAAATGTTAGACAGCCAATCCGTCGCGTTAGACACTTTCGATGGAAAACCTGTTCACGTCTTGTCCTGAACGCGCTTAAAGGCGCGGTTGATGTTGATCTCGGATTC
>WNFR01008315.1_pt1 | contig 10490 bp, 7 predicted proteins | sample 5400221 | NCBI WGS metagenome assembly WNFR01 (sample SAMN13153357, study PRJNA577476) | soil metagenome | isolation source: 40 cm soil under Madrone tree | place: USA:California | collected 2016-06-14 | reverse complement strand
GCGACCGTTGAGGTTTAGGTCCTGATATACCCGCCCATAAACTGCTCCGTAGGAATTTACTTCCGCCACTGGTCCACTAATCGCGCTCGCGGCCCGGTGCGTCGAGAACAGGAACCCACGCAAACTGAGCAGCAGCGTCGGACCTGTTTGAGTTCGCAGATAGCTGAATTGCAGCGTGCTCTGTCGCGGCAAGCGCACGGACACCGACGCATTCTCCGTCGTGCGCATTGATGAGGTTGCGCTGCGCATATAACCCAGGCCGCCGCTGATGCTCAAGTGTTTGCGCAGCAGGTTTGACAGTTGCCACGCCGCTGTTCCACTGACTAAACCACGACTGCCAATCGCTTGACTGACTTCGAACGTGTTCGACTCATTGATGCGAATGTTGGCGCCGGCCTGCGCATTTATTGAGGCCGGGCCGAACGTCTTAACGCGCGTGGCGTTCACAAACAAGCGCCAACGCGAAAATTGTTTAGCGGCGCTGGCTAGGGTGAAAGCTGCGTTCTTCAATTGTGGCGTACTGCTCTGCGTGTGCGAAAAGAACACCGTTGGCCATCGACCACTCGGGGTCAGATTCAGAGTCGCAGTCTCAAACCGGTTGAAGTCACCAGCTCTGCCAGGCTTCGTTGCGGTGCTGCCTCCAAGTGAAGCGGTGATCCACTTTCTTGGATGCCACGTTAAATCGCCGGCGGCGAGATTAGTTGGCTCCAGCAACCCGCTCTGCGCGCTCAGAAAATTTCGGCCTACGTAGGTATATCTGCCTTGCACAATCAGTTGATCAGTCAACGGCAAAGAGCCGGACAGGTTAACGGCTCCGGCTGGACCATCGACGTGAACCCCATCGCGACTGAGTCCGGAGAATTCACCTGCCCCGAGATCGGCTTGAAAGCGTTTGCCGCCGGAGGCGAAGCGAACGCTGCCGGTGGCCAGTTCGCCTCGCCGGCTCGGTCCGGCAAAATGCATGACGCCTGACGAGAAAAGCAAATCGTGTTCATTGGGAACTTTTGCGTAAGAGCCCGCAGTTACATAAGCACCAAAAACATTTGTATCGTAATGGAATTGCGACCGCTGCGCTTGCGTCGGTTGCGGCGAGGCGTCCCCTATTACGTCGGCCGGCGCAAACAAGACGGGTTTTATCGTTCCCGAAATTGCCCGACCGGCAAACACGTTCAATCGCACTGGGCCAACGGGTAGGTCCGCCGAAGCACCACGCATCGTGTTAGACATAAACTGAAGGTCAGTGCCCGTGCCAAAGTCGCCAACGACGAAGGTCTGCCCGCCCGGCCGTTCCAATCTGAAAGAGCCGCCATGAAGATTCGTGAGGCGTGACTGCGCGGTTCCGCCATCGAAATTGGTGAAAAACGTGAAACGTCCATCACCCAAACGGCCGCTGCCGCGAAGCGTCAGGTTGTGATTGAAGAATGAAGTGTAACGGCCGGCGTTGTAATCGTATTCAAGCTGGTAAAGCTCCAATCGTGCGTGCCCGGCTCCCGCTCGCACGGTATCGCCTTGCGTCCCACCGCGCGTGATTCTGATCGCTCGTCCTTCTTCACGCTGGATCGAAACATCAAGAAGAGCGGCGACAATCTCGACCGGCATCATTAGTTCCTGAACGTCAGGAGGAAAGACAATATCGGCCGTGGCCGAGATGGCCAGTGTGACGGAACCGTTCTCGCGCACTTGATTCAGTTGGGCACTGAATTCTGCTACAACGCCGCTCTGTCGGCGAACTGTTACCGTACGCAACGTTGCATCAGATTGGATCGAATCTCCGAGAGCGCGCGCGATACTGGCGACCGGAACGAAGAGACGGCCGCCGCGCTGTTGCGCGGAACTATTCGGACCCGCCAGCGTCCGGCCATTGACAATAATAACCGTTGCTTCTGGAAAGCTGTTGCTTTGCGCCGCAGGATCGGTGGCATACAAATTTCTATTGAAGCCAATTGGCCTGGGAGCCAACGGCTCCGCGTGCGCGAGACCAGCCGCCGCCATAAGTGCTAACAACAACACTGACGCCGAACCAAGTTTGATCATACTACGCGTATCCAGGCGAGCTTTTTGGGAGCTACAAAAAAAACGCACTTTTGAAACATCGCTGAAAAGCTGGGTCATTAGTAGTTTTTCTATGACAAGAATTCTATCAGGGCAATTTAGCGAAGCGGCCTGGTTCTGAATATTGAACCGGCGTCAAATTCTGATTTAAGGAGACAAAATCTTGAACTGTCTTAAGTGTCGCAATTACTTGCTCGCGTTGGGTGTGGTACTTCTCCTGCCCTTTATGGCGCTGGGTCAATCCCATTCTGCCCCAGTAACCATAAATGCCAGGATCAGCGAAACGGTGGCCATCTCGGTAGGTCAGACTTTCGCTGAGAGCAATGTACGCATTGAATCGCATGGTGCTGGTAAGACGTTGGGATTGACGTTGTCGGGATCTTCGACTGATGTGATGGCCGTCAGCGTGCCAATCCTGATTCGATCAAATACCGGTTACGGAATTTCCTGCTTGGTTCAATCGCAGGCTGCGAGGCTGGTTAACTTCGCGGTAATTGGCGCGCGGCCGACTGGCAGGTTCGCAGCCATTGATGCCCTCGCAAGTCTCAGAGTCGCGCAAGAGTTGGACAGCCGAAGCACGAACGGCAGGATCCAAACTGCTTTCATACCTTTGAATCTCTCTTCCTCATTTTCGATTCTTAGCGGACCTCGTCGTGTTTCTCTCGCGGGCACGCTAAGTTCAATGGATAATGCGTTGGAAGTGACCTTGTTAATTGCTGCGAAGGCAGAAGCGAACGCGGGTGAGTGGACTCTTAATTTGATCCTGACAGCGTCACCCGGAAACGACTCTTAATGCAGAGCGGCCACGTCTTCAGAGCCTAGGGCTTCGCTGGTTTCCCATCACTGCGTGGGTACGACACGCTGGCGGCCGCGTTACCAACCACCAAATCTGTTACCCCCTCAGTCGGTCTGCTGCCATCCTGGAAATCGATTCGGTACTTAACGCTGTAGGTACCCGGCGCCAACGCCTTTTCGATTGTGAGAGGCTTAGCCAACTCCGAGCCTGCCAGCACTGGCAAGGATTCCTTCTCGGCTGATTGCGCTACGATTTGGCCGGCTGCATTAGTTATCAGCGCCGAAGCCACTGGCCGGATCGCGCTATTACCTTGATTCTTCAAAGTCGGAATCAAGAGCACGCTGTCGGCGCTCGCCTCAGCGTGAAGATTCTCGAGGGAACCGCGGCGTGTTAGCTGGCCCACTTTGATGTAAAAGACGGCTGCCATACGGTAACGCACGACCATTTGCCGCCGATTTTGAATGAGTTTGATAGTGTCGGCTCGCTGTTCGACAATCAAGGCGCTCAGATGATCTCCAGGAGTGGCGTCCTTCGGAACAGAGATCGTTACCCGAATTGAATGGGTCTTGCCCGGAGTTACCGTTGTCTCGGCCGGACTGTAAATTAGCCACCCGCTCGCCGAGTTGGGAAGCGTATTGGCCTTTTGGAATTCCACTTCTCCATTCCGATTAAGCGTCCAATCGTTCAGGGTGGCGACGATGCGCACCGGCTGCGTGTTTTCCCCAGCCGCGTGATAATCCAGATCGACTACCACGGTGGCTTCTGTGCCCGGCCGCATTTCCATTTCAATTCGCGCTGGCGCTAACGAGATGCCGCTGCCGGTTTGCTCCGCTTGCGGCGAGGTCTGCGCACCAGCTGAACCGCAAAAGGCAACGAAAAGGAAGAAGCACAGGGCACTGCGATTTATGGTGTTGGTTAGAGCTAGCATTTCTGGTACCTCCGTCTAACAAGGAACATTCGGACCTGCGGAAATGGTAAACGTTAAGGTCGCCGACGATGTGCCGGCGGCAAAAAACTGTGGAGTAATGGCGAACATGGCGTTGAATACATAGCCATTGTCGGTTCGTCGTGAAGCTTGCCCGGTCTTCGTCAACTGGGGACCACTCAAAACCACGGTGGAGCCGGAAATGTTCCATAAGGACGACGGGTAGGCGGCCCGCCCGTTTGCGCCGATGGTTACGCTGCTTGAGGGGTCGTTGTTGAACGGCGAGTAAAAAATATGGCTGCTGTTCGTGCAAACATTGGACTTACTCCCCATCGCTTGCATATTGTTCATGCCAAAACCGACATCAGCCGGCTGTAAAGCTTGCGCGTTCGCGTTGCTTGGTCCTATGACCGTAACCGTCACTTGATATGCTAGAGTACTTCGGATTCCGATCGGCACAACCACGTAAACAATAGAATTCGTGTTAGCGGGCGAGATTTCGCCGAAGTTGATCGTGACCGTTAGATCATTAAGAAGACTTGAGCTACCTGTAACAGAACCGCCCGTCGCACCGGTAATAGTTGGCTGTCCGCCACTGCTAATATCAAACGTTTGCGCCTCAGCCGTGGCAAAGGCGCAAAGAATGACAACTGAAAGTATGCTAATAATCGAGAGGCGTGCCATTTCGCTTCACGGGGCCGTAACGGTAAACGTTACCGAGATAGTAGTACTTCCGTTTTCGAAGAACTGAGGCTTAATCGCAAAAATCGACGGTACCGTGAGTCCATTAGTATTGCTTTTCGGAACCGCATTCATGATAAAGGCCCCATTAAGCGCCGTCGTCGAACTGGAAAAAGCGCTGAGGTTTGACTTCACAGCGGTGAATTCATAGCGGCCACTAGCGCCATTGACGGAACCATTAGCCGCCAGAGTCGGATCGCCTGAAGTGGCGTTGGTGTCCGTCCCGGCCGTGTTTACGCCTGTTCCCGATCGCGTAACTGAGCCGAGACCAAATCCTACATCCGCGGCGCCAATTTTGTTGCTGGTCGTGCCGGTACTCGTGACCGTGGCATTCATCGAAAGGACGTAGGCTGCATTGCTCCTGAGCTTGAGCGGAACCGAGGCCGTGACGAAACTGTTCGAGTTACTCGGACCGAGTTCACCCAGATTGATCGAGACCGCCAATGGATTATTCGCTACACCATCGGTAGTGACGCCACCGCCGGAGTTACCACTGAGTGTCACCGCACCACCTGAGTTGATTTCAACGAATTTCGAAACTGTGGCACTCATGCTCACCGTGCCCGTCGTCGTTTGGCCAACCGAAACAATCGCCGCGACGAATAGTAAGGTAGCCAAACCGAGCGCGTGTGCAATTACTCGCCTACTAAGCTTCATGATGATCTCCTGAGGTTTATTGGGCCTAAAATGCTCGTGGCATGTCACCGGTTAGTAATTCGGTGACATGCTGCGAGTTCGTTTCTATCCCAACAATATCTGCGCTTATGGGGCAGAGATCGTAAAGTTGGCGCTAATCGTGATTGCGGCCGCGGGATCGTAAAACTGCGGCTTGATCGTAAAGATTGCAGGCACTACCAGGCCAGCGCTGTTTGACTTGGGTGTGGTCTTGTTAACTCTTGGCCCACTCAAGACCTCGGCCGCCGAAGAGAAGTCTCCCAGCGTCGAGTTGGAGCCCGCAAAGACCCAACGGCCATTGGCGTCAGTCGAGCCTCCGACCGTCGGATCGCCCGGCGTGTCGTTGGTCTCCGTGCCGCTTGCCAAGTTCGATGGGCGCGCGCTCGGATCCATGCCAAAACCAACGTCAGTATTCTTCAGACTGTAAGTCGTAGCGCCGGCGCCGGAAACGCTGCCGCTCATCTTGAGTTGGTAACTAACATTGGTGCGCAGCTTGAGCGGCACGCTTAGCTTCACAAAGCTGTTGGTGTTGGCCGGGCCTAATTCACCCATGTCAACAACAACGGCCAGTGGGCTGTTCACCGTTCCGTCGGTGACAACGCTGCCGCCGGAATTGCCACTCAGCGTAACTGCTCCGCCGGAATTCAACTCGACGTAATTCGAAACGGCCGCGGACATACTTACTGAGCCGGTGGTTTGTTGAGCCGACGCAACCACTGCCGTCATCGCCAACAGGGCGACAACGCCTACGAGAGTTACGACGCGCTTGATCGATTGAAACATAATATTTTCTCCTCTTCTTCTTAGTGATTGCATCCCCGAGGCTGTCACAGTCTAGGTTAAGACTTTAGCCTCCCGATCAATGTGGTAAGGATTGTCCCTAATTACCAGACGACGGTTCGAGATGGTGAGGTGTATTACCTCGCTTCGCGTTATCTACAAGCCGCGTGCCGCAAGCCCTGCGAACTGAGTGAACCGATCTAAGTCGAAGACGCGCCGCCACTTGCCCAAACTAGATAAACGACTAAGCGATGGATGCTACAGGTTGTAAGAAGTGCCAAACGCTACTGACGTTTTGTCAGGCTACTGACATTTTGTCAGGTGAAGTCGGCCTGCGGTCTCTTCGTAGCTGTCTTAATCTCTGCCCTGGAAAGAAACTCAATGACGACACGTCTTTTGCGCGCTTCGTGCGCAGGATTAGGTAAGTATGAGAGATGACGCGAGATCTCAGCACACGACATACTTAGATGAGTACTTACAAGTGGGCTGTTTTAATGTCTTGCCGAATTCTGAGTTGTTTCAGCTCGCTCCCATTCGTCGTACAACTCGGCCAGGCGGGCTTCTGTCTGCTGATATTCATCGTTGACCTGGACCAGTTTCGTAATGTCACGCGCGACTTCCGGACGAGCCATCTGGTTCGACAATTGAGAAAGCTGGCTTTCCAATCTTGATATCTCTGCTTCGATAGTTTCAGGATCGCGCGCCTTTTTGATGATCTTGACGCGAGGTGAACCGTCGGTCGAGCCGGATCGTGCGGCTTTCTTCTTTCCACGGCGTGTCCCGCGAGCTCCTGCGGGCGGAAATGACATCTCACCCGTCGATGAAGATAACACTAGTCTATTCGAACTATTCGCTACTGATCTCTTCGATCCATGCGTCGCCGCGGAGTGCATAGAGTTTTCGGCGCCTTTTGTTCGCGCAGATTTCCAATCGTGATACTCGGTGTAATCGCCGTCGTAGTGCTCCGCGTAGCCTTCGCCATCCAAAGCCAAAATCTGCGTCGCCATTCGATCGAGGAAATAACGGTCGTGGCTGATCGTAACGATTGTTCCTTCATAGGCGGCGAGCGCTGCTTCCAAAGCTTCCCGGGAAGGAATGTCAAGATGGTTCGTCGGTTCGTCGAGCACCAGCACATTGACGCGCGAGTAGATTAACTTCGCCAGCGAGAGCCTTCCCTTCTCTCCGCCGGAAAGATCGCCCACGTGTTTGTAAACATCGTCGCCAGAGAAAAGGAACTTTGCGAGAAAAGATCGCAGCTCGCCGGCAGTAGCGTTTGCAGGGGCAACGCGCCGCAATTCCATGATGATCTCGTTTCGATCGTCGAGGTCTTCGAGTTGTTGCGCATAATAACCAATCTGAACTTTGGCCCCCCATCGCAAGTCGCCTGACAAAGCCGGAATTATTCCGAGGATTGTTTTCAAGAAGGTCGTCTTGCCCGATCCGTTTGGACCGATCACTCCGAGGCATTCGCCGCGGCGGAGAATCAGCGAAATGTCCCGCGCCAGAGGATGGTCTCCGTACCCAATCGTGGCTTCATCCACGGTCAGCACGTGCGTACCCGCGCGCTCGATTTCCTGCAAACGAAAATCTCCGGAGGATTGTTCGGCGCGCACCGCTTGAACGCGATCCAGACGTTGTAGCATCGTGCGTCGTGACTTCGCCTGTTTCGTCTTCTGGCCGGCGAGATTGCGACGGATGAATTCTTCAGTCTTAGCGATTAGTCGTTGCTGATTGTCATAAGCGCGCTGTTGAATCTCGCGCCGCTCTTCACGTTCGACAAGGTAGTCTGAATAGTTCCCTTTGTAACTGGTCGCGCGCCCGAGTTCCATCTCAATGATTCGCACACAGGCCCGATCCAGGAAATAACGATCGTGGCTGATGATGACAAAAGCCGAAGGGTACGTTTGCAGAAATTCTTCCAGCCATTCGACAGCGCTCACATCGAGATGATTCGTTGGCTCGTCCAGCAAGAGCACGTCCGGTTCCGAAAGCAGCAAACGGGCGAGTCCTAAACGATTTTGCTGTCCGCCGGAAAGTTTTTCGGTCTCCATCTGCCAGGCCTCGCGGTCAAAACCCAGACCTTGCAGGATCGCTTCGGCTTTTGCGGAATATTCAAAGCCCCCTTCCCGCTCAAACTCGTGTTGCAGATCGCTATAACGAGAAAGAATCTTTTCCAGATCGTCGCCCGGGTCAGCCATGCGATGCTCCAGCTCATGCATCTCATGCTCGAGCTGTTGCAGATGGCCAAACGCTGCGAGCGCGGACTCGTGCACGGTCGAGCCCGGGTCGAAGTGGACATGCTGCGCGAGCAGTCCGAGCTTGAGTCCACGGGCACGCGCGACTTCACCGCGATCGGGCGTCTCTTCTTCGGTTACCAAGCGAAAAATCGTCGTTTTGCCCGCGCCATTGCGTCCGACCAAACCGACGTGCTCGCCGGGATTGATCTGAAAAGACGTGCCGCGCAGAACGTCCTGCGAGCCAAAGGATTTGTAAACGTCGGTAAGCCGAAACAACATAAGACTGGGAGCGCGGACGTCTCGCCCGCATAGCGTGTTGCCAAACACACGGTCAATTCAAACTATTCGACCGAACTTCCATTAAATCAACTCAACTTTTGCTATTACCAGCTCTTGGCGGACGGGACCTCCGCGCTCCCAGCAAATCAAAACGGGTGCGAACTCAAGTACTTCTTGCTCGCACCCGTCGAATCGCAAAAGTTTGAGATAACTACTTCCCGGGCGACCCTGCCTTCGCGGGGGTTGCACTCGCTTTGGCGGCCGGCGAGGTGCTCGAAGACGGAGTCACCGTTGGGCTGCCGGCAGCTTTCGAGGGTTCCGGCCCAGCTGGACGCAAGCCCAGGTTACTCGGGTTATTCAAAATCTCCGTGGCCAGATTGTTAACCACCTTCGCTTCGGACATCGCCACAGTAAGGAGGGCTGCGTTTAGGATCTGCTTTCGCTGATCGGTCAACTCGAGCGTGATCTGCTGGCGCACGCCGGGGCTCTCCAAGGTGCGATTCTCAACTTCCAATTGTTTTCGCTTCAGTTTGAAGATGTACCAGCGGCCATTGAACTGCACCGGCTCCGAATATTCTCCTGGTTGCATCGCAAACAATCGAGCGATCAAAGCGGGCGGAAAATTATTTCGCTTCAGATCATCTTCAGAGGCAAATCCAATGTCTCCACCCTTGAGTCGGCTTTGATCTTCGCTCTTCGCCAGCGCCACGTCGCCGAATCTTTCAGTGCCCACGGTCTTAAGCTGCTGGTAGACGCCGTCAATCTTCTGCTTGGCTTCCGCCTCAGTCTTAGCGTCATCCTGAAGGCCGTTGTCCTGAGGATCTACGACGATATCCGCCAACTCGACGCCTCTACCAAGGATAAACTCTTGTTTGTTCGCCGTATAGTAATCTTCAACCTCGCGATCGCTGATGGTAATTTTGCCGGCGTATTTGTCCTGAAGCTTCGAGATAGCAATATCCTTCTTCGATTCTTCACGGAGCGCCTCCATGGTCATGTTTTGCTCTTTTAGCTGGCGCGCGAATTCTTCATCGGTCATGCCGCTGTCTTGCTTCTGCTTATTGAGCGCGTTGGTAATTTCTTCATCGGTCGGCAGCAGCTTTTCCTGCTCCGCACGCTGGAAAAGGACCTCGCGCTGAATCAGGTTTTCGAGCACCGAGAGGCGCGCCTGCGCGAGGGCATGGCTGGAAAGCTGCGCCTGTTTGCCCTGCGTCTGTTGTTGGATCATCCGCTCGACTTCGGCAACCATGATCTTCTTGCCATTAACCGTGGCGGCTACGGTATTAGCGGGGCCGGCGTCGCTTCCAGAGCCACAGGCCGCGAGCAGCATCGCGCCGATCATTACGGCGATCAGCCCCAGGAATTGTATATGTCTTGTTTGCACTTTAGTTTTTTTTACTCCTTAATCGTTGCGAAGAGATGTTCAGAGTACCGACTTCAGTCGGGTCTTTCGTCAAACGCACAGAAAGCCCAACTGAAGTTGGTACTCTAAGCACCTGCATCCGAAGCTTCCTTGACCGACCGTCATCTCGTTTGTTATGGTTTTCGTTTCAAAGACCTCCGCCGATCCACACCGTGGCGGCGCGCGTTAATCGACAGGAGCGTATCAGCAATCATGGCTAAGCGTTGTGAAGTTTGTGGCAAAGGCCCGCAGTTTGGCAACAATGTCTCGCACGCCAACAATCGGACGCCACGTGTTTTCAATCCTAATTTACAGTCAATCCGCGTTCAGTTGCCGCAAGGCGGTGTACGCCGCATGAAGATTTGCACGAGCTGTATCAAAGCCGGAAAAATAGCGAAAGCGGCTTGAACTTTTCAGAACCCCGAGCGATAGCGACAGGACGTTTATCGTCCAGGCCATGCTTCTAGGATCCGCTCGCTACCGCTCCCGCTTCTGACACGGCTATCGCCTCAATTTCTACCTTCGCATCACGCGGCAATCGCGCCGCCTGCACAGTGGCGCGTGCCGGGGGCTGCTCGCCAAAGAACCGCCCATAAACTTCAT
>WNFR01008314.1_pt1 | contig 10490 bp, 7 predicted proteins | sample 5400221 | NCBI WGS metagenome assembly WNFR01 (sample SAMN13153357, study PRJNA577476) | soil metagenome | isolation source: 40 cm soil under Madrone tree | place: USA:California | collected 2016-06-14 | reverse complement strand
GCACGGCGCGCGCAGAACCCGCACGTCGGGCCCGAGTTTCCCCGGCAACGCGGCGAGGAGCTGTTCGGCCCCGGCCATGGCGCAGGACAGGCTGTCGCAAACCCTCACCGTGACCGCAGGAGGCGGAGGACCGTCCTTCACCACATCGAAATGCGCGTAGAAGGTCGCAACCTCATAAACCTCGGCCTGCGCAAGCTTCATTTCGTCCGCAAGCGCCGCAAGGTGAGGCGCGGAAATGTGGCCGTAGCGATCCTGGATCAGGTGGAGGAATTCGATCAGCAGATCGCGCTGGCGCTCGCGGGCGCCCAGCAGCTCCCTTATCTCGGCAAGCGCGCGCGGATCGACCTGGCGGCCTTTCGGTGTCTGCCGCGGCCGGCGTCGCGACGTCTGGGGCTTGTCGATAACGTTCATGCTGGAGCCCCGGCGACCACCTCCCCCTGGAGGGGGGAGGTCGGCCCGCGCCAGCGGGCCGGGAGGGGGTGACAGCGCTTCAGCACGTACGGCGTCGCTGTCATGCGCTGCATCGCTGTCACCCCACCCCGGGCTGCCTTCGGCAGTCCGACCCTCCCCCTGCAGGGGAGGGTGGGCCAGATGTGGTGACTCCGCTCAAACAGATTCATGGCCCAGCGCCATTCCGCTCAGAACAATCCAACAATCTTGCCGTCCGCGCCGACATCGATGGAGTCGGCGGCCGGCACCTTGGGCAAGCCCGGCATCGTCATGACGTCGCCGCAGATCGCCACGACGAACTCGGCCCCCGCCGACAATCGCACCTCTCGCACCGGGATCGTGTGATCGTCCGGCGCTCCCTTGAGGTCCGGGTTGGTGGAAAAACTGTATTGGGTCTTGGCGATGCAGACGGGCAGCTTGCCGTAACCCATGGCCTCGAACGACGCGAGCTGATCGCGCACCGCCTTGTCGGCCGAGATGTCCTTGGCGCGGTAGATTTCGCGCGCAATCGTGCGAATTTTATCCACCAGCGGCATTTCATCGGGATAGAGCAGCTTGAGCCTGCTCTTGCCGGAATCGATGGTGCGCACCACCGCCTTGGCCACCTCGGCGGCGCCTTCGCCCCCCATCGCCCAGTGATCCGCCATCAAGGCTTCGACGCCGAGCGACGCGCAGGCCTTTTGAACGAGTTCGATTTCGGCCGGCGTATCGGCTGAGAACCGGTTGATGGAAACCACCGGGACGATGCCGAACTTCTGCACGTTCTCGACATGGCGCGCGAGGTTTGTCATGCCGGACTTAAGAGCTGTGAGGTTTTCGCTCTTGAGGTCCTCCTTCTTCACCCCGCCATGCATTTTCAGCGCCCGGATGGTGGCGACGAGCACGACGCAATCGGGCGCGAGGCCGGTCTTGCGGCACTTGATGTCGATGAATTTCTCGCCGCCGAGGTCGGCGCCAAAGCCTGCCTCCGTCACCACGTAGTCATTGAGCTTGAGCGCCGTCGTGGTCGCCAGCACCGAATTGCAGCCATGCGCAATATTGGCGAAGGGGCCGCCGTGAACGAAGGCCGGGGTTCCTTCCAAAGTCTGGACGAGGTTGGGGGCGAGCGCGTCTCTGAGCAGCGCCGTCATGGCCCCATGCGCCTTGAGGTCCGCCGCCCGCACCGGCTTGCGTTCGCGCGTATAGCCGACGATGACATTTCCGAGCCGATGTTTGAGATCTTCGAGGTCGCGGGCGAGGCAGAAAATCGCCATCACCTCCGATGCCACCGTGATATCAAAACCGGTCTCGCGCGGATAGCCGTTGGCGACGCCGCCGAGCGAGCAGACGATCTCGCGCACGGCGCGGTCGTTCATATCCATGACGCGGCGCCAGGCCACGCGGCGGCTGTCGAGCCCGACCGCGTTGCCCCAATAAATGTGGTTGTCGATCAACGCCGCGAGCAGGTTATGGGCCGACGTGACGGCGTGCAAATCGCCGGTGAAATGCAGGTTGATGTCCTCCATCGGGATCACCTGGGCGTAGCCGCCGCCGGCGGCGCCGCCCTTGACGCCGAAAGACGGGCCCAGCGACGGCTCGCGCAGGCACAGCATCGCCTTCTTGCCGATGTGGTTAAGGGCGTCGGTGAGGCCGACCGTCGTCGTCGTCTTGCCCTCGCCAGCGGGCGTCGGCGTAATCGCCGACACCAGGATCAGCTTGCCGTTCGGCTTGTCCTTCAGGGTCTTGATGTAGTCGATCGAGATCTTGGCCTTGTAGTGACCGTAAGGCTCGAGGTTCTCGGGCGCGATGCCGAGGCGCTCACGCGCCACGTCGGCGATCGGGCGCTTGGTCGCCGCCTGCGAGATTTCGATGTCTGATTTTGGACTGGTGTGCTGGGAGGCAGGCATCAGGCATTTTCCTTGGACTTTGGGAATCCCACACTATCGTTCGAGGATGAATGTTTGAGGAGGTCAAAACATAGGCACTGGCGTTCACGAAAGGCGGGTTCCTGCGGCGAGTTTGGCGGCGGCGGCGTAGTCTCCGGCCCCGACCTTGCCGCCATCGGCCGGCTTTACCCGCAGCACCTTGATGCGGCCGTCGGCGCATACGACCGTGAAGCCGTCGGCTTCGACGGTGACGATCTCGCCCATCTTGCCGCCGATCCCTTTGGGATCGCGCGCCGGCAACGGCTTCGCCTCGAACACCTGGAGGGTGTTGCCGTCGAGGGTCGTCCAGGCGCCGGGCGCCGGATTACAGCCGCGGATGAGGTTGTGGATCTGCCGCCACGGCTTGCCCCAGTCGATACGGGCATTATCCGCCACGCAACGGCCCTCATAGGTCGCCTGGCTCTCGTCCTGCTTGATGCGCGGCGCCTTGCCGGCTTTGACGAGATCGACGGACTCCAGCGTCGCCTCGACCCCCATCGGGAACAGGCGATCGAAATAGACCGAGCCGAGCGAATCCTCGAAGCCGATGGGTGTCTTCTTCTGCAACAGCACGTCGCCGGTATCGAGGCCGTTGTCGGGCCAGAAGATCGACAGTCCGGTTTCGGTCTCGCCCTGGATGATCGGCCAATTGATGGCGCTGGGGCCACGGTACTTTGGCAGCAGCGAGGGGTGATACTGGATCGAGCCGCTGGTCGGGATGCTGAGAAAGTCCTCCGGCACGAACAACGTCACGAACGCCATCACCTGCAGGTCCGGCTTGAGGGCGCGGAATTCTTCCCACACCTCGGGCTTGCGGTAGGAGGCCGGCTGATAGACCGGAAGCTTCGCCGCGATGGCCGCCTCCTTCAACGGATCGGCCTTCTGGCCGGGCTTTTCCGGCGCCACATACACGGCGACGACGTCGTCGCCGCGCTTGAGCAGCGCTTCCAGCACCGCCTTGCCGAACGCCTGTTGGCCGTGAACCACGATACGCATACCAGTCCTCAGTAATCAGTAATCAATAATCAGTGCGTAGGGTGGGCAAAGCGAAGCGTGCCCACCATCCGGATTTCCAGGTGGGCACGCGCTTCGCGCTTTGCCCACCCTACGGCACTGCGGGCTCGTTAGGCCGCCTCAGTCTCCTTCTTTTCGGACGGGGTGATGGCGCCCGAGCTCTTGATGGCGGCATATTCTTCCGCCGAATAGCCGAGCACCTCGGTGAGGATTTCCTCGGTGTGCTCGCCGATCAACGGGGCGCGCTGCACTTCGGTGATGGAGTCCGACATTTTGACCGGATTGCCGACCGTGAGGTATTTGCCGCGGGTCGGGTGGTCGACCTCGACCACTGTGCCGGTGGCGCGCAACGACGGTTCCTCGGCGATCTCCTTCATGGACAAGATCGGGCCGACCGGAATGTCGTGCTGGTTGCAGATGTCCATGACCTCGAACTTGGTCTTGGTCTTGGTCCACTCCTCGATCGTATTGAAGATGTGTCGGAGCCGCGGCAGCCGCGCCGGCGGGGTTGCATAATCCGGATCGGTCTTCCATTCGGGCTTGCCGATCAAGTCACAGATCGCGCCCCAGATCGGCGCCTGAGTGATGAAGTAGGTGTAGGCGTCCGGATCGGTTTCCCAACCCTTGCACTTGAGAATCCATCCGGGCTGTCCCCCACCCGAATCGTTGCCGGCGCGCGGTACCGCCACACCGAACGGAACGCCCTCGCCGTGTTGGCTGTACTCGGTAAGCGGCCCGTGGGCGAGGCGTTGCTGGTCGCGCAGCTTTACGCGCGCGAGGTTGAGTACGCCGTCCTGCATGGCGCACAGTACGCGTTGGCCGCGGCCGGTGCGCATGCGCTGGTAGAGCGCCGAGACGATGCCGAAGGCGAGGTGAAGCCCGGTGCCGGAATCCCCGATCTGGGCGCCCGTGACGAGCGGCGGTCCGTCGCGGAATCCGGTGGTGGACGCCGCGCCGCCGGCGCATTGGGCCACGTTCTCGTAGACCTTGCAGTCCTCGTAGGGGCCAGGGCCGAAGCCCTTGACCGACGCCACGATCATGCGCGGATTGGTCTTATGGATATACTCCCAGGTCAGGCCCATGCGGTCGAGCGTGCCCGGCCCGAAATTCTCCACCAGCACGTCGCAATGCTCGATCAATCGCTTGAGGATTTCCTTGCCCTTGGGGTGCTTGGAATCGATCGTGATCGAGCGCTTGTTGCCGTTGAGCATGGTGAAGTAAAGGCTGTCGGCCCCCTTCACGTCGCGCAATTGCCCGCGAGTGATGTCTCCGGCGCCCGGCCGCTCGACCTTGATGCAGTCGGCGCCCATGTAGGCGAGAAGCTGCGTGCAGGTCGGCCCCGCCTGGACGTGGGTGAAATCCAGGATGCGTACGCCCTCCAGCGCCTTGCCGTCCTCTCCCCATGGCTTGGTCGAGGGCGGCGGCAGCTCCGGCCACTCTCCATTGTGAGGGGCGGTGACCTTCGAGTCGGCCTTCATTTGAGCGGGCCGGTTCGTCACCGCTCTCACGACCGACTTTTTCACCATTTTCCTCGCGATCTTCTTGGGCTTCGCGGCGGCCACTTTGCGCCTTGCCATTGCTGTCCTCCCTTGATGCCCGATGCTTGATTGCTTTTCCGCACTCGCTATTTTTTGCGAAGCGCGCTTTGCGGGTTGAGATTGCCGATGCGGCCGCTCTCGCTGCCGGCAGCAGGGTCGATCACCGCGTTGATGAGGGTCGGCTTGCCCGAGTCCAGAGCGTCATTTACGGCGCGCCTGAGTTCGTCCGGCGTCGTCACATTGGCGCCGGCGCCGCCGAACGCCTCCATCATCTTATCGTAGCGCGAGCCTTTGACGAAGACGGTCGTCGCAACATCCGAGCCTCCGGAGGGGTTGACGTCCGTTCCGCGGTAGATGCCGTCATTGTTGAAGACGACGACGCAGACCGGGAGGCGATACCGGCAGATCGTCTCGACTTCCATGCCGCAGAAACCGAAGGCGCTATCGCCCTCGACCGCGAGCACGGGTTTGCCGGTCTCGATCGCGGCCGCGATAGCAAAGCCGGTGCCGATGCCCATCACGCCCCAGGTGCCGACATCCAGGCGTTTGCGCGGCTTGTAAATGTCGATGATGCCGCGCGCGAGATCGAGCGTGTTGGCGCCTTCGTTGACGAGGATGGTGTCCGGCCGCTCCTTGATGATGGTCCGCAGTGCGCCGAGCGCGCCGTGGTAGTCCATCGGCGCCGAATTCTTCATCAGCCTCGGCGCCATCTTGGCGATGTTTTCTTCCCTCTTGGAATTGACGGCGCCGACCCAGTCGGCCGGCGGGGATGGCCAGTCGCTGCCCATGCTCTCAAGAAGCGCCGCCACGCAGGAGCCGATGTCGCCGACCAGCGGAGCGACGACCTCGACGTTTGAGTCCATTTCCTTGGGCTCGATGTCGACCTGGATGAACTTCTTCGAATAAGGCGCACCCCAGGTCTTGCCCTTGCCGTGCGACAGCAGCCAGTTCAGGCGCGCGCCGATCAGCATGACGACGTCGGCGTCTTTCAGCACCGTCGAGCGCGCCGCACCGGCCGACTGCGGATGGGTGTCGGGCAGGAGGCCCTTGGCCATGCTCATCGGCAGGAAAGGAACGCCGCTCTTCTCGACCAGGGCGCGGATATCGTCATCGGCCTGCGCGTAGGCGGCGCCCTTGCCGAGGATGATCAGGGGCCGCTTGGCGCTCTTGAGCACATCGAGCGCGCGCTTGACCGCAGCCGGCGCCGGAATCTGTGCCGGCGCCGGGTCAACGACCTTGACGAGCGACTTGGCGCCGGCCTCCGCGTCGATCACCTGAGCGAAAAGCTTGGCCGGCAGATCGAGATAGATGCCGCCCGGACGACCGGAAACCGCAGCGCGGATCGCGCGCGCGACGCCGATGCCGATGTCGGCGGCATGCAGCACGCGGAAGGCTGCCTTGCAGAGGGGCTTGGCGAGGGCCAGCTGGTCCATCTCTTCGTAATCGCCCTGCTGCAGGTCGACGATCTCGCGCTCGGACGAGCCCGAGATCAGGATCATCGGAAAGCAGTTGGTCGTGGCATTGGCCAGCGCCGTCAGGCCGTTGAGAAAGCCGGGCGCCGACACTGTCAGGCAGATGCCAGGCTTTTTCGTCAGGAAGCCGGCGATTGCGGCGGCGTTGCCGGCGTTCTGCTCGTGCCTGAACGAGATGACGCGCATGCCCGCGGCCTGCGCCATGCGGCCAAAGTCCGTGATCGGGATGCCGGGCACGCCGTAGATCGTGTTGATGCCGTTGAGCTTGAGGGCATCGATGACGAGTTGGAAGCCATCGGTCAGCTCCCGCTCTGCTTCGGCTGCAGGCTCCGCCGTCTTTATCGCTGCTTCAGCCATAGGAGGCCTCCCTGATGTTGTTTTTCTATTGTTCTAGTCGAGATAGTCGGCATGACGGGCCACGTGCTCGGCAAGCCCCAGGGCGTGATCGCGAACGAGAGCCTCAGCTCGCTCCGTGTCGCGCGCTTCGATCGCCTGGATGATGTTCATGTGGTCGCGGATCGAACGGTCGGCGCGGTCGCGCTCCCCGATGGTCTTGCGCCGGATCATCCGCATATGGGCGAACAGGTTCTCCGCCAGGTCGATCAGGATGCGGTTGCCGCTCATGCGGATGATGGTCTGGTGGAATTCGATGTTGACTTCGGAGTATTCGTCGAGATTGGCGTGCAAGCGGCCGTTCTCGAAGGTCGCGAACATGGCCCGCAGCTTGGCGATTTCCTGGTCCGACGCGTTCTGGGTGATCAGCCGCGCCGCCATGCTTTCCAGCGCCGCCCACGCGGTGATCAGCTCGATGACTTCGGCCTTGGTCTTGCGCACCACGTAGATGCCGCGTCGTGGCACCGAGCGCACGAATCCTTCCCGCTCGAGCTGCGCCATGGCTTCACGGACCGGCGTGCGGCTGATGCCGAGATCGCTCGCCAGCCGACGCTCGTCGAGCCGGATCTCGCCGGGCCGATCGTAAATGTCGAGGCCAAGGATCACGTCCTTGAGCGCCGCATAGGCGCGGTCCGCGAAGGTCGACGTATCTTCAAGCGGCGCAACGGCAATCCGCGTGGCCACTGCTGCAGTCCGGCTGCGTGGAGGTAAGCTGGTCATCGGACGCGACACGCCAATTCAAGCGCTAAGGCTTATTCATATCTCCTATAATACAGTATACCACGAACTGGCAAGCGATCCCCCGGCGGCCCCCCTTTCTCGTTGGCACCGCCGTGGGCGTCGCAGCGCCGTCGCGGCATTACCGGTAGCCCTGACGCCTGGGTCAGGTCCGTTCCATCGCCCGGCGCCGCATCGGGCGTAAGACGAAAAGAGCCAGTGCCACGACGACGAAATTCATCAGCGTGGTCACCAGGAACACCATTTGCCAGCTGCCGGTTGCGTCCTTGATTAGGTTCGCAACCGGCGTAAGAAACGCCGAGGCGCCCTTCGCGGTGTAGAGCAGACTGAGGTTGACCGTCGCGAATTTCGGCCCGAACGTGTCGGTGCATGTCGACGGGAACAGGCTGAAAATCTCGCCCCACGTGAGGAAGATCAACGCCGCGAACACGACGAACCCCCACGGGGAGGTACCGAGAGAACCGAGCAGCCAATACGCGAAGCCGCCGAGACCGAATGCGATGGCCATCGTGTATTCGCGACCGATATTATCCGATATCCAGCCGAACAAGGGGCGCGCCGCGCCATTGGCGACGTTGTCGACGATGAGCGCCACCGTAAGCGTGGTGCCGCCCAACAAAACCACCGTGTTGGCGACGCCGAAGTCGCTGGCGATTGGAGCAATCTGGGCTGCCGCCATCAGGCCGCTCGCCGACACCATGACGAACATGATGTACATCAGCCAGAATACCGGCGTTGTCAGCACCTGGGCGGGCGAATAGCTTTTCGCCGATTGCTGCACCTTGGGGGCGAAACTGGCGGGAATTTCGCCAGGCGACGGCGCCCGCAGCAGCCAGGCCAGCAAAAATACCGCTCCGCCCTGGAAGATTCCAAACCACAGGAACGCCGCCTCGTAGCCGCTCGTATCGATCACATAGCGGATTGGAATGACGGTTAGCGCCGCACCGGCGCCGTAGCCGGCTGCCGTGAGGCCGACCGCGAGACCGCGCCGGTCCGGAAACCATTTCACCGCATGCCCGACGCTGGTGGCATAGATCGCGCCACCGCCGGTCCCGGAGACGATCGCTCCGACGTAGAGCATGGCCAAGGAATCGGCCATCGAATTGATGACCCACCCCACGGCGACCAAGAGGCCGCCGGCCGCCACCACCAGCTTCGGTCCGCGCTTAGGCCCCAGAATGTCGACGATCCAGCCCTCGATCGGGGTGAGCCATGTCTCCAGCGCAATGAAGACGCTGTATGCGAACTGAATCGCCGCGATCGACCAGCCATGCGTCTTGTTGATCGGATTGACGAACAGCGTCCAACCGTATTGCAGGTTGGCGATCATGACCATGCAGATGATGACGGACAGGAGCTGCGTCCACCGTGTGGCGGTCGACACCTTCGCGCCGACTCCCACTGCGCTTGCAACGCTCATTTTTCCACCCCTAAGTTTGTTCTTGCGCCCGGATTTTATTCAGATCATTAGCACAACGGCCAAGATTTGGCCGCTGGAGCACGCTGTCCTGCCGACTTGACCGAAAAGAAGGTTTCACTGTGCAAGCCGGCATCCATCGCATGCGAATTTTACGTTCACATGCGGACGCCGCACAACCATGGCTTTTCGCCGCACTGAACACTGCAAAGAGACTTCCGGCATGCCACCGCATCTCGATACCGGCATTGTCCCATGCGCTCCTTCTCCATCCGTGGCCACTTCGAGACGGAAGTCCGTTCAAATCGAAGAAGCAAGTCGGTGCCGCCTCTACCGTTGCTGTGAAAGATTATGGATGGCTTCGGTCATCCGCGCCACAACGGAAAGCCACCTGAAGAAACTCCCGGATCGAGCCCAATGGATCACGCATCTTGCTGACATGAGCGCGCTCGGTGAAAGTCGTCGTCCTGGATGACTACCATGACACCGTGCGGGACCCTGGCGTGCTTCCGGCCAAGCTGGACAGCCATGACGTTATCATCTGGAACAACCCCATATCATCTGGAACAACCCCATCCAGGATGTCGATGGGCTCGCGGCCCACGTCGCCGACGCCGAGGCGTTGGTGCTGATCCGTGAACCATCGCGGTCGCCACGCGATGTCGCCCGCGACTTCATCCACCAGCCGATGCCGCAAAGAACGCCGCCGGTGAGCCCGAGAACCCGCGGGCCAGACAGGTCGACGAATTTCCGGAATCTGTTGCAGAAACGCAACTAAACGGCAAGCTGCGGCTGCCGATATTTTGCGCGGCAAAAATGTGCTGTTTGTGTCGAATCCGCTGGGGTTTCTGCCAATCCTAGCAGGAGTTTGTTTTTGCGCCGCCGCGGTGCCCCTAACTTCGCTACGGTTAACCACCCATTAAAACTGAGTAGACCGAGTAATGTTCTTTGGGCAACTTACGGGAGTGTGGGAAATAACAGATACGACACGGCACTCTACTGCCAAAGAGTACCAGTATCTCAGGGGGGGTTACAGTGGGGAAACATCAAAGGGCCGTGCCTGCACGGCACAACGCGGCAATTTCCGAACAATTCGCAGTCCTGAGACGGCACGCAGGTTCACGCCGGTTTGGCGCCAAACGTCTCGCTCTGTGCACTGGCGTGGCGCTCTCGACGCTCATGCCGGGCTTGGGCACCGCCAATGCCCAGTCAGCGTCCGACGCGCAGGTCAAGGCGCTTCAGGCCCAAATCGAGCAGCTCCAGCGCTCCTCTCAGGCACAGATCAACGAGCTCCAGCGGCAGGTCAAGGCGCTGTCGGAGGGGCAGGTGAAATCAAGCGCGGACGCCAAGGCGGCGCGCGACCAGGCGGCGCAGGCCGCTAAGGCCGAACAGACGCAGGCGCGGGCTGCCGCGGTGCCCGTGAAGGCCGGGGAGCCGTTTGACAGCAGCGGGCACCGTTTCCTGGAGCGCAAACCCGGTAACCCGCTCACCTTCTTCACGCCGGGTGGCGAGATCACGGCCTATGGCAATCTCGATGTCTCGTTTGACGGCACGTCGAAGAACG
>WNFR01011842.1_pt1 | contig 10492 bp, 10 predicted proteins | sample 5400221 | NCBI WGS metagenome assembly WNFR01 (sample SAMN13153357, study PRJNA577476) | soil metagenome | isolation source: 40 cm soil under Madrone tree | place: USA:California | collected 2016-06-14 | reverse complement strand
CTCCACCATCGCGCACAACGTGGCCTGGGCGATCGCGCGCGATCTCGCGCTGGATTCCGTCGTCATCGATCTCGACCTCGCGTTCGGCACCGCCAGCCTCGACTACAATCAGGATCCGGTGCAGGGGATAGCGAACGCGGTATTCTCGCCCGATCGGCTCGATACCTCCTACATGGAACGCCTGCTCGCGAAATGCTCCGACCGTCTCAGCCTGCTGTCCGCGCCGGCCACGCTCGATCAGGTCTACGACTTCGGCGCCGACGCCTTCGACTCGATCTTCGATACGCTGCGCATGACGACGCCCTGCATCGTGCTCGACGTTCCCCATCAATGGACGGCGTGGACCCGGCGCGCGCTGATCGGCGCGGATGACATTCTGATCGTCGCCGAGCCCGATCTTGCCAATATGCGCAACGCCAAGAACATGATGACCTTGCTGAAGGCGTCGCGGCCCAACGACAAGCCGCCGCTCTATTGTCTCAACCAGGTCGGCATGACCAAGCGCCCCGAAATCGAGGTGCGCGCCTTCGCCAAGACCATCGAGAGCCAGCCGATCGCGGCCATTCCCTTCGATTCGCGAATGTTCGGCACGGCTGCCAACAACGGCCAGATGATTGCGGAAATCGCGGCCAACCACCGCACCACGAAGATGTTCCTGCAGATGGCGCAGCGGATGACGGGCCGCGCAGAGACCAAAAAGCCGCGCAGCTCGCTGCTGTCGCCGATCATGCCGATCCTCAAGAAGATGCGGGGAGGCCGCGGCCGTTCGTGAGGGCATGATCCCGAAAAAGCCTGCCCCGCACTTGATGCGGGGTGGACACCGGTTTTCGGAATAGATCAGGCCCGAACAAATATTGCTTAGAGTCTGATTCAGCGTAGCTGAAACAGACTCTAAGGGCAGGGGCTATTCGGCAGCGCAGGCCGCTGCCGGTCTCCATTGCCATTGCTTCGGGATCAATCCGCGTGTGCGGCAGCCGCGACCGGTATTTTATCCCCGTCCGCGTGTGCATGCTCTTTCCGGGACAATAATTGCTTCAAGGCCGCGATCCTCGCGGCGGCTTCCTCGGGCGGCAGATCGGCCTTAACGAGGCCTTCGGCCTCGGCAACGCGGCCCTGCAGACCTACCACGAAAGCCAGATTGGTCCGGATCCGCTGGTCCGCTCCCGCCTGGCTATGGGCGCGGCGCAAGGTCTCCTCCGCCTTCGACAGGTCTTTGGAAAGGACGTAGGACAGGCCGAGGTTGGACAGCACGGTGGGTTCGTCGGGCACGATTTTCAGCGCGCTCGCATAATACTGCCGTGCTTCCTCGTAGCGGCCGAGCTGATCGAGCACGGCGCCCTGAGCGGAGAGGATTCGCCAGTCGGGATCTTCCGGGGAGTGGGCACGGCCGAGCACGTCGAAAGCCTGCTGGAAATTGCCGTTGTCCGCGAGCGCCCGCCCGAATCCGGCAAGAAGCGCCTTGCTACCGGGAGCCCCGCGACCCGCAGCGCCTTGCCGTATTGTAACGCCGCGTCGGCGTCCTTGGGGTTGGCGCGAAAGCGATCGCGATAGAAATCCACCTCACGCCGCGGCTCGGCGGCGCGGCTTGATTCGGTTTGGTCGCCCAGCGACCCCGTGATGTCGGACGGGCCCGACGTCTGGCAGCTGCAAAGCCCCAGCGCCACGACCGCGGACGATCCTATGAATGCAATGAGCCTCGCGAAGCGAGGCGGCGGGAGCAACTGCCGGAGCATGTAATCTGACCTGTAGTCCCTCTATGCTCCGACGGGCTTTTCGGTCTAACCGACGAATTCGGCGCCGAATTCGAAGCCGATCCGCCATCGCAACTTGCATTGGCGGGGATGGCCCGTCGAAAGGATGAGGGTGAATTCAGACGGAATTTCCGGATAATCGGCAATGACCTTGACGCCGCCGTCCGAGATGTCCGTGATCGTGCAGTCGCGCGGCAACGAGCCGGTACCGAACTGGATTTTCGCGAGCTTTTTGCAAAGCATGCGTTCGCTTCTGCGTCGATTTACAGCTAACATGTCGATCCTTCGCCCCTGTTCGATCATGCCTCGTCCGGCATTCGACGCTACTTTTACAGAACAACTATTGGCGTCTGTTTAGCGGGATCGTTCGCAATTAATTCGTAGTTTCGGCGTTGGTTTAACCGAACCGCCATCGGCGGCCCCACCGCTCCGTTACCGCGATTATCCCCGGCCGCGATAGGGCGCGACGCCCTGATCGGGCATCCACATGCCCTTCGGCAGTTTGCCGGTCTGCCAGAACACGTCGATCGGGATGCCGCCGCGTGGATACCAGTAGCCGCCGATGCGCAAATATTTCGGCTTGATCTCGTCGGCGATCCGCTTGCCGATCATGACCGTGCAATCCTCGTGGAACGCGCCGTGATTGCGAAAGCTCGCGACGTAGAGTTTCAGCGACTTGGATTCCAGCAGCCACCGGCCCGGCACATAGTCGATCATCAGATGCGCGAAATCCGGTTGTCCCGTGACCGGGCAGAGCGAGGTGAATTCCGGCGCGGTGAAGCGGACCACATAATTGGTATCGGCCTGCGGGTTGGGCACGCGGTCGAGCGTGGCCTTTTCCGGGCTGTCGGGCCACTCCACGGCGCGGCCGAGCTGCAGGGGTTTTTTGGCCATGATGTTCGTCCTTTGCGGACGCGTCATTGACGCAACGGGATAGGCCCGTCAACCGTCACCGTGAGATCGGGATGTCGGAAAACCGCGAGGATTTCAGGTAGGCGCGACGGTCCGAACGACCACCAGACGCGCGTTGCCGGATTCGGCGCCCCATACCTCGCCGGCCCGCCCATCCAGTTGGCGAACATTGGCGCCCGCTCTGTCGCTGGCGAACACGTTGAATTTCTCGCTCACGGGATCGAAGCGCACGATGGCATTTGCCGAGAAATCGGTGAGCCAGATCTTGTCCCTGTCATCGACATAAACCGCATAGGCGTGCGGGCCCGCCCCCGGTAGCTTCCAGGCTTTCCAGGAGCCGTCCGCGGGGTCGTGCATCGACACGTTGCCGCTGTTCCACTCGCTGACCCAGAGGCAGCCTCTGGAGTCCGACCATATCCGCCGGGCGCCTTGTTTTGGCGTGGGTGGTTCGACCACCGTCGCCTGGCCCGTTGTCGGATCGAGTTTGGCAATGTGATTGCCGGCGAGCGAGGCGTACCAGACTTCGCCCTTCGGCGTGACCGTGATGCCGTAGGGACCAACGCCCCGCGGGGCATCGAACACTTTCATGGCGCCCGACTTTGGGTCGAGGCGGCCGTAATAGCCGGATTGGCCGGTGAACCAGTAGATTCCGCCTTTGTCGAAGACGCCGGTGTTGAGGTTGGCGTAAGCATATTTTTCGGGCAGGCGGAACAGCGTGACGCTGTTATCCGCTGGGTCGACGCGGGCGATCGCATTCTGTCCGCCCTCGGTTACCCATGGGGCGCCGTCGGGGCCGATCGTGACGCCGTGGGGTGCCGCGCCTTTGCCGAGACCGACCAGTTTGAATGAGCCATCGCGCGGATCCAGGCGCCCCAGCGTTCCGTTGCCCTGGCCGGTAAACCAGATGGTGCCGTCGCGGGCGGGCGCGACGTCGTGCAGGCCGATGCCCGTGTCGACCGGAAAATATTTGACCCGGAACGGGCTTTCCTGCGCGCCGGCGCCTCGGAACAGGGCGGGCGTGGCAACAATTCCAGTGGCGGCCGAGATGAGAAACTGGCGGCGATTCATTGCGTTACCCCGGCTCTCGGAGAAGGAAGGTTTACACGCGGTGATCGACGTCCAGCCAGCATAACCGCGCCAAATCCACCCGTCAGGAAAAGGCCGCAGGTCAAGCGTTCACATTTGCTTGCGCTCCGTGTATGACGCGGCGCAACCAGCCAGAACCAACCGGGGAAGCATAGACATGACCGTCATCGTCGACATCATCGGCCGCGAAATTCTCGATAGCCGCGGCAATCCCACCGTCGAGGTCGATGTGGTGCTGGAGGACGGCTCGATCGGCCGCGCCGCGGTTCCCTCCGGCGCCTCCACCGGCGCGCATGAGGCCGTCGAACTCCGTGACGGGGATAAGTCGCGCTATCTCGGCAAGGGCGTCCAGAAGGCGGTGGAGGCCATCAACGGCGAAATCTTCGAGGCGCTGAGCGATCAGGCGGTCGAGGAGCAGGTTCAGATCGACCAGATCATGATCGACCTCGACAGCACGCCGAACAAGAGCCGGCTGGGGGCCAACGCCATTTTGGGCGTTTCTCTCGCCTGCGCCAAGGCGGCGGCAGAGTCTTTTGATATGCCGCTCTATCGTTACGTCGGCGGCACCTCGGCGCGGACGCTGCCGGTGCCGATGATGAACATCATCAATGGCGGCGTGCATGCCGACAACCCGATCGATTTCCAGGAATTCATGATCATGCCGGTGGGGGCCAAAACCTTCGCCGAGGCGCTGCGCTGTGGCTCGGAAATCTTCCACACGCTGCGCGGCGAACTGAAGAAGGCCGGTCACAACACCAATGTCGGCGACGAGGGCGGTTTTGCGCCGAACCTGCCGTCGGCGGATGCCGCCCTCGAGTTCGTCATGGCCGCGATCGGCAAGGCCGGTTACAAGGCTGGAAGCGACGTGATGCTGGCGCTGGACTGCGCGGCGACCGAGTTCTTCAAGGACGGCAATTACGTCTATGGCGGCGAGAACAAGACCCGCTCGGGTTCCGAGCAGGCCAAATATCTTGCCGACCTCGCGGCGCGCTATCCGATCGTCTCGATCGAGGACGGCATGTCCGAAGACGACATGGCCGGCTGGAAGGAATTGACCGATCTGATCGGCGGCAAATGCCAGCTCGTCGGCGACGACCTGTTCGTCACCAACGTCACGCGCCTTGCCGACGGCATCAAAAACGGCCGCGCCAACTCCATCCTGGTCAAGGTCAACCAGATCGGCACGCTGACCGAGACGCTGTCCGCGGTCGAGATGGCCTACAAGGCCGGCTACACCGCCGTGATGTCGCACCGTTCCGGCGAGACCGAGGATTCCACCATCGCCGATCTCGCGGTCGCCACCAATTGCGGCCAGATCAAAACCGGGTCATTGGCGCGCTCCGACCGCACCGCCAAATACAACCAGCTGCTGCGCATCGAGCAGCAACTGGGCGCGCAGGCGAAATATGCCGGCAAGTCGGCGCTGAAGGCGCTGGCGTAACGCGCCCGCGTAGCCAGATACAACAAACACAAACGGGAGGATTGCGATGAGTGACGGCAAAAGCGGGCTGCAATTGCGTTCGCTGCTGAAAAAGAGCGGCGAACTCGAACTATCGCTGGCGAACATCCCGACACCCGAGCCCGGCCCCGATGAAGTCGTGGTCCGGGTCGAGGGCGCGCCGATCAATCCGTCCGACCTCGGGCTGCTGATCGGGCCCGCCGATATGTCGACCGCCAAGGCCTCCGGCACCAACGAGTCTCCGGTGGTCACCGCAAAAGTGCCGGAAGCGGCGATGAAAGCCATGGCGGCGCGGCTCGATGAATCGATGCCGGTCGGCAACGAGGGCGCCGGCGTGGTGATCAAGACCGGTTCGTCGGATGCCGCCAAGGCGCTGATGGGCAAGACGGTGGCGATGATCGGCGGCGCGATGTATGCGCAATACCGCACTCTGAAAGTGAACGAATGCCTGCCGCTGCCGGATGGCACCACGGCGGCCGAAGGCGCTTCCTGCTTCGTCAATCCGCTGACTGCGCTCGGCATGACCGAGACCATGCGGCGCGAGGGTCACAAGGCGCTGGTGCACACCGCGGCTGCGTCCAATCTCGGCCAGATGCTCAACAAGATCTGCCTCAAGGACGGCATTGGCCTCGTCAACATCGTCCGCAGCAAGGAGCAGGCCGACATCCTGCACAAGATCGGCGCCAAGCACGTCGTCGATTCCACCGCGCCAACTTTCATGGACGACCTCACCACCGCGCTGGTGGAAACCGGCGCGACGATCGCGTTCGACGCCATCGGCGGCGGCAAGCTCGCAGGCCAAATCCTCACCTGCATGGAAATTGCCGCCAACAAGACCGCCAAGGTCTACAGCCGCTACGGATCGAGCGTGCACAAGCAGGTCTATGTCTATGGCAGCCTCGACCCGCGTCCGATGGAGCTGAACCGCGCCTTCGGCATGGCCTGGGGCATCGGCGGCTGGCTGCTGTTTCCGTTCCTGATGAAAATCGGCCAGGCCGATGGCGCAAAACTGCGCGCACGGGTCATAGCCGAGCTCAAGACCACCTTCGCCAGCCACTACACGCAGGTGGTGTCGCTGCAGGAGGCGCTGCAACTTTCCAACATCGCCATCTATGGCAAGCGCGCCACCGGCGAGAAATTCCTGATCAATCCCAACAAGGGCTGAGGGCTCGCGACTTCCCTGACAATCGGGCTTGCGTTCTCCCGGCAACGGGAGAACATTTGCCTCGCAATGAATGCGGGAAAACCGCAAAGCAGATGGGGAGGATTCCATGGAGTTGAGCCGCCGTGATCTTTTGGCAGGGGCCGCTGCCGTTGGTGCTGCGACCGCGCTGTCGTCACTGGGAATACCGGCCGCGGACGCCGCGGTACCACCAACCGGAGCGCAGGCGCCCGGGTTCTATCGCTACAAGGTAGGCGACTACGAATGCACCTCGATCAATGACGGTGTGTTTTTGCGTCCGATCGATAACTTCGTCAGCAACGTCGCGAAAGACGAGGCGCAGGCCGCGGCGGACTCAGCCTATATGCCGAAGGGCATGGTCGCGGTGCCGTTCAACCCGCAGCTCATCAATACCGGCAGCAAGCTGGTCCTGATCGATTGCGGCAACGGCGTTTCCATGTTGGGGCCGAGCAAGGGGCGGGCCGGGCGCACTTTGCAAAATCTCGCCGCCGCCGGCGTCGACCCCAAGAGCATCGATATCGTGCTGATGTCGCATCTGCATCCCGATCACACCAACGGCATTCGTGCGGCCGATGGCTCGATGGCGTTTCCCAATGCCGAGATCATGGTGCCGGCAAAAGACTGGGAATTCTGGATGAGCGACGAGAACGCCGCCAAGGCGCAGTCCAACGAGATGATGAAGAACTACTTTGCCAACGTGAAGAAGATTTACGCCGGCATCGAGTCCAAGGTGACGAAGTATGATTGGGGCAAGGAAGTCGCGCCCGGCATCACCTCGATCGCAACGCCGGGCCACACGCCGGGACACACCTCCTTCGCCGTCGCGTCGGGAAGTTCGAAAATCCTGATTCAAGCCGACGTCACCAACATCCCCGAGTTCTTCCTGCGCAACCCGGACTGGCACGTGGTCTACGACGTCGATCCCGAGACGGCGCAGACGACGCGCCACAAATTCTACGACATGGCGGCGGCCGAGAAGGCGACGGTGGTCGGCTTCCATTTCCCGTTCCCCTCGATCGGCCATGTCGAGAAGGATGGCGCTAAATACCGGCTGGTGCCGGTTGGCTGGGATCCGGTGATCTGATCGGCATCGCCAGGTCCCACACAACAGGCCGCCCGGGGGCGGCCTGTTTATTTTTGGCGAAATGTTGTCTATGCGAACCCTGCGTTTCCAAAATTGCGCAGTCCATGCACTTGCATCCTTCTACCGATGCGGCTAGGTGAGGGCCACCGGTCCAGCTTCAAAAAGGAAATCCTATGGCCACCCACAACATCGTCGTGATCGTCGGCAGCCTTCGCAAGGAAAGTTTTTCGCTCAAGATCGCCCATGCGCTGGCCAAGCTGGCACCGGCTTCGCTGCAGCTCGAGGTCACGACCTTGCACGGCATTTCCTTCTTCAACCAGGATCTGGAAGCCGCCCCTCCGGCCGATTGGCTGGCGTTCCGCGAAAAACTGCAGAAGTCGAACGGCGTGCTGTTCGTGACCCCCGAATACAACCGCTCGATCCCCGGCGTCTTGAAGAACGCCATCGACGTCGGATCGCGGCCCTACGGCAAGAGCTGGTTCCTCGGCAAACCGGTCGGCATCGTCAGCAATTCCCCGGGTCCGCTCGGCGGCGTCAGCGCGGCCAAACATCTGCAGAACATCCTGCCGGGTATCGCCGGGCCGATCCTGGGCCAGCCCGAAATTTATCTGAATGCCGTCGGCGATGCCTTTGACGACAAGGGCCAGCTCACCAAGGAATCGCTGCAGAAGGTGTTGCAGCAGTACATCGATGCGTTTGCGGCTTTCATCGAGAAGCACAACAAATAGGCGGCAGGCGCCGGGCTTAGGATTCCGTTAACCGGACCGTCGCATGTTGGTGCCATGGTCTCTCGCACCCGACTGAAATCGCTGCTCACCGGGCTCGCCCTCTACACGATGGCGGCGATGATGGTCGGCTATTTCGGCGTCAACGCCTATACCGGCAAATATGGGCTGAACGCGCGCCAGGAACTCGATCAGGAAATCATCGCCCTGACCGCGGAACTGGCGCGGCTGAAGCGGGAGCGGGCCGAGGGCGAGCAACGCGTCTCGCTCTTGAGGTCGGACCGGGTCGACCCCGATTTGCTCGACGAGCGTGCGCGCTTTCAGCTCGATTACGCCAATCCGCGCGATCTGGTCCGGACCAATAATCCGAACTGATTCCGTCAGATGTGATCTCCGCCGTCATCCCTGCGTGAGCGCAATTGCGCACCTCCAGCAATAACGGCGGGGCCGCCGTTACGCCGGGACGTCGGCTGCGCCAGTTCGCATATTTCAAAATCACCCGCTAACGATCACAAAAATGTCGCGCTCGGTTGCAGTGCGGCATAGCAATATTCCATCAAGCGAACGCAATCCTTTCGCGGCGATTTGAGTTGGGTTAGAGAGGGCTTGAGTTCAGTCCCTCTTTGATCTGGAATTGCCCATGGCCTCACCAAAGAAAAGCGTCGCGAAGGAAGCAGGTCAGGACAAGGCACACGGCTCCCCGCCGGAATTCACCAGAGCGCAGGAACTGACCGCGCTGCGCGACATGCTGCTGATCCGGCGCTTTGAGGAAAAGGCCGGTCAACTCTACGGCATGGGGGCGATCGGCGGCTTCTGCCATCTCTATATCGGCCAGGAGGCCGTCGTCGTCGGGATGCAGATGGCGCTGAAGACGGGCGATCAGGTCATAACCGGATACCGCGACCACGGCCACATGCTGGCCTGCGGGATGGAAGCCAAGGGCGTGATGGCCGAATTGACCGGCCGCCATGGCGGCTATTCCAAGGGCAAGGGCGGCTCCATGCACATGTTCAGCAAGGAGAAGAACTTTTACGGCGGCCACGGCATCGTCGGCGCCCAGGTCTCGCTCGGCACCGGTCTCGCCTTCGCCAACCGCTATCGCGGCAATGATTTCGTCAGTCTGGCCTATTTCGGCGACGGCGCCTCCAACCAGGGCCAGGTCTACGAAAGCTTCAATATGGCGGAGCTGTGGAAGCTTCCCGTGGTCTATGTGATCGAGAACAACCGCTACGCCATGGGCACCTCGGTGACCCGTTCCTCGGCGCAGACCGACTTTTCCAAGCGCGGCGCTTCCTTCAACATCCCGGGCCAGCAGGTCGACGGCATGGACGTCCGCGCGGTGAAGGCGGCCGGCGACGAGGCGGTGGCGTGGTGCCGCGCCGCCAAGGGGCCCTACATTCTGGAAATGCAGACCTACCGCTACCGCGGCCACTCGATGTCGGATCCTGCCAAGTACCGAACCCGCGAGGAGGTCGAAAAGATCCGCCACGACCAGGATCCAATCGAGCAGGTTCGCAATCGCCTGCTGGCGGCCAAGATGAGCGAGCAGGAATTGAAGGCGATCGACGCCGAGGTGCGCGAGATCGTCAATGCATCGGCGGATTTCGCCCAACACGATCCCGAACCCGATGCATCCGAGCTTTACACCGACATCTATCGCTGAGCAGGCGCAAGTTTAATTCGGAGTTCCCATGCCCATTCAAGTGCTGATGCCTGCGCTGTCGCCCACCATGGAAAAGGGCAACCTTGCCAAGTGGCTGAAGAAGGAAGGCGAGACCATCAAGTCGGGCGATGTCATCGCCGAGATCGAAACCGACAAGGCGACGATGGAAGTCGAGGCGACCGACGAGGGTACGCTCGGCAAGATATTGATCCCCGAAGGCACCGCCGACGTCGCGGTCAACACCCCGATCGCAACCATTTTGGCTGACGGCGAGAGTGCGGCGGACCTCGGCAAGGTCAGCGCGCCGCCAAAGGCGGCCGCGCCGCCTGCTGAAGCAAAAGCCGAAGCTCCCCCATCAGAAGAAAACAAAGCGCCATCCGCGCCGGCAGCCGCCGCCGAGGCCGATCCGGAGATCCCCGCTGGCACCGAGATGGTGACGATGACGATCCGCGACGCGCTGCGCGACGCGATGGCCGAGGAGATGCGGCGCGACCCGGACGTGTTCCTGATGGGCGAAGAGGTCGCGGAATATCAGGGGGCCTACAAAGTCAGTCAGGGATTGCTGCAGGAATTCGGTGCCAAACGCGTGATCGATACGCCGATCACCGAGCATGGCTTCGCCGGCATTG
>WNFR01008310.1_pt1 | contig 10493 bp, 6 predicted proteins | sample 5400221 | NCBI WGS metagenome assembly WNFR01 (sample SAMN13153357, study PRJNA577476) | soil metagenome | isolation source: 40 cm soil under Madrone tree | place: USA:California | collected 2016-06-14 | reverse complement strand
GCGAGCCGTGCTTTCGCCAACACCGCTGCTGGCCCCCGTAATTACTACAACTTTGTCGGCGATATTTGACATTCTGATTTTCTCTCTCTGCCAACTAAGAATTCGGCCTGCTGCCTCTCAGAAGGCGAAACAATCGCAACCCAGCCCCCATAGGCCAAATTCACTCATCACTTGAAGGTGCGATTGCGTCCCGCCATGAGCTGGTGCCGTAACATGCGAACAAGAAGCGGAGTGGGACGCGGCAACCGGTTGAGTCGGCTGTTTTGCGTAGCCACCGAACTCTTTGACGGGCGACCAGCTTGGGCTCACAGGCAGTGCAGGCGGCGCAAGTTTTGAGAATTCATCGGTGGCATAGACAACCTTTCCGCCGACGATCGTAAGTACCGATTCGAGATGCTTGATTTCTTCCTCGGGAATGGAGAAATAGTCGGCAGAGAGAACAGCCAAGTCAGCCAGTTGGCCTGGGGCGAGAGCTCCCTTTTTTCCGTCTTCCGTAGAAAACCAACTGCTCCCCATGGTGTAGAGCTTGAGTGCTTCTTCACGGTCCAATCGGTTCTCTTGCGGATAGAGGCTGAGACCCCCGACGGTCTTGCCGGTGATAAGCCAGTAGAGGGAAAGGTAAGGGTTGTAGCTCGAAACGCGGGTTGCGTCGGTGCCTGCTCCCACGGGAACGCCCATCTCCAGCATGCGGCGGATCGGTGGAGTGCGCTTGGCTTGTTGTGGGCCGTACCGCGTGACGAAATATTCTCCCTGGAAGGCCATGCGGTTCTGCACAGCGATTCCGCCGCCAAGCGCCTTGACGCGCTCGATATTGCGATCGGAAATTGTTTCGCAGTGATCGAAGAACCAATGCAGGCCGTCGAAGGGGATTTCCCGGTTCACTTCCTCATAGACATTGAGTGCCCGCTCGATGGTCTCATTGTAGGTCGCATGCAAGCGAAATGGCCAGCGATTCTCCACGAGATGGCGAATCACCGCTTTCAGTTCGCTTTCCATAACGGGGAGCATGTCCGGGCGCGGCACGAGAAAGTCTTCGAAGTCCGCTGCAGAGAAAACCAGCATTTCTCCCGCGCCATTGACACGATAGAAGTCGTCCCCGTCGCCGGGCTTTGTCATTTTGGTCCAGCTCTGGAAGTCCGATAGCTCTTGTTTCGGTTTCTGCGTAAAGAGGTTGTACGCGAGGCGAATCGACAGCTCGCCATTGCGGTGCAGTTCGTTCACCACGCCATAGTCGTCGGGGTAGTTCTGAAATCCGCCGCCGGCGTCGATCGCGCTGGTAATGCCGAAGCGGTTGAGCTCGCGGAAGAAGTGCCGGGAAGAATTAAGCTGATCTTCGCGGGAGAGCTTTGGTCCCTTGGCGAGAGTGGAATAGAGAATGTTGGCGTTGGGGTTGGCGATGAGAAGCCCGGTGGGATTTCCGTGGCGATCGCGCTGAACCTCACCAGCCGGGAAACTCGGGGCGTTCTTGTCATAGCCCACCGCCCGCAACGCCGCTGCGTTCAATAATGCCCGGTCATACAAATGCATCACGAACACGGGCGTGTCTGGAGCAACCGCGTTGATCTCATCGAGCGTAGGCATCCGGCGTTCGGCGAATTGAAACTCCGTCCAGCCTCCGATCACCCGGACCCATTGTGGCGCGGGCGTTCGCGCAGCTTGATCCTTTAGCATCCGCAATGCATCGGCGAGCGACGGGACGCCGTCCCAGCGCAATTCCAAGTTGTAGTTGAGTCCGCCCCGGATCGGATGCATGTGTGAATCGTTGAGGCCTGGGATGACGGTTCGCTGGCGCCCATCAATTACGTGCGTGTGCGGGCCGCGAAGACGGAGAATCTCGTCATCGTGGCCGACAGCAGCTATCTTTCCGCCCGATACGGCGATCGCTTCCACAAATGACGGCACCCCGTTTGTGGCGACCCTGGCGTTGTGCAATATGAGCTCAGCAGACACAGCAGTCTCCCTTTCGAGTTAGTGCAAATGGATTGAGAAGGGCGGAAGAGGCTCCGCCCTTCGGGTTTACTTGTGAGCTGCAAGGGCAACGGGAACCGCGTACTCGGGGAATTTCGTGGCCGGCGCGCCGTGGACCATCGTGTATGCGTACTCGACGCCGATTCCGTAGGCCCCGTAATGGTTCTTCACGATGTCCATCACCGCATCGTAGGTTCCCCTGTGAGCCCAGTCACGCTGCCATTCGAGCATGACCTGCATGGACGTGACCGGCTTTGCGCCGGCTTGAATGACGCGCTTCATCGCGTTGTCGTGGGCAAGCTGGCTCACGTCGCCGCAGCAATCCTCCACGACGTAGATCTCGTAGCCGTCATGAATCGCCTGCACCGTCGGAAACGCAACACAGACTTCTGTCCAAAGGCCGGCAATGAGAATCTTCTTGCGTCCGCTTTTTTCGATTGCGGCCACAAAGTTCTTGTCGTCCCAGGAGTTCATGGACGAACGCTCGATGGGTTCTTGCCCCGGGAATACGGCTCGCAACTGCGGCCACATATTCCCGCTGAAGGACTTCGTCTCAACTGTCGTCAAAACCACAGGTACATCGAACACTCTTGCGGCTTTTCCGAAGGCCACGGTGTTGTTGATGATTCCCTGGCGGTCGAAATTGCTTGTTCCAAACAGCATTTGGCCCTGATGGTCGATCAGCGCCACGACGCAATTGTCCGGAGTCAAGAGTCCCTTCTCACTCAGTTTTGGGCGATTGCCGTTTGATGATTGTTGAGCCATACGATTCAAATTCCCCTTTCAATTGATCACCTCGAAACCGTCCCCGCGAGGGAAAGCAACTCTATGTCCAACACCGAACATTTGCCTGAGGGTGGGCAATCCTCTTTGTTTTCAACAGAAACGGGCACGCGCGCTGCTAGGTCCAGAATTGAGGGATTCCTCTCGCAGCTATTTCATGCCATGGATTTGACGATAACGTCGAGGTCGTGACTGAGTTTCGAGTTCTCGCATGGTGTGTGGACATAGCGTGCCCGTACGCCCACTTGAAGCTGCGAAGAGGAGTGGGAGCCCGAGGTGCACTTCGGGCTTTCAACTCAGTCCTGCGAATGGTCTGCTGGCGCCGTAATACCAAGGCGCTTCATTTTGTAAAACAGGGTGGTGCGCTTCAAACCAAGTCTGGCAGCTGCTCCTCGTGGACCTCCGAGCTTCCAATTGGCGCGCTGACAAGCGGCGAGAATTTCTCTACGCACCTTGTCTTCAAGGGTGGGGTTTGAAATCTCGGGCTCCGGCGACTGGTAGCTTTCGAGAGGCGCTGGTTCAAAGACGCCATCATTGGAGAGAATAACGCCGCGCGCGATGTAGTTTTGGAGCTCTCGAATGTTGCCGGGCCAGTGGTGGCGCACCAGGGAGCGCATGGTTCCCTGAGGTATCGATTCGATCGATTTGTCCATCGAGGCTGCAAACTGTCGAACGAAATATTCCACGAGCTCGGGGATATCGGCTTTCCTTTCGCGCAGTGGCGGCAGATAAATCGGGAAAACATTCAACCGGTAGTACAAATCTTCGCGGAATTCACGATCCTGAGCCATTCGCTTCAAGTTTTGGTTGGTCGCAGCAACGACGCGAACATCGACTCGCGTTGTGCGCGTGCTGCCGACTGCCTCAAACTCGCGCTCCTGTAAGACACGGAGCAGCTTGGGCTGAAGCTCTAATGGCATGTCTCCAATTTCATCGAGGAACAGAGTGCCGCGATCCGCCAAGGCGAAGCGGCCGACGTGCGAGTTGACGGCGCCCGTAAAGGCTCCGCGTTCGTGCCCGAAGAGTTCGCTTTCGAGAAGGCCGGCGGGGATTGCCGCGCAATTCACCTTCACCAGATTTCGGTTTCGGCGGGGGCTGAACTCGTGAATCGCGCGAGCGATGACTTCTTTGCCGGTGCCGGTTTCGCCCCCGATCAGAACTGTTGTATTTGTGGGCGCAACCGCCTCAACTAGAGAGAGAATGCCGCGGAGACTCCCACGTCGGCCCACGATTGTCTCCATAAACGGAAGTCCTTCGTGGTCCTCCCTACGAGCGCGTAGCTCGTCACTACGATACACAAGCACGTTCATTGGCATGTTTCCTGCATTTTCGTTAATTTGTATTACGGAATTAGAAGCTGAGCTCATTTTTCACTCCTATGTTTGCGCCAACGCTTCCTGCATAAGTTGACCCGCGTGCTTGCCCGCCAAAATGATGCTTGGGCCTACCGCCCGTTTTTCCGTGTCTCGCAAGAAAGCTAAAGCTTTGTCGGCAGGGTGCCGATCAATGACGAGCACATCGCCCTCATGGACTTGTGCCGTGGCCAGCAATCTGGCAATTGGGTAGACCACGTGCCGCTCAATGGCTCGCTTCAGGTGGCGCGCTCCGTAGCGTTGGTCGGTACCTTCTTGCAGGAGGAACGCGCGCCCTTCTTCGGTGATTCGAAATAGGAACGGTCGCGTAGTTGTATCCAACACGCGCTTCTGCACATTGCTCAACTCGATCTCCAGCACTTCGTCCAGTTCCGCGCGCTTCAGGGGATGGAACACTACAATTTTGTCCAAGCGATTCATGAACTCGGGTGAGAACTTTCGCCTAGCCGCCTCTACCGCCGTCCTCTCTACCTTTTCGTGCAGTCCAGTGCTGGGCTTGTCGTTCGGCTGGATGAATCCCATTCCTCCTTGCACCAGATCCGCGATCTGTCCACTGCCGAGGTTCGAGGTCAGAAAAATCATTGTTTGCGACAAGTCCACTCGCCGGTTGTCGCCCAGGGTCAGCGTCGCTTTGTCCAGCATCCCTAATAACAACTGCCATAGCGCGTCACTCGCCTTTTCGATCTCGTCGAACAGCAGAAAACTCAGTTTCATGTGCTCGCGGTGGCTTGCGGCCAACGCTTCTTGGGTTATGAGCGGGTGTGTTTCGCGGTGCCCCAGATATCCTGGCGGCGAACCAATCAATTTAGAGATTTCGTGGGAGTGCTGGAATTCCGCGCAATCCACCTTGATAACTGCGCGACTGTCTCCAAACAGAATCTCGGCAGCGGCCTCGACCGTGCGCGTTTTGCCTGAACCCGTGGGTCCCAGAAAGAGCAGGTTCCCGACTGGGCGCCCGGGACAATGCAGGCCAGCGCAGAACATCTGGTACAGATCGACCAACGCCTGGACGGCCTCCTCTTGACCGACAATTCTCTCCCGCAGCGCACGCTCGAACTGGCAAGCTGTGGAACTCCGTTTTTCCGTGTCCAAAACTCCCGAGAGCCCGTGATGTGCACGTTTCCCCAAGCGCGCACCTAGCTCGTTTTTTTGGGCCGATTGTATTGCTGTGACCATAACCGCTCCTTCTACAGACAAGCGCAGGTCGTTGGGACCCTTTGATTGCTCATCTCTCCGAACTCTCGTTAGATTTTCGTTCCAGCCGCTCTCTCCTGATCCACTCTCGGATGTAAAGGCCGCAGTTCTTCAGCTTGATCGAGTCAGCTTCCCACTTCTCCAGAAACTTAACGGCCTCGCCGTCTACCGACCTCAAATCTGTACAGTCCAAGACAATTCGTCTGCCTTTTGTTTCTGCCGCAATGAGTGACTCCATCTCTGATATGTTTTCCGCGGTTAGTTGACCGCTAATCTTAAAGACCACTTCTCCGTTTACCTTTCTGGTGATCCTCAGCATCTGGTTCCTCGTCGCAATCACAACTTGCGTCGCTTAAATGGCAATTAAGGCGCCACTCGTAAGTAGTTGAAAAGACGACTCCGCTATCGCCGAAGAGACGCCGAGATTTCGACAATTGGCGGACGGTTGAACAAACAAACGAGGATGAGAATCCTCGACTTACGCGATTTCTTGGCTTAAGAGCCGAGTGATTCTCGCAATCAAGACCGACACGCCGACTGGCTGCTTCCGCCAATCGATAGATAAATACGGCAGCGGCTCGCCGTCGCCTTCCTGATATACGTCGCAAAATCCCTGGCGAGCGATAGCTTTGCCTTTCATTTCATTCGAGTAGCGGGGAACGTGCTACTCTAGGCGGCTACGTCGATGTGGCGCTCGGCGGCCGCCAAATCAGTGGGCATATAGGCGAAAAGAACGCCTGAGTGCCGTCTGCTTTTCCTTGGAAGGCATCAGTGCTTGCAGCAGATCTTCATAGGATCGATCCCCTAGTGGCGCAATCGCGTCATGCGGATCTCGTCGAGTTGGCCGTCGCGGGCGGAAGCCCCGTTCAGACGGACAGTGAAACCGTCCTTTCGTGGCGTCGTTGCATCGGCGACTATCATGTCGATCCCGGAAGCAAAGCGATACCACACATCATCACCCAGACCGAACTCACCCTCTTCAAGGAGCCGGTGAGTGACGTCCTTCTCCACGCGCGGGAAGAGATCGACCGCCTTTATGCCATTGTCCGGCAAGAGGATTACGTCGTCTTGCTGTGCAATCGCGAAGGAATCGCCATTCAGCATCGCGGTGACGAGACGAAAGCGGAGGAGTTCAAAAATTGGGGCATCTGGCTAGGCGGAGTTTGGTCTGAGCAAGTCGAAGGGACCAACGGAATCGGAACTGCGATCGTTGAACAACGTCCAGTCCTCGTCCACTGCGGGCAGCACTTCCGCACGCGCCACGCCAACCTGACTTGTGCAGGCGCCCCAATCTTCGACGCGGACAACAAACTCATCGCAGTCTTGGATGCTTCCACAATCGATATGGGACCGGCCGACCGCAGCCATGGACTGGTGCTGGCTGCGGTAACCGCTTCTGTGCGCGCCATTGAAGAGCGGCTTTTCCGGCACTCCTTTCGCCGTGCTTGGACGATTGCTGCCGCTCCCCCGCAGACCAGCGGTGCAGGTCTTCTCCTGGCCGTCGACAACGATCAATGCGTTATTGGCGCTGATCACGTAGCCCGTGAGGCATTGGTCCTTGATGAGAAGGATCTGTTAAGCGGCAGATCTCTATCGGCGTTTTTTCACTACGACCGCTCCCTCTTTCGACGTGGTGATGAACAGGACTCTCCGGCACAATGGATACGCGTCGATTCGGAAAGCGCGTGGAACGTCTTAATCACGCCGCCCCTCCGAACGTCCAAGGAACAGCGTAACTCGGAATATGCCACAATCCACTCGCGCCCTCGATTGAACGCGCTTGAAAACTTATCGGCGGAAACAATTCCAACTCCGAGCCGTGGCGGATTGTCGCCAACAGTGACACGCCGCGTCTGCAATTATATTGAAGGGCATCTCGATGAAAAGATCCGCCTCGATGGACTGGCCGCTCTGACGGGTCTTTCTACCGACCATTTTGCTCGGGCATTCCACCAGTCAGTGGGGGTGCCGCCGCACATGTATCTGTTGCGGCGGCGCTTGGAACACGTGGAACACATGCTGCGGGAGACACATGCTCCGTTGTCGGAAATTGCCCTGGCGACTGGTTTTTCTGACCAAAGCCATCTCGGGCGGCACTTCCGGCGGTGGGCTGGAGTGTCTCCTCGACAGGTCCGCTGGTCGGAAGGGAACCGCTTCCCCACAACGTAACTCTATAAAAATAAATAGCTTAGCGACGTGAGGTCGCTGACCAAGGCAGAAACGTCCGCCTCTCCGGAACCTCTTCGGCCCGGGCGCCCCGAGACGCAGCCAAAATGTGATCGTGATCACGATTCAATTGTGTTCTAGATCACGATTCATCGGAAACATTCCAAACACACCAAGTTTGTTCAAGACGACCGGATTCCGGCAGGGCCACAATCCGTCCAGATCATCGAAAGGACGGCAAGGCCATGGAGAAAGCCGAGCGGATTGACGTTCAACCAAATTCAAGTACGACAATGGGGGAGGCCGCCGCATGCAGCTTCTCTGGGTGTATCATGCCCGCCATGGCCTCCTCAGGACAGGGATCCGAGCGTTTGAATGCCCAACTCCTTGTTGACTCGATTCCTGGGCTGATTCACACAGCCAGGCCCGACGGTTACCTCGATTACTTCAATAAACCTTGGCTGGAATACCTGGGCGTCACTTTGGACAAAGTGACCGGCTGGAATTGGACGGCTTTCGTTCACCCTGAGGACGTTGAGGGGATTGTGGCCAAGTGGCGTGCCTGCCTCGCGACTGGTGAAGTCTTCGAGTACGAAACTCGCGTCCGTAGCGCGAATGGAGAATACCGCTGGATGTTTCACCGGAAAGTGCCACTTCGCGATGCAAATGGCAACATCGTCAAGTGGTATGGATCGAGTCTCGATATTGAGGAACGCAAAACGGCGGAAGAACGGCTCCGCCGCAACGCGCAGGACTTGCAAAGAAGCGAGTTTTATCTTGCCGAAGGGCAGCGTCTTGCCCACATGGGAAGCTGGGCCTTCGATCCCGACGGCTTCTACTATTGGTCTCCCGAATTATTTCGGATGTACGGCCTCGATCCTGCCAGCAAACCGCCTGGTGTTCAGGAATACCTGGATCGCGTCCACCCACAGGACCGCGAGTCTATGGCGAACTTGATCAAGGGAGTTTTGGCGAAAGCTTCGCCTTTCGATGCCACAAAGCGCATCGTACGTCCCAATGGTGAGGTCCGGCACATTCGCTGCGTCGGTGTTCCTGTTGTCGAAAACCAAAGCCTGAAAAAGTACGTCGGCAGCGCCATAGACGTTACGGAGCACGAGCTCCTGACGCAGGACCTCCGGAGACGCGAAGCGTACCTCGCCGAAGCCCAAAGGCTCAGTCACACGGGCAGTTGGGCCTGGAATGTGCGGACCGACGCGCTGTTCTGGTCGGAAGAGATTTTTCGGATTTACGGCTATAGCCCTCAAGAAACAGGTCCCACTTGGGAGCAGTTTCTGCAAAGGGTTCATCCTAAGGATCGGCCACAGATCGAGCAGCGAGCGAAAATGGAGACCACCGGGAACGAGTGGATCGACTCGCACGGTGATTTCCGAATCGTTCTTCCAGACGGAACCATAAAGTACCTACATTCTGTTGCTCATCCTGTTGCGCAGTCGGGTGAAGTCACGGAAGTCATCGGCACGGTCATGGACGTCACGGAGCACGAGGTCCTAGCTCAAGAACTCCGGCGCCGCGAAGCCTACCTGGCCGAAGCCCAAAAACTCAGTCACACAGGCAGCTTCGGATGGAAACCTGACACTGGCGAGATTGTCTGGTCAGACGAAACCTACCGTATCTTCGAGTACGACCGCTCGGTTAAGCCAACATTAGATTCATTGGCGCAGCGCGTCCATCCCGGGGACCTCGCCGAGGTCAGAGAGGTCATTAATCGCGCCTTTTCGGGAGCGACAAATTTCGAGCATGCTTATCGCCTGCTACTGCCTGATGGGCGAGTCAAGCACGTCCACGCCATAGCTCACACTTTGCAGGATGCATCCGGCTATCGCGAGTTTGTCGGGGCGGTGACCGACATCACCGAGCAACGCCATGCAGAAGCGGTGATCAGACAACAAGAAGCGGAGCTTCGCAATGTGGTCGATACCATTCCTGCGCTTGTGTGGAGTGCGCTGCCCGATGGCTCCAATACTTACGTTAACAAGCGATTTGTGGAGTACTCGGGGTCATCGCCGGAACAGACGGCCGGATCAGGGTGGCAAGCGCTAATTCACCCTGATGATCTTGAGCGACATGCAAGTAAATGGGTTGAAGCGGTTGCTACCGGCAAGCCTCTCGAAAATGAGGTGCGTTCCCGCCGCTCGGATGGGCAATACCGCTGGCAGTTGGACCGCGGAGTGCCGCTCCGAGATGAAGATGGAAACATCGTCAAGTGGTATGGGGTCACGACCGACATCGAAGATCGCAAACGCGCCGAGGAAGCCCTGGGGGTATTATCGCGCGATTTGCAGGAAAACAAAGCCAAGCTTGAAGAAGCCCAGCGCATCACCCATGTCGGCTACTGGGAATGGGATATTTTAACGGGTCGCGTGAACTGGTCGGATGAGACCTATCGCATCTACGGAATGCAGCCTCAGGAACGCCCTATGGACATAGCTGCCTGTCAGGAAAAGATCTACCCCGAAGATTGGCAGCGAGGCATGGAGGAGGCTATCGGCGGCGGGGCCGGCTTCAACGCCGAATGTCGCGTGATCCGGCCAACCGGCGAAGTGCGCATCGCCCACTTTCAGGGCGATGTGAAAAGGGACGCGTCCGGCCAGCCCTATCACATGTTCGGAACGGTCCAGGACATTACCGAGCGCAAGCGGGCGGAAGACAAGATCCGCGAGCAGGAATCGGAGCTCCGTCAGATAGTCGACCTCGTTCCTCAACTTGTTGCTGTATTCGGACCGGGTGGCGAACGTCTTTATGCCAACCGCATTGGGCTCGATTACATCGGCCTTAGTCTTGAAGAGTGGCGGCAAGCACCAGGGGATTTTCTTTCGCCCCCGTCGTTTTTTCATCCTGATGACCGCGATCGGGCGGCGCGCACTTATTCCGACAATGCTCGCTCCGGTGGCTCAGCTTACGAATTGGAGTTGCGACTACGCAAACGTGATGGCACTTATCGCTGGTTCTTGGTTCGTTTTAACCCATTGCGCGACGAACAGGGACAGA
>WNFR01008303.1_pt1 | contig 10495 bp, 5 predicted proteins | sample 5400221 | NCBI WGS metagenome assembly WNFR01 (sample SAMN13153357, study PRJNA577476) | soil metagenome | isolation source: 40 cm soil under Madrone tree | place: USA:California | collected 2016-06-14 | reverse complement strand
CTGCGGAAAATGGTGGCGGAGCCTCAGGCAGTTCGCTGAGGCTTGTCCACCCTACGCACTTACACCTGATAGGCCGGCGATTTGCGCGCCATTGCGGGCGCAACCTCACGACGCAGCCTCTGCGTTCGCCGGCAGGGTGAACTGAAACGTTGCACCGGGCCCCTCGTTGCCGGAAGCTGACAGTCGTCCACCGTGGGCTTCAATGATCGAACGGCAGATCGAGAGTCCCATGCCCATGCCGTTGGATTTGGTAGTGAAGAAGGCGTTGAACAGCCGGTCCGCATTCTCAGCGGAAACCCCGACGCCGCAATCCGTCACACTTACGAGAACTCGTTGTGTCTCGTCCTGACGCGATCGGATCACCAGTTCGCGCGACCGCTCCGTGACCGATTGCATGGCTTCAATGCCATTCATCACCAGGTTAATAATCACCTGCTGCAATTGGACCCGATCGGCCAGGACCCTGGGTAGAGTGGGCGCCAACTCAGTTCGTAACGACGCCCTGTGACTGACCACCTCCCGCTGCACCAGCGGGACGACGTCCCTAACGACGTCATTGACGTCGAGCGGCACCCTCTCGATGCTGGTCTTGTTCGCGAGCGCCCGGACGCGCCGGATCACCTCACTCGCTCGATTGCCGTCGTCGATGATCCATTCCACCGAGCGGCGCGCTGCCTCCAGATCGGGAGTTCCGCGATCGAGCCAGCGCAGACAAGCCTCGGCGTTGGCGATGACGCCGGCGAGCGGCTGGTTCACTTCATGGGCGATGGAGGCCGCAAGCTGTCCTGTCGTGGTGACGCGATTAACGTGCGCGAGCTCCATTTGCGCCTCGCGCAGAGCTTCCGAGGCGAGCATATGCTCGGTGAGGTCGCGGATGATCACGAGCGCAGCCTCCACCCGCTCCGATTCAGGCCGCAGAGGCGAGTAGGTCACCGCCGAGTAGCGCCGGCCAAGAGAAGTGGGTAACCAGCCTGCGTAACTGACTTCTTCTCCCGCGAAGCACCGGTCGAGATACGCCTTGGCCATCTGCTCAAAGCTTTCCATTCCCAGTAGGTCGGCTACGTGCATCCCTGCCATCGTCTCCGCCGGCAAACCCCATCTCCGCTCGAAGGCCGGGTTCACCCGTTGATACCGATAATCTCGTCCGACGATGGATATGCGATCGGATGACCTCTCGAACATCTGTCGGGTCAGATATTCCGCCCGTTTGCGGTCGGTCAAATCGAGCACAAAGGAAACGCCCTGGTCTCGGCGTTCGTCGAAGGCCGCTCCGCCGAGAAGCACGGGCACGCGGCTGCCGTCCTTCCGAAGGTACTCCTTCTCGAAAGGCTTGTGGCTTCCGGTCGCCGTGACCTCTGCCCCAGCGCGTTCGTGAGCGTAGTTCCATTCGGCGGGTGTCAGCGCCGTCCAGCGGAGGCCACCCGAAACGAGATCGTCGCGGCTGTATCCCACCATATTGAGAAAGGCTTCATTGGCGTCGAGAATGCGACCTTCAACATCCCACATCATGATCCCGATGATGTTGGAGTCGACCAGTCGGCGGATCTTGGCCTCCCGTTCCTGGAGATCGTTGTACAGACGGGCGTTCTCCAACGAGATCGCCGCTTGCGACGCCAGCAGTTCCAGTACCGAGATTCGGGTTGGCGTGAACACGTGTGATGCCAGGTTGTTCTCGAGATAGAGCAACCCGATCAGCTTGGCCTGCTTCACCAACGGCAGGCAGAGGACCGAGCGGGCATGCTTCTGACGGATGTACTCATCCCCCGAGAATGGATTCTGCGCCAAGCAGTCATCAAGGATCACGCTTTCCCGCGTCCGGATCACGGTGTGGAGCACGGATTCGGGAAGCTCGGCCGGCGATACGGCCGTCTGGCGCAGCGTGACCTCGACTTGACCGCGGCCGGTCGTCGCTTCCGCCTCGATCCGCGGCTCGTCGCCCGGGAACAGGATGAGCAGGCCACGCTCGGCGCCGGCATGCTCGACCGCGATCCGCAGCAGCGTCTTGATGAGCTTGCCGAGTTCGATCTCGCCGGAAACCGCCTGCGAAGCCTTGACTACCGTCCCGACATCGAGCTGCTCGACGGGCGCGCCAATGGTAGTGGTGGGAGATGCAGGGACTGATGCGTCGCGGAGATGCGGATGACGCTGGTCGAGTTGCCGCACTTTGCCGAGCGCGCCCCACCGAAGATAGCAGTGCCGGGCGTTTCGCAGATAGGCGTGGGCGATGGTCTCGAAGCCGCGCGCCGCGTAGAAGCGCGCGGCCAACTCATGGGTCAGGCCCTCGTTCTGAACGAAGCCGTGCTCGCGCGCCGAGTGGATGGCCTGTTCGTAGAGGCGTTCGGCGTCGAGGTCCCGCTCTTCCAGACGCGCGAGCTCGGCGCCAACCAATGCCGCCCGGTTTGCGAACGTTGCAGGACAGTTGTCTGCCCAGATCGCTATCTGATCGAGATGCGATATTAGCGCTTCCAGATGCTGCGGCCGCTCCTCGGCCGCGGCCGTATCGCAACGCGCCGCCCGGCCAAGCGCCGCGTAGAAATGGTATTCAGACAGCTCTACTTGCGACGGCACGGTCCAAAGCAGCGCCGCGGCTTTCGACGCAGCCGCGACGGCAGATGCGCCGTTGCCGGCGTAGACGCACGCCTGCAGTTTGCGGATCCAGTAGCGGGACGCGGCGACCACCAGACGGGGATTACCATCCAGATGGTCCTCGAAGCAGCTCTCGTCGAACTCCGCATCATTGAAGGAGTTGAAGTCCGGTGTCAGTCCACGGAGCGTCCGGACCAGTCTGTGCTGCGCGGTAGTGATGTCGGCGATCAGACCGAATCGCACCTTCCCCACGAATTCGAGCGCGCTCGCGACCTCGTGCTCGACGTCAGCGAGCGGATCCCCGGAGGCGAGAAGATTGGTATTCAAGTCGTAGCGGCTATAGGCCGCATAAGTAAGGTCCCCGCTGCGCTGCGCCGCATCGAAGGCACGCTGCAGGAAAACGCGGCAGCTCGGCAGGTGCTGCGTCCAGTGCGCGACGTGAACGGCGAAGACCAGGTAGACGCGGGCGCTAAGGCGATCAAGCCCGCGCTTTTCGACGAGATCCAGGCCAAGCCTGCCGAAGCGGAATCCTCTTTGGTAGTCTCCAAAGTACGTGCCGAGGATGCTGCCCAGCCACGCATAGGCGAGGCATGATCCGTCACTGTTGCCATGCTCCAGGCTGAGTGCTGCCATCCGGCAGACGACGAGGCGAAACAGATTCAAATCCGTGAACAGTGCCGGCGATGTGAGCACCGTGAGCACGTCCATCGTCGCACGCCGGTCCGGATCGCTCATCCGTGGCAAATCCAGCAATGCCTCGATCGAGCCGGACCCCAGCCGCTGCCACAACCGACCGAACTCCTGCCGGACGTCCTGCTCCGTCGGGTGCGGCGACCACTGTTCGTCAATCCGCCGGAGATACTCCAGGCCGACCTCGACAGCGCTGTCGCTGTGGTCCAGATTCGTATAGAGATTGATGCGCACGCGGGCGACGGCCGCGGAGTCGACGATGGTCCGTGCGCGGGTTGACAGCAACGAGAGCCGTGCTTCAGCCGCCTCCAACTGTCCAGTCAGATACTCGCACTCGGCGCGTTCGAGCCACAGGCTGAATGTTAAATCGTATTGGCCGTCCCAGTCGCTTTCGTCGAGCAGGGCTATGCCGGCCACGACGTAGACGCTTGCCGACGCATAGGCCGTCGACGCCTTGGCCTTGCGCCCGGCGCGGAGCTCGATCGTCGCCACCCGCGCTTTCTCGTCCCGGTCGACCAGAAGCGTGGCGCCTCGATTGAAGTGATTTGCGACATCGAACAGATGCTCGGCGAGGTCGTCCGCCGTCATGCTCGCCAGCAGAGCGCGGCCGATGCGCAAGTGGACTTCGGCACGCTGCGCTTCTGGAATGAGCGAGTAGGCCGCCTGCTGGATCCGGTCGTGCAAGAATCTGCAGGCGTTGTCCTGATGAACCAAGAGGCCGGCGCGGATCGCCTCCCAGAGTGCCGCGAGCATCGCCTGCTCTGTTTCGCCGCGGACCAGGGCGAGGGTGGCGATCGGGACGACGTTGCCCAGGCAGGCGAGCTGCTTCAAGGCTTCCTGGGTGGTGGCGGACAATCGCTTCAGCTTTTCCGCCATGAGGTCCACCACATTGTCGGCGTAACTCTTGGCGCGGATGCGATCGATGTTCCATTGCCAGGCCCGCGTGACCGAGTCGAATGCGAGCAGCCCCTCGTCAGCCAGCGCGATAAGGAACTGGATCGCGAAGAACGGATTACCGCCGGTCTTCTCCTGGACCAGTTCGGCCAATGGCCGCGCGCGCTCCGGCTTGCAGTGGAGCGCGTCGGCGATGAGCCGGCCAACATCATGCAGCTCGAGGGGCGCCAATGCGATCTCATGCACCCTCGCGTCAACCGCGCGGATCGCCTCCAGCCTCCGCAGAAGCGGGTGAGAGGGACCGACCTCGTTGTCCCGGTAGGCACCGACCAGCAGCAGGTGCCGCACCTCCGGGTGCGTGACCAGATGCTCGAGGAGGTCGAGCGTTGCTGCATCCAGCCATTGTAAATCGTCCAGGAAAAGCGCGAGGGGGTGCTCCTTACACGCGAACACCCCGAGGAAGCGCCGGAACACCATCTGGAAGCGGTTCTGCGCGTCCTGCGGCGGCAGGTCCGCGACCGGCGGTTGTTTTCCGATCACGAGCTCCAGTTCGGGAACGAGGTTGACGAGGAGCTGACCATTCGGTCCTAACGCCTCGCTCAGGGAATCCCGCCAGCGGCTAAACTCGGTCTCGCTTTGGCCCAGAAGCGGGCGCACGAGGCTCTGGAAGGCTTGTGCCAAGGTGGCGTACGGGATGTCGCGTTTGTACTGGTCAAACTTGCCGGACGCAAACAGACCACGCGGCGATACGAGTGCCCTGTGCAGCTCGTTCACCACCGACGATTTGCCGATGCCGGAATATCCGGACACGAGCACCAGCTCGGGCGCGCCCGTGGCCACGACACGCTCAAAGGCCGTGAGCAGGGTATCGATCTCGCGCTCCCGGCCGTAGAGCTTCTCCGGGATCAGCAGCCGGCCCGATACGTCGTCACTGCCGAGTGGGAATGGGTCGATGCAGTCATGCGACTCCCATTCGGTCAGACTGCGCCGCAGATCGGCTTCGACGCCGGCAGCGGTCTGGTAGCGCTCCTCCGCCGTCTTGGCGAGGAGCTTCATCACAATGGCTGAGAGCGGCCCCGGAACGCCCGCGACCCGTTCGTTGGGCGGCACCGGCTGCCGCGCGATATGGCAGTGTACCCACTCCATCGGATCGGCGGCGGTGAAGGGGAGCTGCCCCGTCAACATTTCGTAGAAGGTGACGCCCAGAGCATAGAGATCGCTACGAGAGTCCACCGAGCGGTTCATCCTGCCGGTTTGTTCCGGCGCCATGTAGGCGAGCGTCCCGGCGATCACCTCGGGTAGCGCGGGGGCTTGATGCTCGCGCGGCAGACGCGAGGCGATGCCGAACCCCGTTAGCCACACGCCGCCGCCTGCTGCGTCCATCAGGATGTTTGCGGGCTTGATGTCCTTATGGATAAGGCCGCGCTCATGCACTCGGCGGAGCGCTCCCGCGAGTGGGATCGCGATGCGCAGGAACTGCGATATGTCCAGTGGCCGGCCAAGAAGTCGATCGAGCGGCGCACCGCCGGGATCCTCAAGCACCAGCGTCATGCGATCGTTGTAGCGCCTCAGCGCGACCGGGCGCGCCGCCCAGTCCGCGTCAAGTTCGGCCTTAAGCGCATATTCGTGTTGGAGCCGCTCGACGCGACCGAGCGAGGTTTCTTCCGCTGCAACAAGCAGGATCGGGGGCAAGCCGTCGCCGGAGCCGCGGTAGAGGGAGATGTCCCCCTCCCTCAGCGGCGAGAATACGTAGCTCGAGAGCTCGTTCACGCGGACCTCCTGCCAGGAGGACTACTTCAGTACGCTGATTTTGGTTGCGTTTGCTCTGGTACGTCAATCCAGAACACACGCATCGAAGTCGGCGATACTCTGGCGGTCCTCATCGCGTTTCTCGTCTCGCCGCACGCCGGCTTAATTACGGGCCGCGAAATACACCATCGACGGCACCGATCCGTCGCCCGGCCGGAACTTGGCAATCTAACCGTTGTGGGATCTATCCTGTGAGTTGTTGCTCATATCGTGAGCATATGCTCTGATGGCGCCCCGGAAAACATGCGATGGCCAAGCCCGACCTCATCATTTTCGACTGCGACGGCGTCCTAGTCGACAGCGAGGTGCTGAGCTGCCGTTGCCTCTCCAAGGTTTTGGCGGGTTATGGCATCGATCTTGGTCTGGATCAGGCGCTCGATCTGTTCCTCGGACGAAGCATGACTGCGGTCGTCGAGCACTACGGAGCGTTGGGACGCCCAATTCCGGAGCAATTCTCAACTGAACTGACGGCCGGGGTTCGTGCCGCGTTCACTTCCGCACTTTGCCCGATTGAAGGCGTGGACTTGGTCCTGGAGGGCTTGCAGATCCCGCACTGCGTCGCTTCGTCCAGCGATGCCGATCGGGTGTCCCTCTCGCTTTCGCTGACCGGTCTGGCGCCGCATTTCGACAACCGGCTTTATACGTCGCAAATGGTGGAACGCGGCAAACCCGCGCCCGACCTCTTCCTCTACGCCGCCGAAAGGATGCAGGCAGATCCGCGTCGCACCTTGGTGATCGAGGACAGCATCAGCGGCGTGGAGGCAGGCAAAGCGGCCGGCATGACGGTCTGGGGATTTGTCGGAGGCAGCCACTATCAATCGCGCGACGGCAAAGCGATTCTTTATGAGGCGGGGGCCGATCGCGTGTTCGGGCGAATGGCAGATTTTTGGCGAGCGGATCGGTAGGATTTGATGGCAGCCTCCGACAACGAGAAATCGCGCCTGGACGACGCGGCGCGTGCCGGCTGGCTCTATTTTATCGCCGGTCACACCCAGGATGAAATCGCCAAGATGCTTCAGGTTTCGCGCGCTTCCGCCCAACGCCTTGTCTCGCTGTGTCTCGCCGAGCGCCTGATCACGTTCCGGCTTGAGCATCCAATTGCGGCATGCATGGAGTTGGCGGGACGGCTAAAGGACTTGTTTCACCTCGTCTACTGCGAAGTGGTGCCAACCGATCCCACCGCGCCTTTGTCAGCTGCCGGAATTGCCGAGCGCGCCGCGAACGTCCTGGAATCCACGCTGCGCACCGAGAAACCCACGATCGTGGCGCTCGGCACCGGCAGAGCGGTGCGGGCCGCGGTCGAGCGTGTGTCGCCGATCGAGTGCCCCAATCACCAGATCGTGTCGCTGGTCGGAAACATCTCGGCCGACGGCTCGGCGAGCTTCTTCGATACGGTCGGGCGGCTGGCCGACCGAACCAGGGCACGGCACTATCCGATGCCGCTGCCGTTTCTGATGTCGTCCGCGGGCGAACGCGCCCAGATGCTCAAGATCGATCCAATTGCCAAGGTGAGGGCGGTCGCAGCCAAGGCCGACTTGCGGCTGGTCGGGATCGGCCAGATGGACCAGCGCGCGCAAGTGCATATTGACGGTTTCGTCTCGCGCGAAGAACTGTTCGAAATGATGCGATTGGGCGCCGTCGGCGAGTTGACCGGTTGGGCATTCGACGCCAAGGGCCGCATCATCGATGGCGGCACCAACCAGCGCCTGACCAGCATCCCGCCGCAAGTCCCGGCTAAAGCGCTGACCATCGGAGCGGCCGTGGGTCCTGCCAAGGTGCCGGCGATAGCGGCGGCGCTGAAGGGACGGCTGATCAACGGCCTGGTCACTGACGAGACGACGGCAAGCGCCATCCTGAAGCTGCAGTAAATCGATGCAAACGCTGACGGCTCCGCCAGCGGCAGGGGGCTGGCGTCGGCGTTCGCGACCGTCTCCCGCCCGCCTTTGCCGTCGACAATACGGTGCAGGCCGCCGATCTACGCCTTGACAACATTCCAACTCGGTGTGAACATAATTGCAAGGCGTGAGCATATGCTCAACGCGAAAAGACTTAGGGAGGTTACCGTGAAACACGTCCTCGGCGCCCTCTTGGGCGCGGTTACCCTGTTAGGCTCGGCCCCCTCGATTGCACAGACAACGCTGACGATCGCCACCGTGAACAACCCCGACATGATCCGCATGCAGGCGTTGACCAACGATTTCACCGCCAAAAATCCTGACGTGACCGTGAAATGGGTGACTCTCGAAGAGAACGTCCTGCGCCAGCGCGTCACCACCGATATCGCGACCAAGGGTGGTCAGTTCGACGTGCTGACCATCGGCACCTACGAAGTCCCGATCTGGGCCAAGAAGAATTGGCTGATACCGCTCGACAATCTCGGACCGGACTATGACACGGCGGATCTGCTTCCGAAGATCCGTGACGCCGTATCGGTGTCCGGCAAGCTCTTTGCCGCGCCGTTCTATGGCGAGAGTTCGATGATGATGTATCGCACCGACCTGTTCCAGAAAGCCGGATTGACGATGTCGGAACAGCCGACCTGGGATTTCGTGATCGATGCGGCAAAGAAACTCACCGACAAGTCCGCCGGCGTCTACGGCATCTGCCTGAGGGGCAAGGCCGGCTGGGGTGAGAACATGGCGTTTTTGACCGCGATGTCGAATTCGTTTGGCGCGCGCTGGTTCGATGAGAAATGGCAGCCGCAATTCGACAAACCGGAATGGAAGAAGACGCTTACGACCTACGTCGATGTGATGAAGGCTGCCGGCCCTCCCGGTGCAAGCTCGAACGGCTTCAACGAAAACCTGGCGCTGTTCAACTCCGGCAAATGCGCGATGTGGATCGATGCCACCGTTGCCGCCTCCTTCGTGACGAACCCGAAGGATTCGCAGGTCGCCGACAAGGTCGGCTTCGCGCTGGCGCCGAATGCGGGGCTGGGAAAGAACGCCAACTGGCTGTGGGCGTGGAATCTCGCGATTCCCGCGGGCTCGAAGAAGGTCGCCGCTGCGGAAAAGTTCATCGCATGGGCAACCAGCAAGGACTACACCAAGCTCGTCGCTTCGAAAGATGGATGGGCGAACGTTCCGCCCGGCACCCGGACTTCGCTGTATCAGAATCCTGAATACTTGAAGGTCGCTCCGTTCGCGAAGCTGACGCTGGCTTCGATCGACGCCGCCGATCCGAACAAGCCGAGCGTGAAGCCTGTGCCTTACGTCGGGGTGCAATACGCGGCGATCCCGGAATTCCAGGGTATCGGCACCACCGTCGGCCAGCAATTTTCGGCGGCACTATCCGGATCATCGACGGTGGACGCGGCGCTGGCTGCCGCGCAATCGGCAACCGAGCGCGAAATGAAGCGCGCCGGCTACATCAAGTAGCTCGCACCGATCCTTGCGGCGATTCTCCCTATCAGCCGCAAAACTGGCTGCCGTCCGCCCTCATAAATGCCCGGACGGCAGCCCTCATCGAGTGTCCCTGGATAAAGGAGGCGGCGGTGGCGACCCAGCAGACACAGGTTCTCGGACGGGCCCTGCTGACGCCGGCTGTGGCATTGTTGTTCATCTGGATGATCGTCCCGCTGGCGATGACGATCTACTTTTCGACGCTTCACTACAGCCTGCTGGATCCGGGTAGCGAGAGCTTCGTAGGGCTTGAGAATTTTCGGTATTTTCTGACCGACCCGGCGTTTCTGACCTCGCTGCAGAATACCCTGGTGCTGGTCGGTTCGGTCCTCGCCATCACCATCCTTTGCGGCACGCCGCTGGCGCTGCTGCTCGACCAGCCCGTGATCGGGCGCAGCGTCGTGCGGCTGATGGTGATCGCACCGTTTTTCGTGATGCCGACCGTCAGCGCACTGGTATGGAAAAACCTGCTGATGCATCCGCTCTCCGGACTGTTTGCCTGGGTCGCAACGCTGTTGGGATTGACGCCGATCGATTGGTTCACCGATGCGCCCCTGTTCGCGGTGATCCTGATCGTCGCCTGGGAATGGCTGCCCTTTGCGACCCTCATCCTGCTCACGGCGCTGCAGTCGCAGGACGAAGAGCAGAAGGAAGCGGCCGAGATGGACGGCGCGAGCGCGCTGTCGACGTTCATCTATCTCACTCTGCCGCACCTGGCGCGGCCGATCACGGTGGTCATCCTCATCGAAACGATATTCCTGCTGACCGTGTTCGCCGAGATTTTTGTCACGACCGGCGGCGGCCCCGGTCTGCAGACCACCAACATCGCGTTCCTGATCTACTCGCAGGCGCTGATCCAGTTCGACGTCGGAAACGCCTCCGCAGGCGGACTGGTTGCGGTCGTGATCGCCAACATCGTGGCCTTCTTCCTGGTGCGGATCATTGGACGGAATCTGGAGGCGTAAGCGATGGCACGCAAGGTAACTGCGAGACGCGTCTGGGTATCCACGGCTGCGGCCTGGCTGTTCGGATTTTTGATCTTCCTGCCGATCTTGTGGATGGTGCTGACGAGCTTCAAGACCGAGCTCGAGGCATTCGCCATGCCGCCGACGTTC
>WNFR01018028.1_pt1 | contig 10496 bp, 7 predicted proteins | sample 5400221 | NCBI WGS metagenome assembly WNFR01 (sample SAMN13153357, study PRJNA577476) | soil metagenome | isolation source: 40 cm soil under Madrone tree | place: USA:California | collected 2016-06-14 | reverse complement strand
CGCCTCACGCCATTGCGACATATCGGTGAGCATGATTCGAGTCCGAACAACATTCTCAAGCGCCCCTCCAGCATCGCCGACGGCCTTCGCCACTATTTGTAGACACAAGTGGGCTTGCTCATGGACGCTCCACTGCTCGATTTGTTCAGTGCTCTCGGCGAGGATTGGAGCCGTACCGCCCACCGCAATGAAACTACCTATGCGAACCGCTCTTGAGAAGCCGATTGACCCTTCATAGGGTGAACCGGACGAAACCATTTTCCTATCAAGTTCCTGTCTGGCGCTCACACTCACCTCCGGATGCCTGGATGCTTGTCCCGCGCTGTTGATGACGGTCGCCTCGAAATCCTGGCCCTCAAAAAGCACAACCAGGGCTCAAGGAGGAGATCGCCAAAATCAAATCTTGTGCATCGAAATCGTCTTAATCGCAAACACTGCCGAACTATCTCCGCGCCGCCGGTTCTCGGTCGAACCTTCGGAGACCAACGGTTTTCTTCCATTTGCCGCTGTCTCCAATTTGTTCGCCGCTTGCTCGAGACTTGTCGAGAAGGGGAATCCGAATCGTGACTTGGAGCCCCTTTCCCCCCAAGCGATTGCAAGCGTTTACGCTTCCGCCGTGTAAATTTATTGCCCGCTCCGAGATGGCCAGCCCAAGACCCACTCCGGCTGGTCTACTGGCGCATGCGTGAACTGCTCTATAGAATGGCTTGAAAACTTCTCGCAGTTCTTCCTCGGAGATGCCCGGCCCCTCGTCCTCCACAAGGATTTGCGCCACGCCGTTCGACGGCGGGTCGAGAACGACGGAAACTGTGGAGTCCTCTCTCGTGTACTGGATGGAGTTGCGAATCACATTCTCAACAGCCCTTTGCAATAACTCGTAATTGGCATATACAAGGCAGCCACGGATCAGCGATTGCTTGATGACGCATCGGCGTGCTTCCGCCTCGATCCGAGCGTCTTCGACAACCTGGGAAGCAAGTTTGGCCAAGTCAAACCGTTCCTGCCCAAAAGACTCTTCGATGAGCTCAAGCCGTGAGAAATCAAGCAGTCTATGCGTCAACGCCTCCATGCGAAGGACATTGTTTTCGATTCGGGCCAGATAACTGCAAACCTCTTGAGGACTTTGCCGAGCGCGCTCAAGGAGGATTCTCATACGTGCGATCGGAGTTCTCAGTTCATGTGAGATATCGCAGAGGCACTGTTTCTCTCTATCGAGTTGCGGCGGCCCTTCCGGTCCGTTCAAATTGCGGTCTGCCGCTCCGTGCTCACCCGGTTCGAACACGCGCGGCGTTGTTTGAAGTTCAGTTCCTCGCGGGGAAGCCTCCACTCCGGAGTTCACTGTTTCTGGGACCGTCCCTGCCCCCATCGCTGCCTCCTCTGTGAGCTTCACTGAGCCGACTAAAACGAACATCTAACGTCGTTCTGCTCTGCCAATAGGCGCAGAGACAGACGTGCGACGTACAAAATGGGAATGCCGCTACTCGTTGCCGGGAGGTGGTCCAGGAACAGACAGCACTCTGCCTAAATCTTTGACGGTGTAGTCCGCCGGCACCGTAAAGAGCGTGAAGGGTGGCTCTATCCTCTGTATATTGCTAAGGCGGTACGTTGTTTCGCCCATACGCGGGTCTTTTGTCGTACTGAGGACGATGGCTTGGAGTTCTGAGGAGAACCATTCCTCAGTGACGGTACTTATCGGGCGCTGATTGCCCATCGTGCCGGCGGGAATGGTAGTCGTCGTGCGCTTACCTTCGGCGACCACTCCTTCGATGGTCTGTTGTCCTAAAGATTCTTTAGATACTTGAACGCCCAATTCTCCATCTGGAGCGCCTGGATCGGGTGCGTGTGCGGTCAGTCGGACCTGCCCACCGGAGCCTACTTGAAACATTGCATCTCCATTGGCTCCCGGACCTCCGGATACCGAAACGACTGCACCCGCCCGAAAGACCTTTCTGGTAGCGATGGCGTTGGCCGGCGGCGGCGGCATTTTCCTCGCTATTTTGTTCTCTGGCTCCAGGATGTAATCTGAGCCTGAGACCGGGTCGCTGATGAAAACCACACTAGGCGGCTGATTTCCGTTGATCAGGACGAGGCCGATGGCGCCAGGGTTTTCTTCTCGGCGCGTTCGTCCTTGGCTGTCTCGATAAATGTTTGAAGTCATCTTGTGGCTGATTTGGTTTCCGTCGCTCAGTACTTGAGTCATTTCCGTCGTAGCCATCGCGGAATAGGGAGCGCCCTTGACGACTTTGCCGGGCACGATGGCATTGAACGATTGAAAACCGATCTCAACGTGACTCACCGGTCCAGTGACTTGGCCTTCCTGTACGCTTATCTGCTGATCGACCTGCTGTGGTCTGGCGGAAGCCATCTGTAAAAAAACACCGAGGGCCCCAACAAACAGCGCGAACACTCGCCAGACCAATCGTGAACCCCTTCTATTGCCTTTCATGTTCAAGCCTCCTGTCCTGTCAATTACCGAAATTCGAACTCAAAAAGCATCCTTAACGTACAAAGCGGATCGCCAGCGGCAAACCGTTTTCCCCCACGAGCAGGTCCGCAGTGATCAACTCCGCCGCCCTGTCGCCGTCCAGCGCCACTGGAAAGCCAATCCCAGGAAGCACCGATCCCCGCAATGTAACGCGCACAATCTCCCCGCTCATCATGTGATCGGAGCTGCCCGCATAAGACAGTTCGTAAAATCCGGTCATCAATTCCTCGCTATCGCTGCGTTTCGACGGGATACGGGGCTTCGGCTTCGCGTGGCTACGAGTCTCCTGCGCTTCCTTTGCCGTCGGTTTAGGTGTTTGCGCGTCCGCCACCTTGGTGGGCGTGACCACCGAAGACGTCGCTACGGTAGGCGGCTTTCTCCCGAGACCGAAAACCCAGTGCCGCGACAAAACACCAATACTCAACAGTAGCGATGCGGCCAACCCTGCTGCCACCCAACCCGCAACCGACCGAGAGCGCTGTCTCGCTCTCTTCTGTTGCTGAAAGGCGGTCCTGAGAGCTGGTTCCAATTGAGCCGCCGCCCCCTCTGAATCCATCGCTTCTGCAAGCGCGCCGAGGGCTCTTTCGAGTGACCTGACGTTGGAAAAGCGGATCTCACAACGCGCACAGTGGATAATGTGCTCAAAGGCCTTCGCCCGCGCGTCCTCATTTGCCAGGCCGGCGCGCATGAAATCATGAATAATGCTGTCACACTCTCGACATTCCATGGTTATTCCCTCAACAACGGCTCATTTCCGTACTGCCCTGTCCTTCACCGCGCCGCCGGACTTCAGTTTGTGGAGCAGCAAGTCCCGGGCACGGTGTAAGCGAGATCGAACAGTGCCCACCGGGCACCCCAGTACCGCTGCGGCATCAACATAGTTCATCTCCTGCAGATCGCATAGCACCACTGCTTCCCGATACTTCAGGGGCAATGTCAGAACAGCTTGCCGCAAGTCATCCAACATCTCAGCGGTTGTTAAATCCGCGAGCGGGTCGTTCATGTCTGCCGTATCAGAATAATGAAAACTTCCTGGGTAACCTCCTCCGTAATCATCCGGCTACTGCTCATTCCGAAGATGAACCTATAAATGTCGGGCTGCCGCCTGCGATAGAGCGCGACAAAAGCCTCTTCATCGCCCTTGCGCATGAGATTCACCAGAGCGTCGTCACTGAGATGAGACGTCGAATTCATGCGCTGTTGTTCAATGTCACGGCGTTCCTATAGCTATAGTTCAGACGGGGAACTCAATAAGTTCCAAAACTTTTTGCAATTTCCAGCCAGGAAGGAACAAGGCAAAGGCAAGGACGGGGCACTGTCGCGCCAAAAGCGAGATGCCTGGGCATTCGTGCGGATGACGTCAAATTCGCAACGCGGTGGCGAACTACTGAACTCGGACACTCGCCTGGCTTGAAAGCAAAGGAACAGGACGTTGTTTCGAGTCGCGGGCATTCACTTGGGCGATGGCCAGCTTCGATGTCCCTGGTCCAACGCCCTTGATCGAAAGCTCCAGGAGCGTTCCTGTTCCGTCAATTCCCGGGGTGTTGGGCGGTCTCGTGGCTGAGATGATCGCTTCGCCACGCTGGTTGTCCAGGCGTTCTACCACGGCAACTTCTTGCGCCCCACCCGAAAGGAAACCACCGCTCCGAACCTCATCTACAGAAAGCACCGCGGGATCGTACCGCAGGAGCATCGGCACGGCAAACAGGTCAAGCACACCGCGCACCACTACCGCTACCTTCTTCGATTCTCCCACGCGTAAGGCGATTTCTTCCGGCTCAAAGCGTAATTGACCAGATGGAAGACCGGGCGGATTTGGCGTTGCTGCCGGGGTTGCCGGTGCCGCGGGTTTACCGCTTTCCGCTGTCTGTTGTGGTTTCTCTGGCGGCGCGATTTTTTCAAGACTCCGAACCTGGACGTTGCTCTCCGTGCCGGCATAGATGCCTCGCAGGTTTTCTTCGTCAATCTCCGGGACCCTGACGACGTGCGGCGTCAAGAGAATCAGAATTTCATCTTCCTGTCTTTCGGTGGTGTCGCCGGAGAAAAGGTGTCTGAGAAGAGGGACTTTGGAAAGGCCAGGCCAGCCCGACACGGAGCTTGTTTCGGTACGATCAAATAGGCCGCCAAGGATGTTGACCTCGCCCTCTTTCAGTCGTACATCGTGCTCTATTTTGCGCTGGCTGATAATAGGCTGATCGATGGAACCGATGGTCACATGCCCGGTCACAGAGGACACTTCGACGGAGATCTTAATGCTCACGTCCCCGGATGGATGAATACGCGGGGTCACGTCCACGATGACTCCTACGTCGATATACGTGAATTGGGTGTTCACGAGCGGGCTGACTCCGCTGCTGCCTGCTCCAACGCCGGCTTGGAAACTACCGGTAGCCACCGGCACCCGATCACCGATTCGTAGCTTGGCCGCCTGGCCGTCCAGGATGCGAATCTGTGGGTCTTGAATGATCTGCGTGGAACTGTCGCTCAAAAGCGCCTGCGCCGTCACCCCGGGCAGCTGGACGCTGTAGTCGGCGCTGGACAGATGCCTCAATTCGTTCAACGGAAGAGTGGTATTGGCCGAACTTTTTGGGGAATTACTGAAGGCCCGCGGCGTGAACGTCAGTGACGCGCTGGTATCTGGAGAAATACCGAGCTGGCGCAAACGGTCTCGCCGTACCTGAAGTACGGAAACTTGGATAACGACTTCTGGCTGCGCCGTATCGACGGCGTGAATGAACTTTTCGGCGAGAGCCAGCTTTGCGGGCGTATCCCGAATGACGATCACATTTCGGCTGTTCATTTGCTGGATTCGCTTCAGGTCAAGCAGCTGGCGCAGCCCGGTGACAACCTCGGTGAGCTCCTGAGGAAGCACCGTGTTGCTCAGATAAAAAGTACGTAGAACCTGATCCTCGAAGTCCCGACGTTTTTGCGGCTGGTCAGGAACGAAGATAATGATGTTGCTCGTCAGTGGCTCCCAGAATGCCTTTGCTTCCACGCTTACCACTTCCAGCGCCTGCTCGAGAGTGACGTTTATCAGCTGGATCGAGATACGCCGCGCGGGGAAGTCAGGGTCGAAGATCACCGTCAATCCAGCCAGCTTCGCGATCGTCTCAATGACGGTTTTGGCGTCGTTCGTCATTTGAATGTTGATAGGTGACCGAGAAAGCGGCATGAGCTCGGGAGGCTTCTCCGCCAGTTTTGATTCCTCGTTGGAGGTTGAACTCGGCGGAGGAGGCTGAACGGGCGGTCGCATTGCGGCAATCATGTTCCGCGTCTTCTGGATATGCTGCGCTGCGATGGCGCTTGCCGGATCAATGGATTGAGCCTTCTCAAATTCAAGCAGCGCACTATCCAAGTCACCACCGTCTCTCAACTTTTGCCCCTTCAAAATGTGGGCCTGCGCAGCTTGGAAAGAAATGTCGGCGACCTTTACCTGGTACTCGACACTGGCAGGGTGTTTCTCAAGGGCTAGCCTGTAATATTCGAGGGCACTGTCGAAATCCTTCTTATTCTCGGCGATCCGGCCGGCCGAGAAAGCATCTTTGCCCTTGGGACATCCGCTCAAAACCACCGTAATGCAAAAGAAGAATGCCAGTACGACAAAAAGTCTGATTGTGTAACGCGGAGCCATGCACACCTTCACACGATTCATCGGCAAATTCGCCTCCGATGGGATCCGCATTTCGTCCGGCTGTTCAAGGTCATGCGAACTCCAAACTCCACAGTTGAAAGAGTCGTGCATTCAATTTCCGTTTCCGTCGCAACGCGGCTCGTTGCCGCCGCGATTCATAGGAGCGAAACATCGATCACCGGAAGAACCAGCTAACCCGGCTACTCCGCCGAAACGCGACATCACGCGGTGTTTCGCATGCCCCTAAACTCCACCGGTGGAGGATTTTCAGAGGGGATGGACCGCTGGGTGGTGTCAAGACCCAACGGTCCATAGTGGCCAGGGTTTGGGGTACTGGCCACAACTTGAGCTGGCGTTTGCTCGCTATCACCAGGGAGTCCTCCGCTCTCCACGGCACCGAAGTGAAGTGCGACGCAAGCAATGGCCACGTGGGACAGTCATGCAGTGGTTCCTTTGCGGTGCCTTCACCGAGTCGCCTCAACCAGCTATGAAAGCGTCGCAAGCATGTGCGGTGCTGTTTATAGGGCCTGCTCTCTCCTTGCGTGGTCAAGGAACGTAAAGGACTTGTAAAGTTGCGTGCGCATGCGACAGACGGAATAAGCGGCGGCGGAATCCGTACTTAGGGTGTCATGACGTATTTGTAGAGTTCGTTACCGCGGCGGGGACAGGGAATTTCGTTGCCCGCGGCACCGGAGTTGGTGGACGGCTTGCGCTCTCCTGGCGATTTTACTGCTGTGGTTGTCTCGCGGAGGATTTGGCTCTGCGATGAGGCACGCACACCTGGGACATGGTCTTATTGCCAAATCCGGCTCGGAAGCGGCTGGACTCGCGAATTCGCGTTCGCAACCCGTCTATGCTCAGCGGGACCGGTTCATTCGGAAGCCCGCGCACGAGGAAAACCATAAGAGCAGCTTCGCCGGGACTATCGGCACTGGATGCGATGCCTACGCCTTGCACGCCAGGTATTGACATCAATGCGTCAACGTTTTTTGCGTGCACGGTGCGGGCTCGGGCCAGTTCCGAATCGGACAGAGCGATAAGGCCTGCCGCTGGCCGGGCTGACTCTTCCAACGCCGTACTTTCGGCGGCAGAAAGCATTGCGCGCTCGGGAGAATTCTCTTCTTCGATGATCCTGGTTCGGACGCCGTCCACCTGCTGCGGGAGGTCGCTACGTCCAGCGCCCCTCTTGGCAAAGAGCAGAATCGCTGCCTGACCAGGTTCATCGAGACTCGCGCCGATGCCGAGGGCCTGCACTGCGGGATGCGAGAGCAGTTCCGACCCGTGCAGACTGCGAATGTTTGTCGCGCGCTGCAATCGTTCCTGAGTAGGCGTGACGGTCAACGCCTGGCGCACCGTGGCTAACGCCGCTTGCGGTCCCGGCAAGCTGCAGGCAGCTACTGGATGTGGACTCGCACTGCCGACAAACAAAGCCCGTTCTCCGCTGGTTGGGTCCGCTAGTGCGCCTAGAACATCCGAAACGCTGTTACCCAGCGTGTCCGTGTCGGATGAGGCCAGAAGCAACGCTACCGGATCGGCCGTGTCTTGCGTGACGATCAGAGAACCAGAGTCGCCTTCTGCGCTGAACGTTCCATCGTGAATATCCACGAGGTCGTTGAAGGTCGCCGTAAACGTTGCGCCCGAGCGGCAAGCCTTCTGATACTGGACCGCCGCAGTGACATTGATAGCCTCGATTAAGGAGCAAGTCAGGCCCGTCGAACGGCCGCTTTTTGCGACGAGACCATTGTGAACAGTACTGACGGCCTCAGCAGGGGTTACGCCTGCACCCCCATGCGGAGGTCCATCCGCCTGGAGGCTGCCGTTCGTAGCTCCGCCGAGTTCGAGGATCGTGCCTAGCGAATCGACTCTTCCGCTGACAACTTCTGCCAGAGCGGCATCCACGAGCGGGGCGGCCGATCCTGGATTTTCGAGGTTCACGAACTGCGAAAGATTCGCGACCGTCGCTGCCCCCGTGGCGGAGCAGCTCGAATCGATCAGGCTGGGCTGAATGATAGGTTCTCCGATCGCGGCGGCGTCATCCCGCGCGAGGACGTGACTGTTGCTGAGGACGTACTGATTACCACTGCGCGAAACCAGCGCGCCAAGCGTCCCGCCACAGCAAGTACTCGATGCTGCGGAGTTATTCGAATCATTAGAATTGCCTCCGGACACTCCGAGCGCGGTGGGAGAATTTTGCAGTTTCTGATTTGGCGCCACGATCGTGACGGGAGCGCTACCCACGGCCGTGGAATCCCCCTGCCACACAGCCGAAACGGTGACGAAAGTCGTCTGGCTGGCGCCGTTGTTGGACTTCGTGGGCACCGAGTGGGGCGCGCTGTATAAACCTGCGGCGGAGATCGTGCCTACGGATGAATTTCCTCCCGTGACGCCGCCGGCCTGCCACGTGACAGCGGCGTTCGTGGACCCCGTGACCCTTGCGTTGAACTGCTGGGTTTGACCCAGCTGGAGATTCGTCGTCACCGGCGAAACGACCACCAAAACATCGGACGTCAGGGTGACCGCGGCATTCGCGATATCTGCGGTATTCGCCTGAGATACGACAGTGACCGTGACCGTAGCAGGGTTGGGCACGGCGGTGGGCGCCATGTAGAGCCCGCTGCTCGAAATCGTCCCTATCGTTAAATTCCCTCCTTTGACGCCATTGACTTCCCAAGTCACATTCGAGTTTGTTGAGCCAGAGATAGTAGTTTTGAACTGCTGAGTGCCCCCGAGTCCCAGGATGACAACCGAAGGATCGATGGTTATGGTCACGTTCGGTGGAGTCGAAGGGTTGCCGCTTCCGCACCCCATGGAAGACGCGGCCGCTAACACGAAGGAAAGGAGTGCGCCGTGGCTCTTGCGCACTCGAGATGACCAGAAGCGATAACTTGCACAGCTAACAGCGCCAACGTTACAGGAAGACATCGTCTTTGCTCCGGGCAACGGTGTGGATTTCTGGCGGTTTGCCTGAGTATCCGGCTGCACTTTTGCGTGCCTCATTTCAGCGTGGCAAGGGCACGATTAACACGCGATTGTTATTTTGGTCCACGATCACCGCCTGATTGGTTCGTGGGTGCACCGCGATGGCGAACTGCTGTGATGCAGGTATCGGAAGAATCGCCTTGACGGTCTTTGTCAAGAAGTCCATGACCGAGACGGTCTGGCTTATTGTGTTCGCCGTCACCAGCGTGCTGCTCCGGTAGTTGTAGTCCAGAGACGTTGGATTAATACCCACAGCCGTGAAGTTGACGGAATAGGTCGCGGTCGCCGGGTCTGTCGTGCTTGCCGCAATCGACCCGAAATTGTTTGCCAAACTCGAGGTGATGAGAAAAGTGTCCGAATCGGGATCGTAAATCCCGCCCGTCGGCAGTTGGAAACCGGTCACACGGTCCAGGACTTGCTTGGTTGCCAGACTCACGATCACGACTTGGTTCGACGCAGCTTCGGCGACCGCCGCGATGTTCCGCGTCGGGTCAATGGCCACTGCTGATGGGCCGGTATCCAAACTAAGCGTCGTTGGAGTCCCTGGATTGGTGGCATCAAAGAAACTGACCTGCGTCGCGTTACTGTCTGCGACCACCGTTTGTCCGGTGCCGGGATGTATAGCGACACCCACGGGCTTCGAGGTTCCCGAGGAGGGCGCCACGCTGACTGTTGCGGATACGGCGATGTTGTCCAAATCCAGGATCGAAACGCTATCGCTGTCCGTATTGGCCACAACCGCTCGGCCTACGCGCGAGGCCAGGGCTATGCCGGTCGGCGTGGTTCCAACGGTGAGCGTGCCTGAGATGCTCAAGCTGTCCAGATTGATCACGGAAACGGTTCCGTCACCGGTGTTCGTGACAACCGCCAGATCTCGCTCGGCATCGATTGCCACACCGCGCGGTGAATGGCCAACGGGAATCGCCTGGATCACCGTGAAATCGTTGACGTTCGAAACCGTGTTGTCTGGATTCAGGACATCCACGATGTATCGGTGCGGCGCGGACAGCATGGACGCCGGGATTGTCGCCGTTATCTGGCGAGAATTGACGAATGTGGTCTGCAGGGGAATCTCGCTCAGGCGCACTATCGAGCCGGGAACGAGACCGTTTCCTACGACGGTCAACGTCTCTGCGGTCGTGCTTGTCAGCGATTTGAAGGGGCTTATTTGCGCGACTTGCAGCGGACGAATCGCGCCAAGCTGAATCAGCGTTACCGTATTACTCCCCTGGTTCACGACCACGACAACGTTGGTCACCGGATCGATCGCCACCGCAATCGGTTTCGTCCCAACCACAACTTGCGTAAGGCGTCGCGGTTGTTGCAGATCCAGAACCGACGCCTGGTTGCCCAGAGCATTTACCGTCACCGCGACGTTCGTGAGCGGATTCACGGCGCTCG
>WNFR01010919.1_pt1 | contig 10497 bp, 10 predicted proteins | sample 5400221 | NCBI WGS metagenome assembly WNFR01 (sample SAMN13153357, study PRJNA577476) | soil metagenome | isolation source: 40 cm soil under Madrone tree | place: USA:California | collected 2016-06-14 | reverse complement strand
ACGCAACATAGGCGAGCGCTCCCGGAAAGATACCCAGATAAATTACCGCCAGCGTCGCCAAGACGGGAGCAGCGCGCAGGGTGTGCACCAGACCGTGGCCGAAGGGCAGCATCAACGCGGTCCCGAACCAGATCGAGTAAGCCGTAAATTCGAGCGCGCTGTATCTGCCCAGATAGTGCTTCTGCATAATCATGTAGAGCGCGGACGTAACCGCGGCGGCAAGAATGATCAGCGCTTGCGGCGAAAGGCGGATGCCTTGGCCCTCTCCGCTCGAAATTAGAGCGACTCCCGCGAAGCTCATGACCACTCCACACCATCCGATAGGAGTCAGTTTCTCATACAGCCAGAATCGAGCCGCCAGCGCGGTCCAGATCGGCGTGGAGGCAATCAGCAGACTGGCTGCGCCCGCGGTCACGCGAGTCTCCCCGTAATTGAGCGCCAGGTTGTAAAAGGTGATTCCGATGGCGCCGGTTAGCACCAGTCCGGGAACGTCGCGCAACCCCGGACGGCGAAAGTGTGCGATCCCAGCGTAGATCGCGAGCACCAGCGACGCGACCAGAAAACGCACGATGGCGAGATTCGCGGGCGAATAACCGCGCAGTCCGGCGCGAATGCCGGCAAAGGCCGAGGCCCAAACCACCAGGGTGAATGCAAGAGCGACAAGAGTGCGAGATGTAAATCGTGGCATCGAGAGGCCTCCTTCCAATAAGTGTTTCGGTTGATGAATTTCAGTGAATGCAGAGCGGCTGCGTCGGGATCGGCGGTACCAGGTGTCGCTATGGTATATGGATCACCAGGTATCGCCGCCTCGTTCAGGAGGCCAGTCGCCAAACTGGCGGCGGAGCAAGGCAATCTGGCCGGCGTGATAACTGTTATGCGCCGCAATTTGCCAAAGCATGGCATGCACGGTTGACTCGCGCGGAGACTTTGGCGAGCCGACGTTTTGAACTTGTCGATCCAGCTCCGACGAATCGGATTCCGCGAGCCGGGCAAGCCGCGTCAGCAAATCAGTGAAGCGGCGAGTCGTGGACCGCCACGCCTCAGCGGCTGCGTGACCCTCGACGGCCGGATTCGGGTGCGTCGGCCAGCCTTCGATTGCTTTGTCTGGGTAAGGGCGATTCTCTCCCGCAATTTTGCTGAGGTCGTAGTCCATCCAATAGTTCATATGCTCCACGATCTGCCAGATGGAGTGCGGATAGTCCGGCACGGTCCGCGCAGCCATTTCGGCCGAAATATCTTCGACGCAGGCGACCGGGTCTACGTGGGCGCCTTTGCCATGCACAAGTTCGCGCAGTGTGGTATCGCCCATACCTTCCATCCTTTCCGCAGAATATGTGTAGAGACGGGGCTTGCCCCGTCTCAGGCTGCCGATAGACTCGGGGTTCGTATATCAGGGTATCGTTTTAGGGATACCGTAAATTCTTCGAAAATCAGATGCCCCTTTAGGGGCTGCGCGTCGACATCGGAGACGCGGCGAACCGCGTCTCTACGGGATTGTGATCTTGTCGCCGACGCTTATCGTGCCTTGCGTTAGAATCTGAGCTCGCAATCCCCCGCGGTGCAGCAGGCCCTTGATCACGGACTTCCCCGTTACTTTCTGCAAGTGGTCGCAGGGCTCACACAGGCGGATGCCGCGAATGTGCACCTCACCAATGGCAAACTCCTTTCCCACCAAATGATTCAGCGGGACGTTGCGAGTCACGATGTTGCGTCGAGCGTCGCCGACGGCAAGCTCGACCCGATAGTCCCGCCGCAGCGCCTCAATCGCTTCCGCCTCAATCAGCGTGAGTTCGTGATCCGGCGCACGCTTGTAGAACGTGCCCAGCTTCAGTGCGTAGCGGTCACCCTCAAGCCCCGCGCCCGGAACCGCCGTCGCCTGTGCAACAGATTTCGGCGGCCCTTCGGCAGTGGATGCAATATGAATCGATTCCACAGTTCCGTTCCACATCGCACGCCTCCAACGATTTAGCGACCAACGACTCAACGACGAACGACTACGCGCCCTTTTCGACGACAGCAATCGACTCTTCCAATGCATCCATGGCAACGTCAGCTTCGTCCTTGGTAACGATGAGCGCCGGCGCAATGCGAACCGTGCTCGGACCGCATCCCAGAAACAACACGCCGCGCTCGAACGCTAGCTCCACGATGCGATCGCGCTCGCTGGCGCCGTACTCGCGGGTCGTCTGGTCTTTCACGATCTCGACGCCGATCATCAAGCCGCGTCCGCGGACGTCGCCGACAATCTTGTGCTTCTTCGGCCAGTCCGCCATGCGCTTAAGCATGTGGCCGCCGACTTCCTGCGAATTCCTTAACAGCCCTTCCTTCTCGATCACATCGAGCGTGGCCAGCGCCGCGGCAATGCAGACGGGGTTCCCGCCAAAGGTCGAAGCGTGCGAACCGGGCACCCAGTCCATGATCTCGGCCTTGCTCATGGTGATGCCGAGCGGCATCCCGGAGGCAATGCCCTTGGCGATGCAAACCATGTCGGGATGCACGCCGGTATGTTCGACCGCAAACCATTTGCCCGTGCGGCCGATGCCACTCTGAACTTCGTCCACCACCAGCAGGATGCCGTGCTTGTCACAGATGCGGCGCAGTTCCTGCATGAAGATTGTTGGAGCAACGACGTATCCGCCTTCGCCCTGTATGGGCTCGACAAAAATGGCCGCAACTTCTTCCGGCGCGAGGATGGTCTTAAACAGTTTGTCTTCGATGTAGCGGGAGCAGCCGAGCGCGAATTTCTCGGCATCCTGCGGACTGCCCGCACCGGCCCGATACACATCGGGATAGGGCACGTGCGTAACGCCCGGCACGAGCGGCGAGAAGCGACGCTTCTGCTGCGGCTTCGAGGCGGTCAGCGAGAGCGCGCCCATGGTGCGTCCGTGGAAAGCGCCGAAGAAGGCGATCACCTGCTGCCGCTTGGTGTGATAGCGCGCCAGCTTCAACGCGCACTCGATGGCTTCGGCTCCGGAGTTTCCGTAATAAACCCGGTGCGGGCCGGGCATAGGCGCGATCTTTGACAAACGCTCGGCCAGCGTCACCATGCTTTCGTAGTAAAAGTCGGTGCCCGACATATGGATCAGTTCGCCCGCCTGCTTCTGAATGGCGGCGACCACGTCCGGATGGCAATGGCCGGTCGAGGTCACGGCGATGCCAGCGGAAAAATCGAAGAATTCATTGCCATCAACATCTTCGATCACAATGCCGCGGCCGCGCTTGGCCACCAGCGGGTACGAGCGCGTGTAGGAAGGCGAAATGTACTTCTCATCGCCCGCGAGAATCCGCTTGGCGTTAGGGCCCGGAATCGCAGTCTTGAGCTTGGGGCCAGTCAAAGTCTTGGTAGTCATGGAGTCCTCCAGATAAGTTCTCAGTTCCCGGTTCTCAGTGGTGCTGCTTGGGCTTTAGAGCTAAGAGCCAAAAGCTAAGAGCTAAAGGCGATTAGCAAAGCAACGAGAGGAAAGAAAGATTAGTCGCTGCCAAAGAGATTGGCGCGCACATGCGAAGGCAGAACGGAAAGGTACCGGCGGGGACAAGCGCGTCCCTCAATCCAGCACGTCCGGAGAAGCGGAATGTAGCCATTCGAGCGCATAGCAGCTAAAGACAGTATATCCCGGCTTTGATCGCGGCGTAACCCCCAAAGACACACTCCAAAGGCCACGTCCAAAAGCTGCCGCGGTCGCCACCAACCACGTAGGGGCGGACCCATTCCTTCGACTTCGCCCAGGACCCGTCCCGGCCGAGCGAAGCTCGGCAGCCGCTAGCCCGAAATCGCCGCGGGCTTCGCCTCTCCGTCGAAGACGAGCCGATCACTAAGCAAAAAGTTCACCAGCGAACAAACAACGATTGCAACAAGATTCGACGCGACATAGTTAAGTTTCATTTCTCCGACCAGCAGAAGCATCAGTCCCAGGTTCCCGACCATCGAAACCGCCCCGTTGCTAGCGTTGAATTTCGCCAGCCTGACCAGCGATTGCATTTGCCGCGTAGCTGGCCGGTCCGCCCAGGTGAAGCGCTCGTGCCATAGGAAGTTATGGACCACCGCGATCTCGACCGCCAACCCCGTGGCCAGCAGATAATCCACTTTCAGCCAGGAACGAAAAACGGCCAGCGCCGCCAATTGCACAGCGATTCCGATTCCACCAACGGCGTTGAATTTCAGCCAGCGGAACAGGCGCTGCCGAGCTTTGCTCGGCTTGGACCCTTCGACTTGGCTCAGGGCAGGCTCGCGAGGGCGCCCGTCCCTACACGAGTTGTTCATTTAATTTTCTCTTCCCGATAAAGCCGGACCGTATTCTTCAGGCTGACGGCAACCAACATCACGATCATTACTGCCAATCCAATCCCGCCGCCAATATCAAACAGGCGGTAGCGCCCGTGAATCACCCACGCCCAGCGGGACATGGCCAGGTTGCCAACCGCCAACAGAACCCGCAACTCGGTCGGGCCAAAGTGCCACAACGAAAGGTGAAACTCGCCGAGCGTATAGGTCGCCAGATACGACTGGATGGAAAGCAGCAGAAAGCCAATCAGCAATCCAATCGCAATCACCGGATGCATGTAGCCCGAAAGAGCCAGCCCGCCCATCATCGCCACTGCGCCGATGGAATCGATCATGTGGTCCACATAGAACCCGTAACGCGGTCTCTGCCGCTGGCGCACGCGCGCCAAGGTTCCGTCGAGGCTGTCGCCAAACCAATTCACCGCGAGACAAACAATGGCGGCAAGCAGCATACGGCGGTCGCGGGCAGCGAGCGCGTAGCAAACGCCAGTCGCGATCTGAGCGGCAAAGCCGAGGAAGGTCAGATGGTCGGAATTCACCCACGCCGGCATGCGCTCGGCCATCCAGACGAGAGCCCGCTTCTCGGCCGCAGCCAGCAAACTTCCGTGGACCCGCGTCGCCTGCCGGAAGTCGGCGCGACGGGCCTCGGCTAAAGTCCTTGGATTGATCTGTTCCGCAAAGTCTGCCAGTGAAGTAGCCACACTTGCCTCCGCACTGGCGGCACTATGCAGTACGTGCCTGGGAATGACAATGCAGAGAGGGTAAAACGTAGATCAACAGCCAAGTCAATATATGTCAGACAGTTAGAGGATCGTCTCGCCAGAGTTTCGCAAAAATCGACCATCGATCTGGAACCGGCTCATGCCCGTCCCGCAAACTCCCGGTTCTCCGTCGACACTTTCACCTTTTCCCCTTCTTTGATGAAGAGGGGAACGCGGATCTCCAGTCCCGTCTCCAGTCTGGCTGTCTTGGTGCCGCCGCTCGACGCGTCGCCCCGTACCGCGGGTTCCGTGTAGGCAACGTCCAGGTCAACGAATAGGGGCAGTTCTAAACCGATGGGATTGCCGTTGTACTTGCGCAACTGAATCAATGCGCCTTCGATCAGGAAGTCCAACGCATTCCCGACCATCTCACCGGTAAGGGTGAGGGTCTCGTAGCTTTCCTGGTCCAGAAAGTGAGAACCGTCGCTATCGCTATAAAGATAGGAAGCCTCAACCGACTGCAGGTCAGGCTCCTTGAATTTGTCGCTCGCCTTGAATGTCTTCTCAAAGACTGCGTTGGTAAGGAGGTTGCGCATCTTCAGGCGGACGAGGGTTTGGCCGCCACGGGCGGTCGGCGTGTTCACCTCTGCTTCGAGGCAGTAGAACGGAGTGTTTTCAAGCTCAAACAATGTCTTGCGTTTGACGTTAATAGCATCAATTAGGGCGGCCATGAACTCCTCTAAATCCCAAGTTCTCCCTCCAGTATAAGGTGAAGAGCTCATCGGATGGACAGGGCTAGGCGTGATGCCCAGTGGTTGTTGGTGAAATCGAGGATGTTACGCCAGTTATGGCCAATTCCTCACTTGCAGCCCGCGTCCACGAACTTCCCTTTGACTCTGGTCAGGGCCTTTTGGTTCTTATTCCGCAACGGAGCCAAGGGATGCCGATATCCGAAGGCCGCAATGGAATCACCCTCAAGCAGCGGGGCTTCATCTGTCAAGTTCTTCACAGCATCCCGATAATAGTCACATCGCCCCGTAGAAGAGAGGTCGCCTGCATCCTCTAAAATGCGCCCCGCTTCGTAGAGGTTTAGCAAATCTCCCGCTGAATGGGATTCTGTCTCGCAGGACTTGTTTGCGTATAGGACAGCCGCACGCAGCCAGTTGTCACGAGCTACTGGTTGTTTATGCGCCCGCATCAGGTACACCATCGCGATCTGTTGGTAAATCCAGGGGTCGGGAGATTCCCTCGCGGCGGTTAACCCGATTTGAACAGCCCTTTCGTACTCACCCTGTTGAGCGTATCGCGTCATCTCCGTCGCTGCTTTCGTTATCAGAGGGTTTGCGCTCGGCTCGTTCGTCGGAACACGGTCGCCACAGGATGCGAGTTGTCTTTTCACATTGGACACCTCTTCCGCATTGTGTTGCCTAAAGGGCGCCAATCGGAACCTTTCTCCCTGTATTGTGGCTCGGTCGCCTTGGAGCTTTGGGGACAAGTTCTCTAGCAATTCGACGGCCCGTTGGAAATAACGGCAGGAGTCACTGGTGGGCAGATTATTTCCAGCAAGTTCGTATGTCTGCCCGACGTTGAAGATGTTCGACAGATCGTTTGGGTCTGCGCTCAATGCTTTCTCCGCGTATTCAGCGGCAAGCTCGGCCCACTGTGCCGATTGCTTCGGGTCTTTGTATTCCCGGGTTGCGTAGGCTTGGGCAACCATCTGGTAGATGAAGTAGTCTGACGACCGTCCTGTCCGTGAGCTCAGCCCTAGCTGGATCTCGTCCTCAAACTGTTCTTTCTGTTCAAGCTCGATCATTTGACCAGCGACATCTCCAAATCCAGGTGGCGAAGTTAAAGACCATGCCTGAACTCGCGTGTTCTGGTATCGAATGAGGAGCGCACCAGCCGCGACCAGCACTGCTAAGACGATTAGGCCTAATGTGTGTCGCCTAAAAAACGTCATTTCTAAGATGTATTCCGATTCTGTGGCTGTACTACTTCGCAATCGTCAAAAGGGAGCCACGCGCCTCGATACCGATGAACCATAAGGCTTTTCTTCGCAAAGGGCAAGATAACTGGCGTAAGCAGGCGTTTACACCAGCTAAGAATGTTCCAAGCCCTTGTTGCTGCAGCCGAGATTGCCGTTCGCGATTCCAGCCCTCCGATAACTCTCGCATCAACCGCAAGATGCGTTAATCTGCAAACGATGCGTCTCCTCCGCTTCTTCCGCCCATCACACCAGCACACCGCCTTCTCGGCGACGCTGCTGCTGATGGCAGCCATCACGCTCTCGCGCGTGATTGGATACATTCGCGAGGCCTACATTGCCTACGCTTTCGGCGCTGGCCAGCAGACCGACGCCTACGTCGCCGCGTTCACCCTGCCCGACTGGCTCAACTACATCGTGGCCGGCGGCACCGCCTCGATCACATTCATCTCCATCTACACCCGGTTCCTGGCGGAAAAGCGCGAGCAGGACGCGCAGAAAACATTCTCGATCATCATTACCGTGATGACCACCGTGCTGGTCGCCGGCACCATCCTGGCCGAGATCTTCACGCCTCAGTTCGCCGGTTGGATGTTCCACGGCTTCACGCCGGAGCAGATGCAGCTCTGCGTTCATCTCACTCGTATCCTGCTTCCCGCGCAGATCTTCTTTTATGTTGGGGGAGTCGTTTCGGCGGTACTGCTCTCGCACCGTCTCTTCCTGTTGCCGGCATTCGGTCCGCTGATCTACAACGTATTCATCATTGCCGGTGGAGTAGTCGCCGGACGCCAGATGGGAATCGCGTCCCTTGCCTTCGGCGCTCTCGCCGGGAGCATTGCCGGACCATTCCTGATCAACGCGATCGGAGCCGCCAAAATCGGCACTGGATACCGTCCCTCGTTCGATGTGAAGAATCCTGCATTCCGCGAGTGGGTGCGCCTCTCCATCCCGCTGATGCTCGGTGTCTCGCTGGTCACCGCCGACGACTGGATCCTCCGCTACTTTGCCTCCAGCGGAATCGGCGACATCGCGCGGCTGAATTATGCCAAGCGTCTCTTCGCCGTTCCCATCGCAATTCTCGGACAGGCTACCGGCCAGGCGTCGCTCCCCTTTTTCTCGCGCTTGTTCGGAGAAAAAAAGTTCGCCGAGTTCGCCGCCACCGTGAATGCTTCCGTCTATCGCATCACGGCGGCATCTCTGCTGATAACCGGCTGGATGATGGCCATTGCCGTCCCGCTCATCGATCTCGTTTATCGCCGCGGACATTTCACTTTTGCGGACTCTGAATCCACCGCTCTGTATTTTTTCTGGTTCTCGCTTTCGCTAGCGCTTTGGTCGAGTCAGGCGCTGTATGCCCGCGCGTTTTACGCCTCCGGCAACACGCTGACTCCGATGATCGCCACCAGCCTCATCACTCTCGCGTCTCTACCAATCTACGCGCTTTTTTTTCGGACCCTGTCCGTCACCGGACTGGCCATCGCATCGGACGTTGGCATCGCCGCCAACGCCCTCGCCATTGCCTTCCTGCTCCATATTCGCGGAATGGTGTCGTTTGCCGGCTTGAATTGGAAAGAATTAGGGAAGGCTGCGCTTGTGGGAGTGGCATCCGGCGGATTAAGTTATGAAGTCATGCGCACCATATCGCTCGACGGCAGCCGCCGCGCCGATCTCCTGGCCCTCGCGCTCGGCACCTTAACCTGGGCCGCAGCCGTCGCTGCGGGACTCTGGTTCTTGCGTTCAGAATTACCCGCAGATCTCCGCAGAAAAAAATCGTCCGCGTTTCCGGGCGTCGCTGAGGGCCAAGCTGCGGAAACGATGGCCACAGGCAAAGAACCGTGAGGTATCTCTGGCGGTGTTAGCTGGGGAAGAGGAAGATCTTGGAACGGGACACAGCTAGTCGCGCTCAACTGCGCGCCGCCTGTTTCGAATTGCGAAGATAACACCCCAGACCAGGGCTAACGCAACACTGCAAATCCCTTGGCGTCCTATCCAGGATAGGGATGTGTAGCGTTCAAGCAAAATCTCGGAAGAACTCGTTACGACAGCCAACATTGCAATACAGGCCCATAACTCCCACGGCTTCATATCATATATGGCGTGATTCTGGTACGCGGCTCTTCCGGCGCTATAAGCGGCCATAAATCGATCCTTGGATTTCACGACCCGCCTCCCGTCGTTGCCCAGTCACCCATCCTATACGATTGGCCCGGCACAATCTCACAAACAAAAAGGCGTCCCATAAATAAGGACGCCCTCTGCATTCAAACTCTAATGGCCGAAGCGCCGTTCTACGCCCGCGCCGCAATCGCCGGTTCCGGCGTCGCGCTCGAAACACTCTTCGTCACTTCTTCCGGCTTCGAGGCTACCGCCCCGCCTGCCTTGCGGATGTCGATGCCACCCTTGAAGAAGGCGCCGTCTTCAATCGAGATGCGCGCCGCCACCACGTCGCCGGTAAGCGAACCGTCACTGCGGATGTCCACCCGGTCGCTCGCGGTCAGGTTGCCCCGGACCTTGCCGAGCACCACGATTTCCCGCGCGCTGATGTTGGCCGCGACCACTCCATTGCGGCCGATGGTGACGCGATTGCCCGAGAGGTTGATCGATCCCTCCACCCGGCCATCAATATATAAAGACTCAGAACCGGTCACTTCACCCTTAATCACCAGCGACTTGCCAATCGTGGCTTGGTCCGAAGTGGATGTGGTGGTCGCAACCGGGCGCGGTAGAGAAGGGGCCTCGCTCGGGGTTATCGTCGGTGCCGTCGTCCCCGTAGTCGTGCTCGGACGCTCCGGATCAGCTGGTCGGCCAGGCGTTGCAGGTTGATTCGTGGGCTTCCACATTGTCGTCGAAATCCTTTCCTCTTATTAAGGGATTCAAAACCTTAGGGGATTCTGAATCAGCGCCGCACTTCTGGGGCCAAAACGAATTGTACTCCTCACAAAACGCCCCGCCTTGTGGAAATCCAGCTTTCTTATTGATTTTCATAGTTCCCCTCATGGTTCCCCCGCCGCACCCACACGACCGGACGTGCCTTCGGTCGTGTAAGCCCTGCTCGGCCTGCGGTAATTCTTCTAACGCGACACTCCTATCCGATACTCGTATCCGATACTATTGAGCCGTGGCCACGTCCAAACCATGTGTACCCTGACGAGGAATCCATGACTCTACCAGCGCCGACCCCAACCACATCGACTTCAACCGCGACGACTCCAGCTGCGATCGCTTCCCTCCGGCCCCAGCCCGGAGAATACGCTCCCTACTACGACCGCTACATCTCGCTGGTTCCGGCCAACGAATGTTCTCGCCGCCTTAGAAGATCAGCGCCGCGAGATGCTTCTCTTGCTGTGCGGACGCACCGAGGCCGATGGCGATCTCCGCTACGCGCCTGAGAAGTGGAGCTTGAAGGAAGTTCTCGGCCACATGAACGATACCGAGCGCATCATGAGCTATCGCGCTCTGCGCATTTCGCGCGGTGACGCGACTCCTATCGAAGGCTACGAGCAGGACGACTACGTTCGCAATGGTCCGTT
>WNFR01028387.1_pt1 | contig 10498 bp, 8 predicted proteins | sample 5400221 | NCBI WGS metagenome assembly WNFR01 (sample SAMN13153357, study PRJNA577476) | soil metagenome | isolation source: 40 cm soil under Madrone tree | place: USA:California | collected 2016-06-14 | reverse complement strand
ACCCATTTCCGGTATAGCCGTATCCGTAATTGACGCCTCCGTAAAAACCGACATGCGGTCCCCAGTAACCTTGGTTAAATGCGTAAGCGCCGTTGTTCCAACCCCACCATCCCGGTGTCCAAAGCAGACCCACTCTCGGCGGAGGAACCCACACGCCCGGTACCCAGTTATAATCGTAGTAATCGGCGTTCCAGCCCCAATAACCTGGAGTCCAAATATAACCTGCGACCGGACAGGCCGGTTGCTCATATACCGGCAGAGGCGGAGGAGCCCAACCTGCTGAGAATTCCACCTGCGCCAACGACGTCGCGAAAGGCAGTGCGAGAAATGCAGCGAAAACTAAGGAACGCAATTTCATAATGTTCATGTCTTACTAGTTAACCACATCTGGATCAAGAAAGTAGCGAAGAAGAATTAAGAAAGATGAAGGGAGAGGCGCGGGCTATTTGAAGAATGCGAGATCCTTCGACCGCGCTCAGGATGACAATGCACTAGGCATTGTCACTTCATTTTGTCGAAGGTTTTCTGGAGAACTTCGAGATCGCTGGCGTTGCCGGATTTTTCGCGCGTAGTCTCGATCCATTTCTTCTCCAACGAATTCTTCGTTGGTCGGTCCGTTTCGTAGAAGACGCCGAAGACGCCGGGAAAGGGAACTGTGGCGAGTTTGTACGCGGCGACTTCATCCGTGACGTCATGCCGCAATTCGTCCTCGGGTGTGCCGTCCCATTTCTTTTCCTGAATGACTTCGAAGCTGCCGCCCTTTTTTGGATTGGCTGGATCGAACACGTCCGGGAAAAATTCGACGCATTCAGACAAACATTCGATGACGCTGAAGCCCTGGTGATCGAACGCGCGCTCAATCAGTTGCAGCATGTGCGCCACGTTCGCAGCGTGCGTGCGCGCGATGAATGTGGCGCCGCCGGAGATCAGCTTTTTCATCGGGTTGACCGGTTGATCGATTGCGCCGGTCGGATCGGTCTTGCTCTTGAATCCGATGGGCGATGTGGGCGACGTCTGTTTCTTCGTCAGACCATAGACGAAGTTGTCCATGATGAAATACGTCATGTTGATGTTCTTGCGCGCCCCGTGATCAAGATGATTGCCTCCGATGGAGAAACCGTCGCCGTCGCCACCGAAGAGGAACACGTGAAGATCGGGCCGGGCGAGACTAATACCCGAAGCGAGCGGCACCGCACGGCCATGAATGAAGTGTGCACCGTGGCCGTTTACAAAGTATGGAAAGCGCGATGAACAACCGATCCCTGCGAGTGTGACGATCTTTTCATGTTCGAGATTGCGTTTCTCGAGAAATTTATAAAAGGCAGCGAGCACGGCGAAATCGCCGCAGCCTGGACACCATGTCGGGTGGTCGGCGGTGATGGCTTTCTTTGTTAATTTTTCGCGCGGCGGCTCTGCTACCGCAGTGGCCGTTTCGCCGTTCGGTTTCGATTCGTTCATAAAAATTTAGTCAGGAACCCAGGAAGTCCGGAGCCAGACTGGCATTTGGCTTTCTTGGATTCGTGGTTTCAAGATTCAAATCTCTTTTCTTCCCTCTTCCTTGTTGCGTTTTATCCCACGCCTTGCGGCACGACCTCCTCTAGGTGTTTCACATTTTCGGGCGCAGTATCATGATGCTGCACTTCGGCGCCGTGGCGTGGGATGTGTCGCGCGGCGAACGAGCGACCATGGAACACGCCATCCAGAATTTCTTTCACGCGGAAAGTGAGCCCGTCGGTCTTGGTAAAACTTGTGATTTTCGGCTCGCAATAGCGCGCACGCAAAATCGTGGCGAGCTGACCATAACCGTAAACGCCCTGGTCGTTCATCTCGACTGTGACAATGCGCTTGAATTTATCGAAAATCTTCTCGAGGCCATTTGGCAAGGGATGGAGATGGCGCAGATGCAGCGCGCCGACTTTTTCTCCTTGCTCGCGCGCCATCGTAACGGCGTCGTGGATTGGTCCGTAAGTTGATCCCCAGCCGACCATCAATGTGTCGCCCTGTTGATCGCCGTAAACTTCCGGCACCGGAATTTCTTCGGCGAGTTTGCGCAATTTGTTGCGACGCTTTGCCGTCATGGCCATGTGCAGCTTGGGGCTGCCGGTTGGATGACCCATTTCGTCGTGCTCGAGTCCCGCCAGAAGCGGGTATTTTCCGTCGAGGATGCGCGCGCCGGGTGGAACGTGCTGTGTGATCTGGTCGATCGGATACGGCTTATGTGTCTGTCGTGGCGATAGGTCGGGCTTCGGATCGACCATTAACTTCGAAAGATCGGGTTCGTCGAACGCCTCGATGCGCGTGGCGAGCGACGTATCGCTTAGAATGAAAACCGGCGTGCTGTATTTTCGCGCGATCCGTGCGGCTTCGATAGCAATATAGAAACAATCTTCCACACTCGCCGCCGCGAGCACGACGCGCGGGCTGTCGCCGTGACTGCCGAAGATGGCTTGATGCAGATCGCTTTGCTCGACGTTGGTCGGCAAACCAGTGCTTGGGCCGCCGCGTTGAATGTTGCAAATGACCAGTGGGATCTCGGCCATCGACGCCCAGCCGATCGCTTCCGCCTTAAGCGAGATGCCCGGGCCGGCGCTGCCGGTTACGGCGAGATAACCCGAATACGAACAGCCGAGAGCAATCGATACTGACGCCAGTTCGTCCTCGGCTTGCACAAAAATGCCGCCATACTTCGGCAACTCGCGCCGCAGAGTTTCCATCACGGACGACCACGGAGTGATCGGATAACCGGCGCCGAAGCGCACGCCGCCCGCGATCAGGCCGTAGGCGATCGCCTGGTTCCCGTCCATCGTGATCTGCGCGCGACCGCTAGCCCTCGGGATGTGCTCGAATCGATAGTGCTTCGTCAGCACGTTGCCAACCGGGTAAGCATATCCGGCTTGGAAAGCCATCAGTGCTGTGTTCACCACGCTCTCATCTTTGCCGCCGAATTTTTCAGTGATGATTCTCTTCAGTTTCTCGACATCGAGATTGAAAATCTTTGAGATCAGGCCGAGCACGAAAATGTTTTTCCCCTTGTCCTTGGCCGTGCCGCCGAGCGCTTCAACGGTCAGTCCAGTGATCGGCACGCCGACGTAAACGAAACGTTTATCGTCGAGGTTTGGCTCGACGTTGTCGGAATCATAAAGCAGGACGCCGCCTTCGCGGAGAAAACCGAGATGGTCCTGGTAACTGTGCTGGTAAAACGCGACCAGAAAATCGGCTTCATCGCCTGCCGATAACACCTCGCCCGAACCGATGCGTACCTGGAAAATGGACGGACCACCCGAAATCGTCGCGGGGATGGTCATGTAGGTCATGACGTCGTGCTCGCTGCGTCCGGCAAGGCGCGCGAGAAAGGCGCCGGCGGTTTGAATTCCGTCCCCGGATCACCGCGTCCTGAATGCTTTCAGGCCGCAAATCGGCTCTGTCGGCGTTCGGCGCCGTTGTTTGTGCTGCAGTGTCCAGTCCTTCGCTCACGGGGTTAGAAAATTAACAGATTGAAAGATCATTTCCACAGGCAATTGCGTTAGGCTGGGCCACTTAATCTGCACGCGCCTGTAGCCGCGGCGCTGTGCGCCGTAGGGAATGTGCGGCGCCGAAGAACGCGAGACGCCCCATAGGGGCATGACTACAAGATTCTTCGAACACGATTCGCTGGTTCGGCCTACTTCGTCGTTGGCAGCCCGGCGACTTTCCAGGCTTTGAAGCCGCCGGCCATGGACCGGACGTTTTTGTAACCCATTTTTTGCAGGCTCTCGGCGGCGAGCGCGGAACGGCCGCCTCCGCCGCAATGGCAGATGATCGTTGCATTTGGGTCGGGAACTTTTTCTTCGATGTCGAGCTCGACCGTGCCGCGGCTCAGATGCGTCGCGCCGGGAATGTGCCCTTCCTCCCATTCGTCCTTATCGCGGACGTCAATCATAACCGCTTCGCCGCTTTTTAGTTTCGCAGCGGCATCGTGCGGCGAAATCTCGGTGATGTTCTTCCTCGCGTCTGCGACCAGTTTTTCGAAACCAGGGTGCTTTGCCATAAGTGATTTCTAACCACGAATGGACACAAACAAACACGAATTCGCATGAATGACGAAACCCGAAAGGTGCTCGGTGATTGTATTACGCTGAGTTCGTCATTCGGGCTTCGACATTCCTTTGTCATTCGACATTCGAACTTCGTCATTCGTTTCATTCGTAGCGCAGCGCTTCGATGGGATCGAGCGCCGCGGCTTTGCGTGCGGGATAAAAACCGAAGAAGACACCGACGGCCGCGCTGAACAAGAACGCGATAGCGATCGAACTGATGGAAATCAGTGTGGGCCAGTTGGCGTAGATTGACAGGATTCTGGATGTGGCGATGCCGCAGATGATTCCGATCACGCCGCCGACGGAACTGAGCGTCACCGCTTCGATCAGGAATTGTGTGAGAATATCGTTGCCGTGTGCGCCGACGGCCATGCGCACACCTATTTCGCGAGTTCGTTCTGTTACGCTCACCAGCATGATGTTCATGATGCCGATGCCGCCAACGAGCAGCGATACGCCTGCGATCGCGCCAAGCAGCACCGTCATTACCCGCGACGTCGAGGTGGCAGCATCGGCGATTTCCTGTTGCGTGCGCACGGTGAAATCGTCGTCGCGGCCGGGACGAATGTTGTGCCGTTGTCGAAGTAACGAAATGATTTGTTGCTGGGCGGCTTCGACCTGGCGCGCATCGCCAATTTGCACATTGATGTTGCGCAACGTGGTACCACCGATCACGCGTTTCATTGCGCTTGTGTACGGCATGATCACGATGTCGTCCTGGTCCACGCCTTGCGGGCTCAGGCCTTTCGGCGTGAGCACGCCAAGAATCGTGAACGGCACGTTTTTGATCCGCAAAATCTGGCCGATTGGATTTTCGTTGCCGTAAATCTGTGTCGCAGTCGTGCGGCCGATGACGCAGACCTTATTCGCGCTGCGCACATCCTGAGCAGTGAACGGTGCGCCGTCGGCCAGCGGCCATTCGCGAATATCGAAGTAATCCGCCGATTCTATTTTCTCCAAGGCTGGCGATCTGCGCTTCTACCTGCGCCTTCGCGCCGTTGCCTATGCCTACCATGGCGATCACCGCGCCTACCCCGATGATGATGCCAAGCGCAGTCAGCACCGAACGCATTTTATTTCGCCGCAACGCGCGATAGGCGACGTTAAACGTGGGCGCGATTCGCATTTGTTTCGTGAAAAAGTTGAAGCGTTAAACCGTTGAAGCGGATGGCTGTTGAAGCTGTATTGCTGCGTTCGTGCGTTGGGACACGAGATGATCCTGCAGAAGCAGCCCGTCGCGCATCATTACATTGCGTTGCGCATAGGCGGCGATGTCCTGTTCGTGCGTGACCATGATGATCGTGATCCCGTGCTCGTTGAGTTGCTGAAAAATTGCCATGATCTCGATGCTGGTGCGGCTATCGAGATTGCCGGTCGGTTCATCAGCAAGCAGTAGTTCGGGTTCGTTGATCAAAGCGCGCGCTATGGCGACGCGCTGTTGCTGGCCGCCGGAGAGCTGGCTTGGGTGATGATCCTCACGCCCGGCAAGCCCGACTGATGCAAGGACGTGATCTGCTCGTTCGCGAACCTGCGCGTGCGATAGATGCTGCGCGCTGTAGATGAGAGGCAACTCGGCATTCTCGCGCGCAGATGTGCGCGGGAGCAGATTAAAATTCTGAAACACGAAGCCGATTTTGCGATTGCGAATATCGGCGAGCTGATCGCGATTTAGCCCGGAAACGTCTGCATGATCCAGGAAGTACTCACCGGAAGTTGGGCGGTCGAGACAACCGAGGATATTCATGAGCGTCGATTTGCCCGAGCCGCTCGCGCCCATTAACGCGACAAATTCGCCACGTTTGATTTCGAGCGAAACGCCGCGCACGGCGGACACTTCCATTTCGCCGGTGCGATAGACTTTGTGCACGTCAACCAGCCTAACGAGCGAACCGTTGTTCATGACCTAACAGTTGTCATTCCGAGCGAAGTCGAAGAATCCCGTGGCGTGAGCTTTGCGGCTCTATCGTGGGATCTGTCGACTTCGCTCGACATGACGCTCACGGAAACCTCCGCGGACCCCCTGAGAACGGATTCGCGGGCGAGGACGCCGGCTGAGATTTCGCGGTCATTTCTGCGGTTACCACACGATCGTCCTCCTTTAATCCTTCAACGACTTCGGTTACAATGCCGTCGCTGATTCCGGTCTTGATTTGCACCGGTGTGAGATGGCTGCCGGACAAAACGTAAACTGTCCGCTCGCTCGTTTTCTGCTCGCGTCGACCCATACCTTGTCTCATCGCGCCCGGAGGTCGCGATCCACCTTGACTAGCTGTGTTCTGCGAGGACGGCGGACCTGCTTCTGCAGGCCGGTAACGCAGCGCCGCGTTTTTGAGTTGAAGCACGTTGTCCTTGCGCGCGATGATGATTGAAACATTTGCCGTCATCCCCGGCTTCAATTTCAGATCCGGATTACTCACACCAATCACTGTGTCGTAAGTGACGACGTTCTGGACGGTGATCGGCGCGTTGCGCACCTGAACAACTTTGCCGTGAAACGTCTGCGTCGGGAATGCGTCCACCGTGAAATCGACGTCCTGTCCCACTTGGACCACGCCAACGTCCGCCTCCGCCACGTTCGAATCGATCTGCATTTTTGTGAGATCATTCGCGATCTGGAAAATCACCGGCGCTTGCAAACTGGCGGCGACGGTCTGGCCAACATCCACACTGCGCGAGATTACTACGCCATCGATCGGCGAGGTGATCGTGCAGTGGTCAAGGTCCGCCTTGGCTTTGTCCAGCGCGCCCTGTTTGATCTTCACGTTCGCTTCGGCCTGGTGGAGGTTGGCCATTGCCTGGTCGAGATCCTGTTGCGATGAAATTTTTTGTTTAAACAGCTGTTCAGTGCGTGTTGCGTTCACTTTCGCCAGCTCAAGCGCCGCTTGCGCGCTGGCAAGATCGCCTTCGGCCTGAGTCACGGCGGCTTGGAACAGCATTGGATCGATCTGCGCCACGGTCTGCCCCGCTTTCACCTCGGAATTAAAATCGGCAAATAATTTGGCGATGTTACCAGAGACCTGGCTGCCCACCTGCACGTTGACCACGGGGTTCAGTGTGCCGGTGGCGGTGACGGCCTGGGTAATCGGGCCGCGGGTGACGGTCGCAGTTTGGTAGGTTGCAGCGCCACCGTTTCGGCACTCGCGAACAACAAATGCAATAAATAACAGCCCGCCGATTACAGCGAACCAGGGGTAAAAACGTTTCATTCGATCCGCGGTTGACTGCTCCTGTAGGCCATCTCGTAATGTCACTCTGAGCGAGGCGAAAAATATCCGATCATTTCTTGTCGATTATCGCAGAAAAAACCGGGATGTTTGAAAGCCTGGCCTCATGCTATGCATTTCGTTGCAGCGCTTCGCTCAACATGACAGCGCCAATATGAAGTGCGTTCTACAATTTAATGACAGCCAAACCTGATGCGCCGTTACATCGAAATCTATTCCATCATGCTGCGCAACTCGCTCATCCGGGACTTGAGCTTCAAGGCGAACTTCCTGTTGTGGATGGTGGTGGAGATTCTCTGGTTTTGCGGTCAGATCGTTTTTTTCAGCATTATTTTTGGCAACGTCGATCACATTGGCGACTGGACCAAATGGGAAGTGGTGCTGCTGATCGGCACGCACCAGATCATCGCCCAGCTTTTCCAGGCGTTCTTCTTCGTGAACGTAGCGAATATTCCAGAGCTCGTACGCACAGGAAAGCTGGATTCCATTCTGGTGCTGCCGATCGACGGCCAGTTCGCCGTTTCTACGAAGCAATTCGGGCTCGATAGCATCGTCAATGCGGGGCTCGGGGCCGTCGTGGTTGGCGTGTCGCTTTTCAAGCTCAACGTAACGCCGAACGCACTCTCCATTTTACTGTATCTCGTGGCGATCTGTTTCGGGATCGCCGTGCATTATTCCATCATGCTCGGCTTGGCCGCGTTTAGCTTTTGGATCGTGCGCGCACAGGGGCTGGTTTATGGCTATTTCAACTTCCTCAACATCGCGCGTTATCCGGATGTGATTTTCCCGTGGCTGTTCCGGCTGATTTTTGGATGGGTGATTCCGGTGATTATCATTGCGAACATCCCCGCGCGCCTGCTCATCACATCGTTCGGAGAACCGGTTCCCCTGATGCTGCATCTGATTATCGCGTCGACGATTGTGTTCTGGATCACCCGGGCGTTTTGGAAGTTTGCTTTGAGGCATTACTCCAGCGCCAGCTCGTAATGATCGCAGGGCAACCGCTTTGGTAGTAACGCAAAGCGTGGCAGGCGCATCAACCGCGCTGCAATGCCGGACACGCTGTTTGTTGACGAAAGCCGCCTCGACCGCGACGCTCGATTAGCTTACGTGGCACGACGATGATTATTGAAGTCAAAGTTCCGTCGGTTGGAGAGTCCGTCACGAGCGGAGTCGTCTCCACCTGGCACAAGAGGTCCGGGGAATTCGTGAATGAAGGCGAACCGCTCTTTGCCCTCGAAACGGACAAGGTTTCCACCGATATCGTGGCCGAAAAATCCGGCATGCTTGAGACGAAAGTGCCCGAGGGCCAGGAGGTAAAGATTGGTGAAGTTGTTGCCGTTATCGATGATTCAAAACAGCGGTCAGAACAAAACAAGGCAGAGAAGCCTCAGGAAAAAAAGAAGGCGTCTGAGGAATGGAAAAACGAGCCGCAACCTGAGAAAAAAGCCGAGCCGCAGATGGCTTCGGGCACGGGAGTTGAACGTCGCGCGCCGGAGTCATCAACTCCGGCTACAGCCCTTTCGCCAGCCGTTCGTCGCATTGTGGAAGAAGAGAAGCTCGAACCGCAGAAAATTCACGGCACCGGCGACGGCAGGCGTTTAACCAAAGCCGATGTGTTGGCGGCAGTAGAAGAACGGCGCAAGCTGGAACCTTCGTCCGGACCTGCGGGCAAGGCGGAAGAGAAAATTGAACCGCGCGCAGTTCAGCAACGCGCCGAAGGTCGATTTGTCCGCAAAAAGATGTCGCCACTGCGTCGCAAGATAGCGCAGCAACTTGTGATGGCGCAGCACACTGCGGCGATTCTCACCACATTCAACGAATGCGATATGAGCGCCGTCCAGGAGCTACGCAAAACCAAGCAAGAAGAGTTCGCGAAAAAGCACGGAATGAAACTCGGGCTAATGTCCTTCTTCGTGAAAGCGTCCGTGGAAGCGCTCAAAACCGTGCCGGTTGTGAATGGTCGCATTGAAGGGGACGACTTTATCCAAAATAACTTTTACGACATTGGCGTTGCGGTCGCGACTGACCGCGGGCTTGTGGTGCCAGTTGTGCGCGAAGCGGACAAGAAAAGTTTTGCCGATTTGGAGCGCGACATTGCCGAATACGCAGCGCGAGCACGCGACGGTAAATTGAAAATCGAAGACTTGCAGGGCGGCACGTTTACCATCACCAACGGTGGTATATTTGGATCGCTTTTCGCCACGCCCATTTTAAACGCGCCGCAGAGCGGCATTCTTGGGATGCATAAAATCATGCCGCGTCCCATGGCGGTGGACGGAAAAGTGGAAGTCCGCCCAATGATGTATCTCGCACTCAGCTACGATCACCGCGCAATCGACGGAAAAGAAGCCGTCACGTTCCTCATCAAAGTGAAGGAGTGCATCGAGGACCCGAACAATTTGCCGCTGGATTTTTAATGTAGTACTTTTTGATAGGCCGAGATTGAAAACCTGGCCTCGCGAGCATCCGTTCGCTACGTTGCAGCTTCGCTTCGCTCGGAATGACAGCAGTCTATTTCTGTCATGTTGAGCGAAGCGAAACATCTCTGACTTTTGTGCCCGCATGCGCAATCACGACTATTGGGTGTACATTCTCACGACTAAACATTGCACGACCTTGTACATTGGGATCACCAATAACATCACCCGCCGGTTATGGCAGCATAGGCATGGAGAAGTTGAAGGCTTCACAAAGCGCTATCGATTAAACCGACTCGTTTGGATCGAGCACTTTCGTAATGTTACTGACGCGATTGCGTGCGAGAAGAAGCTAAAGGGCTGGCGCCGCAGCAGGAAAATTGCGCTCATCGAGCAAACCAACCCACGTTGGCTCGATCTAAGCGAGAATTGGGAACAGCAACCAAAGTTTTTTGATCGACCTTGGAGCGTAGCAGAGATGATCAGAGATTCTTCGCTTCGCTCAGAATGACAGAATTACATATGGAAAAATTTGACGTCCTTATCATTGGCTCCGGCCCCGGCGGCTACATTGCCGCGATCCGAGCTGGCCAGCTCGGATTGAAGACCGCCCTGGTCGAGAAGGACAAGGAACTGGGCGGGACTTGCCTCAACGTGGGCTGCATCCCGAGCAAGGCGCTTCTCACGTCGAGCGATCACTTCATGTTCGTCAAAAAAGACGCGGCGAAACATGGGATCGTGATCGAGGGGGCGCGCGCTGATCTCGCGAAGATGCAGG
>WNFR01011960.1_pt1 | contig 10498 bp, 9 predicted proteins | sample 5400221 | NCBI WGS metagenome assembly WNFR01 (sample SAMN13153357, study PRJNA577476) | soil metagenome | isolation source: 40 cm soil under Madrone tree | place: USA:California | collected 2016-06-14 | reverse complement strand
CGGGCGGGAGCGATGTGAAAAGAGTAACCATCGCCATTATTTAGCACCGATTTTCAAACAGGAGATTTTCGATATTTGATGTTTTATCCATTCAGGCAACTTCGTCCAGAGGCATTGTTATCAAGGACGTAACCGGACGGGCGTCCTGGTCCGATCCAGACAATGCGTTGCTGCTGCGTCTTACGCAGCCGGAAGGGCAACCCACGAAATGAAACGGCTCATTCGATCGACCCACACCGGTGCAGGGGTCACGGCCCATAGATTGCTGCAAGGTACGTTTCTCTCGTCGCCCTTCGGAAGATTCGCGGCTTGGAGAAATTCGATCGAGATTTTCGAACGCCCCGCCTTGACCGGAACCTCGATCTCGAACGGGCCCGTCTCGAGCTGTTTTCGAACGGTATCGCCTGCTTCGTTTGCGATCTGGATCTCCTGATCGTCGAGGCCAATTGATGGTTCTTGATAAAAGCCGTTATTTAGGAAGCGAAAAGGCTGAATTACTATGGGATTTGCCCGGTGTTTCAGCTCAAGCTTTGCGACCGAATCGCGCCCGTAATCTTGAAATAATACGGTCTCCCAGCTTGTCCCTCTGAAGTGCGGCAGTCAGTTCGTTGATAATGGCGAGTCGCTTGGTGGCTTCCTTTTCAATGCTCCAAAGCGAACGAACGAGCGCGTCAGCTGCCGCGCCGCGATCGACAATGTCTTTCGAACGTCGGGCATTTTCCGGGACCCTCTGTCTGAGGCGATCGAGGACTGCCGCCAGATCGTAGGTGAATAAAATGTTTTCGTACTCTATCGCTCCATTCATTTCGAATGGAATCATTTCCGCAGTCTCTGTGGCCAGTTTGTATGGCCGATACCCGTACTCAATCAGTTGGGCCGTCAGTTGTAGCGCCGAGTATCCAGACTTTCGCATATTTTCTTCGGTGAATTCGACGACGAACGCGAGGACGGATTTCCTTTTGAGGGTCTGCTTCGCCCCACGAAAAAGCTTCAACTCGCTTCCTTCAACGTCGACCTTGGCGAGCGCGACCTGCCCTATGTCAACAGTCGCCAGGAAATTATCCAAGGTTTGCGTCTTAACCGTCGAATGCTTCGCGTTCGAAAGCTCGTAAGCAATGCTGCTGAGCGCGGTATCCGACGAACCACCCTGCCAAAGGGTTGCCTCCCCGCTGGCGTCGCTTAATGCCATCGCGTGAACATCAACCTTGTCTCGTTCGGTATTCGCCATCAAAAACGGCAAAATATCAGGGTTTGGCTCAAACGCCAGAATCCGACCGTTTTCGCAAATGATCTGCGACGCCAACGCCGAGAAAAGTCCGCAATGCGCGCCAATATCGAGGAAGGTGTCGCCCTCGCGCAGGAACGACCAGAGAAACGCTTGCTCTCTGAATTCGAATGATCCCTCTCGCAAATGCAGCAGAACAATATCGCTGGAGGGATAACGAAGCCAGCCAATATGGGGAACGAACAATTCGGAACCGGATTGAAGCCGGAGCGCGGGCTCATCGGATATCGTCATTCTGTCTTTCCCTGATATCCAATTGAGCAGGAAAATAGACGGTCGAAGGTTCCCCTGCAAGCAATGTTTCGCGCATTTCTTTTACAATCCGCGGGACTTATCTCAACACTCACCACCGATCCCGCCTGCGAATTGTACCGAACGGACCCTAACGCTCGCCAAGAGGAGATTGAGGCTTGAATTGATCCCGAGCGCTCTCACTGCCAATACAGCGTCCCCAGAAAGCCAATTCCCCGCCAGTTGACTTGGCCGCGAAGTTGGGGCTCCTCTCCCATGTTACACCCCGAGCGCTCTCACTGCCAATACAGCGTCCCCAGAAAGCCAATTCCCCGCCAGTTGACTTGGCCGCGAAGTTGGGGCTCCTCTCCCATGTTACACGGGTTTTTTGAAGGCATTGAACAGATATCCTCGCCGGAGGTCGGTTCCAAGAAAACGGCCATGCTGTCAGTAAGTTATGCCTCTGCGGCTGCAGCTATGGCCAGTCAGGACTATCCGACCCGTTCGCGCTCTTTGCCGAAACATCTTCAAGTGTCGATCAACCAGAGGTTCCCATGCACAGTGTTCTGATCACCGGAGGCGCCGGTTTTATCGGCCAGAACCTGGTACACGCGTGGCGCGCTGTGCGCCCGGCGGACCGGCTCGTCGTGGTCGACGCGATGACCTATGCCGCAAATCTCCGCAGCCTCGAGCCGCTGATCGCGGATCGCAGCATCCTATTCCTCAAGGGCGACATCAGGGACGCGGCGCTGATGCGGCGACTGTTCGACGAGCATGAATTCACCCGCGTGGTCCATCTGGCCGCCGAATCCCATGTCGATCGATCGATCGTCGATCCCGAGGCGTTTCTGCAGACCAACGTGCTCGGCACTTTCACGTTGCTGGAGGCGGCTCGGGACGCATGGCGTGCGACAAGCATGATCGATCGCGCGCGCTTTCTTCACGTGTCGACCGACGAGGTCTACGGTTCGCTCGGGCCGCGCGATTCCAGCTTTGCGGAAACCTCACCGTACCGCCCCAATTCGCCTTACGCCGCCAGCAAGGCTGCGAGCGATCACCTGGTGCGATCATTCGTTCCAACCTATGGGATGCCGGCCCTGATAACCAATTGTTCGAACAATTACGGTCCCTACCAGCACCCCGAGAAACTGATTCCACTGATGATCATTCATGCGCTGGAGGGAAAGCCGCTGCCGATCTATGGCGACGGCTCGAACATCCGCGACTGGCTGCACGTCTCCGACCATTGTGATGCGTTGATGTCCGTGATCGAGCGGGGCCGCGTTGGGGAAACGTATAATGTCGGCGGCGGCAATGAACGCAACAACCGCGACGTCGTCGGCCTGATCTGTGACGCGCTCGACCATGCTTTCGCGGCCGATGCAAGCCTCGCCTCGCGCTTTCCATCCTGCCCTGCGGCTTCGGGTGCTAGTTGCCGCTCGCTCATGACCTACGTCACCGACCGGCCGGGCCACGATCATCGCTACGCGATCGACGCCACGAAACTGGCCGGCGAACTGGGCAATCGATGCAGCGTCGGTTTCGAGAGCGGCCTGTGGCAGACCGTTCGCTGGTATGTTGAGCAGGAAAATTGGTGGCGCGACGTGACCAGCGGTGCCTACAAGGCATGGATCGACAAGAACTACGGCTTCCGGATCGCGGTCTAGAAGGGTATGCGCATCCTCGTGCTTAACGCGGATTATCCGCGCTTCCTGGCTTGGTTCTATCGACGCCAGGCCGAGCTCGAGAGCGCCTCCTACGCCACGCAGCCAGTCTGTTTGGCGTCGCCGATTTCTATTCGAAAACTTCGCCGGGTGGGCCACCTCGCGCCGAGACTCACGTCAACAATCCATGGCTCCAGGCCGCTTGGGCACGCAAACACGGCATGGCGTTCGAAGCCCCCCGAGCCCCCGGCGCTATCGGCCGCAAGGCGCCTCCAGCCACGTCTGTATCGGCGCGGATCGCCCAATTCGCCGGTTGCGCCAACCTCGTTCTTCAGTGGGCCAGAGGATCGGCAGGCTCGTGCTGGCAGTAACTGGGTAGATCGTTTTCGTTCCGTGCGCCTTCAGAAGCCCCGAGTGGTCCGGTTGGCAGAACATCTTGAGATGTTGAACCATGCATGTAAACAAGGCAGGGAGTTCGGACTGGACCGAACTTGAAAGGGATAGCGCATGCACCGCAAGGGCATCATCTTGGCGGGAGGCCGGGGAACACGGCTCTATCCGCTAACGCTCGCAACGTCGAAGCAATTGCTGCCGATCTACGACAAGCCGCTGATCTATTATTCGCTGACCACGCTGATGCTGGCCGGCATCCGCGAGCTGTTGATCATCACCACGCCGGAAGAGATCGAGCAATTCCGCCGCCTGCTCGGCGATGGAAAGCAATGGGGGATCGAGCTGACCTATGCGATCCAGGATCATCCCGGAGGAATTGCGGAAGCATTCCTGATCGGCAGAGAATTTCTCGCCGGCAATCCGTCGGCACTGGTCCTCGGTGACAACATCTTCTACGGCGATAATTTGCGTACTCGCTTGGGCGAATCAGCCCTGCAAGCGCGGGGTGCAACCGTATTCGCGTGCTGGGTCGACGATCCCGAACGTTACGGGGTCATTGAATTCGATGACTCCCAGCGCCCGTTGCGGATCGTTGAGAAGCCGAAAATGCCGAGGTCAAACTACGCCGTCACCGGCCTGTACTTTTACGACGGGCGCGTTGTCGATGTCGTGCGCGAAATAAAGCGGTCTGCACGGGGCGAACTAGAGATCTCCGATGTAAATCAATGGTACCTCGGGCACGGCGAGCTTCATGTCGAACGGTTGGGCCGCGGATATGCCTGGCTCGACGCGGGAACCCATGAATCTCTGCTGGAAGCCTCGCAGTTCATCCACATCGTCGAGAAGCGCCAAGGCCTAAAGATCGCCTGCCCGGAAGAGGTCGCGTTCACCCAGGGTTTCATCGACGCCGAGCAGCTCCTGCGGCTTGCCGAGCCCATGAAAGCAACCAGCTACGGGCAATATCTCATGCGCCAAGCCAGTACTGACATGACGATTAAAAGCTAGGGCGGGCTTGCCGCGATCAGTCTGTTGCGGAAGTTTGCTCGCAACATCGGAAAGATGTCGATAGCTGACCGGCAAACCAATCAGCTTTCCTGTCTACAGGCGCGCCGCGATTAACCATTGATTAGGGTCGCAAAAGCCGCCAATTTGCTGATGATCGGACCAGGGCTCAGCGCCCTTCACAAGACGGCGAGCCAAAAAGTGACACCAGATTTTATTCCATTCAACCGGCCGTACGCGACGGGCAAGGAGCTGGTCTATGCGGCCGAGGCGCAGCGCAATCACCATCTCTCCGGCGACGGGTCGTTCACGAAACGCTGCCATCAATGGATCGAAAAGCAGACCGGTTGTGCCAAAGCTCTGCTAACGCACTCCTGTACGTCGGCGCTGGATTTGGCAGCGTTGCTGCTGGACATCGAAAGTGGCGACGAAGTTATCCTGCCTTCCTACACCTTTGTGTCGACCGCAAACGCTTTCGTCTTGCGCGGCGCGGTTCCGGTGTTCGTCGATATCCGGGAGGACACGCTCAATCTGGATGAACGGCTGATCGAGGCCGCGGTGACGCCGCGCACCCGGGCCATTGTCCCCGTGCATTATGCAGGCGTGTCATGTGAGATGGACGCGATTGTTGCAATCGCCCGGCGCCACGATCTCAGGATTGTCGAGGACGCCGCACAGGGAATCATGGCCGGCTACAAAGGCCGCGCGCTGGGTGCCATTGGCGACATCGGCAGTTTCAGCTTTCATGAAACCAAAAATATCATTTCCGGTGAAGGCGGCAGCCTTCTTCTGAGAGATGCAGATCTGGTGCTGCGCGCCGAAATCATTCGCGAGAAGGGAACGGATCGCAGCCGGTTTTTCCGGGGCGAGGTCGACAAATATACCTGGCAGGATATCGGTTCTTCGTTCCTGCCGAGCGACATCATCGCCGCCTTCCTCTGGGCGCAGCTCGAAGAGGCGGAGCGCATTACCCGCGAACGGATGGCGATCTGGCAAGGCTACCACGAGATGTTGGCCCCGCTCGAGCAGCACGGCCTGCTTCGTCGCCCGATCGTGCCCGCGCACTGTCAGCACAATGGGCACATGTATTACGTGCTTCTCTCGCCTGAGATCGATCGCCAGATCGTGCTGGACGAACTCAAGAAGAATGGAATCCACGCGGTGTTTCACTATGTCCCGCTGCATTCATCGCCGGCAGGCATGCGCTTTGGCCGCGCCCATGGAGATCTCGCGTTGACGACGTCATTGTCACAACGGCTGATCAGGCTGCCGATGTGGATCGGCCTGAATGGAGCCCAGCAGCAGCGCATATGCGAGGTATTGAGCGCCACTCTCAAAGCTGGTTCGCTGCACCAGACGCGACGCACATGGAAGGAAGGCAGGCCTGCGGTGTCATAGGATCATTGGCCAAACAGGAAGAGAGATGACGGGTCCAGCCCTTTCGCCGGGGCCAACCATCTCCAAATGCCCGGCTGCAGGCCAGAGAAGTCTACACGGCGCGCCCTACCACAATGCGGCTTCCTCCTGCCGGCCATCGAACCCCGCCAAGCGTCATTCGGACCTCGGCCCGCAGGATTTCGAGGAAGACCCGATTGGCAGTCGGGCTCAGCCTGAACTCGTAGGCGTCCTGATCACCATGCTTGTTATTCCGCGCCAGCCGACTGGCTGCCATAAAGGGCAGCAGCAACGCCGTAAACGACGAGGAAAACAAGACCTCGAAGCCATTCCGGCGGACTTTCGTCTCCAGTTCACCGCGACGGTAGCGGCGCACATGATGCGCAACTTCGTCGGCACGGCTCCATAGCCACGGATGCTGCGGTACTGCAATGATGCATCCTCCGCCCGTTTGCGCGGCGGCACGCAGACCTCGCAGCACGGCCTCGTCGTCGGCGATGTGTTCAATCACATCGAACGCCCCGGCAAGATCGAACACGCCCGCAGCTGGGATATCCCGTGCATCCATCTGCACAAACTCCGCTTCGGACGGCAAACGTTTTCGAGCGTGCGCCAATCCCGATGGATGCAATTCAGAGCCGACCAACCGTTCCCAACGCCGCGATCCGGCGATGGCACGCAGAACGAAACCGGTACCGCAGCCTATCTCGAGAAACCGGCGCGCCTCTGGAAAGAACTTGGTCGCCAGCCCAACAATCAGCTGGTTGCGCGCGACGAACCAGAAATGTTCCGCCTCCAGTTCGGCCAGTTCGTCGAACGCTTTTGGATCGAAGCCGCTGATGGTGTCGGCAAGCTCCGGTGCGAACGTCGCAATGCCTTCTGTTTGTGCAATCACATGGCCGCAAGCGGGACATTGCCAACCGAGCGGCCAGACCGGTTCATTGCGAGTTATCGGTTCAATTGCATTGCAGATCAGACAACGCCGACCGGATGTACCCGTCTTGCTCATGCCACACGCGAGCCGGCCGCGCCAATCTTGCGCGCATTGACATTAACGCATAATTTGATCATCAAGCGACTATAGCACCGCTGAGAGGATTGAACCAGAACGTTGGCCTTCCGCGATTAAGCCGCGCTACTTTCGATGAAATCGCGTCAGAAGTGAGAACTGCGCCATTGAGGCCACCTGGAACTACTCTCTGGCCGTCGGCTACGGATTCAATCAGAACACCGGTGATGTAGTCTGGTTATAGGATGTTCAACTGCCTCTTGCTGGATCTTCGGAATTGACCCTCCACACTACTCGCAGATGTCGTCGCCTACTTCAGAATACCATAATCGGAGCGCGATAAGTTGACCGGCTCCAACGGAACGGATTCGGCAGGCATGAGTCAGGAACTCGCCGTGGACGTCATTGAATGTCCTTACTTGTCTTTCGTCGTCCCCGTTTACGGTTCGCCGGAAAGCCTTGAACCACTCTGCCGACGCGTAAAAAACGTGTGCGACGGAATGGGCAAGTCTTATGAAATAATTCTGGTCGATGATCGTTGTCCAAAAAATTCCTGGCTGACGATAAACCGTCTTGCAGAGCATGACCATGCGATAGTTGGTGTTCGTCTTTCGCGGAATTTTGGACAACATGCAGCAATTCAAGCGGGCCTGTCCCGCGTGCGCGGCGAGTGGATTATCGTAATGGATTGCGACTTGCAGGATCGCCCGGAAGAGGTCCCAAAATTATGGGCCAAGGCACTCGACGGGTTTGATGTCGTTCGGGCCCAGCGCGTCAACCGTAGCGATCCATGGTATCGACGATTTTTGTCCAGAGCTTTCTACATGTTTCTGAGTTACTTGACGGACACTCACCAAAGTTCGGAATTTGCCAACTTTGGCATTTATAATCGCAGAGTAATCGATGTCATCACGCAATGGCAGGAAGAATCGAAATATTTTCCGGCCACAGTGTCTTGGATCGGCTTTTCACAATCGATGCTCGGGGTTGAACAAGATCGGCGCTTTAGCGGCGTTTCAAGCTACAATTTCGCTAGGCTTGTAAGGCTGGCAATGAATGTCATTGTCGGATTTTCCGACAAACCATTGAAACTCGTAATGGTCGTGGGATTCGCGATCGCACTCCTTTCCTTTGGTATGACGTTCTTCGTTCTTATTTCGCATTTGATGGGAACACTTACAGTCGAGGGCTGGGCTAGCATAGCCTTGTCGCTGTGGTTCCTCGCGGGTTGCCTGCTATTCGCGGTCGGCTTGAGCGGCCTCTATGTCGGCCGAGTTCTCGTCGAGGTAAAAGGAAGGCCAACCTTCATTATCGATAGGGTGTTGATACACGCGCCAAAACAAGCACGTTCCGAAAATCAGGTTTGCCCAATCCCCGTTGATGGAAATTCTCATTAATGTTGCAAGCTGGATGCATCGTGGTATGTGGCGTCGGCTTGAAAGGCGCAGCATTCATTGAAGGTATCCTTCAAAAAGGAATCAGCATTGGTTCGATTGTTACGTATCCGCAACCGGACGATCAGGCCAGAAGCTTCGAGCGCTTGTGCAGTCTCGCACAACGACTATCGATCAATTTGCTCGAGACCCATCATCCCGTTCTTCAACCTGAAAATCTAACCTTCCTGGTCGGCTGGCAGCATCTCGTACGGCAAGTTACGCAATCAACAGTTGTATTCCACGACTCTCTTCTGCCTCGTTATCGCGGGTTCGCACCGACGGTGACCGCTCTGATTAAGGGTGATCGTGAGATCGGCGTAACTGCTCTTAGCCCAACGGATGCGATTGACGAGGGACCAATCATTGCTCAACGGGCGCTCACAATTTCGTATCCAGTCAAAATTCAGACCGCCTTGGAGCTGCAGGCAGGTTTGATGACGGAAATCGCCGTTGATATTGTCGCACAATGGCGACGCGGCAAATTGTCATCGACGCGGCAACAGGAAGATATGGCGACGTTTAGCATTTGGCGGGATGACGCAGATTATGAAATTGATTGGTCAAATAGCGCCGACGCAATCGAACGCTTTGTGAACGCGGTTGGCCACCCTTATGCCGGTGCTCGCACGACAGTCGGCGGAACCGAAACCATCCGGGTGCTGGACGTGACTGCGCTTCCCGACGTGCCCTTCGAAATTCGCGACGAAGGGAAGATTTGGAGACTGGATAACGGCCGACCGACTGTGGTTTGCGGCTCCGGAATGTTGCGAATCGACAGTTGCCTCGGTGAGAACGGTTCAGAATTTCTTTTCCAGCGTCTGCGCTCAAGGCTTGGGCCAGCTTGACCGGATTTCGAAAGGAAGAGAAAAAGCCAACTCATCCCCACCGTTAGTACCAAGCAAATTGTCCATCTAGATGCTGAAGGAGGATTGTCAAAGACGTTCACGGTTGGTGATGCGAGCCGATCTGCTCGTTACCCTACTGGTTGAGAGACGGCTTGATCGTAACGCGAAACAAATACTTGCCACATGCCAAACGCCCCTGGAAGCCAATGAAATGCTGTGGCCCGCAGTATGATCTCGATCCTAAGAGGAAGTGGTAAGACCTCGTTGCCAGAATCGTTAAGGCAGCATGTCAAAAAGCGTCGCCCGCATGGTAGTCAATCGAACTTAGGGCGGAATTCCCTCGGATTCCAGCCGAAGTCCTCTATTGCGGGTGCGGAATCGAATATCATATCCTTTGCCATGCGGTTTCCCATCGCCACATTCGCGTTCGGAACGAACGGCTTGACCAGCGAAAACGCTGCTCGCCACAGCGCCGGCGGAATTGGGATGATACGGCGCGGCTTGTGCAACCCGTCGAAAATTCGTCCAACCATCTCGCGATAGGTTATCGTGTCTTTGCCTGGAATTGCGTAGATCTTGTTGGCAGCGGCGGGACTGGCTGCTGCAGCGAGAGCGCCGATCGCCAAATCCTCTGCATGTACCGGCTGACGCAAACCTGAGCCTGAACCTGCAAGCGGCATGAAGCCGAGCCTCTGAATTAGCCGCGCCAATCGCGTGATATTAGCATCACGACCCTCGTCATATATAATTGTCGGGCGCAACACAGTCCAAGCAACGCCGAGTCTATCGCACGTAGAGATCAATTTCTGCTCGGCCTCCGCCCATAAACGCACGCTTTCGCGCTCAGCCACAATATCAGAGTCGATTTTTGTGACGATGCTGGTCGATGTGAATGCAACAACGCGTTTTAACAGTGGGCCATACAAACTTGGCAGCGCATTGGCGAGCAACCCTGCGTGAGCCGTGCAATAGAGAGTCGTAACTGGCGGCAGTTTGAGGATAGCGGGCTCCGCAAGATCGCCCTTCACCCATTCGATATCTGTCGTACTGCTGCGCCTAGAGCGTGACAATACGATCGGCCTTTCGCCGGCTTGCAGAAGCCGGTCAACAATATAACCACCAACGATTCCGGTAGCGCCTATGACGAGGGTGGTCATCACATCATCCCGCAAGGCGATCGCCGGAACCGGTTCCCCTTGGTAAGACCCGTCCGTCCGACGCAAAGCCGGCGGATTCCG
>WNFR01014105.1_pt1 | contig 10499 bp, 8 predicted proteins | sample 5400221 | NCBI WGS metagenome assembly WNFR01 (sample SAMN13153357, study PRJNA577476) | soil metagenome | isolation source: 40 cm soil under Madrone tree | place: USA:California | collected 2016-06-14 | reverse complement strand
GGTCGCGTCGCCATGAGTGTTCCACCTTTATATTTCCATCAAGATCTTCGATTTCATGTTTCATTGGGACCGCAACATAGTTTTCGCCGTAAAATGTGCGCGCGACGAGCGCAATTGCGCGACGTGGGACCAGTTCACGAATAAAGACAACGCCGCGCCGCCATGTGTCCGCCGATTTTTTCCTCACGTAGAAACGCAAATTCACCTCTTCGAAATCGCGGTGAAGTGGAATTGGAAGGCCCAGAAGACGTGTGTCGAGAAATAGAAAGCCGACAACGCTGAGGAAGGTCTCACCATTTTCGAAATCGATTTCGGTGCCCGAGGGAACAAGCGGCGCGATCAGGTGAGAATCGACGACGTAACTCAGCATCGCCAGATAACGCCAGTTGGCCGTCAGGAATGGTTGCACGCGAGGACGTTAACGCTCAATCGGATGCACGCGATAGCGGATCGCAAAGCGTTCCGAATTCGGAATGGCATTCAGATCGGCGCGTTCGGTCGCGAAGATCCAGTCGGATCCCGCCTCGTCCACTTTGCGAGGCACAGGCAGCAGATTTTTCAGCTCAACGAATTGCGACGCGGCCGGCCCGTTACCGATCGAGGCGCGCAGCGAGCAAGTCTTGCTGTGCGTAAGGAGAGGGACTTTACCGGGAATAATAACGTGCTCCGGATTTCTTGTGATCGAATTCTAGTCGATGAAAACGAAACCGCTCTCCCGATTCTCGGTGTAAAGACTGACTCGGATGCTATAGCCATCAGGCTGCTCTGGAATCTTCAATGTCGCCGGCGTACGTAGCTCGAATTGCAATTCGAGGCGTTTGCCATCGATCTTTGTAGGTTTATCCGAGAGCAGATATGGCACGCCCCCTAGCAATGACTCCGATGAGTAAACTCGCCAGAATTCCGAGAGGCACGCACAGAAAAAATATAGTCATGCCGCGTTGGCCTTCCATTTCCGGCACATGCGCAACCTTGGTTAAGTAGTCGCCGACAGGAATCGCAAGAATACATCCGGCGAGCGCCGTCAAAGCGCAATGACCAAGCCGCGAACAACACGCACCACGAGCCTACACTTTGTCTAACTAAACTGATCGAACATGCGCAATATTCGATTCCATGTCACTGCAACAATTTTTCCAGCGGCGGACTGGGTTGCGTGCCGAGCGCAGTCGCGCGCGCGTAATGCTCTCTGGCAAGTTCCTTCGACGAAGGCTGTGTAGTGATGAGAACGACCGCCAGATTAAAGTGCGCGTCGGCATAACTGGGATTCTTCGCGATAGCCTGAAGGATCTCCTTCTCTGCTTCTTGCTGCCGCCCTTTTTGGCTGGCCGTGATACCGAGGTAATTGTGCGCAGTGGCGCTGTTCGGATTAAGCTCGATTGCTTTTCTTAAGTCCTTCAGCGCATCGTCGAACTTCGACTGGCGATAATGAACAATGCCGAGTGTGGTGAGCACAAAATCGTCATTCGGTGCGATGGTCAGGGCTTTCTTCAGCGTTGATTCCGCAGATCGGAGCTTGCCGGTGCGAAAGTAAACCACGCCAAGGTTGGATAGCGCGTCGAGGTTCTCGGGCTCTTTCGCCAGGACTATCTGATATTGCTTTTCCGCTGTTCGATAATTGCCCTGCTCGACACTCTTGCTGGCGGCGACCGCAATCTCCTGAAGTTCGTTCGGCAAGGCGTCGGGGACTGCTGTTGAGATTGCATTCGATTTCGCGACGTCTGCCATCGAGTTCTTTTCAAAAACAAAATTCATTTTGAGTGCGCCAGGCTTCGTGTTCGAGATTGAGACCACGGGTTGTCGGAACAAAGCGAGTTCTTCAGTACTTAACTTCGTTACGGGTTGGGCAAGGAATTCGATCTCTTTATTCAGAAAGTCTGATCGCACCTTGAGTCTATCCAACTCGGCCAACACCAGCTTTCTCACCTCATCGCGCCGCGCTTCTTCCTGACGTTCACGAACGACGATGTTTCGCAGCAGTTCGTTTTCTCTTGCAAGCTCGGGTGAACCCTCGCTGTTTGCTGCTGCCAGCCTGGCCGTTTGAAGTTCTGCGCCCGCGTGTTCCAGCTCAACATCAAGCTCCGCGGCTCGGGCCGCGAGATAATGGTTTCTATTTTGGATTTCAGTTAGCTGCTGTTGAAGCTGCGCCATTTGTCCTTCCATCTCGGCCAATTTCTCTACAGCTTTCGGATCGCCCTCAGTGAGTTTCCTGACCTTCTCCTCCGCGGTTGCAAGTTTCTGTTGCAGGTCATTGTTCTCGGCCAAAAGCGACTGAAAACGTTCTTCTGATTCCTTCGCCGATTTCAGTTGGGAGAGCGCGTCATCGCGTTCACGCTCGAGCGCAATGATATGATTGTTTGCCTCGGGGAACCTTGCCTGGGTATCGTCCCTTTGCGTTTCCGCCGCCACACGCGCTTGATCGGCTACGGCAATGGCCGCTTTTAATTCTGCAACTTCGGCAGGTAACTGCTGCTGTTCCCTTTCACTGTTACCTTCCAACCCTTGCGAAGCCTTTGATTCCTGAAGCTGCGCGAGTTGGTCTCGCGTCTGACGTTCTGATTTCTTCGCCTCATCGAGATCGTTCTGGGCTCGCTCCAGCTTAGAATTTGTCTCGTTCAAACGCGTATCGACTACTTCCTTTTCTTTTCGCGCGGTCTCCAGATCCCCGCGCGTCTTGTCGAGCGCCGCTTGCAGCTCGGCGACTTTGTCGCGCAAGTTCTTTGTGGCGACCTTGGCTGAGGTATCCCGCGGCCGCGCGCTCAGGGTCTGGGGTTGCGGCGCCAAGGCTTCGAGACCAGGCTCAGACCAGGCGTCACTCTCGGGCGCTGCGGACGCAATGTCAGGCAAGGGACTGGAGCTCGCGTTGAGTTGGCTTTGCCTTGTGATCCGCTCCTGAAGTCTCAGAATCGCTTCGCTGATTTTGCGCCCGCGATATTCCACAACCACTGGCTGCCACTGAGCGTGCGATTTGCGCAATTCCTCGATCAAGCTGCCGGCGAACCGATACTTGGCCAAAGCAGTCTTGAAGCGGTCCTGGTGCTCGAGTTTTTCACCTTGTTGCGCGGAGAGATACGCTTTGAGGAAGATTTCGCTCGGATCGTCCTGCTGCCCAAAGATGACAGAGGCTCCAAGGAAGAGCATTAGTGTGATCGAAGCCACACCCGCTCTCCTGATTAAGGTGCAAGGTGCAACGATACACTGGCTCCGGGGGGAGATGTGTTTCACCGCCGCCGAGTGTTAGCGGATTGCGCCACGCATGTCGAGTCCTTTGTTTGCAAAAAAACGTTGGAATTTTAGAATCCTATTTCGAACCAGTGAATGGTGGTCGTAGCTCAATGGTAGAGCCCCAGATTGTGGTTCTGGTTGTTGCGGGTTCGAGTCCCGTCGGCCACCCCAAATTGATTTAAGATTTGCGATTACCGATTGCCGATTGCCATTCTGTAAATGGGAAATCCGAAATCGAAAATCGCAAATTTCCCAGTGCCTGTAGCTCAACCGGATAGAGCTTCTGACTTCGGATCAGAAGGTTGGGGGTTCGAATCCCTCCAGGCACGCTTTCTTTGAATTGGATGATTTCTTAGTCTCACGAACCATGACGAGCGACCGGGACGCAAAATTCATGCACGCTGCGTTGGCGGAAGCGGAAAAGGGAGTCGGCGGGACGAGCCCCAATCCGGCCGTCGGCGCTGTCCTGGTGATTGATAATCAAATAGTGGCAAAAGGACATCATCGCGAAGCAGGACGACCGCATGCTGAGATCGAGTGTCTGCGCGATTTCGGTACGCCGGTTCCCGCGCGGTCGACGCTTTACACTACCCTAGAGCCGTGTTCGACGGTCGGGCGCACGGGAGCCTGCACAGATGCGATCATCAGCGCTCGAGTCAGAAGCGTAGTCATCGGCGCGGCCGACATAAACCCACGGCACTGCGGTAGAGGCGTCGTGCAGTTACGAAAAGCAGGCGTCACAGTGCGGGAAGGCGTCCTGGCGGAAGAGTGCACACGACTCAACGAGGCTTTCAACAAATGGATTGTGACAGGATGCCCTTTCGTGATCGCTAAATGCGGCATGTCTCTCGATGGTCGATTGACGCGTACATTTGGCGAGCCTCGATGGATTACTGGACGTGCTGCTCGCCATCATGCGCATGCGCTTCGTGTGCGGGTGGACGCAGTGCTCGTGGGAGCAGAGACTGTGCGTGTCGATAACCCCCGCTTGACAGTTCGCGGGGTGCACGGGGCCCGACAACCGTGGCGCGTTGTGCTGACCCGCTCAGGTCGGTTACGGCGGCGGGCTCATCTTTTCTCGGACAGATTTGCTGCGCGAACGTTGGTCTATCAACAGAAGCCTTTGGCAGGCGTACTGAAGGATCTCGGTAAACGAAGCATCACCAGTGTCTTAATCGAAGGTGGCGGCGAGGTTCTTGGTGAGGCACTCGACAACCGGCTCATTGATAAAGTGCAGATTTATTTGGGGCCAATTTTAACCGGAGGACCCGTGATCGCATTCCCCGGTAGGGGAACGAACAAAACTGCGGATGCGTTGCAGCTGCGCAATGTTCGCTATCAAACGATCGGGCAAACTGTCTGTATCACCGGTTATCCAGACGTTGTGGAAGGCATATAGATGGCAACTTTCGGTCTGACTCGCTGTTCAATGACTGGAGGTGAGATAATGAAGAAACTTCTGTTAATTGCACTCGTGGCCGGGGGTTTGATCTTCACGGGCGCACCGCGTTCTGATGCTGGCGTTTCGGTCGGAATTGGATTCGGGTTTCCCGTGGCATATCCATATCCATACGCATATCCATATCCTTACGGATTCTATGGACCAGCCGTTTACGCGGGACCATCATTTTACTGGCACGACGGACATCGCGTTTTTGTCGCGCGACATCCCCATGTTCACCACGTTCATCATCGATAACGAATTGAACGCGGTATCCACGAAATCCCTGAGCTGGCTAGACGTCCACGTCGAGCCAGCTTAATCACGGAACTCGCTGCAAAAAAAAGCAGTAGAACGCGAGACCGCGGATCTAGTTTCCGGATTTTTGTGAAGCTGGCGGTTTTGCAACGGGACTCTTGCCGGGCTGATCGATCTGAAATTCCTTTTTCAGCTGTTGAATCAGTGCCGGGATTTCTTTTTGCCGCTCTGCTTCGATTTGCTGCCGCAGCCCTTGTTCGACTTTTCGGCGTTCTTGGATGTAACGGGATTCAAACTGCGCCCGTTCCTGTGGGCTCAGCTGAAGACCGGAGTCGCGAACGGCTGTATCAGCTTCGCGCGTCATACTCTGCCGGCGCATGTTTTCCCGCTGCCGCATCAGATTGCGTTGTTCCGGGGTCATCTGCATCCAAAGCTCAGCGTTGCGCCGGAAGTTTTGACGGGCGTCCGGCGGCATTGCGAGCCAGCGCTCTCTTATACTCTGCGCGGACGGCTGCCCATGCGGAGGCCCATGGAGTTGACTTGACGGTGCTCCGTGAGGCGCTGGCATTGGGGCGGGACCATGAGGCGCTCCCATGGGGGGCGGCGGACGGCCAATGGGGGCGCGATGCTGTTGTGGCTGCCCTTGTGCGGCTGCGCAACACAAAGCGAAAACCGACAGGCAAATGAAAAATCTAGAGAGTTGGCTTTTCTTCCCACACGCTATTTTCATCCCAAGCGATCAGTTCATCCAGATCCGCCACGACTTCATAATCCTGTGGATCGACTTTAGCCACTACATCTAAGTCACCCGAAGACGCTGATCGCGGACCTGGATAATGCGTGACAAGAGCAAGCGCGACAGCGACTGCTGCCACCGCCGACGCCCCGACAAGCTTACGCACGCTGAACCAGCTCCGCACTCGGTCAAAACGAGCCGGTCCCTGCCGAACTTTTCTCAGAACGTCTCGGGCAAAAAATGGCGACAGCGTGGGCTCAGGAAGCCGGCCCAGAACATCCCATAGCTCTTTGTCATCTTCAGGTTCCATATTGTCCATTGGATTCAACCGTTTGCGCGCCCCGAAGTTGCGCTCGAAGGCGGTTGAAAATTATGTTCAAATGCCTGGCGCCTCAAGGAAACCTTCGAGCTGCCGAATCCGTGTTGGATGCCGCATTTTGCGCAGGGCCTTCGCTTCGATCTGGCGAATGCGCTCGCGAGTGACTTGGAACTGGCGGCCCACTTCCTCAAGGGTCCGGCTATATCCGTCGACAAGTCCGAATCGTTGCTCAAGCACTTGCCGTTCGCGATCGGTGAGCGTTTCCAGCACATCCTTGATTTTTTCCTTCAGCAAAACGATGGCAGTCATGTCGCTGGGATTCTCGGCGCCCCGGTCCTCAATGAAATCGCCAAAGTTGGTCTCTTCGCTCTCGCCCACCGGCGACTGAAGTGAAATCGGCTGCTGCGCCATTTTTAGGACGGCGCGAACACGGTCCACCGGCAGGAGCACTTCTTCAGCCACCTCTTCAGGCGAAGGCTCCCGCCCGTATTCCTGCACCAGCTGTTTTTGGACGCGTAACAGCTTGTTAATCGTCTCAATCATGTGGACTGGAATCCGAATCGTTCGCGCCTGGTCGGCGATCGAGCGCGTAATAGCCTGCCGAATCCACCAGGTCGCATATGTTGAGAACTTGTATCCGCGCCGGTATTCAAACTTTTCCACCGCCTTCATCAGGCCCATGTTCCCTTCCTGGATCAGATCAAGAAATGACAACCCGCGATTTGTGTATTTCTTTGCGATGGAAATAACCAGGCGGAGATTGGCCTCAACCATCTCAGTTTTTGCTTTGAATGCCTGACGCAGCCAGCTCTTCAGCGTCCGATATTCCTCTGCATAGTCGGAGAGGGAAAACCAGAGACTCGTTTCCAGCTCGCCGACTTTCTTCTGAAGCTGCAATCGACGTTTTTTGCTGCGAGGATTTTTAGCGAGCTCGCTCTGCAGATAAAGCGACGTATGGTGCGCCTCGTCTGCCAGGTGCACAAGCTCCTCGGTAACCCGCTGCTTGAGATAAAAACGGGGGTAAATCCTTTGCAGGGCAGCCATCGTTCTCTGCAACGCCCTGCGCTTCTGGGATGCTCTGTTGGAAACATCGCGTGCAAGCTCGGTAAAGTGCCGGGTGACGGAAACACTTAATTTTTCCACTTGTTTGCACAAACGCGGCAGATTTTTCATGTACCTTTCCCGGCTCTCGATTTTTTTATCGAGGATCACGCGGTCGAAGCGTTCCCGGCCCTCGAGGAGTTTGCGGGCAAGATCGAGATGACCCCGAGCAACAAACCCGAAACGGTTAAGATGCTTCTGCACCATGGCTTCAGCCTCCTCAATGCGCTTCGAGATTTCGACCTCCTGGTCGCGGGTAAGCAACGGCACCTGCCCCATCTGCTTCAAATACATCCGTACAGGGTCATCCAGGATATCAACCTTTGCTGGCACCCTGCCTTCCTCTTCGTCCTCCTCCTCATCAACGTCTTTCTTGCCGTCCCTGTAGCGATCCACTTCGGACGCTTCGATGATATCGATCTCCAGGCGACGCAGACGCGTGAGAATCAGATCCAGTTCGTCGGCGTCGGTAATGCCTTCGGGCAAGGCTTCGTTCAGATCGTCGAACGTGAGATAGCCTTGTTCCTTTGCCAGCTTGATAAGTTCCCGAATGCGCGCTTGAACTTCGATGGACGAATACAAACCGGACACGCCGAGAGTCGGCACAGATAGTGGTCCATTGTTGTTAGGCCGTGCTGGTGAACACGTGATTCGTTTGCGCCCAAGCGCCTTCAGCCGCGGCGGCTTCTTGTGGTTTCCGCGCCCATTCAAATGCGCTGCACCGACGACCGTCGGCTGCTCCCCCTTCGTTTCGAATGCCTGGCCAAGTTTGTTCGGTTAAGGATTTGGACTAAGGCCTTCGGCCTGCCACGTGACGGTTCATGACACCTGAGTGCCGCCCCCGCCGACGGGCCGACAAAATTCGTGGAGCTGTTCCTGCAGGTCAAGAATTTGTTTTTGTAAATTTACGATCTCACCGGCGCTCAGCTCCGGCAGTTTGATTCGATTTTTCGCTGTCTCCAGGCGGCGACGCACAACACCCTGGCAAATTCCCTGCCACCACTTCTCGACCATTGTCTCTGTGGCTGTGGGCATCTTTTGAAGCAGCCATAAAGAAATGAGCCGTTCCTCCTCTGGGGAAAGCGTCGCCATGAACGCGTTGAGCGATGCAGGGTCATCTGGTTGCAGTTCGCTTTCCAGAATCCGGACCAGAATGTCCGCGTCCGGCACGTGTTCGAGAATCTCTCGCCACCTTTGCGCGCGAAGAAAATTCCGGGCGACTCCATCGCGTAACGCGAGAAGGCAGAGCATCGCGATGTCGTGCGCGGGAGTGGGAGCCGAGGGAGGAGCGGCTGCTGCTTCAACTGTTCCCGCACGTTCGCGCTGTTGCTTGGGTAAGAGAGTTTCAAAATCTGATTTCGAAACACCTAGTCTGGCGCTGACCTTGCTTGCCAACTCACCCCGCAAGAAGGGATCCCGAGTGTATGATAGGGCGACTGCCATTTGCCTAGCCAACTGCATTTTCGCCGTTATAGATGTAAGATCCGTCTGCTCAGCAGAACGTGCGATCCAGTAATCGAAGAATTCTGGGGCTTCCGCGATACGTTTTTCAAACGCTTCTTTTCCCTCACGTTGAATCAATGAATCCGGATCCTCACCAGCCGGTATTTCGGCAATACGCACAGTCAACTCGTACGCGAAAGCATTGAACCATGCGCGATCCTTCTGCAATAGCGCTTCGAGAGAACGCTCAGCTGCTTTCATCCCGGCGGCGTCTGCATCGAAGCACAGCACGACTTCATCAACATAGCGCTTCAGAATTCGCGCCTGATTGTCCGTGAACGCAGTCCCCTGCGGCGCCACGACATTCGTGATGCCTGCTTCGAACAAGCTGATCAAATCAAGTTGCCCTTCGCACACGATCGCACAGTTCGCCTCGATCAGTGCCCGCTTGGATTTGTGTAATCCGAAAAGCACGTTGCCCTTTCGGAAAAGTGGCGTCTCGGGCGAGTTCAAATATTTCGCTGCGCCTTCCTCGTCCTTCAGCAGGCGCCCACTGAACGCGATGACTTCGCCAATGTCATTGCAGATCGGAAACATGATACGGTCGCGAAACCGATCATAGGCACTCTGGCGTCGGTGCGTTTCATTCTCGTCCTTTGTCTTGAGGAGGCCGCCCGTAATAAGTTCGCGTGTGTCATAGCCTTGCGCCCGCGCCCAACCGCCAAACGCGTCCCATTCATCCGGCGCATATCCAAGCTGCCATCGTTTCGCTATCTCCCCAGTGATTCCGCGCTGTTTTAAATATTTCCGTGCGGGTTCACCGATTTCTTTTTTGATCAAATTTTCATGGAACCATCCCGCCGCTTCAGCATGTAACTTTAGCAGGTTCTTGCGTGTCTCGTATTGTCGATCTTCGTCCGACGCACTACGCTTTTCCACCACTGTGATGCCGGCGCGCGCTGCGAGCTTGCGAACCGCCGAGGGAAAATCGATGTGCTCATAATCCATGACGAACCGGAAAACGCTGCCGCCTGCGCCGCAGCCGAAACAATGGAAGGTCTGCCGGTTCGGGCTCACTGTGAACGACGGCGTCTTCTCCTGATGAAAGGGGCAGAGCGCCTTGAAATTTGTTCCTGCGCGTTTCAGCGGAAAATAGGAGCCGATTACTTCGACGACATCGTTGGCGGCGGCGACTTGCTCAATTGTTTCTGATGGAATTGCCACAGGGAAACTGGCAAGCTTATCCGCGTCTGATCAATTGAAAACATGAAGATTTGGCCGATCAGCATTTGCGTCGCTTGTGTCCTCAGCGTCGCTGCGCCGGCTACTGCCAGCGAAACGATTCACAAAGGCGATGTAGTCGTGGTACCATTGCACGGCGAAGTTTCGCCTTCGCTGCTGGCGTTGCTGCGGCGCGCGGTGAAAACGGCCGAGAGCAACGAAGCTTCCGGGATCGTGTTCGACATGAACACTTACGGCGGGCGCCTCGACACAGCGGCCGAGATTGTGAACGCGCTCAACCAAATCAAAATCCCCACTTACACTTTCATCAACACAAACGCGGGATCGGCTGGCGCGCTCATCGCGGTCGCTACGCAACACGTTTACATGGCGCCTGTGAGTGCAATCGGCGCCGCAGCGCCGATCCTGCCGACGGGCGAAGATCTTCCGTCCACGGCCAGGGAAAAAACGATTTCGTATTGGTCTGCGCTCGTCCGAGGTTCGGCGATTAAGAACGGCCACAATCCCGACGTCGCTGAAGCATTCATGAACAAGGACAAAGAGGTAAAAATCGGCGACCGCGTCGTGCATCCAAAAGGTGCGGTGCTAACCCTCAACGCGCAGGAAGCCACCGAAAAGATCAACGGCAAACCGCTACTGGCTGAAGGCATTGTCAATTCGATTGGGGATCTGACCAAGCGAGCTGGACTCAAAGACAACATCGTGAGGATCGAGCCAACTGGCTTTGAGCAGCT